>Ga0316189_10000165_pt1 | contig 63099 bp, 42 predicted proteins | sample LowCovwburrow_MG_FD_204930 | JGI IMG/M metagenome (GOLD analysis project Ga0316189, IMG submission 204930) | Coastal sediment microbial communities from Maine, United States - Lowes Cove worm burrow | ecosystem: Environmental > Aquatic > Marine > Coastal > Sediment | place: USA: Maine...
TGATGAGGGCGGCCGTCATTGAAACACCCCGCGCCGCTGCGATAGCCCGTGCGCGATGAGATCAGCGACGGCGTCTCGGACGCGGCCGGCGGCCTCCGCCAATGCGGTTGGGTCGTCGGCGTCGGCAGGAGCATAGTCATCGGCGACGACGATCGGATCGCCGTAGTGGATGTGAAAGCGGGCGGGGAAGGGGAGCGGTGTCGCCGGGATCGGGAGATAGGGGATCCCAAGGACGTTGAACGTCTCGAGTTTCGCCGCTTGCGGCCACGACTCCTCGGCGCCAATGACCGCCGCTGGTACGATCGTCGCACCGTGACGAATCGCCAGCTCCGCGTGGCCAACCGCCCAACGCTGCAGCTGATAGCGAAGGGCGTAGGGTTTGCCGATTCCGCGCACACCCTCTGGGAAGATGAGGAGCAAGTCACCCGCATCCAGTGCCGCGTGGACGTTGCCGCGACTCCCCGAGATGACGCCTGCGCGCGCGAGCACCGTGTTGATCACGGGAAGTCCGGGGACGAAAAAATCGGCGATGGGTCTCGGCACCCGAGGCGGACTTGTATTGAGGAGGATGTCGGCCCAAAGCATCACCCCGTCCATGGGCAGCATCCCGGAGTGGTTGGACGCGACGATCGTTGGCCCTGACGCCGGAATGTTCTCGGCCCCATGCGAGGCGACTCGGAAGTACTTGTCGTGGAGGTGCCGAGCCAGGGTCAGCCCAAACTCGACGCCCGCCGAGCTCATCCCGAAGCGGTCCCAGCCGTAGCCGGCATCGTCCACCCGGACCCGAGCCAGCTGCGACCGTTGCTGTGCGGTGAGCACTGCGGATGCCAGGGCCCTCCCGAGTCTGCGCTGCAACGACATCCGTTGGAGACGTTGTGCAGTACGCCAGCAAGACCGTGCGCGAAAACCTTGCGCCCTGGCGCGGTCACGCCCCGCGGCCCGTGCTTGCCGCTAGCTGTGGGGCAGGATGAACTGGTTGTTCGACAAATCGTCGTCCGGAATGTCGAGGACGAGCTGGTAGATGGTGCCGGAGTTCGCCTCGGCCGGAGGCGGACCATCGACGGCGTAGAACTTGCCCGCGACCATGTACGGGATCTCCGTCGTCCCGAGCACGCGCGTCGGGTACCCGTTTGTATATGCATAGAGCGTTGCGGTGCCGCCACCCAGGTGCGTGTAGGCGCCCGTGTGCTTCATGCCGCCGCGGATGTACTTGGGCTTCCCGCTGGGTCGGTGGATCACGACGGAGGCGGCGTAGTCCACCTTGGGCCGAGGGATCGTGATGACCACGGTGTTGGAGTACCGACCCACACCTTCGTTGCCCTTCCGACCACGAACCCGGACATACAGCTTGCGGACCTTGGTGGCGACGGGGATGATCCCAAATGCCTTGGCGTCGATCTCGAAGACCCCCGTCCCGCTGGGTGGGGCGGTCGTCGTTCCCGCCTTACCCGCGGGCCGCGTATCTGAAAACGGTTTGAGCGAAGCCTGCCACGAGACTCTGTCGGCATCAGTGGGGATGCCCTGCGAGAAGCGAAAGCGCAGCGTGGCGGCCGGGGCGACCGTCTTTGTCTTGGCCCAGTTCTGAAACTCGCCGGAGTGGACCTCGACTTCGAGCGTCGGGCGGCGCTGAGCGATCTTCGTGCGCTTCCCAGCCTTGCCCACGGTGGTCTTCTTCTTGGGTTTGGACGCGGGTTTGTTGGTGGCTTTGGGTGTCGGCTTGGCCACCGGTTGCTTGGAGGCCTTCGGTCCAGAGTGGGCTGGGGACGCCAGCGCCAGGCTGAGACCAAGCGCGGTGAAGCCGGACAGGGAGGCGAGGTATCGGTGTGGGCGGTGGTGCGGACGCATGAGGAATCCAAAAGGCGGCGTTGCGCTCGGCGCGGGTGGCCGTCGTGCACGGCTGGGGGCGCGGCGTCTCGCGACCCGGGCAGGAGCCCCCTGAGTGGTAGAGCCGGCGCGCCCCCTTTGTGACTGGTTTTGCTGCGAAGCGTCTGCAGGCGCGCATTCCCGCTCCGCGTGGCGCAGGACGGGTCTGGTAGCGCCTTGAGCGCATGCCTGGTATCGGTAGCGCCATGGACGTCGGAGCGCTCGTCGTGACCCTCGCCGCCGCGGGCGTCGCCCGTGGCCCACAAACCGAGACCTCGAGGGATCGGTGATGGGAGAGCTTCCGCGCTTCACCGTCGACCCTGACATCCGGCGCGCCGAGACGCTTCCCGGGGCGGTCTATCACGAGGCCGCGTGGTTCGAACGCCAGCGCGAGCGGGTGTTTCGACGCACTTGGCACATGTTCCCCGAGCCCAACGTGCCCCAACAGGCCGGTGAGCTGACCCCGTGGAATTTGTTGCCCAAGTGCCTGGACGTCCCGCTCTTACTCAGCCGTGACGACGGGCTGACGTGCCTGTCGAACGTGTGCACGCACCGCGGAGCTGTGTTGCTGGAGCGGCCCTGCAAGGCGAACTCGATTCGGTGCCCGTACCACGGACGACGGTTTGCCCTGGACGGTGCGATGACGTCGATGCCCGAGTTCGAGGGGGCACAGGGATTCCCGCGTGCCGAAGATGACCTGCCCAAGGTTCCGCTCGCGCAGTGGGACCGCTTTGCGTTTGCGAGCCTTGCCCCCGCGGTGCCGTTCTCGGAGTTGATCGCGCCCGTGCTCGACCGGATCGGATTCGCTCCCCTTTCGAGCATGGAGTACAGCGCCGAGCACAGCCGGGAGTACGTGTTCAACGCAAACTGGGCGCTGTACTGCGACAACTTTCTCGAGGGGTTTCATATCCCGTTTGTCCACCCGACCCTCAACCGCGCCCTAGACTTCGAGGCGTACGAGGGCGAGCTGTTTGATCACGTGTCGCTGCAGACGGGAATCGGGACGGACGGTGAACACACGTTTGACCTGCCCAAGTCGCACGTCGACCATGGCAAGCACGTTGCGGGGTACTACTTCTTCTTGTTTCCGCTGACGATGATCAACGTGTACCCCTGGGGTCTGTCGCTCAACGTGCTGCAACCGCTTTCGCCCACACGTTCGCGCGTCGCGTTTCGAACCTACATCTGGGATGGCTCCCGTCACGACAGTGGCGCGGGCGCCGGGCTCGATGCCGTCGAATACGAGGACGAGGCGATCGTTGAGCGCGCGGGGCGTGGAGTGCGGTCTGAGCTGTACGGGCGTGGCCGCTACTCGCCGCGGCGAGAGCAAGGGGTGCACCATTTTCATCGTCTGCTGCAGCGGTACATGTTTGACGAGAGGGCGAGACAGCCGTGACGCAGCCGACGGTGATGAAGAGCGCAGGCGCCGATGGGGTGGTGCTGGAGTCCGACTGCTGGGGCGATCCCAGTGATCCGCCGCTGGTGCTTGTCCACGGCGGCGGCCAGACGCGCAACGCATGGGCGGGCGCGGCCGCACAGCTGTCGGCGCGCGGGCTGTACGTGGTCACCCCCGATCTCCGGGGGCATGGTCGCAGTGGGTGGGCGCCCGACGGTGACTACTTCCTCCGCGCGCACGCCAACGACCTGCACGCGCTGGCCGCTCGCTTGTCGCGGCCGCCGATCGTTGTTGGCGCGTCGCTGGGCGGACTCACGGGCCTTGTCGCCTGCGGCGAGGCGCCTCAGCTTCCGTGTGCCGCAATGGTCATGGTCGACATTGCCCACCGTGCCCAACCCGCGGGTATCACACGCATCGTGGAGTTCATGCGGGCCCACCCCGACGGGTTTGCTGACCTCGAAGAAGCGGCCGCGGCCGTCGCGGCCTACCTCCCGCACCGGGCGCAGCGACCGGACACGCGCGGCCTGGAGAACAACCTGCGACGTCGAGACGACGGGCGTTGGCGCTGGCACTGGGATCCTAAACTCCTCGACGCCGTCGCCAACCCCAAACGCGCGTCGTCGCCCCCGTCGCGCTTTGTCGCGGCCGCCAATCAACTCCCGGCCGCGTTGTGTCTCGTGCGAGGGGCCACGAGCGACGTGATCGACGAAGAGATCGTGCACGAGTTCCTGGAGGCGGTACCCGGAGCGACGACGGCCTTGGTCGCGGGTGCAGGGCACATGGTTGCTGGTGACCGCAATGATCGGTTCGTGGAAGCGATCGTCCCGGTCGTGACGCAAGCCGCCGCGGTTGGGACGCAGCTTCAGCGGTGTCGAACGGATAGGGTCGCGCAGTCGCAGGGGCCCGCATCGACGGCGCCGATGGAGCGCGTTGCGGTGCGGGTCGCACTGTGGGGCGGCACGGACGCGGCCCAGCGTGCGGCGTACGCTGAGCACGGCAATCCAGCGCCCACGTCTGTGGCGGGAGGCGAGCTGGCGACGCTACTGGCGGCTCGCGATCTCGATCGATACGTGCACGCGGCCGCCGACGCGACTTCCGAGCGCAGCGCCTTGGTGAGCCGGTTGCGAGCCTTTGCCGCCGAGGCGCCTACCCAGGCGGCCGCTACGATCGATGCCGTTCTGCGCGGGGCACAAGACTGAGCCCAAGGGGGAGCTGCGGGCAGAATCTGCGGACGGACCTACGGCGCAGGGACGGGCGGTGTCAAGATCGCCTGGGCTCGCGCCAGGGCCTCGGGGTCGGTTTCGGCGATGCCCGGCGTTGCCGCCACGCGTCCTGCGAGCGCGGCCGCCTCGTTGGACTTGCCCTGACTGGCGAGCACCTCGGCCAGCCCAACCGTCGCCGTGGCCACCGGTCCGGAGGCTTCGCCGTGCGTCTGTGCGTTGTCGAGAGCCGCGCGGTACATCGCGGCGGCGCGGTCGTGGTGGCCGGCGTCCAGCAAGTAGCCCGCGACCGTGTTGGAGGACTGGCCGATGATGGGGTGCGCTGAACCCAGGCGCGCGGTGAGGACCGCGATACAGCGCTCGCCGAGCGCGGCGGCCTCGGCGTGTCTGCCGCTGCCGTTGAGGATCCCCGCCTTGCCCAGCCGCAAGATCGTGAGGCCCGGGTCATCGGGGGACACCGTGGACTCCATCTCGACGATCCCTCGCTCCGACAAACGCAGTGCTTTGTCGTACTCGCCCCGCGTCACGGCGATCTTGGCCTCGAGATCGGTGATTGCCGCGCGAACGGGGTGCGTATCGGGGGCGGCTGCCTTGGCTTGCGTGAGCGCGTCGAGGGACTCGTCGAGCCGATGCTCGTCGAACAGATCGGTTGCGACCGCGTACGCCGACATACACACGTTCGGATGCTTCGGTCCTAGGGCAGCAAGGCGCCGCGAGAGTGCAGCCTTGTGTGCCGTCAACGCCTCGGAGGTCCGTTGCTGCCGCTGCCGGATGTTTCCCAGGTTGTGGTACGCGGTCGCGACCTGCGGGTGTTGGTCGCCGAGTGCCTCGCCGAGTAGCGCGATGGCGCGCTGCGCAACCTCGACGCTCTCGTCGACGTCGCCCTGCTGCATGAGTGTGTTCGCAAGATCGTTGAGCACGGCGCCCTCCTCCACCGCATCATCGTGCGCGGCGAAGCGTGCCGCGGCGTCGCGAAGGTGAATGGAGCTCGCAGCCGGGTCTCGTTTGGCTTGAGCCAGTTGGCCGCGCCGCAACGCGAGTCGGGCGGCGACCGCCGAATCTTGGAGGTCGCCGCTGTTGAGCTGTGCCTCGGCCGTACGGACCCATTGCGTAGCGGCCTCGAGGTCGCCGGTTTGCACGTCGACCCATACCAGGGACAGCGCGGTCTCGGCGGCCTGCTCGGCATCGCCAGCGTCGACGTAGCGGTGGTGGGCCTCGGTGAGATCGACGCGCCCCGAGTCCAGCTCGCCGCGTCGGATGTGCACGCCAGCGCGGACGGCCAGGGCGCGCGCTATCGTGGCGGTCTGATCACTGCGGAGCGCGGCGGCGTGTGCCTCGGCGGCGACCTCTAGTGCGAGCTCCAGCTTTGGCACCAGCGACAGCGCGAGCGCCCGATGGGTGAGTCGCGTCGCGACCGAGATGTCGGCAACGGTCTGTGCATCGAGCAGCGGAGCGGGCGAGGTGAGCGATGGGTCGGTGCACGTCTGCAATCGTGGAAGGCCTCCGACGATTCTCACGATATTGGTGACAGTGCTGGCCTCGGCCTCGGCCAGGACTTGCACGACCGCGTGGACCGCGTCGCGGCGGCCGGCCAGGCAGGCGATGCGAGCCCGGAGCACCGCGGGGTCGCTCGGGCCCGAGCACGCTTGGTCGCGGGTCCGCTGGAACTGGTCGGCGTAACGATCCAGCGTGTCACGGGCCAACGTCCACGCGCGCGTGGAACCGGGCGCTTCGGCGCGGGCCAACGCTTGCTGTACCGCAGCTTGCTGCGTTTCCCCCCACACCTCGGAGAGGTCGGGTTCGATGTTGCATTGCGCGGCGACGACTTCTTCGTCAAGCAGCGCGACCGCGGCGGCTGCGACGATGAGTGCCCCCGCAGCGGCGGCCATGAGCCGTAGGCGGCGGCGCTTTGGGTCGCTGCGTAGCGCCCCGAGCAGCGACTGCATCGACGTATATCGGTCGCCCGGATCCGGAGCGAGCCCGCGCGCGAGCACGGTGGCCAGCCACGGTGGCGTGTCGCGGCCGGGCTTGGGCGGGACTATCTCCCCCTCGAGCACGGCGCTCACCAAGGCCACGGGCGTGGTGCCTGCAAACGGTCGCTGCCCGTTGAGGGCTTCGTACAGCGCAACGCAGAAGCTGAACTGGTCGCTCGCTGCGGTGGCCACCCCGCCCAGCAACTGCTCGGGTGCCATGTACGCTGGGGTCCCCAGCAGGCCGCGCGTTTGCGTGAGTCGCTCGGCCAGGGCGTTCTCCAGCGGCTCGGTGATCTCGGGTTGCGACGGCTCGGTCGAAGTGGGCTCCGCTTCACGGACCAGGCCGAAGTCCAGCACCCGCACGCGCCCGTCTGGGTCGCGCATGACGTTGGCGGGCTTGAAATCGCGATGCACCAGCCCCGCCCGATGGGCAGCCGCCAGGCCCAGGCCCGCGGCGCAGTACGCCTCGAGCACCTCGCGCCAGCTTGGCGAATCGGACCGCTGCCAGTCGTCCAGCGTTTGCCCGCGGACCAGCTCCATTGCGACGAACACCCCGTCGTCCTTCTGGCCGACTTCGAACACCTGCACGACATTGGGGTGTGAGAGGCGTGCGAGCCCCTGCGCCTCTCGGAACGCTCGGGTTTGCGCCGACGCCGAGGCCCCTCCTGCACGGATGAACTTGACCGCGACGTCGCGCTCCAGGACTGGGTCGTACGCCGCGTACACGACTCCCATCGCACCTGCGCCGACCCGCTCGCGCAGCTCGAATCGCCCCAGCCGTCTCGGGTCGCTGGTGTCGTCCTGCGGTCGCAGCCCGGGGGTGCTCTCCGAGACGGTGGCGTTCAGCGGCGGTGTCTCGGCGTTGGCCATGGGCTGCCCGCCGAATCGCCGCACCAGGGCGTCGCGCATGTCTGCAACAACGCCCTCGGGCGGAGCGGGCCGGGCGGGCTGGCGCGGCGGTGGGGAACCGGCGTTCGTCATTGCCGATTACTCGTCTATCATGAGTGCTCCGTGTCCGAGGGGGACCCCACCAGCGATGTCGATCTGCTCAACGCTTGGGTCGACGGCGACACCAAGGCGAGTGCGGAGCTCATCGCCCGCCACTATCACGGGATCCTGCTGTTCTTTTTTGCCAAGGTCGGCCCCGACCTCGCCCAGGACTTGACCCAGGCGACGTTCGAAACGCTGTGCAGCAAGAAGGTGGCGTTTCGCGGTGATGCGACCGTGCGTACCTTTTTGTTTGGGATCGCGCGGTGGAAGCTTGTCCACCATCACCGCAAACATCGCACGCAGCCAGAGCCGTTCGATCCCGCGGTGCACCCGCTCGAGCTGTCTGTCGCGGTGACATCCATGGACTCGTTGCTGCGTCATCGGCGGGAGCATGTGCTGTTTATCCAGGGGATGCGCTCGTTGGCGCTGGACGACCAGATAATCTTAGAGCTGCGGTACTACGACGCAATGACCGTTCGAGATATTGCGGCGGTCTACGATACGCCAAGAGCGACGATGGGCGATCGGGTCGTTGCCGCTAGGCGGCGCCTCGAGGCCGCTGTGAAGCGATTGGGCGAATCGGCGCGTCTCATCGAATCGACGCTTTCCGGGCTCGACGAGACCATGCAGGGTGCTTGGCGCCAGGTCGCCGCTCTGGCCGACGACCCTCCGACCTGAACATCCCAAAAAAAGATCCGGACAATCTCCGGCACGGCGGACTACCTGGTAGCCCGAGGCAGCGCGCGCGTGTTTTGTACGCGCAGCGGCGACTTCCCGGCGTGCCCGCCCCATGAATCACCTGCCAAAGATCCGCCCTCAGAGCGTTGTCCTATGCCTGTGCTTGGGCACAGTCGGCTGTTTTGCCGAACCGCTGATGTTGGACGAACCGGAGGCCGATGACGCCACGGACGACGGCGGGCAGGCGGAGCCTGACGATGGTGCTGCCGACGGAGGGCCTCCACCGACGGCCCCGCAAGAGGACTGCTCGGTGGTCGACGCCTGCGGCGTCTGTGACGGCGATGGCACAACGTGTGCGGACTGCGACGGAGAACCCAACGGTACTGCCGAGCTCGATGCGTGCGACGTGTGCAATGGCGATGGGTCGTCGTGTGCCGACTGCGCTGGCGTCCCGAATGGAACCGCCGTCTTGGACGTGTGCGGGATCTGCGAGGGCGACGACAGCAGTTGCCTCGACTGCGCTGGCGTTCCCAACGGCGACAGCGTGGAGGATGAGTGCGGGGAGTGTGATGGAGACGGCAGCACCTGCGCCGACTGCAATGGCGTGCCCAACGGGTCGGGAGAGCCCGACGAGTGCGGTGTGTGCGATGGCGGGGGCGGGCCGTGCTGGGGGTGCACATCGGCGGCGGCATCGAACTTCGACCCCTTGGCACGCATCGACGACGGTTCGTGCAGCTGCGAGACGATGGCGGCGGGCACGGCCGACCAGGCGAATCTCGTGCTGAACGCGGGCTCGGGCGCGAGCTCGCAATGGCAGTCGTTCACCGTGGGATTGAGCGGTGGGCTCACGCGTATCGACCTTGGCGTGAGTTCTCCGGTTTCCGACGGCTCGTCCCCAGGAACGCTCACGTTCTTTGAGGGCGAGGGGGTCGCCGGGCTGGTGGTCGGCACGCAAGCGATCACGCTCGAGCCGGTGTTCAACACGATGCAAGAGTTCGTGCTGGACGACCCCATCCCCATGACGGCGGGGGACGTCTACACCTACCGGCTGACCGTTCCCGAGATCAGCGTGGGCTTTGTCGACGTGCACTCGGGCAACCCCTACGCGGGGGGTCGATCCGGCTGGGATGCGGGCACGGACCTACGCTTTCAGACGCACGTCGCCCAGTGCGGATGAAACCGCATTCAGCCCCATAGCCCTTCGAGCGTGTACGGCGACTGCCCCACGCACCAGAAGGTTCCGTCGACATAGCGGGCGCCTGCATCGAGCTCGGCCAGCGCGTGCATGTCGTCGGCTTGCAGGACGACCTCGGTCGCCGCCAGGTTGGCGGCGATCCGGTCGGGGTTGGTGGATTTGGGGATCACCGCAGTCCCGCGGGCAAGCGCCCATGCGATCAACACGGCGGCGGGCGAGCATTCACGGGCCTGGGCGATAGCACCGACGACGGGGTCGCCCAGCAAGCTCGTCTCATCCTTCCGCTTCATCCCCGCGGGGCGGCCGCTGGACCCCAGCGGGGCGTAGGCGGTCGCGACGATGCCCCGTTCTTTCATCGCGGCCAGGAGCGCGTCTTGCTGGAGATACGGGTGCAGCTCGACCTGATTGACGGCCGGGGTGACGCCCACCGCATCGACGATCGTGCCGATCTGTGAGGCCGAGAAGTTGGACACGCCGACCTGTCGCGCGAGCCCTGTGTCGGGAAGGGCGGCCATGGCCTCCCACGTCGCGGCCAGCGGACGCTCTTGCAGCGTTGCGTACTCCTCTCGCTTGACCGGCCGCATCACGCCCGGCTGATGCGCGACCGGCCAGTGGACCAGATACAGATCCACGTAGTCCAAGCCCAGCAGCCCCAGAGATCGTTCAAGCGCGGGCTGAACATCGTCGGGGGCGTGCGCGTCGTTCCACAGCTTGGTGGTGACCCAAAGATCCTCGCGCGCGACATCGCCTGCGGCGATGGCCTCGGCGATGCCCCGGCCGACCTCTTCTTCGTTGAAGTAGATGTACGCGGCATCGATGTGGCGGTAGCCGGCTTCGATGGCGACGCGGACCGCCTTGCGGACGGCGTCGGGCTCCGACAACCAAGTGCCGAGTCCAAACGCGGGAAACGCAGTGCCGTCGTGGAGCGCGAGCGTCTTCATCGCCCGCAGCCTACGATCATCCGGCGCGGTCGGGGAGTGGGGAGCGCCGCCACAGGAGCACGGGCGCACACAACACCCACCAGGCGGGGGGCCCGTCCCCGCCGACACCCGGGGCGCGACATGAGCAGCCGCCGCCATCGTCGTCTCCATCGTCGCTGCTCCCTGCGTCGTCGTCCGAGGCGCTCGGATCACCAAACACCAGGATCGGGTAGGGCGAGTACGTCACGTAGGTTCGGCCGGCTGGGTCGGTGACCTCAAAGCGAACCTTGACCGACTTGCCGCTGGCCTCACCGGGCGCGAGCAGATCGACCGAGTGGGTGTCGCCCTGCACAACCTCGTCTTCGGCAAACGGCACCCACGTGGGTTCGTCGACCCCTTCGAGGATGCCGTACGACGCGGTCACCGTTGAGCCCGCGGGTGCGGCGACGCAGGCCTCGACGGGATAGGGCTCACCGATCTCCGCGGGGGCGGCCTGGAGGCCGGCGTTGATAAACGCGGCCGGCCCCGCGGAATCTGGATCGGCAGGATCCACCAGGCGGACAACGCCCAGACGAAACGACCAGAGGTTGTTCTCGGGCTCCCAGGTGTATGCGGCCACGACCCACGCGCCTGTATCGGAGGTGGCGGTGCTCCACTCGATCCCCATCGCTGCTTGCTCGATGGTGATCGGCACGCGAGCATCGCTGGGCGTGATCGCGACCCAGGAGCCCGCGGGCCACGCGGACGATGACTCCAGGACGTCGGAGGCGCCGTACATTCTCGTGTTGTCGCCGTTGGCCTCGGCGCGGTCGAGGTCGGACTGCGTGATGTAGGTGGGGAGGGTGTAATCGAACGGCACCTGACGCAGCGCGAAGAACTGCATCTGGCGGCTGTCGGGCAGCTCTTCGGGCGTGAGGTCGACGTCGTCGAACGGGACCTCATAGGGGATGCTGACGACGGAGCCGGCGTCCGCGGTGATGACACACGGCGCGTCTGGAAACACGGCTGGGGTCCGTGGCCGTAGACCATTGGCCGCCGAAGCGGTCAGCGGAAGCAATCCAACGGCAGCGGCGACGAGCCAGCGGGGCATTCCTTATCCTAGCAGGCGGCGGCCCGACCTTGGCGCGGCCGGCAGTGCCGGCTTATCCTGCGTCCGTGGTCGAACTTCGGGTGTCCTGGCTGCCCTTGCTCCTCGGGGTGTTTTCCGGCTGCAACGGCGGCGAGTCGGACGACGGTGGCCCGATGCCTCCCGAGTGCGTCGCGGTGGAGACCGAGTGCACGCCGCAGCTTCCGGCAGAGTTTGCGCGTTTGCACGAGGAGGTGCTGCTGCCGGTCTGCGGTGTGCAAGGTGGCGCCTGCCACGGCACGGCGGGTGCGGCCGGCGCTGAGGGCGGCCTGGTGATCGACGCCGATCTCGACACCGCCTTCGGCACGCTCATGGAGGGGCCCGACCCGTTCGTCGTGCCCGGAGACGCCGCGTGCAGCCCGCTGTTGGCCCGCGTCAATACGGACGACGCGGCGTACCTGATGCCGCCTGGAGAGGCCGGGTTGGCCGATGGACTCCGCTGCTCGCTGGCGCAGTGGGTCGAGGCGGGGGCTCCCCGCTAGCGATGCTTGTGCGCAGCAGGCGTGTGCCCCGCAAGCGCATGGTGATCCTGCTACGCTCGCAACACGTGCCGCGCCCCATCGAATGGTCGCTCGTCGTGCTCACGGCGCTTGCTGCGTGTAACCGAAATGAGCCCGCCGACACCCTGATCGCGGGCGTCCCCGACAAGCTGCTCGATCCCGCGACCTGTCAGGAGTGTCATCCCGATCACTACCGCGAGTGGCTTGGATCGATGCACGCGTACGCAGCCGACGATCCGGTGTTTTTGGCGATGAACGCTCGCGGGCAGCGCGAGACGGGCGGCGCCCTGGGCGACTTCTGCATTAAGTGCCACGCGCCGCTTGCGGTCGAACTCGGGCTCACCACCGACGGCCTGAATCTCGACGAGGTGCCCAAGGAACTCCAAGGGGTGACCTGCTACTTCTGTCACACCGTCGCTTCGGTCGAGGGCACGCACAACAATCCGCTGACGCTGACGGGCAACGGGACGATGCTCGGCGCTGTGCGTGATCCTGTCGACAACGACGCGCACCAGTCGGCCTACTCGCCGTTTGTCGACTCGCTCACCATGGAGTCCGGGGCGATGTGCGGCGCGTGTCATGACATCGTCAACCCGCAGGGCGTGCACCTGGAGCGGACCTACGACGAGTGGCTCGACTCGTTCATGTCCGACACCGACCCGCTCAGCGGTGCGCCAGCGGCCTACGGCTTGCGCTGCGCAAGCTGTCACATGGGGCCGGGGGAGCTTGGGCCCATCGCTGATGTGGCCGGGGTTCGTGCCGACCGCTTTCGTCATCCCCATCTCATGGTCGGCACCGATGTCGCGCTCACCCCTTGGCCTGACGCGGCCCAGGCCGATGCGCTGGCCGCGGAGCAACTCGAGGCGATCGAATTCCAGCGCAAGTCGGCCTTGTGCGCCACGGTCTGCGTCAACCCCGACCCGGCGGATGCCGACCAGGTGCAGGTCGATGTGTGGTTGCACAACGAGTTCTCTGCCCACAGCTGGCCGAGCGGCGCGACGCAAGACAGGCGCGCGTGGCTCGAGCTGCACGCCTACGATGGTGAGACCGAGGTCTTGGCGACCGGGGTCTTGGCCGCCGACCGAGCGCTGACCGATCTCGAAGTCGAGGACGCGCTGCTGTGGCAGTTCCGCGATCGGATCTTCGACGGGCAGGGCGAGGAGGTCCACATGTTCTGGGAGGCCGAGTCCGGCACCAGCGAGTTGCTGCCCGCATCTGGGATATTGAGCCCGGAGGGGGATGCCTCGACGTGGCGGGCGCGCCGTTTCACCGCTTCTGCTGCGAATGTCGACCGGGTCACCACCGCCCTCCATCTGCGGCCGGTCGGTTTGGATGTGATGGACTCGCTCATCGACAGTGGCGATTTGGACGCGTCGTTTCGCGACAAGATCCCGACGTTCGATGTCGAGCCCACCGTGCTGGAGTGGACGCCCGGCGTCGCCGTCGAATACGACGGGTATGGCCGCTGTGTGAACAGCTCCGACAGCTGTGGCGCGGTCGTGGTCGGGGCTGCGCTTCCGGCCGACTGACGTCGCTACTCGACGCAGACGGAGAACATGACTTCGTCGACTTCGCCGTCGTCCGTCTCGAGCTCGAGCGTCACTTCCCAAAGCCCCGCCATAAAGAGGTTGAGCGGCTCCAGCATGTACTCGCCGTCGGCCATCCACTCGGCCTCGGCTTGCACGGGGCTGCCGTGGCCGTGGTCTGGCATCCACGAGCCGATCGAAATCGTTGCGTTGACGGGCTCGCCGTCCTCCGTGACCAGCACAGTCCATCCGTTGTCGCCTCGGATGGGGTCCGAGGGCAGGGCGTCGGCGATGGCGACCTGGAATCGCGCGCCGTCCCGCTGCAGACCGATGGCGAAGTCGTCGCGGGCCTCATCCAGGCAAATCTGCGAGGACCCGCCATCGTCGGCGGTGCTGTTGGCCGAGTCCGCGTTGGTGTCGCTCGCGTCGTCGCCGCCATCGTCACCATCGCAGCCTGGGCCCACAACGAGGAGTGAGGCAGCCAGGCACAGCGTTCGCGTTGAGGTCGTCCTAGACATGGGCGCTCTGGCCCCATGGGCCACCCTGAGCATACGACGCGACGGCCCGATCGGTTGCATGCGTTTTTTGCGGGCCCCACGGGGTGTCATCGAGGCCACGCTCGTTACGGCGCCGCCCTCGGTTGACAAGCGCCAAGAGCCCACACTAGCGTGCCCGGCCCCGTTCGGTTTGGAGCCTTACGGGGCCAATGCAAGAGCAGAAAGGCAAGTTGAGTATGTCCAAGGGCACGCTGAAGAATCTCATCGGTGGGGAGTGGGTTGCGTCGAGCGCCACGCAGACGCTTCCGGTCCTCAATCCTACCAACGGCGAGAAGCTCGCCGACTGTCCCATGGGCACGAGCGCCGATGTCGACGCCGCGGTGCAAGCGGCGGCAAGCGCGTTTGTGGAGTGGAGAAAGGTGCCCGCCGTCGAGCGCGCACGCGTCCTGTTTCGCTTCAAGGCGCTCCTGGACGAAAACCACGACGAGCTGGCCAAGATCTGCACGCGTGAGCACGGCAAGACGTTTGCCGAGTCCAAGGGCAGCGTGCGGCGCGGCATTGAAAACGTGGAGCACGCGTGTGGAATCCCCGCGCTGATGATGGGCGACTCGCTCGAGGACGTCGCGCGTGGGATCGACTGCCTCACCGTGCGGCAGCCCGTCGGTGTGTTCGCCGCCGTCGCTCCGTTCAACTTCCCTGCGATGGTGCCGCTTTGGTTTTGGCCGTACGCGATCGCGACGGGCAACACGTTCATCGTCAAGCCGTCCGAGCAGGTCCCCCTGTCCACGGCACGCATGATGGAGCTGGCCCTCGAAGCCGGGATGCCGCCAGGCGTGCTGAGCATGGTTCACGGCGGTCAGGAAGTCGTCGAGGCTTTGTGTGACCACCCGGGTATCGCGGGCATCTCGTTTGTCGGATCGACTCCGGTCGCACGCCTCGTCTACGAGAGGGCCGCCAAGTCGGGCAAGCGGGTCCAGTCGCTGGGCGGCGCCAAGAACCACATCATCGTGATGCCCGATGCCCCGACCGAGCGCGGCGTCCGGATCGCGACCGACAGCGTGTTCGGCTGTTCCGGGCAGCGCTGTCTGGCCGGGAGCGTCGTCGTCGGCGTCGGCGACGGCTACGACAAGCTCAAAGAGGGCCTGATGGCCGCCGCCAACGCGATCGTCGTCGGCGATGGCTTCAAAGAGGGCGTGTCCATGGGTCCGGTCATCTCGGCGGCCGCCAAAGAGCGGATCTCCGCCGCCATCGACACCGCTGAAGCCCAGGGAGCGAACATCCTCGTCGATGGTCGCAACAAGACGGTCGAGGGCTGCGAGGGTGGCCACTGGCTCGGCCCGACGCTCATCAACGGGGTCACATCCGAGATGACGCTGGCCAAGGAAGAGGTCTTCGGACCGGTCATGGCGCTGCGCAAGGCCGCCAGCCTCGACGAGGCCATCGCGATGGTGCACGCCAGCGAATACGCCAACGCGTGCTCGATCGTCACCGACGACGGCGGCGCGGCACGGCAGTTCAAGTATGAGGTCGGCGTGTCGATGTTGGGCGTCAACATCGGCGTGGCCGCCCCGATGGCGTTCTTCCCGTTTGGCGGCACCAAGGCGAGCCTGCTGGGCGACCTCAAGGCGCACGGCACTGACTCGATCCGCTTTTACACCGACGCCAAGGTCGTCATCTCGCGCTGGAGCTAGGTCTCCCGCGCGCTTGCTTCACCCCAGGACATCGCAATGGCACGACCAGTCAAAGGCGGGCTCATCCAGCTCAGCAACCCCATCAACGACAAAGACGCCTCCGTGCGCGAGATCGCCGATGCGATGTTCGACAAGCACCTGGCGTACATCGACAAGGCTGGCCAGGCCGGCGTGCAGATCTTGGGCCTGCAAGAGGTCTTCAACGGCCCGTACTTCTGCCCTGGCCAGGACAAGAAGTGGTACGCGCTCGCCGAAGCCGTGCCCGGGCCGACCATCGAGAAGCTCATCCCGTACGCACGCAAGTACGAGATGGCGATGGTGATCCCCGTGTACGAGCGTGAAATGGCGGGCGTGTACTACAACACTGCCGCGGTCATCGACGCCGACGGCACGTACCTGGGCAAGTACCGCAAAAACCACATCCCGCAGACGTCTGGGTTCTGGGAGAAGTTCTTCTTCAAGCCCGGCAACACGGGCTACCCCGTGTTCGAGACGCGCTACGGCAAAGTCGGCGTGTACATCTGCTACGACCGCCACTTCCCCGAGGGCGCACGCCTGCTGGGGCTCGCGGGCGCGGAGATCGTGTTCAATCCGTCGGCGACCGTCGCCGGGCTCTCGCAGCACCTGTGGAAGATCGAGCAGCCGGCACACGCGGTCGCCAACGGCTACTTCGTGGCCGCGAGCAACCGTGTCGGCACCGAAGCGCCTTGGAACATCGGCAAGTTCTACGGCACGTCCTACTTCGTCAACCCGCGCGGTGAGTTCATTGCCACGGCGAGCGAGGACAACGATGAGCTGCTCATCGCCGACATGGACTTGGACCTCATCGAAGAGGTCCGCCAGACGTGGCAGTTCTACCGAGACCGCCGACCCGACAGCTACGACGACATGGTCAAGCAGCTGCCTTAGCGACAAGGGAGTTAGACATACATGGACGGCAACGAGATCCTCGAAGGCCAGCAGGAGTTTCTTTTTCCTTGCGTGGCGAACTACTACGAAGAGCCCGTGATCATCACGGAGGCCAAGGGCACGGTCGTCAAGGACGTGCACGGGCGTGAGTACCTAGACTTCTTTGGCGGGATCCTGACGGTCTCGCTGGGGCACTGTCAGCCCGAGGTGGTCGAGGCCATCTCGAGTCAGGCTCAAAAGCTGGGGCACGTCAGCACGCTTTACCCCACCGAGAACTTGGTGCGGACGGCCAAAAAGCTCGCGAAAATTACCCCAGGCCAGCTGAAGAAGAGCTTCTTCTCCAACAGCGGCACGGAGGCCGACGAGACGGCGGTCATGCTGGCCAAGATCCACACGGGTCGACAGGAGATCATCGCGCTGCGGCACGGCTACTCGGGCCGGTCGATGCTGGCCCAGAGCCTCACCGCGCACAGCAACTGGCGCTTGCTGCCCCCCGCGATTGCTGGCGTGACGCACGGGCTGTCGCCGTATTGCTACCGCTGTCCGTTTGGCAAGACGTACCCCAACTGCGAGATCGAGTGCGCCCAGGATCTCGAGGAGCTGATCCAAACCCAGACCACAGGGGCGCCCGCGGCGTTCCTGGCCGAGCCCATCCAGGGCGTGGGCGGGTTCATCACGCCGCCCAAGGAGTACTTCCAGATAGCGGTTGGCATCGTGCGCAAGTACGGCGGCTTGTTCATCTGCGACGAGGTCCAGACCGGATTTGGTCGCACGGGCGGCAAGTGGTTCGGCATCGAGCACTACGACGTCGAGCCTGAGATCATGACGTTCGCCAAGGGCATCGCCAATGGCATGCCCGTCGGCGCGACGATGGCGACCGACGAGGTCGCAGCATCCATGACGGGGCTGTCGATCTCGACGTATGGCGGCAACCCGGTCTCGATGGCAGCCACCGAAGCGACCCTGGATGTCATGGAGCGCGAGGACATTCCCGCCCGCTCCGAGCGCTTGGGGCAGCTGCTGCGAGGTCGCCTCGATGAGATGGCCGACAAGTACCCCCTCATCGGCGATGTCCGTGGCATGGGCATGATGCAGGGGATCGAGCTGGTCGTGGACCGCAAGACCAAGGAGCCCGCCGCCGAAAAGGCAGCGCAGCTGATGGAACTCGCGAAAAAGGACGGGCTCTTGCTCGGCAAGGGCGGACGCTGGGGCAACGTCATTCGTATCGCCCCGCCCATGCTGATCAGCGAAGCCGACTTGGCGCAGGGCTGCGATCAGCTGGATCGCGCCCTGGCTGCGTTGGGCTAGCGCGGCGCTCTCGGCCGACTTGACCTGAACGCGCCACCGCCCCCCTCGGTTTTCCGGGGAGGGCGGGAGTCCTGCGCGCTATCGGGGGCGGAGGCTCTGCGTGGCTACGGAGGGCAGGAGCCGACGCCAGCGCAGTCCGCCTCCATGGCGGCTTCACCCGCGCACTGCCCGTCCCACTCCGTGTCGCAGCAGAACGGGTCGAACGCACAGACCGTGTCTTGGCAGGTCATGTCGTCGCACCCTGGGGTGCCGTTGGGCATACAGCAGTCACCCAGCGGGTCGGCACACATCGATGTGTCGAACGTCAGACAGTCGGCGGCGCAGCTGAGGGCTCCGCCTCCGAAGCCCAGCGAGACGCAGTCCTCCATGTTGAGGTCGGCACCGTCGCAAGCCTCGCCGGCCTCGGTCATGTCGTTGCCGCAGACCTCGGATCCGTCTGGGCAGCTGCCGCCAACGCCATTGCAGTCCGGCTCGAACATCGCCGCGTTGCCACACATGGCGTCCCACTCCATCTGGCAGCAGAACGCGTCGGCGGCACAGATCGTGTCCTGGCAGGTCGCGTCGTCACAGCCGGGCGTGCCGTTGTCACCGCAGCAGTCGCCCATCCCGGGCACAAACCCGCAGGCCGAGGTGTCGAAGGTCTGGCAGTCCGCGGCGCAGCCGAGGTCGCCGTCGTCGAAGCCCTGCGAGACGCAGTCTTCGCCGGCCAAGTCGAGTCCGTCGCAGACCTCGCCGGCCTCGACCGTGTCATCGCCGCAGACCTCCATCCCAGTGGGGCAACCGCCCACGCCCTCGCACATGGGCTCTAACAACGCGGCATCGGCACAGATTTCGTCCCATTGATTGTCGCAGCAAAACGCGTCCGCCGCGCAAATGGCTGCCGTGCAACCCGGGTCGTCGCAACCCGGCGTTCCGTTGGCGGAGCAGCAGTCGCCATCGCCGCCGCCGACCATGGTGCAGGCCGAGGTGTCGAACGCGCTGCAGTCTGCTTCACACGCCACTGGCCCGCCGTCGAATCCGAGCGTTGCACAGCCCTCGCCGTTGAAGTCGGTGCCGTCGCAGACCTCGTCGTCGCCGACCTGATCATCGCCGCAGACGTTGGCAAGGGTGCACGCGGAGGTGTCGAACTCCGTGCAGTCGTCCGCGCAAGCGAGCCGTCCCGCCTCGAACCCTTGGGAGGCGCAGTCTTCCTCTCGAAGGTCCGTTCCGTCGCACGCCTCTGCACCTTCGGCGGTGTCATCCCCGCAGCGCGGGCCGTCGTTGCAGCCCGAGGTGTCGAAGCTGGCACAATCGGCGGCGCAGGCAAGCGTGCCCCCGCCAAATCCTTGCGAGACACAATCCTCTCCGTCGAGGTCGTCCGCGTCGCAGACCTCGTCGGCCTCCATGACGTCGTCGCCGCACATGGGGTCCGGTCCGACGTCGGTCTCTGCGTCGTCACCTGTGGAGTCGGCGCTGTCCGTTCCGGTGTCGGTACCATCGCCGCCGCCGCTACCCTCGGTCAGGGACGGCCCGTCATCCACGACGCCATCATCGCCGCCGTCGGTCGCACCACCGGTCCCGCTGGAGCTGTCGTCACCCGTGACGGATGGGGAGTCGTCGCTCGGACACCCGACCGTGCCTACCAAGAGCGCCAGGGTTGCGAGACTGCGAAAATACGAGCTTTGGTGTGCCATGTAACTCAGGCGTCGACGTTCACAGGAAATCGACTGGTTTGGTAGGCACAAATTGTCCTTGCATTCGCTTTTTGCGGGTCGGGCCGCCGTTGTGGCGATGCGGCGGGGATGTTTGTGCGATCTCGGCCGGGTCGCCCGTGGGGTGTAGGTACACATCTGACCGCGTGGCGCGGGCGGGTCGGCGCGGTGCGTCGCCCGCATCGGGAGCCTCGACGATTGTTCGTCGAGGCTCCATCTGGAAACTGCCAGTGCGCAGGGGCCCTCGATGCGTGCACGGGTCCAAGGTTTGGTTGGGGTGCGATACCGTTCTGTCGGCATGTCTGAGCCCGCCGCCGTCGAGGTCCGCAACGCGCTCAACGATCTGGTCAACCAGTTCTCCGACCCGATGTCGTTCCTGCGGGAACTGATCCAAAACTCGGTCGACGCGGGAAGCGAGGAGATTGAGGTCTCTGTCGAGCGCGACGGAGGGGGCGCCAGTGGGGTCACTATCGTTCGCGTGGATGATTGGGGCCAGGGGATGACGCGGGCGATCATCGACAAGCGCCTGACCCGCCTGTTCTCGTCCGCCAAAGATGGCGACATGACCAAGATCGGCAAGTTCGGGATTGGCTTCGTTTCCGTGTTTGCGCTGGGGCCTCAGGCGGTGTGCGTCGATACCGGGCGGGAGGGCGAGAGCTGGCGTGTGCTCTTTGACGAGGAGCGACGGTTCAAGCTGCTTCGTCGCGACGAGCCCGTCGAGGGCACAAAGATCCGCATCCTCAAGCAGACGGATCAACAGGAGCACGACGGCATCGTGGCGCGGGCAGGCGCCGTGCTCACCTATTGGTGCAAGCACGTGGAAACCGACATTCGCTATCAGGGCGAGCTCGTGCGGCAGCCGTTCGCGATCGCCAATGCAATCGCCACCGTCGATGCAGACGACGGGTTCTCGAGCATCGTCGTGGCCCATCGACCCACGCCCGACGCCTTCGCGGGGTTTTACAACTCGGGCCTGACGCTCATCGAGACCGAGCAGGCGGAGCCCCCGGAGCCGGAGTTCGCGGGCATCGGATTCAAAGCAAGCTCGCCGCACCTCGAACACACGTTGACGCGCGACAAGGTCATCGAGGACGACGGCTACGAGCGCGTGATGGACCAAGTTCGCGCTCTCATTGCCGGGCCCCTGTGTGACCGTGTGCTCGCGTTGCTGGGTGAGGCGATGGCGGACGTCCAGGGGGACGCACACGTGCCGCTTCTGCGCGCGACGGCCCGCCATGCGCTGATGGGGCATCTCGGCGATGCGCGCGCCGACACTTGCGTGGCGCGGTCACCCGCCGGGGTCGAGCTCACGGCCAAGCGGCTGAGTGCGCGGCACAAGGCGGGTGAGGTGCTCGTGGCGGCAAACCGGTCCCACCTGACCGATGCGCTCGAGAAGCTCGGGCACACGGTAGTCCTGCAACCCAAACTCGCCACGCAGGGGGAGGGCATCGCCGATCTGATCGCGGCGCTCTCGCCCGGAGCACCGTGTGTCCCCGTTTCGATGCGCTACTGCATGCCCACCGTTGAGGACACTCCCGGCCCGGAGGCCCAGAGTCTGATGGCCGCGACCCGCTCGTTGCTCCGGGCGCAAGGGCTCAAGGTCGGGGACATCGGCGTCGGGCGGTTCGACTACCCCGAATCGGGCATCGCGCAGCACGTCGCCGTTGCGCTGCCCGAGCTCGGGGCGGTTGCGGAGAGTGCCAAGGTGGTCACCCTCGGGAGGGGCTTCCTGTCACGGACACGTGCGGTTGCGATCAACCTCGCCCATCCGACGGTGCAGGGGCTTCTCGCGCTGGCGCAGGCGGAACCCGAGTTCTCCGCGTACGTCCTGGTCAAACAGTTCATGTTGGGACATCACCTGGACCCGGAGCTCGATACTGGAATGCTCGGCACTTCCGTGGAGGCGCGATGTCGACGGTTGACGCCCTGATCGGTGAGCTGGGGGCGGGCGGCGAGCTCGCGGCGATGGGGGAGTTCACCCTCGACAGCGAAAAAGCCCGCGACAAGATGCGGCAGTTCCAGCTGGCGGACCCGCATCGCTACGTTCTGTTGTTGGTCGCGGCCGCCGCCCGTAAGGGCGCCCCTCGCATCGACATTCGCATCGACACCGATGACATGGAGCTGCGGTTCGACGGTGAGCCGTTCAGCGCCGACGACCTGCGAGAGCTGTACGTCTCCATGTTTGGCGACCGGAGCGACGCCAACGTCGGCGCGCGTCAGGATCTTGCCGTGGCGCTCAACGCCGCCATGGCACTCGGCCCACGTTGGATTCGCCTGCGCAGTGCGGGCCCCGATGGCAGCGGCGTGACGGCCGAGATGCGTCCGGGCAAAGACGACGTGCTCGAGACCAAGACCGACATGGCTCCGGGCACGCACATCCACGTCAAGGACCGCGTGTCCGTGGGCATGATGCTCAAGTTCGTGGCGAGCTTGCGGGGGCGTGTGAAGGAGGAGTTGATCCTGCGCGAGCGCTGCCGCTACGCCGAGCGGCCCATCTGGGTCAACGGAGAGCGCATCTCTTCGGGGCTCAGCCTGGGCGACACCTGGGGCGAGACCCGGGTGCGGGACTCGCAGTTTCAGGCCCTCGTGGGTTTCGAGCCGTCGGGCACGCGGGCGCAGCTGACGGTGGTGGCGCACGGGGTCGAGCTGGCCACGCACTCGCTGAGCGACTTCCCACTGGGTCTTGTCGCCATCGCCGACTGCACGCACCTGCGCCGCGATGTCTCTCAAGCCGATATCGTGCGGGACGCTGCGTATGAAGCACTGCTTACGCGGATCGACCGGGCCACCGACGACGCGGTCGTCGCATTGATCGAATCCGTGGGCTGGCAGATCGCAGGCATGCACGCGGGTGACCCAGAAGACTCGGCGGAAGCTGAGGCGGAGCCCGCCAGTCCGCCGTCGACCGCGTTGGTCGCGATCAACACGGCAGGCGGGGTCAAACCATGGGTCTCGGAGATGCTGCTGACCCGGTTGGCTGCAGACGGCCAGCGCGGACGCGGCAAGCTCAAAGCAGTCTCGGCGGCGCTGCGGACGGTGAAGTTCTGGACGACGGTGAGCGGTGAGCATCTGGACACGGCGACGCTCGAGGCCACGAAGGGGCGTGTCGCGTTCACCACAAAGCGGGTGCAGTACTTCGACGCGGCGGTTCACGGCGGCACGATCCACGCCCCTGCCAAGGCGATGCGGCGGGCGCTTCGGCTCGTCCTGGGCAAACGCGTCGTCGACCGCACGCGCACGCTACTGCGCGACGAGGAGCGACAGGCCAATGAGCAGCAGTGGCGGGCACGGACGCGCGCGCCCGTGCTGGGTGATGGGGTCTATGTGGCGCGATTGCCCATCCGCTCGGGCCATGAGGACGTCGCTGGAGAGGTCGCCATTCGGGCGTCCGGGGCAGAAAAGACGGTCGTCGCAGTTGTCGTCGAGGGCGCCTTGTTGCTGGAGTTGCACCCCAACCTGGGGATCCCAGGGCTGTCGGTGATCGTGGAGGCACCGTTCTCCCCCAACGCCAACTTCGACGGCATCCGGCGTACACCCACGGTGGGGCGCGTGCTGGCGGAGATCCTCGACACCATCGCAGCGGCGGTGGAGAAGGCGGCGCACTCGATGTCTTGGGAGGGCGACGTCGTTGCAAAGCAGGCGCTGTTTTGCAGCTTCGCGTTGCAGGTGAGCACGGGCGAGCTGGCGCGGAGCCTCTTCACGGCGTTCGGCTATAAGCGTCGTGGTGTCGAGCATCACGTGCGCCGCCACGGCGGCGAAGGCAGTCGCCCCTCCTGGGAGCCGGACTGGGGACTGACGTCAGGGGCCCCGCACGTCATTGCAACACTGCCGCTGTTCCCCAGGGTGGGTAAGGGCGAGCCTGCGAGCTTGGTCGAGATCGCCGCCGTTCATGAAGAGACCGACGCTATCTGGGTCGTCTCACCACGGGCGCTCGAGGTCGAGCCTCCCCGGCTCGTGCTGCGCGTTGGGGAGTCACGACGCTCGCTGCTTTGTGCCCGGTTCGGTGCGGATGCGGTGGTGGACGTGCAGGAGGAGCAGCAGCAGTGGGTGGCACGCGCACGCCACCTCGACAAGCTCGTCTCGCCGTTTCAGTTATCGTTGCCGGTCGCCTACGGCCCGTTTGAGTTTGCCACGCAGGGCGGGCGCGGATTGGTTGGTATCTCGTGGCCAGACCCGGCCGGACCTGGCGCGACCGGGTCACGCGTAGCTCGGATAACCGTGCATGTCGCGTCACGAATGGTGACGGTGCTCTCCCTCCCGTTTCCGTTCCCGGGCGTGGTGGCGGTCGTCGACGATGACAGCGTCGAGACGAGTCTCGGGTACGACGCCCTGGATGCCCAAGCGCAGCTGCGCGTCGGCGGCGAAGTCGTGGAGGCGGCCATGGAGATGCTGCTTGCGGCGCTGCCCGAGCCTGGGGAACGTGGCGCGCCCGAGAGTGCGAGCCTTGTCCAGTGGATGTTGGTCGCGGCGCTGAACAATGCAACCTGGCAGCGAGCGTGGCGCCTGCTGTCGAAGAAGTACGGGCCCGAAGGCGCGATTGTCCACTACATCGCGCTGCTCGGGTTACGGCAGCGGTGGTCGGTCGGGGCGGTGAGCCAGCGGCTCCGAAAACAGCTCAAGCGCGGGAAGGTGAGCGCGGCCGATCTCAGCCAGGGGCTCGAGGGCGAGAGCAACGGCAACCTGGAAGGTTCGACGGGACTGGCATTTCGTATCCAGGCCGCGCGTCAGCTGGTGCGTCTGTCGCGGACGCCAGCGTTTGCGCGGCTGCACGGCAGCCCCGTATCACTGGACGAGATCTGCGCGGTCCTGGACACCAAGGACCCAGTCCGCTGGCTGCGGGCTCCAGTGCACAATGCTCCCGCCGACACCGAAGGCGCGTTTGTACTCGTGCTGAGCGCAGCCGAACGCACGGCGCTCGGGGAGATCGTAGGCACGTCGGCGCTGACCGACGGTGAGCCCTGGCTCGACCAACTGCGCAAACGCAGGGCCTTCGCCGAGCGCGCAGAACTCAAGTCGCTCACGCTCGACCCCAAAGAGGTCGTGGCCAAAGTACGGGTCTCGCGACGAGGCTTTGAGGGCGAGGTCGGGCTCGGCAATCGCAGGCCCGACCACGCAACCGCAAGGGTGCTCGCGTGTTGTGCTCGGCGGAGCCTCGGTTTTGTCACCCCGCCGATGGAGCTCCCCATCGTGGGAATCGTGTCGCACCATGCGTTGGGCGATGGCGCGGGTGGCCCACCGACCCCAGCGGATCTGACCCGTGTCGCGTCGCTATGCGAATCGTACCAGCGGCAGCTGATCTTGGCCTTGGTCGAAGCTTTGCCGACCTTGGACGGGGAGCGACAAGGGGTGGGGCAGGCCTGGGTTCGGTGGTTGATGGTCCACCGAGGTGCGGCCTTGGGCCGCAATGGCATCCAATCACTGGGCGACCTGAGCTCTGTGCGCGCGTTTCCGCGGCTCGACGGCGGCAGCGCTTCGCTGGACCAAATCAAGGCGAGTCACAAGAAGTACAAGCGCGTACGGGCGGCACTGGGGGGCGGAGAACCTGCAGCGGTCCAAGCCGCGGAGTCTGATGAACTGGTACTCGATGCGCGGGAGGCCAGCGTACGGACGGCCTTGGAGGCGTTGTTTGGGGTCGTCAAGGACCACGAGGATCTGGCGGCGCACGATCGGATCATCCTCGCCCGACGCGAACGCGCTGACCCGCTCCCCGAGCCACCGACGACCGCGTTGGCGGCGGTCTCGGTTTCGGGCGGTGGGCTGCGGGGGCACCTTTGGGTCGAGGCCCCTGGGCCCGGCACCGCAGGTCTGTGCTTGGGTGGTGAAGGGCTCGTCGTGGAGCGTCGATTTCCGGCATTGGCCAACACTGCGTTGCAGGATGTCTTGCCCTGCGCGGGGGCGGTCGAGGGGCACGGTGTCCAAGTCGATGATGCGTTTGCTGCGGTCAAGCTCAGCAAGCGGGCCAAACGGGCGCTGAACCGCACCTCTCAGCAGCTGTACTCAGAGCTCGCCGACACGTTCGTCGCGCGGCTCCACAACAAGCAGACCCCCGCCGAAGGTGCTGAGCGCGGCGAAGCGACTGTGTCGGTCCTGCGCGAGGCGCTCAAGCGGGGCGCGCTCGAGCTGTTCGGTCGTGGGGTTGGCTTGCGTCGCGACGGTGGCGGGGCAAAGAAGCTGTTTGCGCGACTGTCGAAGCTCCCCTTGCTCACGCTGGCCACGGGCCGCTCCATTTCCATCCACAACGCGCAGCGAGATCGGCCGTACGAGTTGCTGCGGTTAGGGTTGTGGGATCCGGAACCGATGCCGCCTGCGGTGCCCGAGCCGAGCCGGACGCTCGAGGCCAAGCCTCCAACGGATGAGCCGCCTCCGGTCGTGGAGCTTGAGGTCGAGCCACCACGCAAGCCCCGCGAGCCGGAGGTGGCGACACCCCGCGAGGTGGCGGCTCCGCCCGAGCCGCCGCCCGAGCCGCCGCCCGAGCCGGCAGTTGTGCCGCCGCCGCCGACGCCCGCGGAGCGTTTGCTCGAGGCGATTCGCAGCGAGCTCCGATTGGTCCGGTCCAGCAATCGAGAGCTGTTGTCGGACGCGCAGCTCGATGGCCTGGCGGTGGAGCACAGGGACGGTGCCGTCGTGGCGCTTCCGTCGGCCCCGGCCACGCTCGACGCGGCCCATCCCATTGTCGCTGCGGCAATGCGCGACGACGAGACGTCGCCGATTGTCATCAGCTTCTTGGTCTCGGCCGTCTACACCGCCATCAATCTCTGTCTTGGCGAGATCACGGACGCCGACGAAACGGTATTCCTGCGACTGCACGTCGCGCACGTTGCGACCGCCGTGTCTTGAACACACTCGGTGTGCGGGGATGGTCCGCGGGAGTCGGGTGCGCGGCCGTCCTTCGGCCGCCCAGGCGGTGTTCACCCGGGATGGCAAACCGCAGCCCGAGTATGCCGCGCGCCGCCTTCAGCCCCGAGATCACCGCCCCCTCCACGCATCCTGCGTCGAGCCCGGTCCGGGTCCAGTCACCGGCGACGAACAACCCATCAAAGCCGGAGCTCGCAGGCTCGAGCCGAAAGGCACTGGAGCCTTGCACCGAGAGCACGTAGCGCTCCCACGGCTCGTCGTTGGCGCGGTAGTACTGACCCTCGAGCCGGTCGGCGCCCTGGCGCTCGTGCATGTCGACAACTCCGCTCCAGTCGAACCGCCCCGACGCGCAGAAGGCATCGGGCAGCAGCTCCGGCAGCTTCTCCGCGATGAACTCCGCGCTCGAGCGCCGCACGAGGTCGCGCTGGGCCAAGGCGTGCTGCGCGTCCGAGGCGCGACTGGGGCGCGTCTCGGGCCCCACCGTGAGCGGCCCGCACATGTAGCTCACAGATCTTGGGGTGGCCGCCTCGGGCCACGCCTCAAAGGGGAGGGTCATCGATAGATCCGACCACGTGTTCATGCCGGTTCCAAAGCAGCTCAGCACCGAGCTGGTGTCGTTCCAGCCCAGTTCGGTGAGCGGCCGATCGAACCACACCTGAAGCGCTTGGGTCCGTGTCGTCTTGAGGCGATCGAGTGCATCGCCCCACCGCGGGGCACGAGCGACCAACGAGCGCGTGACGGACGGCAGCGCACCGAGTGAGAGCGCGCAGACAACCTGATCAAAGTCTCGACCGAATTGCAGCTCAACGGACTTGGCCCCCGGGACCTGAGTTGCGGCCCGCTCGAGATCCAACGCGGCTGCATTGATGGCATGGCCTTGTGTCGGGTCCAGCTGGCTCCAATCCGGCCGATCGGGCCAACAGGGGAGGCCTTGGACCTCGGTGAGTGGCGCGTAGGTATCGCCCTTGATCGCGACCTGCTCCGTCAAGCGGACCACGTCGACGCGGGGATGAGACGACGCGTGACTGACGATCTCATCCACCCGGTGGAAAAACCGGAACCGGACGCCACGTTGCACCAACAACATGTACAGCGGCGCTATCATGGCGTCGCCGGCCCCCGCGGCGAACCGCCACATGATCGAGCCGCGGTAGTCGAAAAACATGCGCAGTGCCCCGTTGAGCACAACGCCCGCCTCCATGTCGTACGCGCCATTGTGCACGGCGAACGACGAGTCGAACGCGGTCTGAACGACACACGAATCGAGCGTGAGCTGTGAGATCCCGTGCCGCTCGAGCCACGTTTGCCAAGACTCATTGTCCATCGACGCCGTGCCGCGGTGCAGCACGTCATCGGCGAGCACGCCGACCAGAATGGTTGTGGCCACATCGGCGGTGATGAACGCTCGATACAGCGACAGGTCCGTACGCAGCGCATCGCCAAGGGTGGACGCCAGCCGGTCGAGGAGCGAGCGTAGGCTTGCGCCGAGTGCCGCGTCGCGGGCCTCGGTCCGACTCGCAGCGCTGCGTGAAAACACAGAGCCGATGAGGGTCGTGAACTCTGCTCGCAGCGCTTGGCCCAGCGGCGAGGCGTGGCGCTTGAGGCACAGCCGCAACAAGTGCTTGGCGCTGCGGTGGACCCACTTGCCGATGAGGGTCAACGGCGCGGTGCCGCCGGGCACCCCCAGTTTGCCGCGGTTGCGGGGCATGGTGATCTTCCACGTGTGCCACGCGCCCGCGAAGCGATGCTGCATGCAATAGGTGTCGTAGGGCACGACGGCTTGAGTCCATCGAGCGAGCGGTGCCCCCGGGTTTCGGTCAAGCGCCTCGTAGGCGCGCCGCATCATGTCGTGGGTGTTGTGATAGAAGCCAAACAACATGTGGAGCCCGTGCTCCTGGATCCGTTGGCCGTAGTCCGCGTTGCGACCGGTGGCACACTTGCCGCCCAGCCGCCATCCCATCTGGTAGACGGTCACCTCCCGCTCCGCCCGCCAGTTGGGGTCGTTTGTGAGCTGGTATGCGGCCGCCAGCCCCGCCATCCCGCCGCCCAGGATCACAGTACGTTGTGGGGACGCGGGCGCCGGGTTCGAGGCGTGTCGGTTGGGCTTGTCCATGGATTCGCGCCCATTGGAGCCCGCACCCGGTCGATGTGACGCCCCCACGCGGAGTTTTTTTGGGGCACCGTGCGATGGCTTGCGTTTGTGTCGTGGTCGCGCACACCCTTGGGGGCATGACCCGGTTGCGCGTTGGCGGGGTGCCCGAGCACTTCAATCTCCCGTGGCGTCTCGCCATCGAAGAGGGCGCATTTGGGGCTGCGCACCCTGAGGTCGCGGTGGAGTGGGTCGACTTTCCTGGCGGGACGGGGGCCATCATGGAGGCGCTGGACCGCGGGACGCTCGATGTGGCGACCCCGCTGACGGAGGGAGCTGTCACCGCGATCACAGGCGGTGCGGAGGCGCGGATCACCGGGCTTTGGGTCGACAGTCCGCTGCTGTGGGGCATCCACGTCGCTGGCGAGTCTTCGGCGCGCACGGTCGACGATGTGGCGGACGGGCGGTTCGCGATCTCTCGGTTTGGATCCGGGTCCGAGCTGATGTCGCGCTTGCTTGCGTCCCAGCGAGGGTGGCCGGTCGACGACGGCCGCTTTGTGGTGGTCGAGAATCTGCAGGGAGCGCTGGCCGCCTTGCCGGCCGGTGACGCCGAGGTGTTTCTGTGGAACAAGTCGATGACGCAGCCGCACGTCGACGCGGCGACGTTCGCCCGCATTGGGGTGCTGCCGACTCCGTGGCCTGCCTTTTGCGTGGCGGCGCGCCGCGAGTTGCTCCGTGAGCGTGGGCCGCTCTTGCACGACCTCCGAGTCGTCGCGGGTCGTCGGGCGCGGCAGCTGATGACCGATCCCACGCTCGCCGACAAGGTGGTGCGGCGCTACGGCCTTGCCAGCGTCGAGGCCAACGAGTGGGCGCAGCAGGTGCGGTGGACCGACCCCGACGCGCCGACGCCGATGGCGGTGCTGCGCACCGTCAGCGAGACCATGCTTGCTCTGGGGCGGGTGTCGCGAGTCGTAGACGCTGACGCGCTGCTGGGATGATGCTGAGGCCTCTTAGCCGCACATTCCTTCGAATGGGCCGACCTCGTCGCCGGGCCCCTGCCCGTTCTCGGAGGTCCATGAGTAGGTCCATGCGGAGTAGGTAAGGATCGGGCCGATCGCAGCGGCCGTGTCCGCCGACAAGGCGAGCGTCATCGTGTTGTCGACCGTCGTGAGGCTATCGTCGGGACTGAAGGCGCCGCCGTTCATCATGGGGGCCCAGCCGCCGGCCGAGGCCCGAATGAGGAAACTCGTCGGTGCCCCGTCTTCCCCCTCGAACTCGAACCCGATCTCGTCATAGGCCACGGTGGGCGAAGGGAACGCCGCGCTCATTTGCAACACGATTTGAATCCCGGGGGGCCCGCAATAGACGTCGGCTTGGGTGATGTCGAGGTGCTCGCTTCCCGCACAGCTGCCGGCCATTGGTTTTGACGCCGCGTTGCAGTCGTTGGGGGGATCGTTCTCGCAGAACTCGCCTTCGCTCTCGCACTCGGCGGAAGGTCCCGTGCCCGTTGAGTCGCCGTCATCGGTCGAGTCGTCGTCATCGGTCGAGTCGCCGTCATCGGTCGAGTCGCCGTCATCGGTCGAATCGCCGCTGCCGCTCGTTCCGTGGGCATCGGAGCAGTCGACCATTACGAGCGACTCGAGGTGCGTCGTATCGTCGGGGTCGTCGACGGTCGCAATGTCTGCGGTGAGGACTAGAGTCTCCGAACCGTCGGCCAGGCACGACCCGGACAGCACAGCGGTGTGCTGCTCACCCGCCTTGAGTTCGAAGTCCTCCGTCTCGGCGAAGACGTCCAGGATGTTGGAGCCCTGGCTCTCCTCCAACCGCTGCAAGAACACTGACGCTGCGACGTCGTTGTCGGTTGGGTTATCCACCTCGGCGCTGACTTCGAACCCGCCGTCGGCGATCCCCATCGTCACAGCGCCGAACGCGACCTTGAGGGCCCTGCGGGCGTCTTGACAGCCGGAGAGCGAGAGCAGCGGCACAACCACGGCCGCGAGCACAATCGGGGATGGAGAGCACCGCGGTGTGGGCGTAGACGGTCGCGGGGTTTGGACGGGGTGGGCGCGGAAGAACATCACCCACACAAGACTGAGCGCCGCCTCATCTCAATTGGAAAAATCCGCTAGCGAGCCACAGACACGCCGTGAGAGCCGTGCTCAGCGAGTTACGACGGCCAGGTCGCGTCCGTGCTCGGACCTCGGTGGGCTACTTATTGGCGTCCGTCGCGAGGTGACACTTCTTGTACTTCTTGCCGCTTCCGCACCAGCAGGCCTCGTTGCGACCAGGACGCTCGGCGCGTTGCGCAGGCTCGACTCGCGCGTGGCTGTGATCATGGCCGTGGTTGCAGTTGGGCCCGTGGACATGCTCGTCGCCTGACATCGGCGCAAGGGTAGCGGAAGACCGCCCGCGAGACACTTCTCGTCGGAGTTTTGTCCACGTGGCAACGGCGAATCTCGTGCGCGCATCCGCCCGGGTGCTCCAGCCCGGTCATCGAACAAAGTGGATGCGTGGCTCTTCGCAGTTCCGCCCGACGTTTCATGCGGCCTCAAAACGTGTCATATGCGACCGCATGCCTAGCGTTCACGCCCTGTGGCACTACCCAGTCAAGTCCCTTGGGGGTTGCTCGGCCGATACGCTTGCCTTCGATGCCCGCGGCGCCGTCGGGGACCGAGGCTGGGCGGTGATCACCGCAGCCGGGAAGATCGGGAGCGGAAAGAACACACGCCGATTCGAGCGGGTGGAGGGGCTCTTGAAACTGGCGTCAGGCAACGCGCCCGACGGCACACCGACGATCCTGCTGCCGGATGGCCGTGCGTTGCCCGTGGACGCGGACGCCACGGCCAGCGCTCTCAGCGAAGTCCTTGGGCGGCCCGTCACCCTGGCCCCCGAGCGCAACGTGCGGCACTTCGACGACGACGGGGTGCACCTGCTCAGCCTCGCCTCTGTGGACTGGGTCTCCGACGGCGTTGGCGAGGCCTCCGTGGACGCTCGGCGCTTCCGAGCCAACATCCTGATCGGTGGCACCGCGGACGGACTCCCAGAGGACGCCTGGGTCGGCCGAGAGCTCGTCTTGGGAAGCGTGCGACTCCGAGTGAACTCCCGGGCGGAGAGGTGCGTCATGGTCAACTCCGAACAGCGCGAGCTGCCGAGCAACCAGGCCATCCTGCGCCATCTCGGGCGTCACAACGACGCCTGCCTGGGCGTGTACGCCAGCGTGGTGACCCCCGGGTCCGTGCACGTGGGCGACGAACTGCGCGTTGTCTGAGACTCGTATCGGTCGACCGGTCGGGGACATACGCGGGTTGCGACGACGTCGTGTTTGTCGCGATGATGCGCCGGCCATGACCGAGGCGCGGAAGCCGAAACGGCCGCTTCAATTTGTGATGCACAATCTGTTGCGCTGTTCACAGCGCGAGCGGAAGCAGGTGGTGAACGACCTCATCACCTTGCAAACGGAAGTGTTCAACCCTCGACCTGGCCTGACCCGGGAAGCGGCCGTAGAGCGCATTCGAGAGTATGTCGAGCTCGCGACCGACGCCGATAGGTTCGACATCTACTGCCGGGTGCTCCTCGTGAGCGACGGCGATCGGGTGGTGGGAGGCTCGACTGCGTTTGTCGAGCGACGCGACGTGGGCGATGCGTCGGTCATCGTCATTCGGAATGGGGCGAACGTGTTGCCCGAGTATCGGAACAGAGGGCTGACAGGGCAGCTGTTTGGCAGGTTGGCGGCCCGCTATGCGTGGCGTGTGCCGCTGACACGACGGCCGCACTACTACCTGGGCCACGTGATGAGCCCGGTCATCTATCACTTCATCTGTGGCCGAGCGCGTTTCGTTTGGCCCGCGGCCGAGCCGCGCATGCCCCAAATGCGTGCGCTGTATCGCGATCTTGTGGGCGATCAGGAGGTGGTGGAGGAGACGGTGGGCTCCTCGACCGATGCGAAGACCGACGCATGGCTGGACCGGACCGACAGCGCCTACGTGCGCTTTTTTTTGGAGAAGAACCCGGAGTTTCGCGAGGGCTACGCCATGCCTGTGCTGGCGAAACTCGAGCCCTACGACTTCGTGCGCGCGCTCGGTCAGACCCTGAAGGCGCAGCGCAGCACGAGGCGTATTCGATCGATCCTGCGATTGTCCTGACTTGGCCTCAAGGGCGTTGGACCACAGCCTTGCCTACGCGGCGGGAGCGAACTCCCAGCCCAGCATCTTGTCGCGCATCATTCGCTTGGCGCGGTGCAACTGGGTCTTGACGGTGCCCAGGGGGACGCCCAGTGTGTCGGCGATATCGCGGTAGGCGACGTGGCGGACGAAGTGCATCATCACGACCTCGCGGTACCGCGGCGGCAGGCTGGAAACCGCGGTGGAGACGTCGCGACGGAGATCGGCTCGATGGGCGGAGCACTCGTCCTCGGGCGCAGCGGTGGTGGCCTCGAACTCAGCGGGCAGGGCGGTGTGTGCCTTGGTGCGGTTGCGATGGTTGAGATAGACGAAGTAGGCGATCCGGTGCAGCCAGGTTCCAAAGCGTGCACGCCCCTGAAAACCCGGCAATCCGCGATAAGCGCGCAGAAACGTCTCTTGCCCGAGGTCCTCGGCCAGGGTCGCGTTGCCGCGGGTCAGACGCAGCAGAAGCGACCGGATCTTGCCCTGATGCCGTCTCGCGAGGACGTCGAACGCAGTCGAGGTCGGCCTGGCCACCGCGCGTTCCACCAGCTCCCCATCGGAACAAAGAGCGAGGTCGGTCTGGTCAACATCCACGGTGCTCATCTCGGGCGTGTTCGTACCCGCCGGACGTCCAACCGATTGCGCCTGCCGAGAAAAAACTCGGTCTTTGTTGAATACGGCGTGTGCGCGCGCGAATGGCGCCAGAGATATTGCGGCGCCTGATCCGCAGGAGCGGAACACCTACACGCATTGCGTTATCGTCTGGGCATGCTGCGCTGCTGTGGGGTCATCGTCACCGGGTTGTTTGTGTTGTCGCTGGGTTGCGACTCGAAAAAAGAGCCGTCGATGTCGGATGCGCTCGCCAAGTCCGACAAGGCGGAGACCGATCGCAAGGAGGCCAAGGACAAGGAGAAGGCCGCGATTAAAACGGCGCCCAAGCTGGCCGATGATCCCACCAAGGTCGCCAACCCTTGGACCGTGGATACGGTGAGAGCCGGGCTCGTCATGGGGACCGTGGTCACCTACGGCGTGGCGGGAGTCGATGCGAAGGGCAAGCCCGTCACCGACACGTATCGGGCCGAGATCAAGGGCAACAACGAGCACGAGTCCAAGGTGATCCAGTCGCTGGGCAGCGCGTCGAGCGCCCCACAAGCCAAGCAGGTTGCCTCGACCACATGGAGTCGGATGAGTCCCTTCTTCAACGTCGAGAAGGTCACGGTCAAGCTCACCGGCCGCGAGGTTGTTGAGACGCCGGCCGGAAAGTTCGATTGCGTTGTCGCCGACCTGCAGGGGTTCTTCGGCGCGCACAAGACGGTGTGGATGGCGCTGGAAAAGCCGGGCATCTACGCCAAGGTGGTCGACCACGGAAACACCAACGGCGAGGACGACCAAACCGAGGTCACCTACACGTTGGCGTCCATCACGACGCCACCCGCCTAGGTCGCGCTTGCGCTTTTGAAGGCTGGAGGCATGGTCGACCTGCGCGAGTATGCCGAGCGCGTGCTGCTGGGCGCATCACTGCACGACAAGCTGCACGACCCTGGTGCGCTGACCGATGCCGATCCGGGGGCAGCGTGGAAGGGGGCCGCCGAGCCCGCGCGTGACCCGGGCTTGGCCATGTCGCTGACGGCGGACCCGTTTCCGCAGGACTCCGCGATGCGCGACGAAGGGACGAGGGGGCGGGCGCTGCACTTTTTCGCCAACCACGAGTTGCTCGCCCTGGAGCTGATGGCGCTGGCGCTGCTGCGATTCCCAAACGCGCCCGCCGCGTTCCGCCGCGGGTTGGCGGCCACGATGCGCGACGAGCAGCGGCACATGACGCTGTACATCGACCGGATGGAGGAGCTAGGCGTGTGCTTCGGCGACCTCGGACTCGGGGGCTTCTTTTGGCGCACGGTCGCCGACCTCGACACGCCCGCCGCCTTCATGGCGCACATGAGCCTTACGTTCGAGCAGGCCAATCTCGACCACAGCCGCTACTACGCGACCCGCTTCGCCGACGTGGGCGACGATGCGACCGCCGCCGTGATGGAGGAGGTCTACGCCGACGAGGTTCGGCATGTCGCACTGGGCGTGCGCTGGTTCCGGCAGTGGGCGCCCGAGCAGCCTCTTGTCGACGCGCACCGTGAAGCGTTGGTCGCTCCAGTGAGCATGCGGCGCGCGCGGGGCCGCCACTTCGATCTGGCCGGGCGTCGGGCGGCCGGACTGCCCGAGGCCTATATCCAGGCCATGGCGAACACGCCCATCACACGCGGCAAGCCGCCGGTCGTGCATCTGTTCGATCCAACGACGGAGCTACAGCTGGCCCATCGCGGGGGCTACAACCCCGACGCGGCGGTCCGAGCCCGCACGGTGGATCTCGAGACACTGCCTTTGCTGTACGCGCGCCCCGATGACGCGGTCTTGGTGCGCCGTAAGCCGTCGCAGGCCTTTGTCACCGGCCTCCGCACCGCTGGGTTCCCCCTGGCTGACGTTGTGGTCGGGTCGCTCGACGGACCGCATATCGACGCCCCGGAGCTGACGCGGATCGACCGGGTGCAGCCCTGGGGATGGACGCCTCAGCTCGCCTCGCGCTTGGCCCGACTGCGCAAACGAGGCGGGCGGGACCCCGTGCCCCCGGACGGCTGGCCGACGGACGTGTTCACCAAGGTGCGCGCGGTTCAGGTGCTGGCGGCGGTGCTCGCCGTCGAGGACCCACGCCTGGACGAGCCCGGATCGGTCGGCGTGGTGGCGACGAGTGAGCCGGAAGTGCGTGCGGCGGTCGAGCAGGTCGGGGGCAGCGGTGCGCAGCGGCTCGTGCTCAAGGCTCCGCTTGGGACGGCGGGCCGCGGGATGATCCGCCTGCCGGACGGTGACGTCACGCCGTTGCAAGCGCGGTGGATCTCCCGAGCACTGGCAGGGCAGGGAGCGGTGATCGTCGAGCCGTGGCGAGACCGTGTCTGCGACCTGTCGTTGCGTCTGCTCGTGACCCGCCCCGGCTGCGCAGAGGTCGAGGGCGTAGGACGGTTCCTCGTCGACCCGCGCGGTCAGTACCTCGGCGCGGTGATCGGCCGGGCCACCACGGGGCTGCCCAACGATGTCGTGCGGTTCCTGCATGGCGATGGCCAGGACGCAGACTGGCTCCCCACGGTTTGGCGGCGTGTGACCCAGGCGGTCGCCGACGCGCTGGCGCCGACGGGCTACGTGGGTCATGTCGGCGTGGACGCTATCGTTTGGCGGGACCCGGCGGGCGCGCTCCGACTGCGGCCCGTGCTCGAGCTCAATACGCGGGTTCACATGGGGCACGTCGCCGTCCACCTGGCCAAACGCGTCGCCCCAGGGGCGGTGGGCGTGTGGCGACTGCGACGGGTGTTGGATATCGAACGGGCGGGCTACGCGAGCGTCGCGGCGTATGTGGACGCGCTGGGCGTGCAACACCCGCTGTCATACGTCGACGAACCGCGCAGGGTTTGCTCAGGCGTGCTCGCGACGAACGACCCCTCCCAAGCGCGCTCGGTGCTGGGGCTGCTCGCCGTAGCACCGAGCGTTGCCGCGGCCAACGCCATGCTGGGCGTTGGCGCGGACTGAGCGGGCTATCCCATGTCGTAGAAGAATTCTTCGCGGACGATCTTGCCGCTTTCCACGGTGAAGATGCCGACCTCGTCCATCTTCATGCGCTGGCCGCTTGGCTTGTTGGTGATGTCGTACTCGAAGCGGACCGCGAAGCGGTCCTCGCCGTGGGGGTAGGGCCCCGAGACGGAGGAGCTGTGCACCTCGTGGTTCTCGCCCCACCACTGGTTCTTGCCGCGGACGGCTTCGATGCCTTTGGCGATGCGCTCGCCCGACGGTGGTGCCGCTGCCTCGATACTCTCGACGTTCTCGGCGTAGAGCGTGTTGATCGACTCGAGGTTCTTGCCCTCTTTGCAGAAGTTGACGAGCTGGGTTCCGATTTCTTTTGCAGACATGGTTGTGCGCTCCCGCGGTCAGCGGACGCAAACTGTTGCACCCGAGCAGGGCGATCTCAAGCCACCGCTTTATCCTCGCCTGCAACAATGTGCCTGGCCGCGTAGACGGTGAACGTCGAAAGGCGCGGATGAACGGAACTCATCGGGCGCCCATTGCGGCGCCGGAGTCCGTCGGTGGCCGAGGGTGCACGCATCGCCCGCGAGGCGGTTCGCCGAGTGGATTCTCGGCCCTCGCGAGTCCAATGCCCGGCCGGTTCGCCAGGTTTACGAGCCTACGGGTAGACTGTCGTAAGTCGTGTCGTCTCCTGCCTCCGACGATCTGGATCCAGCCAACGCCGCGACCCTGGACGGGGCGGCGAGCGCGAGCACAGACGGGGTCTCCCGGTCGCGCCCGCGGCGGGCTTCGGACCTGACCCGAGGGAGTAGCATCGGGCGCTATTTGATTCTGGATCGCTTGGGGGCGGGCGGCGGAGGTGTCGTGTACGGCGCGTACGACCCCGAGCTGGACCGTCGCGTTGCGATCAAGTTGCTGCACGCCGACGAGCGGCGGCCAGATGCGGCGGGGACCAAGCAAGCGCGCCTCCTCCGCGAGGCCCAGGCGATGGCTCGCCTCACGCATCCCAACGTGATCGCGGTGTACGACGTCGGCTCTTTCGGCGCGGCTGTTTTTGTGGCGATGGAGTTCGTTTCCGGAGTGACGCTGGCCGACCACTTTGGAGAAGCGTGGAGCGAAGGCACGCCCGCGTGGTCGGACACGGTAAGGATCTACGCGGCAGCAGGGCGTGGACTGGCGGCGGCGCACGCCGCGGAGATCGTGCATCGCGATTTCAAGCCGGCCAACGTCATGCTCGCGGATGATGGGCGGGTGCTCGTGTTGGACTTTGGCTTGGCGCGATCGACCGAGGACACCAGCACGTCCTCCATGTCGACGACGGGCGGCCAGCTCGCCAATGACCTCACCAGAACCGGCGCCGTCATGGGGACGCCTGCGTACATGTCGCCCGAGCAGCTCAAGGGCGAGGTGACCGACGCCGCGACCGATCAGTTCTCGTTGTGCGTGGCGCTATACCAGGCGCTTTGGGGCGAGCGCCCATTCGCGGGCGACACGCTGCCCGAGCTTACGGCGAGCGTGCTGGATGGCCGCATTCGGGACGTGCCTCGCGGGACGCAGGTCCCCGCCAGCGTGCGCCGAGCCGTGCTGCGCGGGCTGGCGCTCGATCCACGCGACCGCCATCCGACGATGCTCTCGCTGTGCACGGAGCTGGAACACACGCCAGCCCGGCGGCGCCGCATCGCGTTCGGCGTGGCAGGGGCGACCGGCCTGCTGGGCGCGTTGGTTGTGGGCGCCTATATGGGGGCGCCGCCGAGTCCCTGCACCGACGCCGCGCAAGCCATGCAGGACGTCTGGAACCCCGCGCGGGAGGATGGCGTGCGTCGGTCGTTCGCTGAGGTCGGCAAGGCGTACGCCGCGGACTCCGTCGACAAAGTGCTGCCCATGCTGGAGGCCTACGCGCAAGAGTGGGCCGCCCAGCGACAAGATGCGTGCCGTGCGGCGAGGGTACGTGGCGAGCAGTCGGACCACGTGATGGGCTTGCGCATGGCGTGCCTCGACCGCAGCCTCCATCGCCTCGATGCGTTCCTGGAAGTTCTGGGTGATGCGGATGCCTCGGTCGCGACGCGCTCGATCGCCTCGGCGCACAAGCTGCCCGCGCTCTCCGATTGCGAGGATGTAGAGCAGCTCATGGGCGAGGTTGCTCCGCCCGACGATCCGCAGATTCGCAACGCAGTCGAAGCGTTGCGCAGAGAGCTGGTCCGGGCACCCGTTTGGGTGCAAGCGGGGCGCCCCCAGCAGGCTCGCGAGCATCTCGATGAGTTGCTCGCCGAGGCCGAGATGCTGGACTACCCGCCGATCGTGGCCGAGGTCTTGCGCATGATCGCCCGGTTGGATGCAGACCTTGGCGACGCCCCGGGAGCCGTCGAGGCTGCGGGGCGCGCCCTCGTGATCGCTGAGGCGACCGGATTCGACTTTGTCATCGTGCGGAGTCTGATCACGCTGGCGTTCACGGAGGGCGTGATGCTCGATGACTTTGATCGGGCTCGCGAACGTACCGAACGTGCTGCGGCCGTTATCGCTCGTCGCGGCAACCTCGCGGCCGATCGCATCGACTTGGCCAGCACCCGCGGGTACGTGGAGCGAAAGGCGGGACACACGGCCGCCGCCGTGCTGCACTTTGAGGATGCGTGGGAGCAGCTGGTTGAAGCGGGGCGCGGCGGAGGCCCGGAGGCGCTGCCCATCCTCAATGCGCTCGGGATCGCGTACGTGCGCCAGAACCAGCTGGAGGCTGCGGACGAGGTCGCCGAACGTGCACTCGCGCTGAGCCGGGACCTGCTCGGTCCGCGACACCCCAACGTGGCGGCGACGCTCGGCATGATGGCCCGGCTGCACAGAGCGCGGGACGAGCACGAGGCAGCCTTGGAAGCGCAGCGCGAGGCTCGGGAGATTTTCGTAGACAGCCTCGGCTCTGGGCATCGCAATGTGGCGGCCCTCGACAATGACATTGGCCTGTCGCTCGTTCGCCTGGGCCGACCCGCACAGGCGTATGACGTGTATGAGCGGGCGCGGAAGGGGCTTGTGGCATCGCGCGGAGAAGACCACCTCGACGTCGCCTCTGTGCGAAGCAACCTCGGAAACCTGGCACGGGACCTTGGCCGGCTGCCCGAGGCGCTCGAGCACCACCAGGCCTCCCTGCGGATCAAGCGTGCGCGGCTGGAGCCCGGGCATGTGCAGATAGCCTACGCACACGACAATATCGGCGATGACCATGTCGCCGCCGGGCGGCTGGACGCGGCGATGGAGTCCTACGCCAAGTCCGTCGCGCTCTTTGAGCAAGCGGATACGGACGACCCTCACCTGGCGTACCCGCTTGCGGGCATCGGGCGGGTTCACTTGGAGCGTGGCAACATCGAACAAGCGGCGGTCGTCCTGGAGCGCGCCGTGAGTCTCGATATCGCGGCCGACGCATCCCCCAATGCGCGGGCCCGTGCGGTGTTTCCACTGGCGCGTGTGCGGTGGGCTCAGGGCGATGTCGCCGCGGCGGTCGCCCTCGCAGAGCAGGCCGAGGTTGGCCTCGCCACGCGCTCGGCCAGCAACCAAGAGAAGCTAGCGCGGGTCCGTAGGTGGCGAGCCGAGCATGGGCTTGCGGGTGAGACCGCGGGCTGAGCAGCCGCTACGGGCACGGCGCGTTGGCGGATCCCGGAGAACCCAAGTCACCGTCACCGAAGTCGTCTTGCGCGACACACCACTGCGCTTCGTCATCGTTGAGGTCGGCATCCAGCGCGGCAGGGTCCAGCTCCAACGATGCACCCGCATTGCGGTCGCCATTGGCGGTGTAGAGGATGATGTCGATCGTGGTCGCATTGTTGGCGATCTCGACAAGGTCGCCATCCGCCTGGCTGAAGAAAGGCCCGCTTGAGCCGTAGTGGGCGAGCGGCTCGAACGTGTAGCCCCAGTCGTCGCTGTCGCTCGCGCCGAGCACTCCGTATTCACCCGGAGCGAGTACGGCGGAGTCCTCGATCTCCCCTGACGATGCGCCGATGTCGGAGATGAGCAGGCCAAGCAGGTCCACGGGAGACCCGCTGGCGTTGTAGATTTCGATCCACTCGCAGGTGGCGTCGGTACAAAACGCCGGGTTGTACATGACCTCGGTGATCACCAGATCACCCTCGACGAGGTCGTCGACGCCGACCACCATGGCCTCGGACGTCGAGCCGTCATCTGTGCTGCTGCTGTCGTCACCGGTCGTGTCTTCGCTGTCGTCGCTGCTGCCGCCATCGTCGTCCGTCGATCCGCCGTCGGTTGTTGCGTCATCCGACGTCTGGACCGCTCCGGTGGATGCCGCGCCCGTGGACTCGCCGCCATCGTCATCGGCGGGGTTGGCCGTCGCTCCGGCTGTGATCGACGTGCTGATATCGGTGTCGGCCTCCGCCCCGCCCTCGCTGCCCGTGGCGCCGGCCGTGCCCGCGCGCGGCGACCCAGCTCCGTCCGTGCACCCGGTCAGAGCGGACCCGGCGAACATCAGTGCGAGACAGGGCAGAATCGTGCGGCAAGCCATGGGGTCGAGACGGCGGGGCTGGGCCTCAGTTGCACGCGGCGGCCAATTCGCCACCATCTTGACGCACGAGCGCGATTTTTCGCACTTGAGGCGACAGTGCTGCGGGGGCTAGGCGCCGCACTACCGTGCGATCGCCTGTCGGATCCGGGGCACGATCCCGCGGGGGTCATGCGCGGCATGAGGCAGTGCGAATGCGAGCGCGCGCTCGAGCTCGCGTCGACTCTGCTCGGCACTGCCTGTCGCATCGAGCGCCTGCGCGAAGATCAACCAGCCCTCGGCGTAGTGCAGGTTCGAGATCGCGGGCAGGGGCGCGCCCTGGGCGTACTGCGCAGCGGCGACGTCCACGATCTCGGCGTGTCGTCCGGAGGCCCGCAGTGCGCCCACGAGTCCAACGACCGCATCGGCCCGAAAGTTGTCGGTCGGTGCCTCCTCGACCAGACGCTCGAATCGTGGGGCCATGCCCGAGGAACCGAGATGCAGGGCGGCCAGCGCGGCGCCGAGCCTTGCGTTGTAGCTGAAGGTCTCGTCGGGATTGTCGGCGTAGTAGCGCACCGCAATGGCGGCGGTGGAGGCGGCGGACGCGTACTCGCCTGCGTTGAAATACGCCTCCGACAGATTCAGCGTGGAGTGGGCCAGTCGCGGGTCCTCGGATTCGAAGAGCTGGCGCAACAAGGCGTCGCTCTTGCGTAGCTCGTCCAGCGACTGGGTAGGGTACTCGCGGTTGCGATGCATCAGTCCGAGGTTCCCGCGCGCGTAGGCCTCGGGCAGCACACGTCCCCGCTCGTGGGCCAGAGCGACCGCGCGCTCCAGATGTCGCTGGGCGTCATCGTAAAACTCCGGATCCATCTCGCAGGTCGCGATCCCAATGAGCGTCGGCAGTAGGTCCGGATGGTCTGGCCCCACCTGCGCCTCGGCGTGACGTAGCGCCTTGGTGTATGCCGACCGGCAGCCTGGGTGGTCGCTCTGCAGTGCTAGCGCCTGCCCGAGCGAGTTGTACAGCGTCACCGGCGTGTGGTCTGCGGGGAGCGGATCCGGCAGCAGCGCCTCCGCACGCATAAGTGTGGTCGCCGCGAGCGCTGGGTCGCCGTCGGCCAGCTGCAAGCTCGCCTCGTGGACGGCGAGTCGAATCGTCCGGTGGTTGTCGTCGCCGAGCGTGGCGAGCTTCGCCTGGGCATGCCGCGTCCACGTCGACGCTTCTTGGGGGTCGTTGAGGTACGCGTTGATCGTTAGGGCGCGACTCAACGCGCAGTCGAACGCCAGACCTGGGCGGTCCGAGGCCTCCGCCAGGAAAAACGCGCGCTCCTGCCACTGGGCCCCTGAGCGGTACTCGCCGAGGACTGCGTCCAGCACCCCGAGCATCTGGGCAAGCCGGGCTTGAAGCGGAGTCGCCCCCGCCGTTGCTGCATCATCGTGGAGCGTGAGCGCGTCGGATCGCAGGCTCCGGAGATCATCCAGAGCCCCCCGCGCCTCGGCGACCAGGTACGCCGAGCGCAGCGCACTGAGCCGGGCGCGCAGCGGCGCGTGGTCATCGGATTGTGGTGCATCGAGACAGCCCTGGGCGGTCCGCAGCTTTCCGGCGGCGGCGACAAAGGCGTCGCCGCGGTCGGCTTGTGCGTCCCGTGCCTCCGCAATGAATGCGGAGAACTCGGTCTGCAGCGCGGCCAGGCACGCCACACGCCCCGGGGCGTCACCGGGTTCGCCTTGGGCAACGGGTTCGCCTTGGGCAGCCTCCGCCTTGCATACTGATCTTCGGGCGTGCTCCCAGCGGAGCGCATAGCCGTCGAGTCGGCCGAGCATGCGCGTGGTCGTGGCGGGATCGATACCGTGTGCTTTCCAGTGGGTCTGCAGTTGGTCGCGGGGTGGTCCATCCCACGGGATCAGCTGGGGAAGCGCATCGCAGAGCGGATCGTTGGCGTCGTCGGGACGGTCCGGAAATGCGAACCACAGCGCACCGATGACCCCCGTGGCGACCAGCGGGGCGGCCAAGGTTCGCGCGCGCCGCCTCGGCTGCGCGAGCGCCGAGAGCAGGTCGTGCATACCCGCGAAGCGTTCGTCGGGCGCGGTCGAGAGCCCGCGCCACAGCGCACGCCCGACGTGCGCGGCGACCCGTTTGGGGAGCGGGTCGATCGCGCGGGACGCGATGGCCTCCAACCGCGCGGCGACGGTTGTCTGTGGAAAAGGGCGGCGGCCCGCGAGCGCCTCGTAGACGGTGACGCAAAAGGCAAATTGATCGGCGGCCGGCCCCACAACGCCCCCGCACAGCTGCTCTGGGGCCATGTACGCGGGCGTCCCCGCAGCCCCGTGTTCGGTCTTGGTGGCGGTGCGCGATGTCGTGGCGCGAGCGTCCGGGGCCAGGCCCGGAGATGTTGCGGGGGGCCCCGGTGACCGCAGGACCGCCAGACCGAAGTCCGCGACCCTGACGTCGCCGCTGCGGCCGACCAAGATATTGGCCGGCTTGAAATCGCGGTGCACGACGCCCGAGTCGTGCGCGGCCGCGAGCCCGCGCCCGGCGTCGAGCAAACGGCCAAGGATCTGTGCATCGGTGTGATCGCCGCCGCTGAGCCACGTGCGCAGGTCGCCGCCGTCGACGTACTGCATGGCGACAAAGGGCCCGTGCGGACTCTGACCAACATCGAGAACCTCGACCACGTTGGGGTGCTGCAGTCGCGCCATCGAGCGGGCTTCGGCTCGGAGTCTGCGCAACGCCGATGCATCGCTGAGGTCGTGATCGAGCAGCTTGATGGCCACGCGTCGATTGAGGCGCGCGTCGTTGGAGAGGTAGACCGAGCCCATGGAGCCTCGTCCGATGCGCTCGATGACCTCGTAGGGCCCGATCTTGGCCCCGGGGCTGACCGTATCGACCCAGGTCGGACTCTCCGGGGCAGCGGTTTCGTCGACGACGAGCTTGGCGAGCTCGGCGACCAGCGCTCGACACGGCTCGCACGCGTCCACGTGCGCGCGAGCGGCTACGACCGCAGGATCTGGATCCGACTGCAACAGCAGCTGGATCGCGTCATTGTCGTCCAGGCAGGGTCCGAGCACGGTCAGCGGCCACCGGCTCCGCCTTTGTCGAAGATACACTCGTCGGGGAGTGTGCAGCCATCGCGGTTTTCAATGCACTCGACGACGACGTCTTGCAGTGGCGTCGAGATCGAGTTGCAGAACGCCTCGCATGACGGGATCTCGCCGAGGGCCTCGCACCCGGCACCGACCCACTCCGAGCATGCGTCCACACACGACGTTGGCGGCGGATCACCGTCAGCACCGTCGTCGTTCCCCGAGTCCGCGGGAGCGGCGTCGACGAAGTTGTCGTAGCAGCCGCTGCAGCTAGGCAGGGTGTTATCGGCACACGCCGAGAACAGATCGATGTCGGCGGCGGATCGCTCGGGGCACACGCCGTAGCACGCTTCATGTGACGTTGAATCGAGGCAGTCGAAGAACAGGAGATCGTCACAGACGCCGCGGCACGCAGCGACCTCCTGCTCGCTGGGCGCGTCTGCGCCGTTGCCTCCATCCCCGCCATCGCCCCCGCCGTTGCCGCCGCCGCCATCACCACCGCCATCGGCCGTGCCGTCCGCGCTGTCGTCGTCCGATCCGCCGTCGTTGTTGACGTCGACACACCCGCCGAGCGGTAGCGCCAGGAAGATAATCGCTCTGAGACAAGAGGTTACTGCGGGATATGACGTGTTCATCAGGGGTTCCAACCGTTCGCCCCCAGACGCCACCAGTCTCCCGACCGTCGCACGCTTTTTCAAAGAATCTCACTCCGCGAGCATTCGGCGCACGCTGACCTCGAAGTTCGAGGCGATCAGCCGCACGACAGAATCGACCTCTGGCCCTTCCACCCCAAGCCTGTCGCAAAGGCCCCCGCGGGTCGCGCTGAGCAGCGCCTCCCGGATAGCGGCAAGTCGCCGCGCCGATGTAGCGCGGTGGACCCCGAGCGCTGCCGCAAGCTGGTCGAGCGTGAGCCCATCGACAAATCGGTGGCGCAGCACGGTGCGGTCGCCCGGGGGGAGCCCGGCGACCGCGTCGGCGAAGGCGGACTTGAAGTGCTCCCGGTAGTGCGACTTGATGAAGCTCAGTTCGGGATCGGCGGGGGCGAGGTTGTCGGCGGCGGCCTCGAGCAGACCCCGCCGTCGCGCTGCAGTGCGGCGGCGGGTGAGTGCCTCGCGGGCGATGACCGCGGCCAGCCAGTGCTCCAACGAGCTCCGCCCGCTGTAAAGGGCAACCTTCGGCGGTGTGTCGACCACGAGGCGCGTCATGACGACCAAGCGAATGTCGTCGAGTTCGTCGGGGCCCAGCCGCAGCCGTGACAGGGCGCGCTCGAGGTCTGGGGCGAGCTTTGCGTCGAGCGCTCGCAGTGCGGCGTCGTCCCGAGCGGCGCATGCCGCCGCGAGGTAGAGGTCTTCGATCGCGAGTTTGTCGAGGTCGGAGGCTGCAGCGCAGTGTCGCCCCAGGTGGGTGGCAAACGTGATCGCATCGACCGTGACACCGGGCCACGCGGCCCGCCCCAGACCGACGCACGTTTGCAGGCGTGCCTCCATCGCCGCGGGATCCAACGACGCGGGCGCCTGCGACGGCTCCGCGGTCGCGGCGGTCAAGAACGCATCAGCCAGGGGGGAAGCAGTCACGCAGCACCCAGAGCGTAGCAGCCGCAAACCTCTCGAACTACCGCCCGAAACCCCGCGTCAGTCCTCGTCGTCCGCGCCGCCCACCGTCTGGCCCGGCCGTGCGGTCAGCCCAAAATCGCCGAGCATGGCGTACATCGCGGGCAGTACGAGCAGCAGCAGCACCGTTGACGCCAGCATGCCAAACACGATGCTGGTGGCGACCGGGATCAGCGTTTGCGCTTGCTGACTGCGCTCGAACATCAGCGGCACGAGGCCGGCCACGGTCGTAGCCGAGGTCAACAGGATCGCGCGGAACCGACTTCGCGAGGCGCCCTGTGCGGCGGCGGCGGGCTGGAGTCCATCGCGCAGACCAGCCTTGATGAACACCATCAGCAAGATGGAGTCGTTGACGACAACGCCGGCCAACGAGATGAATCCGAGGATGCCCGGCAGCGTGACGGGGTCGCCCATGAAGAGGTTGCCCCACAGCACGCCCGTGAGCGCGAGAGGGATGGCCAGCATGACGACGAGCGGCTCCACGTAGGAGCGGAACTGGAAGCTGAGCAGGAAGAACACGCCGAACAGACCGATGCCGAACGCCGTGAGCATCGACTGCGCGGTCTTGCCGGACTCCTCGGTGGAGCCGCCGACCTCGAACTTGAGGTCTGGATACTTCTCGGCGAGCTTCGGGAGCAGCTCGTTGCTGAAGCGACGCATGAGCTCGGCCGAGTTGGCGACCGCAGGATCGATGTCGCCGGTGAGGGTGACGGTGCGTGTCCCGTCGACGCGGGCGATGGCGGCGTAGGTCTTGTCGGCCTCCACATCCGCGACGGTGCCCAGCGGAACGCGCTGCCCTGCCAGCTTGAGCTCGAAGTACTCGAGGTCCGAGAGGGTGTCGCGCCCGGAGTCGGCGAGCTGAACGGTGACCTCGTAGTCCTGTGCACCGATGCGGACGTCCTGGGCACGGTCTCCCGAAAATGCCGACCGCAGCTGCTGGGCGACTTGGACTGATTGTGCCGACGTCCCAAGCGAGCCTGAGCGCAGCCGAACGTGCACCTGCGGCGTCCCGGGCTGAAGGTCGGTCCCCAGGTCAAAGACGCCCTCGAAGCCGCCGATCCATCCTTCAAGCTCTGCGGCGGCCTCCGACATTCTGTCGAGATCATTGCCTTGCACGCGCAGCTCGATAGCCGCCCCTCCGGGCCCCATCTGCGCGTTGGCAAAGCTTGCCGAGGTCGCGTCCGAGAGCGGACCTACCGTCTTGCGCCACGCGGTCTTGAGTTGGTCCAGCGTGGTGCTGCGCACCTCCACGCTGAGCAGGTCTGCCTTGACCGTGGCGATGTGCGGCCCCGAGTCCGGCGAGTCGGGGTTGTAGTTCATGCGAACGACGATGTTCTCGACGAGCGGGGCAGCGCCAGGTTGGGTTGGCGTCAGCTCGGCGTTGACCTGCTGCAGTCCGGAGACCACCCGATCGATCTCGGCCTGCGTGACCTCGAGCGGCGTGCCCGCGGGCATGCGCAGGCGAAACTCAGCGGTGTCGCCATCGGTGTCGGGGAAGCCCTCAAATTTGAGGATACCGCCCGCCATGAGGCCCAGCGATGCAATGAAGAACGCCAATGCGGCGCCCACGGTGAAGTAACGATGGTGGACGGACCAGTCCGATGCACGGCCGACGACCCGCTCACGAAACCACTCGAAGCCGCTGTCGAACCAGGCGCGGGCGCGGGAGCGCTTGTCGATGTCCCGTCCGTGCAGCGAGTGCGCGACGTGGTTGGGCAGGATGCCGAAGGCCTCGATCAGGCTGACGCTCAGCACAGCGATGAGGACGACCGGAATGACAAGGAGTACCCGACCGATCTTCCCGTCGAGCATGGACAGCGGGGTGAACACGCAGACGGTGGTCAGGAACGACGAGACGATGCCGGGCCAGACTTCAACGACGCCGTCGATGGCGGCGCGATACGATGTCTTGCCGCGTCGCAGGTGGGCGGCGATGTTGTCGGCCAGGACGATGCCATCGTCCATCAGCAGCCCAAGCGCCAGCAGCAGCGCCATCATCGTCATCATGTTCAGCGTGTAGCCGATGAGCGACATGATCCACAGCCCGCCCATGAACGACACAGGAAGACCGGCCGCGACCCACAGGGCCAAGCGGGTGTTGAAAAACAGCCACAGGGTCACGAAGACAAGCACCAGTCCCTGAAGACCGTTGGTGGTGAGCAGGTCGAGGCGCTGTGCGATTGGGGTCGCGGCGTCGTCGGTGATCACCAGCTCGACTCCGGGTGGTGCGGTCGCGGACTTGAGGGCGACGAACTCCTCCATCGCCGCAAAGATCTGCAGGGCATCTTGGCTCGACGTCTTGCTGACGCGCAGCAGCCCCGCGCGCTTGCCGTTGAACTGGGTCTGCTCCTCGGCGTTCTCGAAGGTGTATTCGATGTCGGCCAGGTCGCCCAGCGGCACCTCACCGCCGAGCGCACTGCCCACGACGGGTAGACGGGCAAACTCCTCGATGCTGCGGCGCTGCTCGGCGAAACGGACCAAGATCTCGCCACCGCGTGTCTCGAGCGAGCCCACGGGTAGATCGAGACTCTGAGCCGCGATGAGGTCGGCCAGGTCGCCGACGCTCAGTCCGTACGACGATGCGATCGACTGCTTGACGCGGACCTGCAGCTGCGGCGTCGAGAATCCCGCGATCTCGATCTGCGAGACCTCCTCGTACCGCTGTAGCTCGCCCTTGAGTTCGTCGCAGTACCGCTCCAGGTCGGGGACACTCATCGGGCCCATGACCGCGATCGAGGCGACCGCGCTCATCCCCGTGACCTCGGCGATGACCGGGTCTTCGGCTTCGTTCGGAAAATCGTTGATCGCATCGACGGCGCTATCGATGTCGGACTTGAACGCGTCGAGCGCCCCATCGTCTTCCATCTCCAGCGTCACGACGCCCACGCCCTGCCTGGCCTTGGACGTCATGCGGTCGAGGTACTCCACGCCGTCGACGGCGTCTTCGATGCGCGCGACGATGGCTTCGTCGACGTCCTGTGCTGATGCCCCCGGATACGCCACGGTGACGGTGACCACCGATGGGGTGAACTCCGGAAACGTCTCGCGCTTGAGCGAGGAGAGCCCCAGTGCTCCCAGGAGCAGCAGGGTGATCATCAACAGGTTGGCTGCGGTCGGGTGCCGCGCGAGGTAAGCGATCACTGGGCTTGCGCCTCTCCGCCGACGGCTTCGGCGAGCTGCGCTACGGCGCGCTCATCGGCGCGGGCCTCGAGCAGCGTACCCTCGATAGCAGGGACGACATCCGTCAGCACGACCTGGTCACCAGCGCTCACGCCGCTGCGAATGCACGCGTACGTCTCTTGGACAAACTCGACCTCGACCGGGCGGATCGCCAAGCGCTGCTGATCGTCGACGACATGCAGCGAGCCGGACCGTAGGGCGCTGCGTGGGACCGCAAGGCAGCCCGGCCGGGGGGCCCCCTCGAGCTCGACCTCAACGTACATACCCGACACGAGCGGGGGCCGCCGACCGACGGATGCCTTGCCAAACGGGTCATCGACGGCGACCACGACCGATACCGTGCGCGTCGCACTCTCGACGTTGGCAAATCGGTCGAAGGCAGCCTCCCAGCGGGTCAAGACCGCGCCACTCTCCAGGGTGACGGTGGCCTTGAGTCCCGCTTGTGCAGAGCGACGTGCAAGTGCCCGGGCCGAGATGGCTTCGTCCGAGGGAGCCGCGGCGGGGACGACCCCCTCGGTGTCGGGCGGGGGGAGCTTCGTTGCCTCGGCGGTGGGCGGCCGAGCGATCAGGGGCATCAGCGAACCTATCGAGAACTGAGCGGGAACCTCGGCGAGCGCGATGCCATCGCCCTCGGCGAGCTTGGCACCGACCGTGACCAGCTCGCTGAGTTCGACGTCCGCAGAGCGGATGCGTACGTCGAACGGGGCAAAGATCTCGGTGCGAGCGACATCGAGTTCGGCCGTCTTGACCCCAGCTTCGAACTGAGAAATCTGCGCCTTGTACGCCCGCCGCTGCGCGGGAATCTGCGCGAGCGTGGACTTGTAGGACTGGACCGACTGCCGCTGCGCCAGGAGAGAAACCTCAGAGGCGTCGACCTCGGACGAGGACAGTGTGCCGCCGGCCTCTAGCTTCTTGACTCGCGCGAGCTCCTTCTCCGCCAGCTCGAGAGACCGTCGCGCGATCGCGAGGCTCGCCTTGGTGTTCTTCTCCCGAACCGCCAGCTCGCTCAGCTGGGCCTTGACGTTGCTGACCGTTGCTTTTTGCTGCGACGCGCTCAGCTCGAAACCCGCGGGGTCGATCTTGATGAGCAGCTCGCCCTTGCGGATGATGCGGCCGTCCTCGAGTTTCTCGTTGAGCTCGACGACACGACCGGAGACCTCCGCGACGAGGCTCCATTCGCGTGAGGAGCGAACCACGCCGTACCCGACCGCACGGGGCACAGCTTCGGCCATGATCACGCCCGCGGTGCGCACGGCCTTGCCCTGCTCGGATGGAGGGCGCCGCGGAGGCTCTTCACGAGCGCGCTGCATCATCACCAGCGCCGCGACGCCAAGGACAATAGGCGTTGCGAAGCCTGCGGCGCGTCGCAGCAGCGAGGGGGCTTCCGAAGGTGCGGGCTCGGACACACCGCAGGCTTATCCCAGCCGTTCACGGGGCGCCAATGTGCCCGGCACTGACCGCAGGGGTCGGCGCCGCCGCCCACGCAGTGCTCGGTGTCCGGAGAGCGTGGGGGTACAGCCAGCGCTCCTGGGACGGCATTCGCGGCGGGTCGACCCTTGGGGGGCACGAGGAAAACGGTCGCGGGGCTTTGACGCGGGTACTCCGAATTCGGCCACGGCCCGGGTAGACTCCCGCCCGTGCGCACGATCATCTTTGAGCGTCGTTTCCGAGGACCCGCCCAGTCGGCCAACGGCGGGTACGCTTGCGGAGCGCTGGCTTCGGCCATCGAGGGGCAAGCGGAAGTGATGCTGCGCGCCCCGCCGCCGCTGGACACGCCTCTGCAGCTGTCGGTCGACGACGATGGCCTCGCAGTGCTGCGCGAGGGCGACACCCCTGTGGGCGAAGCGAAACCCAGCGATGCCGAGCTGCATATCCCCGAGGCGCCGAGCCATGCCGATGCCATCGAGGCGACGAAGCTCTACTCCGGCTTGCAGGCCCATGCTCTGCCCGAGTGCTTCGTGTGCGGCCCGAACCGCGAGAGCCCTGACGGGCTGAGGATCTTCCCGGGCAAGCTGACCGACGACGGCCCCGCGCTGAGTCCATGGACCCCTGACGTCTCGCACTGTGATGCCGACGGAAGCGTCCGCAGTGAGATTTTGTGGGCTGCGCTCGACTGCCCGGGCTACTTTGGGGTGGCCGAACCTGGCGAGTATGCGCTGCTCGGTCGCATGACCGGCCGTCTCATCCGTCTGCCGACGCTGGGCGAGGCGTGCGTCGCCATGGGCTGGCGCATCGAACGCGACGGTCGCAAGCTTTACGCTGGCAGCGCGGTGTTCGGTGCGGGCGGCGACTGCTGCGGCGTGTCCCACCAGGTGTGGATCAAGCCCAGGCAGCCCAAACCGCCCCAGTAAGGCGCGCCCTACTTCCCGCGAAGCTCGCGGCGTAGGATCTTGCCCGACGCGGACTTGGGAATCGCGTCGATGAACGCGACCTGTTCGAGGCGCTTGTACGTGGCGAGAGCGTCGGCGATGGTGGCTTTGAGCTCGTCCTCGCCGACATCACTACCGGGTGCGCGAACGATGAAGGCTTTGGGCACCTCGCCGGCTTCGTCGTCCGGAACGCCAATGACGGCGACGTCGGCGACTCCGGGGTGGTTGATGAGCACCGCTTCCAGCTCGGCCGGCGCCACCTGAAAGCCCTTGTACTTGATGAGCTCCTTGAGCCGGTCAATGATGTACAGGTGGCCAGCCTCGTCGACTCGGCCGACGTCGCCCGTGTGCAGCCAGCCGTCGCTGTCGATCGTTTGCGCGGTGGCCTCGGGGTTGTTCAGGTAGCCCTTCATCACCTGCGGGCCTGAGATCCATACCTCTCCGGGCTCGCCGGGCTCGACGTCTTTGCCGCTGTCGGCATCGACGAGTCGCATCTGGGTGTTGGGCAGCAGGGTGCCGACGGACGACGCTCGATACTCGCCGGGGGCTATCGCGTGGGTGACAGGCGATAGCTCCGTCATGCCATATCCCTGACCCGTCGCGCAGCCAAGCCGGGCTGCAGCGGCTTCGGCCAGCTCGCCCGAGAGCGGCGCTGCACCCGAAAAGATCTCTTTGACCGAGCTCAGGTCGTAGTTGTCGATGATCGGATGCTTGGCGAGCGCCAGAACGATGGGCGGCACGAGATACAGCCGCGTCATCTTGTACTTGGCCGTCAGCTCGAGCATCTGCACCAGATCGAACCGCGGCACCACAACGACCGTGGCTCCGCGCGAGATCGAGAAGTTCATCAGGATCTGCATGCCGTAGATGTGAAAGAACGGCAGAACGGCAAATGCCACGTCGTCTTCGTCGACGTGGAGATGGGCGGCGGTCTGGGCGAGGTTTCCGACCAAGTTGGCGTGCGTCAGCATCACGCCCTTGGGAAACCCGGTCGTGCCGGAGGAGTAGGGCAGGGCGACGATGTGCTCGTCGAGGTCCACGGCCACGGCTTGGGCCAGTGGGTCGCCGAAGAGGGTCGAGATCGGGGGTGCATCGCCCTCGTCCAGGACGAAGATCTCTTCGATTCCGGCTTCCTTGGCTGCGGCGCCTGCCGTTTCGAGGAACGCGCCGACGGTCACGAGCACCGTGGCGCCCGAGTCCTTGAGTTGGTGCGCAATCTCTGTGGGCCCATAGGCGGGGTTGAGGGTGGTGACTGTCGCTCCCGCGTAGGCAAGCGCATGAAACACGATGGGGTACATCGGCACGTTGGGTGCCATGACAGCCCACGTCGTGCCCGGGCCAACGCCGCGACTGTGCAGGCCGCCAGCGAGTCGACGGATCTGGTCGGCCAACTCGGCATACGTCGTCACGTCGCCCGTGTTCCCGTCGATGAACGCTGCCTTGTCGGCCAGCCCCTCGGCGCGTTGCAGCACGTAGTCGGTCACCCCCATGCGCGGGGCAACGATGTCGGGAATCTTGCTTGTGTACACGGTCACGACGCTGGCGAGGATACCGATCCGCCCGGGCGGTTGGAACCTTTGCTGGAGCATGGCGTGGAAGAGCCCAAGTGGATCGGAGCTGCTGTGGCTCCACCCCCGCCCTGGGGGTGAAGGCCCGCGGGGCTTCCGGTTCGGGAGAACACAATGTCCAAGCTCGCCCCGTTCCATGGGCGGCGCCTCGGTGGGCTACGCCGTTGGCTGCCCGCTGCACTCGCCGTTGCTCCGTTTGTACTGCCCACCATCAGCGCGGCGGCGCCGCGCGCCAAGGGTGACAGCGCGGTCCGCTTCCCCCGCAAGGCCGGGGGCGTACGTACGCGTGGCCCCAGCAAGCGGTCTCCCCGGGCCGCCAAGACCACCGAAAAGGCAAAGCCAGAGCTCACGGGCGACGCTTGGGCGCGGGCCAAAGTCGTGACCTCCGCGCGGGTCACCCAAGACCTCATCAAGACGGCACAGCGTCTCATCGAGGCCGTTGAGCCCGAGGACAAGGAGTACCCAGACTACGTGTTCCGCCTGGCAAACCTGTATCTCGACCAGCGGCAGCTGCTCGAGATGGAGTCCGGTGAGCAATACGCTCGTATCTTCGCGCTCAAGGAAGCCGGGAAGAAGCAGGAGGCCGCTCAGGCGCGGGCGCAACAAAAGCGCCAGCAGAATGCTGCGCGCAAGGCTAGCGTCGCTGCAGTTCGTCAGCTCCACAAACTCGTCAACGATCCGCGTCAAGCGGGCTACAAGCGGCTTGACGAAGGGTTGTACTACTACGCGACGGAGCTGGGGGCGCTGGGCAAGGATGCGGAGATGCAGGACGCCTACGTTCGGCTTTTGCGGGAGTTTCCGACCAGCCCGTTTGTGCCACAGGTGTACCTGAGCTTCGCCGACCACAAATACAACGGGGGAGACATCGCCGCCGCGCTGACGCTCTATCAGAAGATCGTCGATGGGTTCTCGGGCAGTCCCGTATACGCCTATGCGCTGTACAAGATCGGGTGGTGTCATCTCAACCCGGTGGGTACGGCCACACCCGACTATTCGCGCAGCCTGGATGCGTTTACCGCAGCGATCAACGCCACACATGAGGGGCATGCGGGCAGTGAGGCCAACGGTGCGCAACTCCGACGTGAGGCGCGGCGCGACATGGTCAAGGCCTACGTGCACGCGGCACGACCGTCCAAGGCGTGGCAGTTCTTCGGGACGGTGGGCAAGGACCCCGCGGGGGCGGGGCCCGGCCACGACATGCAGCGAAAAATGATGGAGCTGCTTGCGGAGGCCTACTTTGGCGAGGGCATGTACGTGGAGTCGAGCGCGACGTACAAGCGGCTACAACGAGAACTCAGCGAGGACGCCGCGACGTGTCAGTGGCAGGCGCGTGTCGTCGAGAACGCTTTGGCAACCGATGACACCGCGATCCAATGGAAGGAAACGCGCGCGTTGGCGATGCGTTGGCAGGCGTTTGAGAGCGCAAAGCACCCCAAAAATGACAAGAAGCGGTGCCGCCGCGACACGATCGACGCGCTCGTGCGGCGCGGGACGACCTGGCATGACGAGGCCAGCAAGACCCAGCGTGACGAGACCTGGGCGCTTGCGGGCGAGGCGTACAGCACGTTCTTGGCGCACTTTCCCAAGCACCGCGACGCCTACGAGATGAACTACTACCTCGCCGAGGTGAAGTGGGCCCAGGCCGAGCGGCTGTACGAAGCGCCCGACCGCAAGCGGCAAGACGAAGGGCGTGCCTTGTTCTGTGAGTCTGCCGACGCGTTTGTCGAGACGCTTGCCCGCAACCCAAAGGGCAAGTTCACCAAGGAGGCGGCCTACGCACAGATGCTCGGCTGGAAGAACTGCACGGAGTACCGGGCGGGCGGAGCCAAGGCGCAGCGGTGCACGGTGCAGTCAGACGGAACCTGTGTGTATCGAACCACGCACAATCGACGGGTTCAGGCCAACGAGACCGATACCATCGATGCCTCGGCCCGGTTCCCAGAGACGCCGTACACCGAAAAAGAGGCCCACATGTTGGCGGCGTACAAGCGCTACCAAAAGTACGTTACGGCCGGAGACGATCCCGAGCTGCCGAAGATCCTGTTTCACCGCGCGACTCTGATGGTGGAGCACCATCGGTTTGACGAGGCGCTCCCTGTGCTGCGAACGTTGGTCAACGATTTTGACGGCAGCGTGTACTCGGTCTGGGCCGCCGAGATGTTCGTCGACATTCTCACGATTCGATGGGCCGATGGGGCCAACACCAACGCGCAGCAGACCGCGCGCGGAGCGGGGCTGCTCGAGCTCGCAAAACGCATCGAGAAGAAAAAGCTGTGGCGCCACGCCGAGGCGGCACGCCTGCGGACATCGACCCCCGACGTGGTCATGGCTGTACGGTGGACGCTCGCGCAGAACCTGTGTGATGCGGGCGCGGCAGGCGAAAACCACGCATTCATCGAGTGTGGTGATGCGTTCTACGCCATCTATGAGGACTTCCCAAAGCACGACCGCGGCGATGATCTGCTGTTCAGCGCGGCGGTCGGGTTCGAGGCTGGGTTCTTGCTGGGCAATGCCATCCAGCTTCGCAACGCCCTGCTCGACAACCACCCGGACAGCCCGCTGTACAAGAAGACCCTACGAATCGTCGCGGAGAACTATCAGGCGATCGCGTACTACGACCAGTCCGCGAGCAAGCTGGAGCACTACGCCGCCAAGTACAAGCGCGATGACTACGCCGCCACCGCCCTGGGCAATGCGTACTTGTTTCGCTCGGGCCTGGGCGATGATGTCAAGGCACGCGACGACCTCGATCGCTACGAAGCGCTGTATCGCCGCAAGGACCCGACAAAGGCGGCCGAGATCTATTGGTCGCAGGGCGAGCTCATCGGCGCACAGTCCGACAAGCTCGCGCACGCAGAGGCTTACATCAGCCGCTACGGAAAAAAGGGTGGGGTTGACCGGCTCGCGGTCGCACATGCCACCGCTGGGCAGATTCAATGGCGTCAGTCGTGCGACAAGAAGCTGCTCGCAGACACGTGCGTCACATTGAAGCGCAAGCGGGCCATGGTGGGCGAAAAGCCACGCGCCCAGGCGGAGGCGCTACGCCGGGCCGCGAAGGCGGGGATCGCCAAGCGCTGTGGAACGGCAACTCGGGGGGTGCTCGTTGTGCACAAGCGCGATGCAAAGCTGGTCCAGCGCGCCCAGGCACACTTCGACAAGGCGATGGCCCTGGCCGACAAAGCCCCGTCGATTCCGGAAGGAGAGACCGCGCGGAACAAGGCGTTCGCCGATGCATGGGCGATGTCCATGGTCTACCGCGCCGACGCGCAGTACGAGGCGTATCTCAAGGTCGAGATGCCCAAGGACCTCGATTTCTACGTCGAGGAGTGGAAGAAAGACTCCGGCGTCGCCCGCTGGGAGCGGCAACACGCCGCGCAGGTCAAGCAACGTGATGCGTCCGTTGCGGAGTTTGGCACCTTCATGGCCGACAAACGCAAGCTGGGCGACGCGCTGCTCACCGCGTACGGCAAAGTCACCAAGGTAGGCAGTCCGGGGTGGACCCTCGCCGCGGCGGCCCGCAGCGCCATCGTCTGGCAGAACTTCGCAGACCAGCTGTACCGGGCCGAGGTACCCAAAGACGTCAAGACGCAGGACCAGTACGACGCGTACTGTTTTCAGCTCTCAGACTACGCCGAGCCGATGGAGAAGATGGCACTGGGCGCCTTCGAGTACTGCTTGGACCGCTCGACCAAGTTCCAGTACTTCAATGAGTTCTCGCGCATGTGCGAGGAGGAGCTGCAGCAGCGCGAACCTTCGCGCTTCCCCGCGACCAATGAGCTGTACGGAACGTCGCGATACACCGACGCTCGGATGGATGTGGCCGGTGTCCAGACGACCCTGCAGGCGGCGCGCGTCGAGCCCAAGCGTTAGCGGGCGCTAGAACTCGAGCTGACTGTGGCGGCGGACCAAGGCGAGGATCTCCTCGCCGAACCGGTCGATCTTGGCCGGCCCCAGTCCTGGGATCTTGGCCAGATCGTCGAGCGTCTGGGGGCGCTCACGGTCGATGGCGAGGATCGCCTTGCGCTGGAAGACCATGTACGCCTTCCAGCGCAGCTTGCCGGCCATACGCTTGCGGAAGCGGTCGAGCTCTGGCGCTATCGAGCCGACGCCCGACGTCCGTACCCGCTGTCGGTCGGGTTTGGGCTCGCGCGTGGCTCGGGGGCTTCGCACTGGCTTGCCCGGGATCCACACGGTCGGGTACTTACGGCCGGCTCGGGCGAGGCGGGAGTCGGCCAGCAATCCATCGACCGCGGCGACGACAGATTCCTCGTCGTATTCTTTGAGTTCACCGTATTGCGGCAGCGTCAGCAGCCCGCCGCGCGACAGTGATTTTGCCTGGCTGCCGCGAAGTGCCCGCGCGAGGTTGCGTTTTCCGACCGGACGGCTCAGCCGGTCCACCGCGGCGACGATCGTATCCAGGGCCTGCTCGGGGAGCGTGGTGATCGTCCGGGCCGCGGGCTGCTGCACCGCGCCATCCAGCGCGTCCTTGGGCTCGCAGATGTCACAGTCGTGACAGAGGGGATGCGTGTCATCGGGCGCGAAATGCTCGCACAAGAGCACCTGGCGGCAGCGCTCCGCGAAAGCGTAGCGCTCGATCGTAGCCAGTGATTCGGCGCGATGACGCTGCTGCGCGAGGCTGCCCGACGACCCGGAGGCAAGTCGCCGTTGGGTGACCATACAGCCTGCGCCAAAGAACATGACGCAGCGCGAGGGCTCGCCATCCCGGCCAGCGCGTCCGGCTTCTTGGTAGTAGGCCTCGAGGCTGCCCGGGGTTTGGTAGTGGACGATGACCCGGACGTCGGGCATGTCGATGCCCATCCCGAACGCGTTGGTCGCGACGAGGATCCGAGTGCGACTGGCCGTCAACGAGCGCTGCGCACGGTCGCGAGCCAGGGCGGTACGCCCAGCGTGGTAGTAGCCCACGGGGTAGCCGGCAGCGCGCAGCGCCTTGGCCACCGTCTCCACGGTCTTGCGCGTGCTGCAGTAGACAATCGCCCGGCCCTGGCCTCGTTTTGCGCGCAGATCAGCCGCGTCGAGCTCCGCGCGAAGCAGGAGCATGCGATGTACTGCGGACGCGGCGTGTCGCACGACGAAGCGCAGGTTGGGCCGTCGGAAATCGCCGCGCACGACCGTCGGCTGCACCAGCTCGAGGCGTTCGGCCACCTCCGCGAGCACACGCGGCGTCGCCGTTGCTGTGAGCGCGATGACCGGGGCGTTGCAAACGGTCCGCAGCTCCCCCAGACGCATGTAGTCCGGCCGGAAATCGTGCCCCCACTGACTGACGCAGTGCGCCTCGTCGACGGCGACCAGTGCCACGTTCACGCGGCCCAAAAGCCGGCGGAACCCCGCCGTCGCGGCACGCTCGGGTGAGACGTACAGCAGCTGCAGGGTCTGACCGAGGAGCTGATCGACGACCTGTGCACTCTGCTCGCGGGACAAGTGCGAGTGCAGAGCGGCCGCGACCACGCCACGCTGGTTGAGGTGCGCGACCTGGTCCTGCATCAACGCGATGAGTGGTGACACGACGATCGTCGTGCCGCCCGAACGGCGCGCCGCGACGACCGCAGGGACTTGGTAGCAAAGCGACTTGCCACGTCCCGTCGGCAGTAGGACCGCGACGTCGCGTCCGGCGACGACACCCGCGACGGCTTCGCGCTGTCCGCCGCGAAATTTCGCGTGACCGAAGGTCTCGCGGAGGACGTCGGTCGCCTCCTTGATTGTCCCCAGCCGCGGCATTGGGCGCACGGTACACGAATGCCGCCGTGCGCCAACACCGACCCAGTGGTTAGGCTGGCGTGCCGCAGAAGCCGACGTGGGCCAGCTGAGGGGGCGCTTCGCCCTCTTCGAAGTACGCCACGCACTCGTGGGCCGGCAGGGTGCAGGCCGAGTCTGGATCCTTTTCGGTGAGATCGCAGAACTGCGAGCAACATCCGCTCGCCGAGCAGTCGGTGAACGCGCTTGCGTCGAGGCAGAGGTTGCCGCCGTCGCAGGAGTTCAAGAACTCGCAAGGATCGCCTGCGGCGCCTGCCTCACCCGAGGCGTCCACAATGCAGACAAACGCATCCGCGCCCGCGGCCGGCAAGCACACCGAGTTGTCGCAGTCTTGGATGAGGGGATCACACTCGGCGCGACACAAGGTCAGGACGCCGTCGTTGGAGATCGAACACGCAAACCCGGGGTCGCACAACGGCGCTTCGGGTGCACCGAAGCACATCGATACGCACGTGCCGTTGTTCGTCTCGGGGTCGACGTAGTAGCACATGCTCGAGATGTCGCAGTCGTCGATCCCGGAGGCGCCGCTGCCCTCGACGGAACACACGTCGCCGACCTGGCCGGGGTTGTCCGCGATCTCCGAGCAGCGCGTTGCGTTCCATGACCCGCCGTCGCTGGCCCAAGGCATGCATTTTTCGCCCTTGGGACAATCCTGCGTCCACTGGTTGCACTCGTTGATGGCACTGCCGCCGTCCGGCATCACGAGGAATGTAGAGCCCGTGCCTGCACCGCCGCTGCTGTCGGCACCGTCGTCGGTGTCGCCGGTCTGACCGGCGTCACCGCCCACCGTTCCGCCAGGGCCCGTGCCATCGAAGACCGGTCCGTCGTCGCCGGTGGCGGGGGCTGCGGTGTCCGCCGCCGAGGTCGCCGCGTCATCGCTGGCATCGCCGTCCGAAGTGCTACAGGCAGAAGCAAGCGCCGCTGACAAAGATAGGATGAATACGCGTTTCATGAGGTTCGGGACTCTCCGGCCGTTTGGAGTATGTCGACAGTTGGGGCCTTCGTCGACCGCTTTGTGACCAGGCAGGGCGCCGTTGGTTTCGCTTGATTGACGTTTACGTTCGTTTTTGGGGACCCACATGCGGGCGACGGGCGCGCGCTCCATACATTTGTCGCGGCCCCAAGACTCCTTCAGGTCCGCTGTAGCGCAAAGGGCGCCGGTCCTGGACCCCAAAGAGCGGGAAAGTCGGCGCGCTTTTTGGCGGATTCGATGGTGTGATCCGCCCATGAGCAAGGTGCGCGAGTTAGCCGAACGGATGTGGTCGGGCGAGGCGCAGGTGGAGGCGATCGCCAGCGCGCAGAGCCTCGTCAAAGGGTTTGTCGGGCTCGAGCCGGTGGCGGACGGCGTCGCCTTTGTCGGCAGCTTCGCCAACGTCACGAGCGTACAAACCGACGACGGCTTGGTGCTTATCGACACCGGCAGTCCGATGATGGCGCCGAAGGTGCACGACGCCGTTCGTGCCTGGAGCGACAAGCCGCTGCACACGGCGGTGTTCACCCACGGTCACGTCGACCACTGCTTCGGCGTCGAGATCTGGGAGCGGGAAGCCAAATCCAAGTCCTGGTCGACGACGCCCACCGTGCTCGCACACGAGGCAATTGTCGATCGGTTTGACCGGTACAAGGCGACGGCCGGCTACAACGGCCTCATCAACATGCGGCAGTTTCGACTTCCGATGCCGCTGTTTCCGACGCACTTTCGCTATCCGGATAAGACCTACCGTAGTGGGCAGTCGCTCCGCGTCGGCGACACGCAGATCGAGCTGACCCACGCGCGTGGCGAGACCGATGACCACACGTACGCATGGCTTCCCGAGACACGGGTGTTGGCGACGGGCGATCTGTTTATCTGGGCTTCGCCAAACTGCGGCAACCCGCAAAAAGCCCAGCGCTATCCCAAAGAGTGGGCGGCGGCACTGCGCACGATGGCAGCGCTCGAGCCCGAGGTGATGCTGCCGGGGCATGGCCCTCCGATCTTCGGGGCAGACCGCATCGCGCAAGCGCTCGACGAGACGGCGCAGCTCCTGGAGACCCTGCTGGCGCAGACTCTCGATGCCATGAATGCGGGGGCGACTCTCGACGACGTTGTGGCGACGGTGCGTGCACCCGAGGCGCTCTTGCAGCGGCCGTATCTGCGGCCCGTGTACGACGAGCCGGAGTTCATTGTGCGCAACCTGTGGCGGCTGTACGGCGGCTGGTACGATGGCGACCCGAGCGAGCTCAAGCCGGCGCCTCGGAAGGCGTTGGCGCAGGAGCTGGCCGCACTCATCGGCGGGCCGGGGCCGTTGGTGGACCGCGCTCTGGCGTTGTCTGCGGAGGGCGAGGACCGGCTTGCGTGCCACCTGGTCGAGATCGCCTGGCGGGCGGCGGGGCAAGACAAGGCCGTGAGCCAGGCTCGACAGGCGGTCTACACGGCGGCTGCAGACCGCTCCCAGAGCGTCATGGCCCGAGGGATCTACACGGCGGCCGCCGAGCAAGACGCCCCGCCCTCGGCGTACAAACCCAAGGTTCGGTGACCCGTCGCGTACGGCGGACGCACGCGTCCTCGCGGAACGTGCTCCCCAGGCTGTGGTTTTGTCCTACCCTTAGCCGCGGTGGTTAGCGATTTCGAGTTGCTCGATGCCTGGGCGGGCGGAGATCGCGAGGCTGGCGGTCAGCTGTTTCGACGCCACTTTCGTGCGGTCTTCCGCTTCTTTGGCAACAAGGTCGGCGGTGGCACCGAGGATCTCGTGCAGCAGACGTTTCTCGGGTGCGTCGAGACGCACACCCGCTTCCGTAGAGACGCCGAGTTCCGCACCTTCCTTTTGTCCGTCGCGCGGAACGTTCTGTACAACGAGTACCGCCGCCGTCGTCGCAAAGATGATCGGGTCGACTTCCTCACCCACAGCGTGGCCGACCTCGCGCCTTCGCCCACGTCGATCGTGGCCGACAAGCATGAGCAGCGGTTGCTGCTCGAAGCGCTGCGCCAGATCCCACTCGACTACCAGATCGCGCTGGAGCTTCAGCTGTGGGAGGGCCTCACTGGGCCGCAGATGGCGGAGGTGCTGGACTTGGCAGAACCCGGGGTTCGCAGTCGACTGGGGCGGGCGCGCAAGGCTCTGCGCGTGCGCATGGAGGCCCTTGCGGAGTCCCCCGCGCTCTTGAAGTCGACGACAGCCGACCTCGAAAAGTGGGCGCACTCGCTGCGCGAAGCGGCCTTGGGCGGCGCGCCGAAGGGCTGAGCGACCTCGGCGACGGGCGTCCTACGTGGGCGCGTCGACGTTGTCCCACGGGGCGTCTTCAAAACGGGTGAGCCAGTTGAGGGCGACGCGCCTCTCTTGAAGAACGCCCGGCTCGAGATCGGCGGGCGGCGGGCGTCCGTGTTGTGTCGCATCGCGCGTCGCCCAGTGCAATCGTAGGTGCAGATCGAGCGCGTCCAGAATCTCGGCGGTCGGCCGGAGCGTGGCGGACTCGACCAGCGCCCCCTGATCCGCGGCGTCGACAAAGAGGCTCGCGGCACGGGGGACGTCGCACAGCATGCTCGCGCTGCCCAAGGGCTCGACCAATCCCAATGCCCACTGCAGCGTCCACACGCACTCGTACCGCCAAGCGTGGTCGACAGCCGCTTGGTTGGATGGGGCCGCGTCCGACATGAACGCAGCTTCTTTGGGAGACAGAGCGTCCAGCGCAAACGGCAAGCGCTTGCGCAAGTCAGACGCGCTCAGTGCGTCCCCACCGTCGATTGACTCGCCACGCAGCGCCACCGCGAGCAGGGCAAAGGCACGCTCGGCGACCTCACGCGGAGTGCGAAGCACCACCTCGTGCTCCCCCACCTCGGGTGGCAGCCCGTCCGCCACGGCGATGCCGTCGGCCCGCAGGCGTTCGTCGTGTCGCTGCTTGCGGTCGATGGCATCTCGCGGATACGGCACATGTGCCCCGTCCGCGGGCAGACCCGTGTCCGCGGCGACCAGCATGCGGCCCGCAGGATCCCGGACGCTCCCGTCCTCGAGGAAGATGATCGCGTTGATGCTCCAGGCCCAGTCGGCCAGGGCCTCGAAGTGTGCCCGGTCCACGCGAAGGCTCAGGTGCTGGCGTACGCGTTGGATGTGCCGCATGACGTGGTACAGCGACTGCGTCATCGGGCGCTGACCGCCCTGCATGATGTAGCCGATGAACCCGTCGAGGTGCTCGATAAGCTCCGGGTCGGAACGATCCCTGCGCTCGAGCATGGTGTGCTCAAAGCTGGGAGGCGCGATCTGGCGGCAGGTCGCGTACACGTTGACGAGGACGGCCACCGCGCGACCTTACTGCTCCGCTACACGGAACTACAGCGCGAGGTCGCTGACGTCCTGCTCGGTCGCTGCGGGAGCGCTCTTGTTTGGAGAGGCAGGCCTGGAGCGGGGCGGGGGCTGCTTGTCGGGCACGGCTGGCATCGGCGGAGCGACGCCCGGCTGGGGGGTCACCAGTTCTTTTTGCGGCTCCGGAGGACGCGGCTCGGCGGGGGCTGGCGGGCGTGCAGGCCCTGGCGGGTTCACGGGGGCGTCCGCCGTCGGTTGTGGCGGTCGGGGCGCTGGAGCCTTCGGGTCGGGTGCACCCAGGAGCCACATCCCGAGCCCTGTCGCGGCGGCGGCGGCGGCGAGCCACGGCAGCAGCGTGCGTCGAGGCTGCGGCTTGTCGACGAGCACTGCGGCAAGCGCGTCCGCGAGCTTTTGTGCGGTGGGCAAGCGCTTGTCCGGTGAGCGATGGGTCGCCTGTTTGAACCACGTGTCGAATCCGGCGGGGACAGGCGCTTGCTCCGAGGGGGTGGGCAACGGCTCGGTCAGCAGTTGGACGGCAAGATCTGGCAGGTTCGTCGCGTCGAACGGACGACGCCCAACGAGGCACTCGTACGCAATGATCGCCACCGCCCAAAGGTCGG
>Ga0316189_10000166_pt1 | contig 62973 bp, 55 predicted proteins | sample LowCovwburrow_MG_FD_204930 | JGI IMG/M metagenome (GOLD analysis project Ga0316189, IMG submission 204930) | Coastal sediment microbial communities from Maine, United States - Lowes Cove worm burrow | ecosystem: Environmental > Aquatic > Marine > Coastal > Sediment | place: USA: Maine...
GGATTCAAAACCAGAATACTCGCTAAAATCACTGCTCTTACTTTGATCCAGTTCATCAATAAATTTGATTTTAATAGACCAATAAATAATTTGAAAGTTGCTATCATTTAATTAGCACAACGGGTTAGTTAGTCTCATTGTATACAATTTTTTAGTGGAGGGTTATTATTTACCCATTTGTAAAACTTATATAGATAATGCAAACTCAGAAGAAAGGTTGTATGCCTGGATATCTTTTTTCGGAATACTTGAACGTAATGTCTTGAGCAACCTTACATTGAAACACACTACTGCTGAGACAAACTGAAATCGGCTCTACGAATAGAGATCAGAGGGCTTTGCTAGTGGCGTTCATCCTTGAAAACAAAGTGAACAAAAACGATGATCGCGATAGCAACGATTAATACTAGTATTAAAATCATATATTATGACCTTCAGTCCTTTGTTCAAAGGTGCTACAAAAAATATGGAGTCGTGCAATTTTAGCGTCTTGTTCACCCAAATTTGCACGTACTCCAAGTTTTTCTAGTGATCATCGTCATCATGGACTTGTTCTGTGGTGTCTCCTCTTAATTCACTGTGCCGGATTTTGCCTCCGTAACTTCCCACAACTGCCATTACAACAAATGTGACACTTGCAAAAATGATCGTAGCAATTCTGAGGGTGGCTATTCTTTTGTTTTGAAAATAGAAGACTATTAAAGCAATCAATGAAAGTCCCCCCGTAACTAACATCATCCATAATGCCGTTTCGGCGAGTTCCTCATGAAGCTCCATATAGTATTCAGAAACTTCTGGAATGTGCTCTACCGTTTCCTCGGCTTCCTCACCTGATAGGTACGCAGGAATCGATAAAAGAGCAACAATAAGCAAAGTAGTGAAGCCAGCATTTTCGAGATCTGCCTTCTTTTTTATAAAACCATATATCAATAGGCAAAGCCCAAAGAATGTCCCAAGTATGGGGAAATGATTTAGCAATAAATGTATGTGCGTTTGATCCATCTTAATTATTTGATTAAAAAGTTAATTGCCGAAGAGTATGTAGCTTATGCCCGTCGACCAGAATAATGTATTTCCCAAATCCTCTTCAAACACCAACTCATCGATAGTTACCTGTGCAGGGTTCAATGGAGCCGCATACGTACCATCAACAAAGAGTCTGAACCTTCCAATTTTCTGGGCTATCAGCAGTGAGAATTCATAATCGAGAAGTCGAAATTTAGAAACCTCCTCTACTGCAAATGTGGTGGTTTGCCCATTACCTCCACTCCCCATTTTCCCCTTTCCACGAACTGCTCCATGTGATGAACTGCTGTTTTGATAATACTCATTGTAGTACCGTTGAGTACCCCATCTCATCGTAGATGAAGGACGAATTTCTAACCCTACAAAGGGATAAAAGGAGCGCAGTAAGTGAGCACTAGCAAAGCCATCAGCTCCATCGCTGAGACCGATACCTGCGGATACTTGTGCCTCCATGAAATAAAAATCATACCTAAAATAGGCACTTGAATAGAGCGTCATTGCAGACTGCACATTGTAGCTCTCATCATCATAAAGGTAGCCGGAGACTGCCGCCCCTGCGCTTAATTTCCAATTGCTATAATCATAGCCCAGCGTCAGAGCGAACAGGTCAAAGCGATTAGACCCTTCCGTTGTCAAGTATGACAATGAAGTATTAAAGAATAACCCTGAAGCGTGGCTATATTCAAAATAGGGTGCCAAATAGGGTGTCTGAAGTGAGTCCTTGCGGCCCATGTATACCCAGTCATTGGTATAACTCATTCCAACTAAACCATAGGATTCGCTTTTTTCAGATGCTGACAAACCAACAGAGTCCGTACCAAGTTTAACCTGAGCCACACAGTATAGTTGACTGTTAAGAAGAAAAAACGACCAAAGAAGAAGTAATAGTCCTTTCATGACCCAGCAAATTTTTACCGAATGCGAGAAAGAATCTCACCTACTATCAATCGAGATTCTCACGCCATCTGGTTGAGACTTAGTTTCCCTTTTTACCCCCACCCTTTTTACCGCCTTTCTTGGCTGGGCCAGCACCGGGCTTGTTCATTTGACTTTTATTCATTCGATTCATCCGTGTCGTATACATGTTTTGGTTTTTGTATTTTTTTCCATCAACATCCATACACTGGCCATCCTTGAACTGAAACTGTTTACCATTTTTGGACTGAAATGTTCCGTCAGGGTTAATTGTTATTCCATTTTTCAACTTCATTTGAGATTGTAACTGGATGCGTTCGCCATTCCTGATTTGGAACATTTGACCATCCTGAAACATAAAATGTTCCCTCAATTGCGTGCGAGTTTGATTCTGATCTTGTGTTTGATTTTGAGCCCACGTTGTACCAAATCCTAGTACAATCATTGCTATCATGAGCATTACCTTTTTCATAATATTATACGTTTATATTCATTTATTTTTTTCCTTCTAAATCTCAAACTGAATACCTATTTCATCCATGAGCGCAATCACAACGCCTGTTGATTAGGATCATGAATGAAATGATGTGACTAAATTTTTAGTTACCATGCATTTCTTTGTAGTGACCCGAAAACCACTTAGGCTCTTCCAGCTTGTTATCATAGATATACTCTACTATCATTTTAATATCCTTTTCCTCCAAATTCGGATTTGGCATTAAACCAAATCGTCGCACAGGCCCCTTCATTAGCGCTGACTCCTGATTAGGGTTCGATATAAAACCTGACATTCCCTTTATGAAATTATCGCGATCACCAAATTCTTGCTGGTATCTCATCTTGATTCCAGCCAATGGCGGAGCAATAATATTATCGTGGGATTCAACTGTCGGATTGTGACACGCATAACAAGTGGATTTGAGAAGTTCATATCCTCCTTTTTGGAGATCCAGCACTTCTGATACCGCTGCTACGTCCGAATTTCCATCCTGATTGTATGTGGTGTTGTCGCAACTCCCAAATACGAAAGCCGCAGACGCAAGAAACATCACTAATGTCTTCATTTCAATGATTTTAGATGTAATAAATACTATACATGAAGACGGATATCAGAGGCTTCAGTTTGTAACAATAGTTACATAGAAGGGGATTCCGCATGCGTAAAAAAGGGAGCGATCAGGCAAGTGAGAATATAGCTCTCCAAACTCTGGATCATTGTCGCCATTTTCAGTGTAACAAAGGTTACCGAGAGGGAGTGATGACCAAAATAGCTTTGCAGAATTAACGATCAATTAATGAACAAAAGGATCTTAACATATTTCTTAATCGTGTATGGCTTTGCTTACCAAAGCCATGGTCAAGATACACTGGTAATTTCCAGTCAAGATTTAATCGAACGGGTACTGGAACACAACCCGCAAATCAGGATTGCAGGTAAACAACTGGAAATGGCACAAGGTGACTATAGCCAGACCAATTCACTATTCCTACCCTCGGTAACAGCTTCCTATACTTCCATGTATACCAATAATCCATTGATGGCCTTTGGTTCGAAGCTCAATCAGGAAGTGTTGGCGGTGGCTGATTTTGACCCGGCCGCTTTGAATGATCCTGACCCTATAAACAATTACGCAACCGATATTCAAATTCTACAACCCCTTCTTAATCTAGACGGCACACACCAACGGAAAGCTGCAAAAATCCAGACTGAGGCCTACGAATTACAAGCAAGCCGAACCATGGAGTACATGGAACTGGAAGCAGCCAAGGCTTACATGCACTTGCGACTAGCCTATGAGGCGACGAATGTTTTGGAGAGGGCAAAGAAAACTGCAGATCGTGGGGCACAGATGGTACAGAATTTTTACGATGAAGGACTGGTACAAAAGACGGATGTATTGGCTGCTCAAGTAAGGCAGGTAGAAGTAGAGAATCAGTTGAAGTACTCCAGAAGTCAAATAAGAAATGCGTCCGACTACCTCTCTGTTCTGCTTGGAGAAGAGGCAGACGGGAAAATCTACAAACCAGATTCACAATCAACCTACCTAATTGAGGAAGAATTATTTGCAAGTAAGCTACCGACGTTCAGAAAAGATCTTTCGGCTATGGACAAATCTGTGGAGGGATATGAACAGCTACTGAAATCAAATAACAAGTCGTCGCTCCCAAGAATCAACGCATTCGGTAGTTACCAACTATATGATGATAAGCTCCTCAGTTTTGGTGCAAATGGTTATCTGGTGGGAGTCCAGCTCTCATGGAATTTATTCAATGGTTACAAAAACATCGGGAAAGTGCACAAGGCAAAAGCCGAGCTAGAAAAGGCACAGATCGAAAATGAAAATTACAAGAGTAGAGAGCAAGTGGAGCTAAACAAAGCAAATCGGCAGCTTGCCGATGCAAGAGCAAAGGTGAGCTTGTCAAAGCAAGTGCTGGAGAAATCTTCTGAAGCATACAGGATTAGAAAAGACCGTTTTGTCGAAGGGCTCGAGAAAACCACTGATGTACTCATGTCAGAAAACCAGATGTTTCAAAAGGAACTGGAATACCGACAAGCAATATTCGAGTACAATTTCGCAAAAGAGTACCTACGATTTTTAACAAGATAAAAATGAAAACAGCAAATTATATATTCATAGTAGCTATCCTGACAATGATTTTCGGGTGTGGCACTTCTGCTCCAGAAGAGGGGAATAAACTCCCAGCAATTCCTGTTACGGTATCCAAAGTCGTGTCTAGTCAGGAATTCAATTTCATCTATGCAAGCGGAAAAATAGAGGCAAAGGAGAGCGCTGACCTTAGTACGAGAATGATGGGAAGAGTGACGAAGTTGAACGTTCGGGTAGGCGAACGGGTCGGAAAAGGTCAGCAACTTTTGGTTCTCACAAATTCGGACTTGCTTGCTAAAAGGGCTCAGGTTGAAGCCTCCATTACTCAGGCTACAAGTGCCTTGGAAAATGCCGAGAAAGACTACAAACGATTCAAAACGCTTTTCGAAAAAGAAAGCGCTTCGGAAAAAGAACTGGATGATATGACAACCAGATATGAAATGGCCATGGCAGGTCTGGTTGCCGCAAAGCAAATGAAAAAAGAGGTAGAAGCACAGTTTGCCTACACCAACATCACCTCCCCTTTTGAAGGTGTTGTCATAAATACTTTTATCAAGGAAGGAGATATGGCAAGTCCTGGAGTGCCACTTATTTCAGTGGAGGGGGTGAATGACTTTCAGTCTTCGGCATTGGTTTCGGAAGCTGACATTGCAAAGATCAGCAGGAACATGAACGCAAGTGTGCTGGTCAAATCCAGTGATACTGAGCTGACAGGAAAAGTGGTAGAAGTGAGTAGGTCCGCCAAAAACACAGGTGGTCAATATTTGGTTAAGATCGACTTGATTGATGTAGCCAACGATGTCCTTCCCGGGATGTTTGTGAGTGTGCGATTTCCCATAGAATCAACCAATGCTTCACGAGTGCTTGTGCCACCTTCATCTCTTGTGAAGCAAGGTCAGCTCACAGGAATCTACACAATAGGAAATGAACAAACTGCTATACTAAGATGGCTCAGAATCGGTGATGAATACAACGGGCAAGTGGAAGTACTTTCAGGACTTCAAGTTGATGAAGTATTCATCAGCTCTGCCGACGGAAAGCTATACAACGGCGCAAAAGTCACTTACTAGAAGGTTATTAAGAATGAATAAAGCAGATCAATAATGCAAGAAGGTATTTCAGGTAAAGTCGCCAATTTTTTCATCAATTCTAAGCTTACCATCCTGTTGATGGTTGCCTTGATGATCATAGGTGTTTACAGTTCCTTTCTGATTCCAAGGGAAGAAGAACCACAAATCAACGTACCGATGGCTGACCTAATGATCGGGTACCCAGGTGCAAGTCCGACCGAGGTAGAGAGTCGGGTGGTCAAACCCCTGGAGAAGATCCTTTCGAACATTAAAGGAGTGGAGCATATCCACAGCATGGCCATGAATGGGCAAGCAATCATGATCGTGCAGTTTTTTGTTGGAGAGGATATCGAACGCTCGTACGTCAAGCTGTACGACGAGCTGATGAAGAATCAGAATATTTTCCCGGAAGGGGTCACTCAGCCACTCGTAAAAACAAGATCGATTGACGATGTGCCTATGTTGGGCCTCACTTTGTGGAGTGAAACGTATGACGATTATCAAATAAGACAAATTGCCGAAGAACTTACTTCAGAAATAGAAAAAATCAGCGATGTAGCGATTACAAAACAAATCGGAGGTCGTACCCGACAGCTTAAAGTGTTGCTCGACAAAGACAAAATGGCCGAGAATGGTGTTGATGCACTTGGTATCATGCAGATGATCAGAGCTGGAAATAGTAGCTCACAATCAGGTAAAATCGTTGGGAATGATCAAGAGTATCTAATAACTACTGGTAAATTTCTTTCTTCAGTGAAAGAGGTCGAACGCCTGGTTGTCGGAGTGAGTAAACAGCTCCCTGTTTACCTGAGTCAGGTTGCACAGATTACAGATGGCCCGTCTTCCTCTGCCAACTACGTCTCCTTCGGCTACAGTAGCTCCAATCAGAATTTTCAAAAACATCCCTCTGAATATCCTGCCGTAACGATTTCAATTGCAAAGGTGAAAGGAGCAGATGCGATGAAGGTATCAGAGAAAATCCTAAATCAGGTCGACCGATTGAAAAAAAGCCTTATCCCAGACGACATCCATATCGAAGTAACAAGAAATTACGGAGAAACGGCCTCTCACAAAGTTGGTGAATTGCTTTTACACCTTGGGGTGGCCATTCTGGCAGTCACTGTTCTTGTGATGTTGGCGATGGGCTGGCGTGGAGGATTGGTCGTCTTCTTCTCCGTTCCTCTTACTTTCGCTTTGACACTATTTAGCTACTACATGTTGGGCTATACGCTCAACCGAATCACGCTCTTTGCACTGGTCTTCGTTGTTGGTATTGTGGTTGACGATAGCATCATCATCGCTGAAAATATGCACAGGCATTTTAAAGCGAAAAGACTGCCCTTCAAGCAAGCTGCTATCTATGCGATCAACGAAGTCGGAAACCCTACAATTCTGGCAACCTTCACTGTGATTGCCGCCATCCTTCCAATGGCATTTGTTTCAGGAATGATGGGCCCCTATATGAGTCCAATGCCAATTGGTGCCTCCATTGCAATGCTGCTTTCTCTCTTTATAGCACTAACCATTACACCGTACCTAGGGTATCACTTGTTAAGGGTAAAAGATGAGCACGACGAAGTGAAAAATGAGACTCATGAAGTCAGTAGAATCTACAAGTTGTATAAGAAAATAGAGCAACCATTTCTTGACAGCAATACCAAAAGGTGGATCATGCTGGGCATCACAGTGGTGTTGCTCCTGGGTTCAATGAGCCTGTTCTATACCAAGGCTGTTGCAGTTAAAATGCTGCCATTCGACAATAAGAATGAATTTCAGATCGTCATTGATATGCCAGAAGGAACAACGCTGGAGCGAACCGCAGTTGTGACAAAAGAAATAGCCCAATATCTATCGACTGTTCCTGAAGTGGTAAACTACCAAAATTATATTGGCACATCTGCTCCCATCACTTTTAATGGATTGGTCAGGCACTATGATCTGCGAGGGGGAAGCAACATGGCTGATATCCAGGTCAATCTGCTGCATAAAGAAGATCGCTCACTGGACAGTCATGAAATAGCGGTTAAAGTACGACCAGAGATACAAAGAATTGCGGGAAAGTACCAGGCGAATGTCAAAGTCGTAGAAGTTCCCCCAGGCCCTCCAGTTCTCTCTACGCTCGTTGCAGAAATTTACGGCCCAGATTATCGCGCACAAATTGATGTAGCGCGGCAGGTGAAAGAGCTTTTGGAAAGCACACAAGACGTGGTGGATGTAGACTGGACTGTCGAAGAAGGACAAATTGAGTACACACTGGAAGTTGATAGAGAAAAAGCAATGCTGAATGGCATTGTACCACAGCAGGTGGTAGGCAATCTTACCTACATATTAAAAGAGTATCCTGTTTCGAATTTCTACGATGAGAATTCCAATAACCCAGTTGGTATAGTGCTAGCCCTTGATGATAAGGACAAATCGAGTTTAAGGGACATCGGCGGAATCAAGGTGAGGGGAACGCAAGGTGCCCTGGTTCCAATTAGTGATTTGGTCTCGGTGAAGGAAGACACCTTACGTGCCACCATCTATAGAAAAGACCAAAAAAGAGTTGTCTACGTACTGGCGGATATGGCTGGAGATCTTGAAAGTCCTGCCTATGCCATCCTTGGGATGTCTGAGAAGCTGCAAAATTTCAAACTGCACGCAGGCTATTCGATCGATGAACTATATCTGGGTCAACCCTCCGATGAATCTGATTTTACAGTCAAGTGGGATGGCGAATGGCAGATTACATTGGAAGTATTTCGAGATCTCGGAGCAGCGTTTCTAATTGTCATCATCGTCATTTACATGTTGATCGTTGGCTGGTTCCAAAATTTCAAAACGCCAATCGTGATGATGATTGCCATTCCACTTTCGCTGGTCGGAATTATCCTGGGACACTGGATATTAGACGCATATTTTACCGCAACTTCCTTTATCGGAATGATCGCATTGGCAGGAGTAATGGTGCGAAATTCTGTACTGCTTATTGATTTCATTGAGATTAGATTAGACGAGGGTGCCAATCTAAAACAAGCCATCATTGATGCTGGGGCAGTTCGTACAACTCCCATTCTCCTAACCACCGGAGCTGTTGTCATTGGCGCTTCCATCATACTTTTCGACCCAATCTTTCAGGGTTTAGCTATCTCTCTAGTGGCTGGCGCAATTGTATCAACAATGCTCACACTTATTGTAGTACCTCTCATCTACTACATGACGGAAAAGAAAAAATGGGAAAATAGAAAACCGATTAAATAAAGAACAACATGGAATTATTAATCATCACAGCCATCAGTGAATTTGGGAAAGATATCAAGCGGCTTCTGAAAAAAAACGGGGGTCAAGGCTTTCTCCTACAAGGACGTGGTGGGATACAAGGACTTATCTGATCAGCCAATGGAAGAAAACTGGTTCGCTTCCGACATGGGAGAGCACCAGTCAGTCCTCTTCTACGCATTTGCGCAGAAGGAACTGGTAGATGAGGTTTTAGCTGAAATAGATCAACAGAATGAGCAGCAAGAAACTAGTTCAAAAATCCATGCTGCAGTCATTGACATCAAAAAAACAAATCGAGTTTAACATTAAAAAAGAGAAAAAATGAGAAATAGAATCGTACACGCAGTAGCAGGAATTTTTATTTTAGCAAGCCTGATTCTGGCTATGGTAATCAACATAAACTGGCTATGGCTTACAGCATTCGTTGGGGTTAACCTGCTGCAGTCGTCTTTCACCAAATGGTGTCTGATGAACGATATACTAGTGAAACTGGGAGTTAAGGACTAGATACATCAAATTTATTTTTTGAATCTTCACAAGAAAACTACTCCCAAAGAGTGTCCCTAAAGTTGTAAATTGAACTTTGTTATTGCAATGAAAGTTTGAGCTACAATGAGGATGCTTGCATGAATGAACTTGTAAATACCGTACTTGAAGCCACTGGATTGGAGATGGCTCTAATAAAAGAAATACTGGCCATTGGAAGACTTAAGAAAGTAAGTGAAGGAAGAGCTGTCATAAGTTCCGAGATTTCAGGAAATGAAATGCCTATCGTGCTGAAAGGCTTGCTTAAGGTCTCGCGTCAAGATCAAGATGGTAACGAAGTCTTTTTGTATTTCCTCGAAGAGGGGGAAACGTGTGCTATGTCGATAGCCTGCTGTATCCAAGGAGATAAGTCCTCCTTTCGTGTAATTGCGGAAAAAGATTCCGTCCTATTTATGGTCCCAATGACGTACATGGATAGCTGGATCGTAAAGTACAAATCGTTTCGAAGTTTTGTTTTCGGTGCTTATCAAACACGCTTCGATGAGCTATTGACAACCATAGATAGCGTAGTGTTTACCAAATTGGATGAACGCCTTTACAAATATTTACTAGATACCAAGCAAGCGACAGGTTCATTTAAAATCCACAAAACCCACGAGCAAATAGCGAACGAGTTAAGTACTTCCAGAGTGGTTATCTCAAGATTACTAAAGCAACTGGAAAAGGAGGACAAAATCGAGCAGCACCGCAACCTCATAGAAATTCTCTGACTCCACAGGGTCAGACCTACGTTCCACCTACCATTTTTTCAATAAAATCAATCATATCCGCAGCTATGTAACACTTGTTACATTATCCAGAAGCGCAAAAACGTTTACTTAAATAGAAGATAAAGAAGGAGTGCGAAAAGAGGCATTCCAAAAATTTCATGGTAGGTAGATGTTTAAGAGTCGTCTCTCTAGGGAGGCGATTCTTTTTTATACCCCTCGTTCAATTCGATTGATTACAGCTAACTTTTTGTCTTGTTCGTTTCCCCGAGATACTAAACAGGCTACCTAATTTGGATTGGTATTCGATGTTCATTGATGACTTATTTGCCGAAACGATCACTTTCATTAGTAAGAAAGGTTAGTTAAGTTGCGTACTGTAATGGCGAGTGAGATCCAAAAAAGCGAAATTGGTTCACATACTACCCTTCGATTATTTAAGGAAAGGAACGGTAGCAGTATACATGTGGATAAGCGAACCGGAATCTTAAAGATTACGTGGGTTGAAATCGTAGATCAGGAAACGGCCATGGAAATAATTCAAACGCTAGTCAAGCTGATGAACTCTGGCATTTTCTTGAAAATACTAATGACCAGGGATGACAACACACGGTTTACCGATGAAGCAAATGTCTGGATGAGGCAGTTTCTTCTCACGAACAGATACAAGTTGAACTACAAGATCTCAAGAATCGCTGGAGTAACTCCCGATGTGTCAAGAGCTAATGCGTTCTCTAATTTCATGAAAACAGCGCTTCAAGTAATTTTCCCAGGAATCAAAATTTCAAACTTCGAGTTTGAAGAGTCAGCTATGGATTGGCTGACCTAAACGGAATCGCATTCCATTTTAAGACTTCTTTTCATTCAAGGCCCAATCATACTCGTAGTATTCTACAGCATAATTAGTCGGGATCTTTTCATCTCTGAAATTATTAATATACTCGATGATCGAGTTGCCGCCACCAAAATCACTGGCATACCATTCAAAAATTTTGGAGATCTGAACTTTGTCACTATCATCCAGCACTCGAATAAAAGCACTGTCATTTAATGCCATTCTGTTCTTTGCTCCAGTAAAGTCTCTACGTTTTCTGGTTTGTATGCAAAGTCAGCTAACTGCGGGCAGCTTTTCGCTGCACATGCAAGAACAAAATGAAATCTGGCATCTTCAAATTTTCGAAGCATATGATCACTCTCCAGCTGATTTAGAGTTACTTCACTTCCTGCAACCAGGTGCTGATTTTTATCAAAAAATCCGTCTTGATCCAAAGGATTCGCAATTGGATAAGAATTCGCAACCTGATAAATAACAAGAAGATTATATGCGTTAATGCCAAAAGCCATCTTTTCATTTTCCGAAGCTGCACTAAGATCAATTTCCCCAATCAGCTTGTATAGCGCATTGACCTCTTTGGAGTAGCTGCTAGCGTACCGGTAGTCCACCATTCCATTGGTGACATACTTCGAAAAATAGTAGTCGCTAAGCTTGAAAAACAAGTCAAGCTGTTGATTGGACTGGGCTTTTACATTAAAGGAAGGTAATAAAGAGGATAAAACAAGAAGCACTGAGGCACATCTCTTTAATTCAATTTTCATAATGGTAATAGTGGCTGATGACAATTGTGATGCCATCATGGTTAAATGTTAAACTGAAAATTGAGTATCGAAGCTCTTTTTGCTGGTCCAAAGATCTCACTCAAGAAGCAATGTAAATAATTTGAATTATCATCAAATGATTCTTTTATTAATGGTTCGATCGCCTGATTAAAATGGCCTATGAAGTTGTTTAAGGGAGCTCCTGAAATACGTTTCTGCCCCTACCCTGCTCCCAATCAAAGTTTTCAACCAAGATGATTTTTCCGTTCTTCTCAATTGAAATATCGCACAATGATTCTCCTCCTGCGATGTTGCCATCCTCATGCTCTTGCGCATATTTAAACTGGAGTTGATTCTGCTTGATTTTTCCAACTAAAAAGCCGCGCTTCACCAATCCCCCAGCATACTTGGCATTTACAACACTTTCTGTCTGGTTAAAAAGAAATTCTGTCTCATGATTGACAACCCCATTATCCGCAGTTTTGACCACATTCATTCTCTTGCCATCAAGATTTGGGTTTACAAAAACCATACATTCACTCAATTAAGCTTTCAGGACGACTTCATAGTGATCAACATGCTCATCAAATGACTGCAGAAATTCCTTCGCTTTATCTGGAACAACAGCTATGTCCAGGTTCTCACCTGCAAATTCTTTGATTACTTCCATGGAGTCCCAGGTGGATATGACGAGAAATTCCACATCATCCTCCCGGTCTTTTCTCAGAGCTTTTGCGTCAATGAAACCATCAATTTGATTCAAAATATGAAACGTGTCTTCTTCCAAGTGTTGCAGGTAGGATTCTGCAGTGCTTTTCGATGTAGTTCCTTTCCAATGTCTAACTATCATACAATTTGATTACTAAATAGGAATAAATTTACGGATCTGCTAATTTAAGGATTTAACGAACCAGCATTGATCAAATATTTTTTCTCCTTCTCAGTCTTCGTGAGTTTTTCAATACTTGCTCAAGACATCAACGATAATCCTGAACACACCATTGATACAGTCCATGTCAAAGGGGATCGCTTTATTTTCATTGGCGATGATGCCTACTACGTCCGAAGAGACTCCACACTGTTCCTTCCCGATACCGTTGAGTTTTATATTCGAAAAAACAACTTAGAAAAGACGGATGCCTTTTATGAGCAGCTAGAAGGTCGTTTGACCAAAAGTAAAGTTTCCAGATTGATTTATGAGCAGCTATTCAAAAGTCATCAAGAGGGAAAGCCACATGGTGAGGGATCCAGTAGCCAGCGATTCATGGCTTATGAAAATGAAAGAATTAAATTCATCAAATACAAATACCTCAACGTTTTCGGTTCAGACATCAACGACACTACAGTGAATAAATCCAAAAAGACAACGGATCTACTCAACAAATCCCATGTTCATACACGAGAGTGGGTTGTTAGAAAAAACTTGGTATTTAAAAATGGAGATAGGCTCAATCCAGACGCCATGGTAAACAGTGAGCGTTTGCTTCGTCGTCAGGATTTCATAAAAGATGCGCGGATTTACGTTGATGAACAAGTTAGAAATCGCGAAGCAGGCCTTATCGTGACGACCAAGGATGTATTTCCTTATAACTTTCTTTTGAACCCTAACAACAACAACGGCGCAAGATTCGGGATTAGTAATATTAACATTGCTGGAATTGGGCACGAACTCGAATACAACAACATCAAAGATGGAGGCTCAGAATTTTTCTACCGTATCAAAAATATTGAAGGAACATTCATCAACAGTGAGCTCAATTATGCAGATCATTTTCGAAAAACTGGATTTGGCCTATTTCTAACACGCGAATTTATCACGCAAGAAACGAAGTACGCTGGCGGTCTTTCCGTGAGTGGATACGAGTTTGGCGAATTCGACTACAATCCGACCACCGATGTTACCTCAACGTTCACCTACCACTTAAATCATAATGACTTTTGGGTTGGCCGAGCTTTCAGAACTTCTCTGGTATCAAATGTTTTAGGATTGGAGGAAAACACAAAAGCGGTTGTGGCTATAAAAGTGGATCAATCAGATTTTTTCGATCGTCCATTTACCGACGCTGGCACAAATTTCCGATATCATGATCGGACCAATCTGCTCATGAGCATTGGACTGACATCAAGAAACTACTACAAGGATAAATTCATTGTTCAGTATGGTAGAACAGAGGATATCCCCACGGGAAGTGCGCTCGGAATCGTTTTTGGTAAGCAAAGTGGAGAATTTAAAGATCGGGGATATTTTGGGTTCAATTATGCAAGAGGTGGGTATATCAAGAATATCGGATACCTCAATGCTATTCTTTCTGTCGGTAGTTTTTTTGACAACGGTCTCGAAAATGGTGTCTTAAAGATCGGCGCTGATTATTATACACGACTATTCTCCTTCAACCAATTTAGGTTCAGACAGTTTGCAGATTTCAATCTCACAAAAGCCATTGATCCAGATGAAGAATACATTCTTAGCTCGCAGGATCATATTGGCATCAGAGGAGTTTCCAACTACTATCACAGGTCAACGACAAGGCTAAATTTTCGAACTACCTCTCTACTCTTCACCCCTGCCTACGTTTTTGGATTCAGATTAGCCATATTCAGCTTCCTGGATTTTACGGCCACATCAAATAGTAGAAATGACTTTTTCGGTACGGACGGGTTCATTGGATTCGGTGGTGGTATAAGTTTGAAGAACGACAACCTGGCTATTTCGACGATTCGTATCCGACTTGGTGTTTATCCGAACGCCCCGATCAACGCTTCATCAGACCTTTTTAACATCGCAACATCCACTGATTTTAACATCAGGGACTTTGATTTTAAAGCCCCTGAAATTGTTTCCTTTAATTAACTAACGTGAATTAACTTTCTTTCGTCAGCATCACAACACCAATCAAAATTAGAATGTCATCCTGAGAACAGCGTAGGATCTTTGTTGTTTACAATCGAGCCATAATTAGATAGATGCTTCCCGCGCCTGCCTGAACGGACGGACAGGTCAGCATGACAGCACTAAATAAAATTAGAATGTCTTCCTGACACAGTGAAGGATCTTTGTTGTTTACAATCGCCCCTAATTGGATAAATACTTCCTGCGCCCGCCTCAACGGACGGATAAGGTCAGCATGGCAGCACTAAATAAAATTAGAATGTCATCCTGAGAGCAGCGAAGGATCTGAACCTCATTCCTTTTTACGAACAATTGGTTCAATTCCGTTTTGCTCAAGCGACGAAATAAACGAAGCAAAAGCACCATCCATAATCTGATCCATTTCCGCCTGATAGCCTGTCAATCGCTCCTTCAAAAGCTTATACACCTCAACGTACTGATCCGCAGGTGGGAAATCTGCAATTGCAGTACTTCCAGCTAGATAGTTAAGTTTTTCAACAAGCATTGAAGGCCAACGTACTGCGTCCTGTCCTGTTCCTGAAGATTTAAGTTGCACCAGATTTCCCTCCAAATTTGTCAATAATGAATCGATAGTATTGAGAGAAGTCATAACATCCTCATTGTTATTTTGAACCTTCAATACTGCTTTGAGATCATACAGTTGTCTTCGCAAGATTTCCAGCTCATTCACCATTTTAGATGCCGCATCAATATCGCTATGGATCTGTGCCATAAATTCAGTTTGTGCCTTGATATCATCTAGCGTTCCTTCAGAATTTGGATCTTTTAGAATGTTGATTTCTTCTGAAAACCCTGCCTCTCCGACCGTCATCTTAACTGTATATTTCCCAGTCGGAACCCAGTAGGAAGTGTAGCCGATGTTAAATGGAGAATTCCGTGTTCTATCTTTTCCCAGCGTGATCCATTCGCCACCCTCAGGTTTCGTACGCATCTTGATCTCCGTGACCTTGTCATTGGCAAAATCCCACCAAACTCTATTCAAGCCTGCTTTGCCCATATGTTCGATGGTTCGCACCGTGTCCCCTGCTGTATTGGTTATATGAAGTTTTATAGAATCAGCTGGTTCCGACGACAACCAATAATTAATGGAAGCACCAGGAGGCGGATCTGTCCCAAACGAAGGTTCAGAAAAGAACTCCATTGTAGCGGTAACTGGCTGGAATCGATAAGCATCTTTTGGTTTGAATAGCAATGCCTTTTGACTAGCAATGTCCGCAGGCATTTGCTGTAAAGCAGAGATATCATCCAATATCCATATTCCTCTTCCATAGGTGCCTATTACAAGATCATTAAAGTGCTCCTGAACATCAATCCAATAAAAAGGGGTATGCGGCAGATTACTCATAAACTCTTGCCAGGTTGCACCATCATTAAATGAGATGTACAGTTTGTTCTCTGTTCCCAGATACAACAAGCCTTTTCTGACAGGATCTTCCTTGATCATGCGTGCATAGCTGAGATTGCTTTTTACGACTCCGTTCGTGATTTTCCTCCAGGTTTTTCCAAAGTTCTCTGTCTTGTAAACATGCGTATCAAAATTTCCCACTTCATGGAAATCGATTGTCGCATATGCTTTTCCCTCACTCCATTTTGAAGCTTCGATATTTCTCACTGTCCCCAAGGCAGGCAAGTCTTTTATATTTTGACCTACGTTGCTCCACGATGCACCTCCATCCTGACTGACCTGAATTAGACCATCATTAGTTCCTGCCCAGAAAACGCCTTGTTTTACGGGTGATTCCTCAAAAGCATAAATCACATTTGCATACTCAACGCCAATATTATCTGGTGTCAGTCCTCCTGATTTTTTCTGTTTCGATTTATCATTGAGTGTGAGATCTGGGCTAATAACGTCCCATGACTGTCCCTCATCTGTCGTTCTGTGAACCATCTGACTAGTCACATAGACAGTATTGTTATCATGTGGTGATATCAGCAGCGGAAAAGTCCACTGAAATCGATACTTGACCTGCTCGGCACTATGCCCCGCAGTAAATTCTGGCCAAACCTCCGACTGTCGAAACTGACCGCTATTGACGTTGTAGCGCGTTACTACACCACCCAAGGCACCAAATCCAGATGCGCTTGACCACACAACATCAGGGTTTGTCGGATCGGGAGTAGCAAACCCACTTTCTCCACCACCGATGTCTCTCCATGCACTTGTTGGAATCACTCCCACTCCAAAGAATGCCGAAACATTGGTTCTGCTTGGGCCTCTCATAGATGGTCCATCCTGACGATTGGTTACTACGTAGTAAGGAACGTTGTTATCTGTGGTTACATGATATAGCTGTGCAACTGGTAGCTGCACTCGAAACCACGATTTTCCTCGATTTTTTGAAATCCCCAGGCCTCCATCACCAACCACAATCATTCGATTTCCATCCGTAGGATCAATCCATGTGTGGTGAAGATCCCAATTCGGTTGGGTACCAAAACTAACAGGTGCTGTTGTTTTTCCACCGTCGATACTCGTCAAAAATGGCCCAGACATAAAATAGACTTCGTTCGGATTATCTGGAGATGCTTCCACTCGAGTGTAGTAGGCCTGTCGTCCTCCAAGGTCTCGGTTGGGGTTAATCATACTCCAGTTTTTTCCTTTGTCATCAGATCGCCACAGTTCTCCAGCTTCTGGATCACCACTGATTGCTTCTACTCCATCTCCTGTCTCAATCAATGCATACACGCGATCAGGATCAGCTGGGGTCATTGCCATTGCAATCTTTCCAATTGGCCCCTTTGGAAGTCCATTTCCCTCTAGTTTTTTCCAGGTTTCCCCTCCATCGATTGACCTATGAATACCGCTGCCAGGGCCACCACTTGTTCTGTTCCATGTTCTGAGTGACAGTTGCCACATTCCTGCAAAGAGGATCATCGGATTGGTTGGGTGCATCACGATTTCGGAAGCTCCCGTATTCTGATCCACCTTTAACACATGTCTCCATGTCTTTCCACCATCCGTGCTTTTGAAAACACCACGATCTTTTTGTGGGGCATAAGCATGACCTAAGGCTGCTGCATAAACAATATCTGGGTTAGTAGGATGCACGATAATTCTACCAATACGTCCTGTATTTTCCAACCCCATCTGATTCCACGTATCGCCACCATCTGTACTTTTCCACACTCCGTTGCCAATCGATACATTCGATCGAATAAAGCTCTCGCCTGTTCCCGCATAGATGATTCCTGAATTGGACGGCGCTAGTGCGAGTGCTCCTATTGCATGGACAGGTTTGTCGTCAAAGATGGGTGCCCAGTTCAGTCCTCCATCGGTCGTCTTCCAAATACCTCCGCTCGCAGCTCCCACGTAGTAAGTAAGCTCATCGCCAGGAATCCCAACGGCAGAAATTAGTCTGTTCCCAATCGGGCCGACGTGTCTGAACTCGAGCGCTTCAATCTGTTCTTTTGACAGTGTTTGAGCGGTGCTTGAGTTTGAAAAGAGAAAAAGTGCAACACATGTTGCAATCAGAATCTTGCAATAGTTTTTCATAGGAATGCGGTTAAGTGTAGGTTTTCATTTACTAAAGCTAAAAAAACAGAGAGATGCAAGTAATCAGCTCTCTGATATGGACATCATTTCTTCATTGATCCAGAATAAATTGAGTTAAAAACAAGTTTGTACGTAGCGCGTGGCTGCCCCCTGAACTGTGGTCTGAAGGCGAACAGAATCACGTTCCCTTCGCCATGACCTACTCGAACCATCGCAGCTTTTCCGCCAATGTATTTCTTCTCATTCAGTGCCCAGCCGCTCATCAAGAGATCCTCTTTGGCATAGCTGGCTACTACATCAACGTCGGGTCTAGGAGCTTTTTTCACGGTGTACTCAGTGCCTCCTTCTCCTTTATTTGATTTTACAACCATTTTAAACGCCCGGCTTCTATTGAATGAAGCGGCTACTTCGCTCTGCATTCCATTCGCGAGTGGGTGATCCGTTTTTACAGAGGTTCGAATCAACGAGCCTGGAATAAAGAATTTCTGATCATCTAAGCCTTTCGTAACATTGGTCACGGGGAGACCGAATTGTTCGATAAAAAGATCGCTCGCTTTATCAAAGGCTATCAGGGTGCCTCCTTTTTTGGTATACTCCTGTAATTTCAACGTTCCCGCTAATCCAAGCCCTCCAACAAATGCTTCAGGCATTGAGCCCGAGGCATGTCCATTGAGAATTCGATCGGGATTTTGATCAGGAACAATGATTGCTGTGTACTGAGAAAGATCTCGTTTTCTGATATCTTCATCATGAAGCGTGTCCCATTCAAAATTGTACTCCGTCAAAAACCAGCGAGTCCAACCTTCGTCCATATTGGCTACCCAGCTTTTGTACAATCCAACTTTTGGTTTTACTAATTCAGTTTTGTTACTCGGTTCAGTTTTGAGGCCTTTAAAATCTACACCAAGATCCTTGGCTAGCTGATCCACCTGCGCTGGTGATCCTTCAATTACAAAATCTCCAACCCCCAAGTTGTCAGAATCCTCTGATAATCGATGAACGCTGACTCCAGCTGTCAACAATTGATTTACAGCATTGTAACTATGATTCTCTTTCGCAGATAGCGAATACCCGTAACTACCTTTGGACACTTTACCAGTACGAATCGCTGCACGTTCCTCGATTAGCGTCGTTTTCGCGCTGAATTCATCTTGAATCCTGTCCACAGTTAGTCCCATTTGCATGGGTAACGTCCAGCCCGCTAGATCATAAGGTGGTACAGGAGGCCCACCTGGGTATGCCCTCTTATCCGGATAGTTCTGTGGCTCCATCATATCTACCAGGTATGGCCTGAAGGCTTGGGCTCCGTATGCTATATAGGAACCAGATTTATATGTCTTCCCACCAGCTTTGAAGTCATTGCTTGCTTGATGCACCTCGATCCCTCCTTGCCTCAAAACATTAACAAGATTCGTAGCTTCATTAAAATCATGCTGATTTCTTGGGATAACATAGGCGTAAAAATCTTCGAGAACATTGGCTTCAATTGCATCCCTACCCATTGAGTAGATATTAAGCAGGTACTCTTCTTTTCTATCAGCTGCGAAATCCAAGACAGCCATTGAGGCTGTAAGGGTGTAGTCAATGGCATCTCTAAAATGTGACTCTCCACCTTTCCATGGATATGGGTAAAAGATTTTGGTCCCATTTGACGGGACTTTGCCACGTCCCCGTCCAATTTCTTTCGGAAGAGAGTCGGGTGGGTACAATCGTGGGGTCGGAGTAGTATGACCTGTCTCGGTTAAAATACCGACCATGTTATGGAAATAGGGCACAGTTCTCATGCCTCCATTCCACCACATACTAAATGTAAGGTGTGAAATAACTCCTGGCATCTTTTTGATCGCGAAACGATTTGCCATAGCGGTGCCGATCAGATTTGTTCCAGTAGTTGCACCAGGATGAATATTGGGGTTGACTGGATCCGAAAACGGTGGTAAAAATATCCTTGCCCATGCAGGCGACGATTGATGATGATTGTACACAATTTGCGGGTACCAAGTATTGTATAAAATTTCATTTACATGGTAACTCTCAGACATATTGTTCATGAACCAGTCACGGTTGTTATCATGACCAACATAGTGATGGTACAAAATCGGTGGACCTGTTGTCTCATAGGGGCTTCCAAGGTTTTTCTTGTACCAATCTACCACGATCTCCAGCCCGTCAGGATTCATCACTGGCATTAGCAACATGATCACGTTATCACGAATCTTCTTCATTTCGTCAGACTCTTCTGTGACTACTTTGTATGCAAGTTCTGGCAGCATCTGCGCTGGAGCGCGCTCAGTAGCATGCAGTCCACCATCAATCCAGATCACTGCTTTCCCATCCTTTGCATTTTGCGTTGCAGTGGCCTGATCAATTTTTGCGAGTGCCATGTCCTGGCTGATTTTTCTATACTTTTCAAGATTCGAAATGTTCGCCTCGCTTGAAATCATTAACAAGAGCATTGGTTTTCCCAGTGTTGTTTTGCCGATTTCCGTAAGGATCACTCGATCAGAAGCATCGTCTAGTTTCTGATAGTAATCTTGAAGTTGCCCGTAATCAGCAAGTTTGTAGTCAGCTCCTGGTTCGAAACCAAAAACGTCTGCGGGCTTTGGGACTTGCCCAAGAAGGGTGATTGGTAAAAGAAGAAGAATGGCTAGGTATTTCATAGGTTAGATTTTGATGTATTTGCTATAAATATAAGATTAATCATCAGAGAAATTCCTGATTTCTACTTGAGTGGTAATACGCCTTGTCTAGAAACTGACATAGCGGCTTAGCCTTTCTCGAAAGCTCTGCTTACATTTCCATCATGAAATTTATTTGGCTGTTACTTCCAGTTCTAATCTTTAGCTGTGCCCCACAATCCGATGAGGTTACCGTTGAATACATCGCACACGCATCCTTTAAGATCTCCTATGGGGACAAAAGTTTACTTATCGATCCGTATGCCGATACAACATGGATTGGCTACTATTTCCCGAAAAATATAACTGCAGATGCTGCTCTGATCACTCATCCACATTATGATCACGATGGTGGAAGATTCAGAGGTATCAAACCCTATTGGGAGGACCAACTTCAAATCATTGAAGAGGTTGGAGCATATCAGGTGGGCGATTTCAAAATCACAGGATTGAAGGGAAAACATTGCGACCCCTATGGAAAAGAGTTTGATCAGAAGAATACCATCTGGGTCATTGAGGTTGCAGAAATGAAATTCGTTCATATTGGAGACAATGGCCCACTGACACAGGAACATTATGATGCCATCGGCACTCCAGATATATTCTTTGTTCCAATAGATGGTGATCACCACATTTTGAAACCCGATGAGCTAAAGGTTGTTTTGACCACACTTAATCCGAGGGTCACTGTCCCTATGCACTATCGTCTTCCCGATCTGGAAGACGAGGGTTTGCCGCGAGGCGGATTGGGGCCGATAGATCCATACCTTGAAGGTAAGGAAGTTGAAAAGCTAGATGGCAATACCAAAATGTTTAGTACTGCTTCCCTCTCAGATAGCAAACCGATTGTGGTATTTGAGCATTCGAAGGATGTGGTGAGGAAGTGAACTAGAACTCGATAACTTTTATTTCATTTCGATTTGCCGTTAATCATTTCATAGCTGTATTGATTTTAGGTTTGAATTTCTGAAACGAAAATATTACCAAAATCTTCGAGCCTTTTTACAACAATATCGAGCTGGATATGCTATATATTGAACGTAGGTTTTAGTGCAAAAAAGAAACGAATCAGAGGCTAGAAAATACGATCGATGTGTAACTATCAAGATCACTCTGAAGCACTAGGAAATCATAAATATCTGGCAAGTATCCACCGCCTGGATAATAGGACAAAAAAAAGAGGCTGAAGAGCCTCTTGTCAAATTTTGAATCAACTATAATTATCCTATTTCCACCAATTCTATTTCAAAAACAAGGTCCTTTCCAGCAAGATCGTGATTGGCATCAATGGTAACTTCACTCTCAGTCACATCAATCACTGCAACTTGAGTTTCGTGTCCAAGGTCATTCGTTGCTACGAGCTTTTGTCCAATTTCCGGCTGCATATCCTCTGGTAAATTACTTTTGGGTATTTGTTGAATCAGCTCTTTTTTATGCTCGCCATAAGCCTCTGCAGCAACAATCGTCACCGTTTTTTTCTCATTTAAAGCCATTCCGTCCACTGCTTCGTCAAACCCTTTGATCATTTGACCTCCCGCTACGGTAAAAGCCAGTGGCTCTCTACCTTCTGATGAGTCAAAAACCTCACCTGTCGTAAGCTTACCAGTGTAATGAACTTTTACATTATCATTTGCTTTCGCCTTCATACTTTGATTTTTGTTAAAAACTGGCGCAAAACTATTAAAATTTGATCGGGGAAATTTGAAGTATTGAGAAATCAATGCAGTTCTTCTTCTGTTATTTTTTGGGGGACTACAGACAAACGGAGGACTTAGATGAGTTAGCCTAAAGAAGAAACTATGAAACTATCCATCAAAGCCCTTCTAATTCTATTCGTAAGCTCTTTTTCGCACCTGATACAAGCTCAAACCAACACGGTATACTTTCCATATTTTGAGCTCATCAATGTTAGCAAGGATGCTGAGCTACAATATTCTACATCCAAGCTTATCAAATCTTACATTGAAAACAATCACCCCTACGCAGTTATTCTTCCTGAGAGAGAAGCAGCCTCCTATTTCGAGGATCAGGGACAAGAAGTTGCCTTGGCTAAGTCCGCAGAGATCTCAGCCCGATATTTTATGGATGGAGAGATTCACAATCTTCAGGGTGTCTTCATCATCTCCATAGGTCTCTATGAAACCGCCACTGGTGAGCGGGTCTGGCACGACATGGTGAAGGGAACCCTGGAACAGGACTTGGATCCCTTATTATCAAGGCTTGGTAGATCCTTTTTGACAGCAAAGACTGCAAAAACGGATATTGAAATCGACGAAGTGACGGAGTATGACAGTCGAGGCATTGAATTAAAGCAGATAAAAGTCAATCACTTTATTGGGTTGATGATCGGCGGGAAATACCTCTTTGGTGAAGAAACGCTCTCAGGTCTCGGACTCGCATACACCTACGATGCATCTACGTTTCTATTCAGCTTAAATTTTGACTATTACCCTTCATCTTCATTGCTGAGGGATGGCGCCTTTGATGAACGAAGTTTGAGAAACGGTAGTTTTAGCCTTGGCGCTATGCTTCCTCTCAGCAGAAAAAGGTCTACGGCTTTTCTTGATGCTGGCCTAGAGTATGGGTTTATGACGAGTAAAAGAGATCCGCAATTCTCAGAGGACACCGGCACTACTGCAGGGGGAATTGGACTCTATGTTGGTGGTGGTTATTTGATAAACAGAAACTCCACTGTAAATCTTAGAGTTTTTGGAGGAATTTCCGTTCCCTTCTATACCCTGGAAAATAAGAACTTCCCAGGGTTTAAATTCGGAATTATCACCTCATTTGCCCGCTAGACTGCAGCTCTTCTCAGCCTATCATTGATCGCCAATCCTAAGCCATGACTCGGAACTTGTTCGGAAAGAATGAGCTCGATTTCAGGATTGTCCATAAATCGCAAGGCTTTAAATAGATTGCCTGCTGCTTCCTCCAAATCGCCAGAAGGTGATAGGACAAATTGTTTTTTGCCCACCCCATAGTCTTTCTCAAAGGAGATTACCCCAATCTGCTGATCTTCAAACTTCGCTGCATTCTTTTCAATATCTCCAAGGATGAGTTTTCGTCCAGGTGAATAATGTGATTTGAGCATACCTGGAGCTACAGGATTCGAACTATTATTTATATCAACTTCAACGTCTCCAACGATCTTTCGAAGTTGTTCAATACTCGTTCCACCCAGTCGGTGAACAATAGCCTTTCCTCCCTTGAAGCCGACGATTGTAGATTCCAACCCTACCGTACAGGATCCGCCATCCAAAATGTATTTGATTCTATCACCGAGTTGCTCATTCACATGCGATGCTTCAACTGGAGAAACATAGCCAAACGGATTTGCGCTTGGAGCTGCCAGGGGGAAATCTAGCCGCTCAAGCAATTTCAAAGTAATTGGGTGATTAGGGATTCTGAAAGCAACTCGGGGTAGACCAGATGTTAGCAAGTCAGGAATTCTTTCCGATTTTTCCAACAACAGGGTCAACGGTCCAGGCCACAGCTGCTCGGCAAGTTTCTCTGCTTCATCTGGAATGTTCATTGCAAGATCTCTAATGGTCTCCATGGAGCTTGCATGCGCAATCAGGGGATCGAACTTGGGTCGGTTCTTCGCCTTGTAAATTTTCAAAATGGCTTCTTCGTCCAGAGCGTTCCCTGCTAGGCCGTATACCGTTTCTGTGGGAATTCCCACCAAATCACTGGCTTGTAGCAGTGAAATCGCTAAATCAATATCGGTACCTATGTCAGCCATAATTTGAGCAGCAAATGTCACTATCTTATTGAGAAAGCACTAAACTTTCAATACATTAGTGTTTACACAAAGCACGTACTTGATTTTCCAGTTATGAAGAAAAACACAAAAACCACAATTAGGATAGTATCAATTTTATTGACATTACTCTTGGTGCTGATGGAGTTTGGAATGATACCAAATATCTTCAACTACCATTTCTGGGTGTTGATCATTGCCTATGCCCTACTGGTTTTTACACTTAAAAACTAGTTTCGGAGAAGTAGCCTTCCTGATTTTGTTTCGCCTTGATATTCAACGGTGTACAAATAAATACCATTTGCCAGGAAGGTTCCTGACGCATTTTTTCCATCCCACACTACGCTATTCTCACCGGAGAATTGGGGTGCCCACAATAGATTTCTAACAATTTCTCCTTTGCTCGTGTGCAAGCTTACCCGCACGACTCCATCTTCTGGGATCGAGTATTGAATTCTGGTGCTTTCGCTGACTGGATTTGGGTAGGCTGGGAGAAGTGCGAAATTTTCTCCCTCTCTCGAAAGCTCAAGACTTTTAAAATCATCAATAGTGGTTGAAAAAACACCATTCCCATGTGTAGCAATGGCTAGCCGTCCGTCAATTGGCCGGTAATCCATCATAGTCACAACAGCACTGCCGACAAGGTTCGGAGCTTCTCTGACCCAAGTGGTCGAAGCCCCGTTGGTTAGTTCTGTTGAATACAGCCCTGTTGATGTTCCGACTATGTAGAAAGACCCAGAGTTCTGAGGAATGAGTTCCCCCCACCGTACACTTGGACCATTGCCAGTCCCGTCTGCAAATTGCTCAAGATTGCCACCTATATCGGTAAACGATTGCCCTCCATTTGAGCTTTCAAAAATGGATGGGATTTCGTAGTTCGAAAAAATGACAAGGACATGATCTGGATTCTCTGGGTTTATAGAAATGCTGGAAACATAACCCTCCGGGAAAGGACCAGATGTCATTTCCGTTGACTCCATTTCCAGCACATCATTTGCACTGGTGACCTTAAAGAGTCGCCCATTTGAGGTACCAAAAAACACGACAGAACCATCTTGGGAGATATCTAGTGACGTAACAACTCCATCCTCAATACTTGATGTGTTTACGCGTTCCCACCCCGCAGTTGTCCCCTCTAAAGATCCGCCTGGGATTTGGGATACATTTTGATTCACGTAAGCAAAGTTTCCACCAGCAATGAACATGCGATTGGGATTTGAAGGGTCTAGGACAAATGGTGTTATGAAGAGATAATCAGAGCCAGCTTGGTTCACCAGCGGTTCAGGGTCAACTCGTCCGAAAGAAGTCAGATCTAGATCCTCGTCAAGAGTAACTCTAAGAATGCTTCCTCGCTGAAAGGAGGAAAAAATCAGATCCTTCTCTGGAGTTGTAGAAACGTATCCACCGTCGCCTCCGGTGATACCCAACCAGTTTTGCGAGCCAGAAGTCACATCCGTTCCATTGTCTTGCATTCCTCCTAACATAAAGTCATCCCCAGCTTCTTTCGAAAGGCCAATCGTAAAAAATTGAGAGGTTAAATAACCATTATTTAAGCTTGTCCAAGTCACAGAGTCTTCAACTACGTCGGTACTTACGATAAGCCCCCCATCGCTAGCAGATAACATTTTATCTGGATCTGAAGGAAAAAATAGTAGGTCGTGTTGGTCTGGGTGATGATTCTCATAAATACCGAGACCACCCTCCGGGTCATAGCCTCCAACCCAACTTGTATTATCAGTCGAAGAAAATCCATCGGTAGATCGGTAGAGGTTTGTTCCCCCTAGAAAAACCAAATCAGGGTCGTCTGGATGCACTTTCACCATCATGTTAAATGATCCTTGTGTATCGAAATCTCCAAGCTCACCACCGAACATTGGCACATTGTCTGCCAAGCTTGTCCAACTCCCAAGTGGATCTGATCCATTAAACCCACTTAGTCTATAGCTGAGCAGAAATGGTGGATTGGTATCCGCAAGGAAATAACATCGACCTGGGTCAGATGGGGCATGCCCCATCACAACTCTTCTATATTGCGAACCTGTCAAAAACGGATTTATTTCTGTCCATTCATCTCCATCAGGAGAAACGTAAATGCCAGCATCGGGGGAATCTCCGTCGGGGGAACTTTCTGTAGATAATGAAGCGAAAAAGACGCCATCGCTCGTTTTTTCCAAACTGGCAAAAAAAGAAGCATTCACGTCGTTCAGGTTTACATCTGGAGCCAGGTCAAACAACTGTTGACCTATTTCGACTCCCCAAGAAGCACCGCCATCCAATGATCGCAAGATTCCTCCAAAAGCAGCGACAAGCACCTCATCTTGCGCGAGGTTTTTATCATTGATTTCAATGTCCCATATGTATTGGAATTGGCTGTTAAAAACCGTAGGATCTGAATCTAATGTAGAGGGTAACGGGTTCCAGGTTTCCCCATTGTCAAATGACTTGTAAATTCCATTTCCCCTAAAAGCTGCCCCTCCTCCACGAGCTGAATTACCAAAAATCTCGCCTGTGCCATGGTACCATGTGTCTTCTTTGCCTGGTCGGGTATCTTGAGCCAGGCAGGTGACGCTATTTCTGTTTTCAGGATCTGACTTTCGGAGCCAGGTGGATCCCCCATCAATACTCTTCCAAACTCCACCAGAGACTCCGCCTGCCAAAATCACATCTTCGTTTCTAATATCCAGCGCTACAGCCCTTGTTCGACCACCAACATTGAATGGACCAGCGGAAGATATATCCAAAGCCGAGATCCTATTTCTTTTTGTCAGCGCATCGTTTACCTTGGCGAATGCCAATTCTCTTTCTCTAATGTTTTTTGGAACTGTCCCTGTTCGTGGATTTGCTGTAAGCAAGCGTTCATACTCCAACCGACCATTTAAGTCTTCTAGGCCAATTTCCGTCTTCTCATCCAAGTTCTGGATTTCGTATGAAACTGGTTCTTGAGCTTTTCGCGAGAAGAGAAAAACGAGTGCTACGAACGTTAATAATATTCGATACACTATTCTATGACGGTATTTACTTTATTGATCTTTCCTTCAGAGAGTTTGCTTGTCAACACACCCTCGCCATTGTTATTTTGCTCCCCCTTTTTCGCCTCGATATAATACCCAATCAATTTAAGATCCTTGAACATAACTCTTCCCTTTTTGTCTGTTTCTCCAGTACCCACAGCATTCGTGCTGGAACGATAATCCTCCTCATTTTCATAAATGGAGACACTGGCGCCTTCTACAAAATTTCCTAGTCCATCAATTACTGTTATTCGAAGCTTGGTTGGCAGCAGCTGTTCTTCAGAACTTTCCTGAGCTGTGCCAAAAATTAGTATGGTTAAAAGAAAGGTCAATTTCATAATTAAAATTAAGATTTAGTTTCCGTCGAGAAAATATACTGAGCCAATTGTTCAAAGTTTTTTGGTTCCTGATAAGCGCGATCGGAATAGGTATTGGCAATTAGCTTAATGTTGGTGGGCTCGTCATTTACTCTGATAAATTCAATTTGCACATTCCCGTATTTCTGATCTCTGGGGGTTGTCAGATCGTTCTTCGGCTTGAGAAAATGCATTTCTCTGGTTTCCACATTGTCGCCTCGTTCCTCCATCGTGAATTTGCTAGTCACCAATTTGTAGTCAAGTTTTTTGACCTTATCCGCCAAATAGTCAAACAAATAATGAAAGTGGTACTTGTTGAAATTGGGCTGGTAAGAAATAGCAATTCCATTGCTCCTTGAGCTTTCAAAAATGGAGACCTGTGGGTTTTTATCAATTCCATTTTTACTCCAGAAATAGGATTGCCAGATTTCATTCATATATTCCTCGCACAGTTCTGAAGCTTTCCATGTATTGAAATTTTTCAAAAAGGACTGACTTCTTTTGATTACCTCATGCACAAAAACGGTTGATGAATACTTCCCAGGTGGGAAAAGCTTTTTGTATACGTAGTCAAAGTAGCTCATCTCAAATTATCTAATCAATGTAACAGAACCATACTGCTCGATTGTTCCCAGTTCGGGTTCTAGTGTACTAGAAAATTTCAAAATATAAGCAAACGTCCCAACTGGAAGTAGCGTTCCTCGATAGATTCCGTTCCAACGAAAATCCAAAACGGTAGAATGAAACACAAGTTCACCCCATCGAGAATAAATGAATATTTCAAAGTCATCAACGTAGTCATTCGGGAATACGAAAAACTCATCATTAATCCCATTTGCATTTCCTGGTGAAAATGCGTTGGGTGCATGGATCACTGGACGGCAATCCTCAACTACCTCCACGATGTCTGTTGTACACGTAAATCCATTAAATAACGTCACCTCATACGTTCCTTCAGTAGAAACAGTTAAGGTGGGGTCAGTAGAGATAATGGCTGGATCTGGTAGCAACCTCCACTCGTAGGTATTCCAAATACCCGGATTAAGTTCAACTTGTGGATCAGTCGCATCTGCAGAGCAGAACGCCGCACGCTGTGGTAGTGTCAAATCAGCAGGATCAATCGGAACAATTGCCAGATCCAAACTGTCGGACACCATACATGTACCTGTCTCATTTGTGGCGGTTACACTATATCTATCTGAAATGGATACCGTCAGTATTGAATCCGACCCGACTAAAATCTCTCCTGCACCATTTCTCCATTCATAGGTGATGGCTGGGTCGAAATAATTTGTGGTAGCGAATAGAAAGATATCACCGCTATTTTCGCAATCAGGTTGAGTTGACAAGATCACCTCGAAGGTAGCTTCGATCGTCACATCAACTGGAATCGAAGTCACCGTGCAGCTGGTTAGTTGATCCACCGCAGTGACCGTGTAGGTGCCGGAAGTCGTGATGGTATTTTGCGGAGCTTGCGATCCGTCATTCCAACTATAAACAAATGCTCCACTACCATTTGTGGCATTTGCATTTAAAACCAACATGCCTTCACATGGGTCGCCAGTCACTACCACATCAACCAATGGGTCCGTGTTGAACACCACCTCGATAGTTTCCGTAAGAGGGCAAAACGTTCCGCCGGCACCAGTCACCGTATATGTGCCCGCATCTGTAACTGAAACACTGGTGCCTGTTCCAGTAAACCCAGCTGGACCCGTCCAAGAGTAAGTAACGCCTGCATTGCCCCCTCCATCTGTTATAAATACATTGCCTGGCGTACCACAAATTTCCTGAATGGCATCAAATGTGAATGCTGGCTGGGCACCTTCAACTACATTTACTTGCTCCGTTTCTACACAGTTGGGAGCATTGTTATCTGATACTTGAACAGAAAGCACCCCAGTATTCAGGTTAGGAATGGACAGTGGATCAATTGAATTTGTTCCTGAAGCGACATTTACACCTTGATCATCCTGTACCAGGTAATCGTAATTGGCAGGTAGAGAACTTAAGTCAAGCGTAACATTACCATCACAGTTTCCCGATGGAGTAACGATGAAGTTGAACGATCCTGGATCATCTATCTGCTGTAGGCTGACAAGAACGCATCCTGTGATAATATTTGAAGTGGTTAGCACGTAATTTCCTGGTGCCAGCGAACCAGGAGAAACAGTCCCTGGTCCATCGAAGTTGAACGGTCCAACATTGCCAGCACCTGCTAACTCGTAGGTATAGCTTCCGGCAGTGTTAAATGTTATATCAAAACTTCCGTCATCATTTCCACAACCAGTGGTTGGGTTGCTAACCACAGATATGTCGGGGCCTGGCTGGATCGTCACCTGCAAGGTGTCTCGCGCGACGCAACCAAATGAATTGGTCACTTCAACGGTATATTGAAAAAACCCTGGTACAACCGTAGTGATATCAAACGTCCGATTGGCTCCTGACACCACACCATCAATTGACCAAGCATACGTTGAATTAGGTATTTGGGAATCAAGCGTTATGGTTGGATCAGTCTGACAAATAAGGAGATCAGGTCCTAAATCGAGTGGAGGACGTGCGTCCGCCATAAAGATTGTCAGTGTGTCCGATGAGCATCCAGTGGTGTTGTCAATGATTGCTACATCAATAATACCGGGATTTGAAAATGAAACCTGTCTGGTCGTGTCTCCCGTAGACCAGTAATAACTAAAGTCAGGATTAACCACGTCCCAAGCCGAAAGAATAATCGGCATGTCACACAGTGCGGTATCTGCGGGAACCATTGGTTGCTGCGGGATTGTGAAAATTTCGATGGTCTGCGTTAGGATCGTGTCAATATCACATCGATTACTTAACTCTAATTGCACGGTGTACACTCCGGGGAGATCGTAGACGTGGGAGGTATCCTGAGCAACTGCTGACTGCCCGTCTCCAAAAATCCACAGGTAATTTTCAATCACGTTATCTCTTCCAACTCCTGAAAAGGTAGATGTCTGACCCGCACACCCAACAGTCACTGTCATGCTTGGCTGTTGCAATGGAGGGGACACATTTTGAGCAAAATTGGGAAGCCCTAATCTACTGGTTCTTCCCTGTAGGTCAAATCCTGTTGCGTTGAAACTTGCTCCAGTATCATCTCCGTTGCTATTCCCTATTGTTCCAATCATCCCATTATTATCGACTGCCATGTATATGGTTCCATCTGGACCCATTTGCAGCGCACCATAATCCACACCTTGCGGATATCCATCGAATTTGGTGGCCTCAATATCAGTAACTGGGTCCATGGAATTCAAGCTATCCAAGTCGTACTGAATCAGCTTAGAGCTGGGACCTGAGGTAGTTAAATACAATTTCGTTCCAGCACCCGAAAATTCCATCCCATAAAGGCCCGTTTCGCCAGTATCGATTAGCCTTGGGTTCGAAACAACCCCAGCCATAATGTCGAAGATTTCTACTTGACCAGTCCCAGGAATATTCACGGCAATTTGACTAAGTGTCGGAGATATTTTCATGTATCCCGTTGCACTAAGCTCTTGGGTGAATTGATGAATTTCGCCGACAGGAGAGTAAAGGGAACCAAAGAATCCATTGGCGTTTGTTGCAAATGCTCTGAAGGTATTGTTGCCAAATTCGTGAGCTACCAGTAAGTCCGTTCCAGTAAATCCAGAAGCGGTAATTCGCTCCGTACTATTGTCCATAAGTATCCGATCCTTGAAAATGACCTTCCCTAAACCACCATCTTCCTTCATATCTACGATGGAATACTTCAACGCATACTCACCATCTCCATAAACACTTTCTGTTGTGAGTACATAGTACATGGTCCCATCCCCATTAAAAGGTAGAATAATCGACGATTGAGCTGCAGGTTGATCCCCTCCAATCGTATCACCGTTCTGCATGATCTCATGATCTCGATTCCAGACCGTGAACCCATTTGTGTAGAATAGCAATTTGCCATTGACATCCGAAATGGTTGCGCAGCCCTCCGCTGCCAGCATTTTATTGGCATCCAGTATTGCCTGTGCTCCACCTGTGAACTCGATTCCTGCTTGCTCGCCAAAGTACCATTGGTTGGATAGCTGATTAGCTACACCGTACTCTGTGACCTCAATATCACTAAATCCAGTGCATCCAGTGATGCTTGTAACTTCTACCCAATACGTCCCTGCTGTATCAACATCGATCATCTGGGTAGAATCGCCGGTATTCCAAACAAAACTTTCTCCTGTTCCAGCGTCTAACGTTAATATCTCATCCACACATATTGTCGTATCGTTTCCAATATCAACCATGAGGTCATTCATCAGAATATCTACCGGTTTCGTCACCGTTTGGGTGATACCATTTATTTCTGCTGTCAGGCTTACCATATAGCCACCAGGAGCCTGATAAGTGTACAAAGGCATGTAAGCTGTGGAAACCCCAATTCCAGGTTCTAGCTGCCAAAAGACATTTTGAGGAACTGGTTTTATGATTGGAAAGAACTTCGTGACATTATCGGAGCAGCTATCTATGTAGTCGAAATTGAGTGTATCAAATGTGAAATTGTAGGCTGGGGTGAACTCAGGGAATTGTTGAGCAACAAAATCATTTGGAAACACTACTTGTTCATAGGCTACAGAGTCAATCAAGCTATCTGGTTGGTTGATCCGACCTAACTCAAAAGCGGAAGCACTGGTCTCCTGGTATAAATGATAAATTCTACCATCAATGGCGCGTTTGAGACCATAGCTTCTGTTAATTGGATTTGCTAAAACCGTATTCACCGTCTCAGTCGAATCATTAAAATCTATCTGATAGAGGTTTCCCACATCTCCTGTCCCGCCAAATCGTGAGAAGTACAATTTAGAACCGTCGCCTGACCATTCTACATCATACACAGATTCGCCAGCACCATCATTAAACCCTGTGCTTAACAGTTGATGATCAAACGCTGGAATTCCAGTTGCTGGATCAAATGTCAAAAACCAAATATTTCGATTGGGTAATTGTGGGGCGACAGCAAACCACGAAGAATCCTGATTGAAAGCAAAGTGCGACGCCTGAAAACCAGGATTCGTAGCGCTGGTGAAATCATAATTGACCGTCGCTACAATTCCTCCATTATTAATCTCAGACACTCTGATTTCGAATGTGTTTCGATCTTGGGTCAACAGCCAAAACGTTTCGCCATCCCCTAGCGGAATAACCGACATTGCTTCAGATGGATCGGTTAGTCCTGTTCCTTGATTTAAGCTAACTATATCGCCAAGTGGAAACTGAGCTGAGCCATTTCCTATCTGGTTCATATCAGCCACCGAGAATTGAATTTCATTAGGCGCACTAGTACCAGGGTTGGTAAAAATCATGAACTCGCCCGCATTCATTCCAGGAGCGGCAACTGCTGGAGAGTTAATTGCTGGATTTCCGATGAGCCCAGTTCCTCCTGGAACTATTGCATGTGAGGCATCAAAAACCTGTGTGCCGTCAGAGTAAAACAACAAATTCCCAGTGAATTGGTCTGTAATAGTAACAGCTCCAGCATTTCCAAAGGGAGTCGATTGAGTTGTCTCCAAATGGACATCCCTGCCATTTCTATCAAAAACCAAGTTTTCTGGGGAGTTCCCAAAGTACCAACGAGTCTCTGTAATATTTTGGGCATTTAGGATAAAACCACCCAATACAAGAAATGAAGCAAGCAATACTCTCACTTTCTCAGCAAAATAGGGGTTCAGAATCATCCGGATGTCCTTGTTCATACACAACTTCTGTAAAAATACCGTTAAAATACAAACGTGCGAATGTTCGTTTGATTACTTACATAAAAGAACTAATAACATTCAATTTGTATTATTTATCTAATTTGCTTTCCGATATTAAATCTCACTTTTCACAATGCTAAAGAAGGTTTTGACTCTAATCGTTTTGTTGGGTTCTCTTTATTCAGAGAACACTTTGATGGCTCAAGACCCTCAATTTTCACAATACTATGCTGCTCCACTCTATTTGAATCCTGGTTTGGTTGGAATAAACCAGAAAGGTCGCATGGGAATCAATTACAGATCTCAGTGGCCAAACCTCGAAGCTAATTTTGAAACATTCTCTGCTTACATTGATCATCACTTTGAAGATTACCAGAGTAGTGTAGGTCTTCTATTTACAAGTGATCGTGAGGGAATCGCCGGACTTCGGTCTACATCTGTTGGACTTCAGTACGCTTATCAGTTAACGCTGAATCACAAATGGACATTTAGGCCTGGAATACAAGCAGCGTATACGATCCGCGATCTTGACTTTGACAAACTCACCTTTGGGGATCAATTTGACAATACGGGTCAAATCAATGCGAGTACGTCAGAAATATTTAATACAGGATTTAGTGCAAAATTCTTCGATCTGTCTTTTGGGGGAATCTTCTACAGCCCAAGCCTATGGTTCGGTGCGGCGATTCATCATGTGACAGAACCAAATCAATCCATCGCTGGAGGAAATGCCCCGCTCCCTAGAAGAGTTTCACTACACGGTGGATATCGTATTCCGTTTGGTCCGTCAAAAACACGTACTACCAAGGAGTACAGCCTGACTCCTTCTTTCAATTATCGTTCACAGGGAGATTTTGATCAACTGGATCTGGGGGCTTATGTTACCTTTTCACCAATGATCGTTGGGCTGTGGTACAGAGGCCTGCCTATTAAAAGTGAGGACGGAATTGCTAACAGTGAGGCAATCATTTTTATGGTTGGAATTGAAAGTCAACGAGCAACGTTTGGTTACAGTTATGATTACACCATTTCTGATTTAGGGATTGGCACAGGAGGTGCGCATGAAATTTCAATTACATACTCCTTCTCTCTTTCAGATCCCACGAAACCAGCAGCAGATGTACGTAAACTAAGGTGTCCAATTCCGTTTATTTTTTAAGTTAATTTTGCAGCATGGAACACTTGAGTTTTGAAATAGAGAGAGATGGAAATGAATTTCATACATGGTGTCCGGAACTTCCCGGTTGTCATACTCATGGCAAGACCATTCAGGATGCCATGGAAAACCTCAAGGATGCTGTTCATCTATATCTGGACACAATCCTAGAAGAGGAAATTGGGAAAAAATCTCTGGAATTAGCGTAGATGAAACCAAAGGAATTGGTGAAACTTCTTGAGAAAGAAGGGTTTGTCTTTGTAAGACAAACAGGAAGTCATGCAATTTTCAAAAAACAAGGAAATAAGATTATCGTGGTACCTATTCACAGCAAAGACATACCTACAGGCACCCTGAAGGGCATCTTTAAGGATGCTGGACTGAAAAAATAAAATGACTGAACAAACAATCCTGTATCTACTTTTAGGAATTATCACTTTTGATTTCGTGCTGGAACGCACCTTGAGTTATCTCAATAGAAAGAGTTCTAAAAAGCCAATTCCTTCCGAATTGGAAGGCATCTATGATGAGGAGAAGTATGCTAAATCTCAGGCGTATCAAGCGGAAGTTTCTCGATTCGCAATCTTCTCCGCTTCCTTTAGCTTTCTATTAACCTTCTGCGCTATCTATTTTGGCTGGTTTGGGATCATTGACGACTGGATCAGAACATTCTCTCCGTTGGACATGCTTTCAACGCTCATCTTCTTTGGTGTTTTGTTTGTCATTTCTGATCTGATCGGAATTCCATTTTCAATCTATGGCACGTTTGTTCTCGAAGAAAAATACGGTTTCAATAAAACCACTGTCAAAACTTTTATTCTCGATAAGATCAAAGGATACGTTCTCACACTAGTTATCGGCGGCATTCTTCTCGCGGTATTCATTTACATGGTAAACTTCATGGGAGGAAACTTCTGGTTGTATTTCTGGGCTGTGATTGCTGGCTTCATGCTTTTCGCGAATATGTTTTATACTTCGCTTATCCTCCCCCTATTCAACAAGCTGAAACCGTTGGAAGACGGTGAATTAAAAAGCTCCATTCAAGACTACAGTGACAAGGTCAGTTTTCCCCTCAAGAATATTTTCGTGATGGATGGATCAAAGCGGTCAAGCAAGGGAAACGCCTTCTTTTCGGGTCTGGGGAAAAAGAAGAAAGTGGTATTGTTCGACACACTTATTGAAAAGCATTCCGTCGAAGAATTGACCGCTGTTTTCGCTCACGAGGTCGGGCACTACAAAAAGAAGCATATCATTTTCAGTACTATCTTCAGTATCGGGTTGATGGGATTTATGCTCTACCTGTTTTCTCTGATGGCATTTGACGCCGAGGTGAGTTGGGCCATGGGTGGACAAACTTCTTCGTTACATCTTAACATGCTAGCCTTTGGGGTTCTGTACTCGCCTATCTCCACCATTATTGGCATTTTGGGGAACGTGATGAGTAGAAAGAATGAATTTGAAGCTGACAACTACGCCAAAACAACCTATAAGCCAGAACCTCTGATTGAAGGATTAAAGCGCCTAAGCTCCGATCATTTGTCCAATCTCACACCGCACCCAGCTTACGTTTTTGTACACTATTCTCACCCGCCCTTGAGGGAAAGGATTAAGGCGCTTGGCGTTGACTAGCTTCTCGGAAATGTGAAAGAAAATTATTAGAATAACCCACCCCTAACCCCTCCAGGGAGGGGAATAACAAACTTACTGATCTAGCCAGTTTTTGAATGCTGTGGCTTTCTCGCTACTAACCAGAATTTGGTCAGCAGAAAAGTGATTCATCTCAACCAACAACTTCCCCTTGAAGTGTTTGTGAACAGTACTGATGAAATCTGCATTGACAAGAAATTGTCTGTTGGCACGATAGAATTTTTTGGGATCCAATTGATTCGTAAGATCTTCCAAAGAGAAGTCTGACAGGTATGTTTTACCAAGCTTTGTCATGATATGAACCACGCCATGCCTTGATTGAAAGCAAACAATATCCTCGGTTCGTATTGCCAACATCTTCTCCCCTTGCTTTACCAGGAAACGTGATTTGTAAGTAGTTTCTGCTAACGAAATTTCTTTTAGCAGTTTAGAAAAATCAATCTGATTTGAAGACCTCTGGGTTAGGTTTTTATATTTTTCTAATGCGTGTTCGAGTTCCTCCTTTTTGATTGGTTTCAGTATATAGTCTATGCTGTTAACCTTAAACGCCCTTAGTAGATATTCATCAAACGCAGTTACAAAAATCACGGGAGACTCCACTTTGATCGCATCAAATATCTGGAAGCTTAGACCATCACTAATTTGGATATCCATGAGTATCAAATCCGGCCATTCGTGATTGTTCATCCACTTAACAGAATCCTCGACACTATCCATCACTTCCACAATTTCTATGGCGGGATCAATGTCAGACAAGATATTCTGCAATCGACGGAAAGCAGGAGCTTCATCTTCGACAATAAGTACTTTCATGCCAGGTTTAAATCAGATTCCTCTAGTAAATCTATTAGTGGAACAGCTACCATAAAATTATTAGCGCTTGAAATAATATCAATTTTGCGACTTCCTAAAATTTCATATCTCTTCATAATATTCTCCAACCCTGTCTTCGTAGATTTCTCAACCCACTCCTTTTTCTGCAAATTATTTTTGACAACGACTGATTTTCCATTGTCAATATAAATACTAATGTGAAGCGGCTTAGACTTCGAAATCACATTGTGCTTGATCGCATTTTCAATAAGCATTTGCAGTGTCAGTGGAGGGAGGTTCAACTGTTGATATTCAGGGGCGATATCAAATTCGAAGGTGAGGTTATCAGGAAATCTCATTCGCAGCAGGAAAAGATATGATTTAACAAATGCTATTTCTTCCTCCAATGCCACCAATTCTCGTTCTTTGTTTTGGAGTATGTAGCGATATACATCCGATAACCTCACGGTAAAAGAGACTGCAGCTTCTGAATCTTCAGGTATGATCGATGCAAGCGTATTCAAGCTGTTAAACAGAAAATGCGGGCTCATCTGATTCTGAAGCACTTCATATTGGGTTCTGATTTGTCGATTCTTCAATTCTTCATTCTGCCTGAACGTTTGCTTCCACTTTTCAAAAAAGTAAAATGCTTCATACGATAAAGTTATTACCAGGCCTGCCACGAAGTTGAACGGCATGAATTCGGACTGTTCCTGCCAGTTGAAGACATTCGTCCACTTTTCCATTTCAAAAAACAGTTTAAGTGGTGTGCCTCCGAAGGACAACCAAACAAGTAAAAAAAGATCCGTGAAAATCAAGCGTTTTTGTGTACTACTAATCTCAGGGAATTTTCGTCTGAAATATTTGATGATTAGATACGCTCCGCTCCAATACAGAGCTGTAAAACAGATCGACATAAAGTACCTATAGAGATAGGTCGACTCTGGCATGTGAGTTTCGTAGACTGCAGTAGCAAGCCACGCCACTACTGGAATTCCAATCCATCTGACATGTATCTCTCGCAATTTCATCAGAAAATAAAGATAGGTAAAGAAGTAAGTGGATCGATTGACAACCCAACTCAACTGGACAAATGACAGGTTGAAGCCAAAATTCTGCCAGTTCAACCTGGGTTATCATCAGCAATCCTGACAATCTAGTTCAAACTATGAAAATCAAGGTTCACCTCAATATGATTCAGTTTCAAGCAAGTTGAGCTTTATAAGAGCAAAGGCAACAAATACTTTAGCTGGAAACTGAAAATAGAACTATCATGACTAGCACTACTACGATTAAAGTCATCATCATTCTTCTACTGACAACCTCAGCGAGCCTTGTTTTTGGTCAATCACAAGTTGTAAAGGGGAAGATTCTTGATTCACAGGCTGAATATCCACTCATTGGAGCAACAATAACATTACTAGAATCTGTTCCCATCAAAGGAGCAATAACAGACGTAGATGGCTCCTTCCGAATCGAGGATGTTCCATTTGGTCGCCAAGTATTTGCTGTACAATACATTGGCTATAAATCCATCACGATTCCCAATGTGCTTGTGACTGCAGGAAAAGAAGTAGTCCTACGACTTCCACTAGAAGAGTCTGTGGAAAAGCTAGAAGAAGTTGTCATCACTGCGGATGCCGACAAAGATTTACCAATCAATGATCTTGCGAAAGTAAGTGCTAGAACATTCAGTATTGAAGAAGTGACGCGATACGCTGGCGGAAGAAATGATCCTGCAAAACTTGCCGCATCATATGCCGGTGTGAGTTCAACTAATGATGCAAGAAATGACATTGTTGTTCGAGGTAACTCGCCGACTGGACTTTTGTGGAGAATAGAAGGGATTCCAATTGCGTCAACAAATCACTTTTCAACACTGGGAACAACAGGTGGACCTGTAAATGCACTTAACACCAATATGTTGCGCACTTCCGATTTCCTCACTGGCGCTTTTCCAGCTGAATATGGCAATGCGAACGCTGCTGTTTTCGATATTATGTTTAGAAATGGGAATTCAGACAAGTTTGAATTTACCGGACAAATGGCAGCTTATACTGGTGTAGAACTAATGGCCGAAGGACCAATTAATAAAAAACGCAATGCCTCGTTCCTCACTTCGTATAGATATGGAATTGCCAGCGTAGCGGCAACAGGAACAAGTGCTACTCCATTTTATCAAGATCTATCTTTTAAAGTTAATCTCGGCGAATACATCTTTGGACGCCTTGAACTTTTCGGTTTATATGGAAAAAGTAATATCGATTTTTTAGGTGAAGAAATAGATGATACTGACCTGTTTGCTGATCCTAATGTTGATTCGTATGTGGTAAGTGAAATTGGACTTATGGGGCTTGCACATACGTACAGATTTGGGAAAAACACATACCTCAAAACATCAGTGGGAGCCTCCACAAATGGAAATGAGTACATTCAAGACAATAGAATACTAGATTTTAATAATGAGTTTATAAAAAAATATCGGGCAACAAACTCAGACACACGCGAGAATAGATACACGGTTACGTCAACACTTAACAGCAAAATAAATACTAGGTGGACCGTAAGGGCAGGCTTTCTAAATGAAACATATGACATGAACATCTTTGGTGAGGATCGAGACAACCGAGTCACAATTCCCGATGTAGACAACGATTCTATCCCTGATCATTTTCTGGTAAACAGAGACTTTAATCAGTCCTATCATTTACTACAGACTTACGCGCAGGCTGAGTATAGATTGACTGACAATTTAGCAACGACCTTCGGTCTTCACACGCAAAATCACGGTTTCACCAATGATTTTATGTTGGAACCAAGAGCAGCAATCAGCTGGAACAAAACGCCAACACAGCGGTGGAGCCTTGCATATGGACTTCATGGCCAAGCAATTCCTGCTCCTATTCTGTTCTACCGAGAAGAAGTATCTCTGGGCGTTACCTCGCCCACAAACGAGCATCTTGATTTTATGAAGGCACACCATTTTGTGCTTGGATATGACAAGAACCTTGGTCCGGATTGGCGATTAAAAACAGAGGTCTACTTCCAAAGCTTGTTCGACATTCCTATTGAACAAACAACGTCCAGCTACTCGATCATCAATGAGGGTTCAGACTTCATTTTCGAAGAAAGAGGCTCATTGGTCAATGAAGGCACTGGCTTCAACTACGGGATAGAAGCAACACTAGAGAAATTCTTCAGCAAAGATTACTACCTCCTTTTCACTACATCCCTCTTTGATTCTCAGTATGAAGGGAGTGACGGAATCCGGCGAAGCACAGCCTTTAACAATAAGTATGTCCTGAACGTTTTGTTCGGCAAGGAGTGGAAATTTGGAGCTGCAAGCCAAAACGCCTGGACCTTTGACACCAAGATTACAACCGCAGGAGGCAGACCATATTCGCCAATAGATTTGGTGGCTACCAGAGCAAACGCTGGAAGGGAAGTCCGAATGGAGGAAATCGCTTTCACCGAACGTTATGGGCAGTACTTTAGATGGGATGTAAAGTTTGGTGTTCGACTGAACAAGAACAAAGTCTCACACCAATTCTTTGTTGATTTTCAAAATGTATCGAATCGCAAAAACGAATTTGTGAGACGGTACAATGATGTAACCGATGAAATCAATCTGGTAGAACAGATTGGCTTTTTCCCCGATGTTTTATATAGAATTCAATTCTAATGGAAGTAGTATACGAAATTGAAAAACCCGCAAAGCGGGATGTACACATTCTAGGTACCACCATTGCAACGATGTACGATGTGCGCAAGATTGCATGGTATTTTGATAGTCACGAAAGAATTCTAAAATGGAGCATAGACCTCCACGATTGGGAAAAGGTACTGAAAATCTCTGTGATAGAGGGCTTTGAAATGAGTGAATTGGAGCGATTTCTCAATTCGAAGGGTTATGCTGTGCATGAATTGAGCGGCTAATATCATGACTCCATTTTTGTCAAAAAAGGCGGCTCTCACGAGCCGCCGGAATCCAATTTGTGAAAAGGATTCTGCCTTAAGTTCACGTTTGCACAAATATTAAATTTATAGTGATATATAGCGTTGGGAGAGGGTCTACAGTAAATCCACAGTGGCATAAAAATGCAAATCAAGCCATGCAGGCTCGCCGTATTAACAAAAAAGGCAGCTCAAGGAACTGCCTTAATAGTACCACTGACCTATTACGATCAGCAAGTATGAAGAGGAACTCAATATTAAGTAGCTCCTCTATGACAATAATTCATCACAAGTGGTGATATACCATACGTATACCTGTTCATCGGATATCTTAACTTTTGGAGACTGGAATATCGGAGTAATCCGACTTGAACTAAAAATCTGTCAATCGCAAGTCTTATTCAGCGGTCTCTATAAATAAACCTTTCGCTGTTTTTTCGACATTAATTAATTCAGCTTCGCGCAGCGCCTTTATCGACTTGTCCCATTTTTTTGCTCGAAAATTCAGCTCAGCCTCATAATAAAAAAAGCAGCCTCCTTGAAGCTGCTTGTGAACCCAATTTTCTCAAATCAGATTCTGCCTTAGTTTCTATTTTGATTATGGTTGCCTGTGCGCCAAGCATCATTTCTATCTTTCAATTGGTAGTACAATTATGGCATCACTGTTGTGATCATTCTACTGTATCCAAAGGCGGAGTCATAATTACCAAGCCAACTGCTTAATGTAAATGTGTTTGCCGCGTCATCACCAATCCACTGCAATACCACATCATAATTGCCTGCAGAAATGTTTGTAAATATGAATGAAAAATGACTAGATTCAGTATTTACGGATCCTTCCAAATTATCATTAACGCAAATACTTGGAGTTGTGAAATCGGAATTATTAAGTCTAATTCTAAATCCAATCCTAGTAATCTGAGCCATTTCCATAGGAGCAAGTGATAGGTCTATTTTCACACTAGATCCATCTCTATCAACTTGAATATTTGACGACAATGCCAAATAGTCTGTCCAAACATCTCCCTGCAACGCTGCTTGAGTATTATCTTCTACCAGATAAGTTCTTATTCCGGGATAGACGGCAGCTTCCACTTCATCGATAGCCGCCTGGACATTATCAGCAATTAGACCTGAGGTAGTGTTATCATAAGCTACTGTTCCTGTTATTGTTCCACTCACTGCAACATTACCAACAACATCCAGTTTTTCAGTTGGAGTATTTGTTCCTATACCAACTCTTACATTTCCATCGGTTACATCTCCCAAAACAATTGCATTGTCTTGCGCAACTGTGGCATATCGGCCTATTGCAACTGCGTTTGAAATTGGTCCCACAGTGTTTGCCAAATCTCCTATGAGCACATTACTATTTTCCGCAGCGATATTGTTGCCGGCACTCTGTCCAATTACTATGTTAAAATCACCACTGGTGATCCCTGCCATGCTGAGATTTCCAATAGAGATATTCCCATTCGATCCGATTCCAGAGCCACTATCACCAAAGGCTCGATCACCAATTGCAATGTTATAATTTCCATTAACAAGATTCTCAGCACTATGGAATCCTAAGGCCACATTACCTATTGAGCCTGAAGTAATTCCTTCCAGGGCCTCAACTCCAACACCAATGTTACCTGTACTATTATCTGTTAAATTCTGCAATGACCAAGCGCCAACAGCAACATTCGAATTTGCATCTGTCAATTGATTCAAAGCGTTGTACCCCAGTGCAAGATTGTCTACCCCACCTGTTTGAAATTGAAGGGAATTTTGACCTAAACCCGTGTTTCGAAACGCTGTGCTTGGTGTTGTTATTCCTGAATTTCCCCCAACATAGACATTGTTAGATGACAACCTAAAAGTATATTCATCGACTTGGTTCAGTTCATCTAATGCTGCTTTTACGTCTGTGGCAGTCAAGCCAGATGCTGCATTATCATACGCTACTTCCGCAGCGATTTGATCATCGGTTAAAGAACCTGCGTCCAACGCTGCGTCCACTTCATCAAGAGCGTCTTGAACATTGGTGGCAGCAAAACCAGAAGTGGTATTGTCAAAATTGACTTGAGATGCATTCTGATCATCGGTCAAAACACCAGCATCCAATGCTGCATCAAGCTCATCTAATGCTGCTTTTACATCTGTCGCTGCTAAGCCGGAAGTTGCATTATCAAAAGTTACTTCCGCGGCAGTTTGATTGTCCGTATTCACACTTGAAATATCCACACTTGTCATGCCGCCTGCATCAGTCAACTCAAGGTTGTTTCCGTTTAATCCTGCTGCCGTTAATAATTCATTCGTAGCATCTGCATCTGCATCGTCTCCAAGAGATGATATATCAATTGAGTTGCCCCCAGTGATCGATAGATTAGTTCCATCAAAAGCTATGTTTTGATTATCAGTGTTTGCTCCGTTTGAAATATCAATTTGCAGAGCCCCACTACTAATTGATAACATACTGCCATCAAGAACTAACTCTTGAAGTTCATTGGTGGCATCTGCATCCGCATCGTCTACCAGAGAAGAAAGATCTACCGTCGTGGTTCCTCCCGCATCTACTAGTTCTAAATCGGTTCCATTCAATGTTCCCGATGTAAGCAATTCATTCGATGCATCTGCATCTGCATCGTCTACATTTACTGCAGTTGCCTCAACATACGCAACTCCACCAGCTCCATCCGCTTGTAAGAATAGTCCAGCATCTCCACCCACTTGTTCTGGCAACTCAATCTCGTTTGCTGGATCTGCATCCGCATCATTTACATATTCTGCTGTTGTCGCATGTAGCGCATAGGGTACAGAGACCAATTGTGAAGCCCCCATTGGCTTGTAATCACTACCTCCTTCAGGATCTAATCCGACCTGCAGATAGTAAGTGCCAGCGGGCCAATCGATTCCAACAAAAGTTCCAAGCGTTGGAACACCACTTCCAATTTGAAGGCTGAATACTCCTTGAGAGTTCGTTTTAGCTACGTGTGTCTCGGTATATATCGCTGGTCCGTCTAAAGTTCCAGAAACGCTGAGCTCTACGCCAATACTTGCTTCAGCAATGGGTGTCCCATCTGGGTTTAATGCCACCCCCTGGTAATTGAATAGGTCGGGAGCTTGTGCCACAGTGGAAAAAACAGATAGAACAATGATTAGGTTTAATAAATATTTCATCTTCATTTTAAGTTAAGTTCCTATTAGTTTAATTTTTTAATGACTGTACGGGCGACGATTTCACGTGCTTCCAAGCTTGTAGTAAAGAGTACGGTGTATATACCTGCTGCTAGTTTTGAAACATCGAATCTTTGGTTTTCTACCTGGACGACCAATGCTCGCCGACCATTTACATCATAAATCAGTGCTTGATTTATTCTTTCTGAGACGCCTGTTACTGTTACCAAATCTTGAGCAGGGTTAGGGAAAACAGATACCTTCTTGACTGTCGTGTTTTGAAATCCAAGTGCTTTTTCTAATGTTGAATAAGAACTCGCCAAAAATCCTTCTCCCAGACCGTCATATAATTGGATGGCCACTTCTCCCACGGAGTAAGTGAGCGAGTAAGAATCATTGGTAATTGTTGTTCCCGAACTATTGACTATCTGGGGACTTACCTGCGCATGCAAGGCTATAGTGCTGGCAAATAGAACCAGGCTGACTGCGATTGTTTTAATGTTCATTGATTCTCTATTTTGAAAACCAATGATAGTGAGGTGCTATTCTAGGAAAGACATCGGAGGGTATACAATGAACCTACAATAGGTCCAGTGCTTCTGAGAGGATCATCTTTTTACTATGTCCTCTTTAGGGACAAAAAAAAAGGCAGCTCAAAGGAGCTACCTTGATATATCACTGACGTATTCATGCCAGTAAATATGAAGAGGAACTCAATATTAAATAGCTCCTTTAAATCTATACTTGATGAATGGTCTGGATATACCAAGCGTATACCAGTTGAGTGGATATCTTAACTTTTTTGGAGACTGGAATATCGGAGTAATCCGATTTGAACTAAAAATCTGTCAATCGCAAGTCTTATTCTGCGGAGTCTACAAACAATCCTTCCTCAGTCTTTTCGACATTAATCAATTCAGCTTCGCGTAGTGCCTTAATCGACTTATCCCATTTTTTGTTGGAGAGTCCAGCTTGTTCTTTAAGTGCATTCAAATCCATTCGGCTTTTCAGCAAGGACAAGATGTGCTTTTGATCTTCATTTAATTCAACGCTTTTTGCCTGGCTTTCAGGTCTCATCTGTGGGAAGAACAAAACATCTTGAATGGAATTTGAATTAGTCATGATCATGGACAAACGGTCTATTCCCAGTCCAACCCCTGCGGTTGGCGGCATACCGTATTCAAGTGACCGTAAAAAGTCCTCATCCAACGTCATTGCTTCTTCGTCACCCCTCTTTCCAAGTTCAAGTTGTTCCTCGAATCGTGCCCGCTGATCAACAGGGTCATTCAACTCAGAGTAGGCATTCATGATTTCCTTGCCATTACAAATAGCTTCAAACCTTTCTACGAGCCCTTCCTTGGACCTGTGTTTCTTCGTCAGCGGCGACATCTCCACAGGATAGTCTGTAATGAATGTTGGTTGAATGAGTGATGGCTCGCACTTCTCACCAAAAATTTCGTCAATGATTTTTCCCCTGCCCATGGTATCATCTAAAGGAACTTGCATTTCCTCCGCTTTTGACCTAAGAGCTGCTTCATCCATTTCTGAAATATCAACTCCCGTAAAGTGTTCAATCGCCTCGTACATGGTTAGTCTCTTCCAAGGTCGTTTAAAATCGACTAAATTTTCTCCCACTTGAACCTTAGTATCTCCATGCAAATCGATCGCTACCTTCTCAAGCATCTCTTCCATTACATTCATCATCCAGTTGTAATCCTTGTAAGCAACATACAATTCCACCTGGGTAAATTCAGGATTATGGAACCTGGACATTCCTTCATTCCTGAAGTCTTTTGAGAACTCAAAGACTCCGTCAAAACCACCAACTATCAGTCGCTTGAGGTATAGCTCATTAGCAATCCTCAGATAGAGCGTCATATCGAGTTTGTTGTGATGCGTCTTGAAAGGCTTCGCAGCGGCACCACCGTATATGGGCTGAAGAATTGGAGTCTCTACTTCCAGGTAACCCATCCCAGCAAGAAACTCCCGGATGGAATTTACCAGCTTTGTTCTTTGAATGAATACTTCCCTTACTTCAGGGTTTACAATCAGGTCGACATATCGCTGACGGTATCGTTGCTCTGGATCAGTAAAAGCGTCATGCTGAATTTTATTTCCATCTTCGTCCTCTGTCTCCTTCACAATTGGAAGTGGACGAAGAGACTTTGTCAATAAGGTAAGCTTGGTTACATGGATTGAAATTTCACCCACTTGGGTCTTAAAGACATATCCTTTGATTCCAATGATATCTCCAATATCCATCTTCTTTTTGAAAATGTCATTGTACAACGTTTTATCCTCCTCAGGGCAAATGTCGTCTCTTCTCAAATAGATTTGAATCCTTCCAGAGGAATCCTGAATCTCCGCAAAAGAAGCTGACCCCATAATTCTGCGACTCATCAGACGTCCAGCAATAGATATATTGGTGTAATCGTCTGGTCGACGATCAAAATTCCTTAGAATATGAGCAGTCGTCATATTGACATCAAACAATACTGCCGGGTATGGGTCTACGCCCATTTCAATCAATTCCTCCCTGGATTTTCTACGTTCTAGTTCCTGCTCACTTAATTGCATAGATTCATGAATCTTTTGTCTTACGTCTTTTTAATTCTTTCTTAACCAGCAAATATTCTCTTCCACTTTGCCCAGCGATCGAGGTATTTTCTTCAGCTCGTCTGAATAAGTAGGGAAGCACCTTCTCTACTGGCCCATAAGGCACATATTTTGCCACATTGTACCCAGCCTTGCTCAGAGAAAATGAAATATTATCACTCATTCCCAGCAATTGAGAAAAGTAAACTCTCGGATCATTCTTAGCAAGATTTGCTTCTTCCATGAGCTGCGCTAAATATCTGGACGATTCTTCATTGTGAGTCCCCCCACACACAGCGACACGATCAACATGTTTTATACAAAATGCCAGGCTTTCATTGTAATCCTTGTCTACCGAAGCTTTGTCGGCATGGATTGGAGATTTATATCCCATCTCTTCGGCCCTTTCTCTTTCTTTTTCCATATAAGCACCCCTCACCAATTTCACTCCATAGTAGTAACCTTCATTCGTAGCTATCGCCAGTGATAGGGTTAGTTTCTCCAATGCGTCATGTCGATACATTTGATACGTTGTGAAAATTACGGGACGCTCTCTGTTGAATCTTTCCATTAATCGCTGAACCACTCCTTCAACATAATTCTGAATCCAGGATTCCTCCGCATCTATCATCAGTATTAGGCCTTTGTCATACACTTTTTGAGCGACCTCCGTTACTCTTTTTTCACAGTAATGAAGTCTGGTCTTTTCCAGATCAGTGAGTTTTTCGGGATTGTTGGCTTTTTCCATTAATACGACCGAGCCAAGCGCCGATAGTTTCAAAACACAAAACGGAATGTGTGCCGATTTGGAAGCAAAATCAACCACGTGAAGTGCTTCTTCCTTTACGCTATTGTAGCCATCCTCCGACTCAATTCCTTCTGCAGAATAGTCCAGAATCGTATGTACATTCTGCGCACCCAATTGATCGATTGTTCGCTGACAATCCTCAATCGATTCGCCTCCACAAAACTGATTGAAGAGCGTTCGTTTAATCAAGCCCTTTACTGGAAGTCGCATTTTAAGCGCCCATGTTACTAATACTGTACCGAGTTTTACCACCCGCGGAAAACTCATCATTGTATACAGGAAATGGGATCCTTTTAACTCTGCATTTGTTTTATATTCAAATGCTACTTTCGTGTTATCAAAATTGATTCCTTCTGTTTGCATATTTTTGAAAATCGGTCGCAAAGATAGCCAAAGACGATCGTGGAAAAAGACATTTAGATTTCACATTTTTTAAAGAAAATTTTTGAGCCGACTACCTGACTATTTGACCATTTCTAATGACACATCGGAGGTCATAAAATCACTTATTGAAAAGTGGCAGCCCGATCACGTCGCGATCCTTGTTGACGAAAATACCAAAAAGTCCTGCTTGCCCCTGCTTTCCTATGAGGACTACCTGACAATCGAAATCAAGAGTGGCGAGCAAAACAAAACATTAAGGACATGCGAGCATGTTTGGTCGGAATTAACTCAACACCAATTTACCAGAAAATCACTGCTCATCAATTTAGGTGGCGGTGTAATTGGAGATCTGGGCGGATTTGCTGCTAGTACTTTCAAACGAGGAATCCGATTCATTAACATTCCCACCACGCTGCTTTCTCAAGTAGATGCAAGCATTGGCGGGAAACTAGGCGTGGATTTTGGTGATCTTAAGAATCACGTGGGTCTATTTAGAGATCCTGATCATGTCATCGTGAATACTCAATTTTTGAAAACACTTGATGAGCGAGAATTAAAGTCTGGATTCGCAGAAGTAATTAAGCACACCCTGATCGCAGACCATGCCCAGTGGAAACAAATCCAAGAAACGACGTTTGAGGATCAACATTGGGATGAAATCATTCCCAAATCGATCGCTATGAAACATGAGGTCGTTAGCTCAGATCCACTAGAAGGGGGATTAAGAAAGATTTTGAATTTTGGACACACACTCGGTCATGCAGTAGAAAGTCACTTCTTGCATACGTCAGATAGACTTTTGCATGGTGAAGCTATAGCGGTAGGAATGATTCTGGAGAGTCATATATCCGTTCAAAAAGGATGGTTATCAGAATTGGAATTCGAGGAAATCAAAAATTACATTGACTCGATCTATCCAATTTCGGTACAGGTACCACGTTTAGAAGATTTGATGAATTATCTGCTACAAGACAAAAAAAATGATTCAAATGGAATCAGTTTCTCGCTGTTGAGCAAAATTGGAAAATGCGAATACGACATTGGTGTGAGCTCAGAGATGATCACAAAATCGTTGGATGCTTACTAACGGAATTAAATAAAAAGATTCTCTTTAACACTAGAATTCTCTTCTAACGGCTCAGAAACTTCTTTGTCCTTCTTTCTAACGATCTTCTTCGGAGATGCAATAAAGAAAGTGACAGCCCCGATCAGGATTGACATTACTATTGCTGCTATTGTTTTTGATGTTGACATATTACTATTAAAAGACAGTTTATTAACGAAAAAAGTTGGAATATTGTTCCCTGTTTAGACCCGTAACAACTTTTGAACTACCTTTTAAACAAATACAGTGATCGCCTGATGGGAGAAGTGAGGGTTTCACCTTCAAAAAGCGAAAGCAATCGCGCGCTCTTGATCAAAGCGCTATGCAGTGGGAAAATTGTGCTAAAGAATCTTTCTGACGCTCAAGATACACGTACCATGAATGTCTTGCTTCAAAAAAATCGAAGACTATGGGATGTAATTGACGCTGGCACCACAATGCGATTTCTCACAGCTTATCTAGCAATAGGAAAAAAAGAAGTGACAATTACTGGTTCTGACCGTATGAAGGAACGACCGATTGGTCTCTTAGTGGATTCGCTCCGTGAAATCGGCGCAGAAATTGAGTATCTAGAAAAGGATGGCTACCCGCCTTTAAAAATAAAAGGACTTGAGACCCAGAAGACCAACAAAATTTCCATTCCTGGAAACATCAGTAGCCAGTTTATAAGTGCCCTCTTGATGATCGGACCTGCTTTGCCTAAAGGTCTGCAAATAGAGTTAACCTCTGAAATTTTCAGCAGGCCTTACATTGAAATGACCAGAGATTTGATGAAGGCGTTTGGGGTGGAAACCAAGTGGAACAAGAACGTGATCAGTACAAAGAAGGCGGAGTACTTATCTGGTGATTATGCGCTGAGAGAGTACACCATAGAGGGAGACTGGTCTGGTGTTAGCTATTGGTACGCCTTCATGGCTCTTTCTGATGATGAAAAAAGTAGCATCTCAATTCCTCGCCTACGTACGTACTCTTCCCAAGGTGATAGACGAATTGCAGAAATAATGTTCCAACTCGGAGTTATCACTGAATTTGAAAATGATAAAATCCGGCTGACCAAAATGGATTTTGAAGCAAAGCCGGTCAAGCTAGATATGCGCGATTGCCCAGATCTTGCTCAAACAGTAATGGTAGTGGCAGCAGCGAGACAGGTGTTGGTAGATTTTACTGGATTGGAAAGTCTAAAAATCAAAGAGACCGATCGGGTATCAGCAATGAAAACAGAGCTGAATAAGATTGGGGCAGACTTGATTGAAAAAGCTAATACCTGGCAGTTGGTTCCAACACTCATTCTTCCTAAATCTGTAGAAATTGACACCTACGAAGACCACCGAATGGCCATGGCGTTTGCCCCACTTTGTACGCAAATGGATGTAGTAATCAAAGAGCCGAGTGTGGTCAGGAAATCCTATCCTGGATTTTGGGAGGAAGTCAAAAAGGTGGGAGTTAAGATCTCACCTCACTAAATGAACCTCCACTGGAACGGTCGTAAATTTCCCCTCATGAACTGTGGAAAACCAAACGTCGTTTTTATTTACCCAACCAGACCAGCCTAGCTTAAGTCCGCCAACTGGAATATTTGAAGTCCATAACTTCCAAGAAGTCGGAAATCCATTTTCATCGATTATCCACAGATAACTATCGCCGGGAGTTAGCCCTCCAGATGAATAGGTCACAAGCAAACCTCTGCCGTTTTCTACTGCTACTGTACTGCGGATCACCCCCTCATCTCGCAACTTAAAGGGAGCCATTAGCCAAAAGGAGTCATTTATGAAGTTTTGATAGGCTTTAAGCTCAAGGAGGTTGTAAGAATCTATTGGTCTATTTAAATCCAGGTAGACTTCCTGTTCCTCCCAATTTACAATGACACTATTATTGCGGCGATCCCACTTATAGCGATTGGTATTTCGAAAAGTAAATTCAATGTACTCGAGTGAATCAAAGCCCTGCTTATTTAAGGCATTTAGCACTTCATCGGTTAGCGCTTCTGCATCCTGACCCAAGGTTCCATTAGGAACTGGCTTGTCAATGATTACATAAGCTATCGCTACAAGGGCAATGACACCTAAGGCCAAAAATCCAAAAAATCGAAGAATTTTCCTGATCATGGTAATTCGAGCGTTGGTAAAAGTTTAGGTGCTTTTCGAATATTGGCAGCTTGCTCGAAGGAATACGCCATGCTGATCAGCTTTGGCTCCTGGTACTTGCCCCCGAAGATGGACATACCGACTGGTAAACCAGAGACATACCCTGCTGGAATGGTAATGTTAGGATACCCTGATCTCGCCGCTGGAGTTGAACTCCCAGTTCCAAAGTGATCACCATTGATTACATCGATTGGCCAAGCCGGGCCTCCCGTAACCCCAATAATAGCATCGAGTTGATTTTCAGCCAATGCATTGTCTATGCCTTCACGTGAGACGGTAATCACGGTATTGAGTGCCTCCTTATATTCTGGATCAGTAAGTGGGCCTTTCATCTCAGCACGCTCAAGTATTCCTTGCGGAAAATAGGTCATTTCCACCTCAGCGTTATCCTTATTAAATTGAATTATGTCTGCCAAGGTCTTGACTTGAGCATCAGTTCTGGTTTTCAGGTACTTGTTTAACCCATCCTTGAATTCATAAAGCAACACTTCAAAACCAGTGTTTCCGTACGCTCCATCTTTCGCCACTTCAATATCTTCCACGATTTCAGCACCCTGAGATGTAATCACCTCTTTTACCTTCTCAAAAATCTCATCTACTTTTTCATGATAGCCAAAAGTCCCCTTCAAAATCCCGATCTTCTTTCCTCTCAGTCCATCAGCATCAAGAAACTGTGTGTAGTCTGTTTCTGAATTTCCTTCACTCTCGTCTGTTACTTCGTCTGCAGTATCCACACCAGTAAGTGGCCCTAGCAAAGCAGCTGCATCCGCAACTGTTCTTCCCATTGGGCCTGCGGTGTCTTGTGTCTGAGAAATTGGGATAATTCCTGATCGACTCCACAAACCAACGGTCGGCTTTATACCAACGACTCCATTGGAGGAAGCTGGACAAACTATCGATCCGTTTGTTTCTGTTCCGATCGTAATGGCGCACATATTGCCCGAGACTGCAGCTCCTGAACCCGCACTTGACCCGCAAGGATTTCGGTCAAGCGCATACGGATTTCTGGTCTGACGCCCTCTACCACTCCAACCGCTTGAAGATCGAAACGATCTAAAATTGGCCCACTCGCTAAGGTTCGTTTTTCCCAGCAACACTGCTCCTGCCTCCCTAAGTTTCGCAATAATAAATGAATCCTTTGGTGCGGATGATCCAGCCAAGGCGAGGGAACCAGCTGTCGTCATCATCTTATCTCCAGAATCGATGTTGTCCTTTACCATGATTGGAATGCCATGCAGAGGTCCGCGAATATTTCCACTGGCACGTTCCCCATCTAGCTGATCTGCAATATCTAGCGCATCAGGGTTCAGTTCGATTACACTGTTCAGGCCATTTTCTGATTGATCCTTCTCTTTGATGCGCTCTAGATATAATTCGCAAATTTTTCTAGAGGAGTACTTGCCAGAGTTCATGGCCTCCTGCAACTGTTCGACGGTCCATTCTTCAAGTTCAAATTGCGGTTCATCTAAAGATTCGTCCGTTTTTTTATCGTTAGCAGGAGCACATGCCTTTACTCCAAGAAATGGAATTGCTCCACTCAGGGCACCAAGTTGGAGAAAGTTTCTTCGTTTCATAATCAATGTGGTTAGTTAGGTCGTTGCTAATCACTAAATTTAACCTGAATAATTCGAGAATTGAATTTTTAGGAAAATCCGATCAACTTAAATAGTTGTGGGTCTACTAGCCTTTTGTAACCAAGAAACCCCAATCACATGAAAAAATTTATCCTCCTTCCCTGCCTGGTCTTAAGCCTTTTTGTTACAGCTCAGCCCAGTACCGAAGTATATCTATTCGACCTGGACGGAGATACGGCAAACTTCTCAATTTCAAATCCAATAAACATTTCGAACAATGAGGGATACGACAACCAACCTTCCTTTTGGCCGAACGGCAAGTCCGTTCTTTATGCAAGGACGGTTGACGGGCAAACAGAAATAGCCCGGTATTTCCTTGATACCAAGAAAACGAAGATCATTTCGAACACCAAACAGGGTAGTGAGTACTCTCCTACTGCAATGCCTGATCAAAGAATATCAAGTGTTAGGCTGGACACCACAGGACTTCAGCTCCTGTATGCCTATGATTTGAAGGGAAAGGCTGAAGTGCTGGTACCAGAAAAAGTGATCGGCTACCACGCCTGGATTGGAGACATGAACATTGCAGCTTTTGTTTTAGGAGATCCTGCAACGTTACAAATCATCAACACTAAGACCAATGAAGCCCAGACGGTTTACTCTAAGATTGGGAGATCCATACATAAAGTGCCAAATCATAATTGGTTCAGTTTCGTGGACAAATCCCAAGATGTGTGGGTCGTAAAGGCAATGGATCCCACCAATGGGGCTGTCATTTATTTGACTAACACGCTGGAAGGATCGGAAGATTATGCCTGGACTCCAGAAGGGTCTATGATCATGGGGCAAGGAACCAAGTTGTTTCACTGGGAAAGAAATTGGAGTGAATTTGCGGATTTAAGTGAATACGGGTTGGGGAAAATTAGTAGAGTCGCCGTCTCCCGTGATGGATCAAAACTGGTGGTCGTGGTTGATAAGTAGGTAATCCACCTTTGTGGTTCTCGTAACATAGCCAATTTGATTTAGAGAGCAGTTTCTCCGATTGAAAGACAAATAGAGCATAGTGCAGGTTATCGACTAATTGCGGTTCATTATCTCAAGGGTGAAATATTCACTATTATAGCAAAATAATTCTCTTAATAGTTGCACATAAGTAAGTAAATCATAATTTTACGTGAAAATTTCACGCAAATGTTAATTAGAGTTGTTGTAGAGAATCTGTTTTCATTTGATGATCAAAAAGAGTTTACTACTATACCAAACAAAAGGTTAAAGACTCTTGAAAATCACAAATATCGGTTTAATAATTTCGAAATCTTGAAATTATCCTCAATATATGGAGCCAATGGGGCTGGGAAATCAAACCTCATTAAGTGTCTAAGTTTATTTAAAAATCTAATTATTAATGAGGAGATTCCTTTCAATTTAAAAGGCACACAATTCAAATTCAAAGAAAAATTCAACAAGGATCAAATCTTTGCCATTGAATTCATTCAAGATAGTAAAGCCTATTACTATGGTATTAAATTGAAGAATAACCTAATCTCAACAGAAGAATTGTATTTGTCTGGTCTTGGTAATTCGCCAGATGAAATGATCTACGAACGATATACTAACGAATCAGGCAGCACATCGATCAAATTTCTTCCAAGATTTGAAGAAGATGAAAAAAGTCAGGTTCTGAAATCAGTGCTGCTTGAAGAATTTGTAAAGCCATATGAACCAATCCTGAAACTACTTTCAAACAGAGACAATAAGTTTCTGATGGACGTCAAATCAGCCTTCAAATGGTTCGATGACACTTTGCAGATTATTATTCCACAATCCAAACCCAGCGCTTTAGCTCATAGAATTGATACTGACACCAAACTAAAAGCATATGCAGAAGAGCTGATGTGCTCATTTAATATAGGAGTATCAGGGTTAAAAGCAGATAAAAAAAGCTTAGAAGACTTCTTTGGAGAGGATAACTTAGAAGAGACGGAGAAGTGGAGAAAACGAGTTGAAGACTCTCCGAAAAAAATGATAGGAATAAGGATTGGAAGAGGTGCGGAATTGGTTATTGTCAAAGAAAATAACAAAATATGGGTCAAGAATCTTCAAGTTGAACATGTCGGGGTTAACCAAAACACTGTTTTTTTTGATTTAGATGAAGAATCCGACGGAACAATAAGACTCTTGGATTTTGTACCCGCCTTTCAAGATATTGTTGTAAGCAATAGGGTTTATATAATAGATGAAATTGAAAGGAGCATTCATCCATTGTTAATAAAGCAGCTAATAAAGAAGTTTTCTTTAGACAAAAAATCGAAAGGTCAACTTATTTTCTCAACTCATGAGTCAAATTTATTGGATCAAGAAATCTTCAGGCAGGATGAAATATGGTTTGCGGAGAAAGACAAGACAGGCGCAACGGATATATATTCCTTGAGTGACTTCAAAGAGCATAAAACTATTGATATAAGAAAAGGATACTTAAATGGTCGCTATGGCTCCATTCCTTTTTTGGGCAACTTAAAGGATCTCAATTGGCATAAGTATGATATTAACTAACAGGAAGTTTGAAAGAGAACCTCCTGGAAGGGAGGCCAAAAGCATTTATATTTTCTGCGAAGGAGCAAAAAGGGAGTTTCAGTACTTTGAATATTTTAAGGAAATGGATTCAAGGATTAACGTAGAAGTGCATAAACTTGATTCTAATGATAATAATTCACCATTAGGTTTACTGGAAATTGCAAAGTCATGCATTTCAACTACCTCTAATGAACACAATCCCAAGTACACTTTTCTTGAAAACGATGAAGTTTGGTTGGTTTTGGACATAGATCCAGATAAATATGAGTCAAGAAAGCCACAAATTGAACAAATCAACTTGGAAATAGTAGAATTGAACAACTGGATTTTAACATTAAGTAATCCTTGTTTCGAAGTTTGGCTATATTATCATCTAATAGAAGAAAAGCCCGACTTAGACAAACTAAAGATATGCTCAACTTGGAAACAACTTGTGAACAACGAAGTTAATGGTGGTTTTGACTCCAGAAGACACCCTATTTTCATTGAAAAAGCTATCCAAAACTCCAAATCAAATTTCGAAGTTGATGGAAATTGTCCTAGTTGGAAGTACTCAAGTGTTCATGCTTGCAGAACAAATATTACCGTTAACGAAGACTAAAATTGATAAAGTCTTGCGGGAACTGTAAACGAAAAATTCGCTCTCTAGCTCGGATCTTACATCTGTGATCTAAGCTTAGGTAAGATGAGGCTCCAGCAGAATGTAGAAGTTAACTGCTTATTTTTAAACTCAGTAGATTGCTGGATATTCACAACCTCATGAAATAACTCACCCGTCTCAATAGTAATCGCCCCCCTCTTGAAAGAGAAGGTTAGGGGAAGTTCCTTGAATAAGGCGGATTTAGGACTCTTCCATCATATCGAGCCATCTTATCAATCTTCGCTAGCGATTCTCGGGCGGAACGTTTTCAAAATGCTCCTTCACCTTTTTGAACTTGTCCGAATCAACCGGCTTGTGTACCACTCGCTCACCAACAGGATCATTCTCCACACAATTACCTGTTAAACAGTCGAATGGTCTTGTAGGTCTTTTCTCAAACCCACCGCCACAATTCGGGCATACGTTGTTTAGAATATCATCAACACAAGACTTGCAGTAGGTGCATTCGTACGAGCATATCATCGCCTCGTCGCTATCATTTGGTAGTAGCTTGTTACAATTTTCGCACGTAGGTCTGATTTCGAGCATACAATTCTATTTAGTCAATTCATTAAACGACAATCTATGGCCATAGGTAATGGTCATCGCTGTAAAATTATTCAGAGAAAGTCCAACTTCCGCTCTTGAGTTACCAATCTCATAATTGCAGAGCAAATAGACATTCTGATCATCGTTTGGTTTATAATCAAGAACCTGAACTCGATTACTGGGAACTAACCAACCCCTTTCTACGAACTCTCCTCCTACTTTCAGATCCTTCACTATGTTCAGGATGACATTCCAAATTTAGATTGAAGCTATCCTGCCCGTCCGTTCAGGCTGGCGAAGGAAGCATCTTACCGTGCTTTTGTCATACCCTTTCCTTTGTAAGCTGGACCTGATGATAATTATAATCGGTTCAGGTTAAGAAGAGCTCATCGGAATTGGGAATAATAAGCCCCGTCCAGATGTTTGCTAAAGACCTGAGTCCCCTTTTTCGTCTTTCTGTTGAACTTGCGAAATACCACCAAGAATACTTGTTGCTCCCAATAGCATCCAAAGCGTCAGCGGTTCATCTAAGAAGGTGATGCCGAGGATTACTCCATAGATAGGCATTAGAAAAGTGACCATGGATACGTACCCGGCACTCGTTCGCTCAAGAAGTTTGAAGTACACTATGAATGCGATGGCTGTACCAAAAACTCCCAATAGTGCGATCGAAATTAATGAGGCGACACTAACAGCCAGCAGTGAAAACTGAGGGGTAATGAAAAACGCGATTGGTAAAAGGTAGATGGACACAGAGAGCAATTGAGCTGCAGGCGCATGCATAGCAGGGACGGCAATGAGATTTTTTCGGATATACACCAATCCAACACCATAGCTTAGAGCTGCCAAGGTGATCGCCAAGATTCCTTGCACAGTTCCAGTCACACCAGCAAAAAGACTTGGCAACACCAAAATGATTAGACCAATTAAGCCCAGCACCACTCCCCTTACCTTATTTGAAGTCATTTTCTCATCCTTAAGCATGAGTTGAGCCAAGACGATCGTACTTAAAGGAGTGAGTCCGTTTAGTAAAGAGGCAATCGAGCTATCTACAAACTGTTCACCCCAATTGATCAAAGTGAAAGGAAGCGCCTGCGCAAAAAATCCAGCGATGAATATCTTTTTCCAAAAACTACGTTTGGTTGGTAGACGTTCCTTTCTGAACAACAATATCATATTCAGAACCACCGCTCCTATGGCAATTCTTAACCCTGCAACCATCATTGGAGAAACTTCTGCAACTGCTATTTTGATAAAAAGAAAAGATGGCCCCCAGCAGCTGGCCAGTAAAATCAATAAAAATAAATTCTTGTTTTTCATGTCGTTTGTGTTCTGTACAAATGGAACGACTTTGAAAAAAGAAATAACTATGAATTGAATGAATTGATTTTGTAATATCTATTAATTATAATAATATAGCAGCATGGAAATTCGACACTTAAAATTGATTCGCGAAGTTGCCGAGACCAAAAGTCTCACCAAGGCGAAAGACGCACTGTTCCTATCTCAGTCCGCGCTAAGTCATCAATTGAAGGAGATTGAAACCGAACTCGGGACTCCCCTTTTTCATCGAGTCAATAAGAAACTCATTATTACTGGGGCTGGGAAAATGGTGCTGGAATCAGCAGAGCGTGTACTTCACGATATTGAAAAGACCGAGCTATCCATAAAAAAATATGTTTCTGGTGATACCGGTACCATTCGATTGGCTACCCAATGCTATACGTGCTACCATTGGCTGCCGTCTCTCCTAATAGATTTTAGAAAGGAGTTTCCTAAAGTTGAAGTAGAAGTTCTTCTGGACAATAGCAGAGACATTGAAGATCAAGTACTGGATGGTAAAATTGATTTGGCGATTCTTACTGAAGTTTCAGATCGACAAAATCTAAAGTATCATGAACTTTTTCGCGATGAAGTATTGGCTCTGGTCCCTTCAGATCACCCTTGGGCAAAAAGACCATACGTTGAAGCTCAGGACTTTGCAAATGAAAATGTAATCATCCATTCCTATCCATTGGAAACAGTGTCGCTATTTACCCAACTACTTATTCCCGAAGGAGTCACGCCTAAGAAAGTAACTCAAATTCAAGTGACAGATGCCATGGTGGAGCTAGTAAAAGCAGGCATGGGGGTAAAGGTTGTGGCGAAGTGGATTATAGAGCCTTACTTGAAAGACAACTCGCTTGCGGCAGTCCCAGTTACAAAAAAAGGCATGCATCGCCGTTGGTACGCCATCACGCTAGATAAAAAGGAAGCTCCGCAGTACCTGGAAAATTTCGTTGATCACCTAAGGTGCAACATCGGTGGATTGTGCTGCTGCCCTTCGCACCAATAGAAATCAATTTGAATGGATGTACAACTACGATTATTGAACAAGTCGGATGCTACGCGCTATAGAGACGTCAGACTCAAAAGCTATCAGGATGATCCGTATGCTTTCAGCGAGAGTTATGAAGATGAAAAACTCAGACCTCTTTCCGATTTTGAAACCGAGCTAAAAATTATTGGAACTCCGCCTGGGTGGTTTGTTCTCGGAGCCTTTCAAGAGGAGCATCTGGTTGGTTTTGTGAAATTCCGTAAAGACCAGCGATCCAAGGGACTTCATAAGTCTATGATTCATGCCATGTATGTTAACCCTAGTTGCAGAGGAATGAATATTGGAAAGAAGCTCGTTGAGGACTTAATCTCTAAAGTCAAGGAGATGGACGGGTTGGAGCAAATTCATCTTTGGGTGCTACACTCCGAAAAATCGAACTCCGCTTCCAATTTTTACAGAATATGTGGTTTTGAGAGTCAGGGCCCAATGGTTTTGAAGGACCTTAAAATTGGCGAAGACTACATTGATGCAGAATACATGGTTATGTATCTTAAATAATAGGGTTGACCGTATATCAATTGTCATAATATCCTAACAAAATAATTGAGTAAATTCAGTTTGTGGAGCCATCATTAAATACCTGGACCATCTTCTTTTTGGTTGCTGCTGTGCAGGGTCTTTTCCTTGCTGTGATGATTTTTTTACGAAAATCCAGAGTTAATAATCTGCTCGGTTTTCTTATGCTTGCATTCAGTATCTGCCTATTGTATTATGTTGGATTCTGGACGAAATACAACTCTCTTCTATCCCCGGTAGTACATCTCGCTGAAGGACTCACGTATACTTTTGGTCCACTTGCTTATTGCTACATAAAATCAAGCAAAAAGGAAGCTTACTTCAACGGCTGGCATTTTTTACCCTTTGCCCTATTCGTGATTCATTTTTTCAGTTTTCCGCTGTATTCGGCGAGTGTTACTGCTCTGTTTCCAGCGACTCAAACAATCATTCAAAATTTGCATTTAGGGATTTATACTTTTTTGATTCTGTGGTTTACGTACAATAATAAGGCCTTTACAAACGGCGCTCTCAAACTGTTTGAATGGCGAAAAAAAGTATCGTGGGCTTTCTTTGGATACACACTATCGTTCCTTTCCTACTTCGTCCTTGTTTGGACCGACGCTTTGAAGATCGAATACGATTACATGATTTCAGTGATGTCCACATTCTTTATCTACTTCATCGGATATCACGGATTTCAGCGGCAAGAGGTTTTCAAAATGTATGAAAATGGTAGATATGAAAAGTCTGCGCTAAGTAGTTCTGCCTCCACCGCTATTTTGGATACCCTGAGAAATTTCATGCGCGAAGAGAGACCTTATCTTGACAGTTCCTTGAGATTGCAAGACCTTGCAGAAAAGCTGAGCCTTTCCAATCACTACATTTCGCAAGTCATCAATGACCTTGATGGTAAAAATTTTGCTGACTTTGTCAACGAGTATCGAATCGAAGAAGCAAAAAGATTGCTATTGGAGACCACGGGGAAGAAGATCATCCATGTGGCATACGATTCGGGGTTTAACAACAAAGCATCATTCAATAATGCCTTTAAGCGGTTTACTGGGATGGCGCCAAGTGAGTTCCGCGAAAATCAATCAGTGTTAACCTAATCTGTCAATTAGGTAAAGAATCATCGGATTTGCCCTCTTCGCTAAAAGCTCTTTGTATTTTCCCTTCTCAATAATCATTTCAAAATGCTAAAGAAACTATTAGTCTCAGTCATACTTTTCACCGTGGCTCTACAGACTTCTGCTCAGCAGGATACGCTGGTAATTACACATCAAAACAATGTTCTGAATGGTGAGCGAATTACCGACTACACCAATAAATGGAAGGTGACATTCGTAGATGCCGAAGGCAAAGAGACACCCAACAAAATCTGGACGGATTATGGTCAAATCATTTCTCTGGATGGAAAAAAGTACTTCCATCGCGTGCAAGATCTTTATGACCCGCAGATGAATTTGCAAGACACATGGATGAACATGGTGGAGCATAAGACACTTGTCCCTGTTAGTTTTTCAACACTTAACCCAAAAGGAGGATTTGCACATTATCAATTTAATGGAGCCAAAATCACTGGCAATACAAATCAGGCAACGGAAGGTGAGGTTACGGAAATTAATCTCGCACTGGAAGAGAAGGTGTTTGACTGGAATCTCTATGGAATGCTTCTGGTTGGTCTTCCTTTCAAAGTTGGTTTGGTCGCGAAACTCCCATTTTACGCACCACAACAAGGCGGACTAGGTTGGATTGCAGCTACGGTTGTAGGTGGAGAATCGGTGAAGATGCCAGATGGAACGAGTATCCAAACATGGAAGGTGCTGACAAATCAGCGACTAACATTCTGGATCAGTGAGCAAGCCCCTTATGTGATCAAGCTAGAGCTGCAACTTCAAAATGATGCTAAGCTTGTTTGGGAGACTATTTGAAAGTTGCCACTGCATTCACATAGTTTCGGCAACCTCTTTTACAAACTTCAAAACGATTAGCACAATAATTTCGTGTTAACCTTATCTCAAAACATTCCAAAATGAAAAACCCGCTTGTTATAAGTCTGATACTTTGTGTTTTAGGTTTGAATGCACAAGAAGATAAAGACTACGGTTCACTAGATCAGGGACTTACATTACCTCCTCATGGTGACAATCAAAAATCCTTCGTTAAGCAGCACATAGGAAATCTCGCCTGGGTTTCGGTAACCTACAATTCTCCAGACGTTACCTCACCTTCCGGTAAAAGTCGAGACGGGAAAATCTGGGGTCAGTTAATACCCTATGGCCTGACAGATTTGGGATTTGGACCAGGGAATCCAGCACCCTGGCGTGTAGGAGCCAACGAAAACACGATCATCGTACTAAGTCACGATATGGAAATCGAAGGTAAGCCCATAAAAGCAGGGACTTACGGGCTTCACTTGATCGTGAATGAAACAAGGTCTTGGACCTGGATTTTCAACAAGGTGACCAGATCATGGGGAAGTTATAATTACGATGAAAGTAAAGATGCACTTCGAGTTGATGTCGTTCCCGAAGATGCTCCCTATCAGGAATGGTTGAATTTTGAATTTACCGAGCGAAGAACCGAATCAGTAGAACTCAGCATGTTTTGGGAAAGGAAACGTATTCCCATGAAATTGACCATTCCAAATATGAATGAACTCTACGTCAATCGCTTTCGTGAGGAACTAACTGGAATTGCTGGGTTCAATCATCAAAATTGGTTAGCGGCGGCACGTTTCTGTGCGCAGAGGAACTACAACTTAGAAGAGGCACTTGTCTGGGCGGACAAGGCGATAAACTTACCATACACTGGCATAAAATCTTTCGGTACACTTCAAGCTAAAGGACTTGTTCTTATGAAGTTGGGCCGAGCTAAAGAAGCAGAAGAATACTTCATCTCAGCGGTAGCCGATCAGAATTCAAGATCATTTCCTATCCATCAATACGCGTCTGAAATGATTGATGCTGGAATGAAGATAGAGGCATTACATGTCTTTGAAGCCAATTACAAGAAGTTCAAAAACACTTCGTTAACCAGTCTTGGAATGGCGAAAGGCTTGTCCGCCATCGGTAAATACAAAGAAGCGGCAAAGTACGCTGAGTTAGCACTCGAAAAAGAACAGAATGCAGAGCAAAAAACGCAGATCGAAGGGTGGATTCAGCGGCTCAAGAATGGTGAGGACATTAACTAAGGTTTAACCGTGATTATGCAATAGGATTTAGGAAAAATGGTTTAACCCTTTTCGAATTGCCTGAAAAGAGCGATTTTAGGTGGGATAAAATTTCACCCAAATGGTTAACCTTCCCATCGAGTATTCAGA
>Ga0316189_10000167_pt1 | contig 62774 bp, 52 predicted proteins | sample LowCovwburrow_MG_FD_204930 | JGI IMG/M metagenome (GOLD analysis project Ga0316189, IMG submission 204930) | Coastal sediment microbial communities from Maine, United States - Lowes Cove worm burrow | ecosystem: Environmental > Aquatic > Marine > Coastal > Sediment | place: USA: Maine...
CAGCACCCGCCGCCCGTTCGCGCGCGTCAACGCAGTCTCAAGCCACGCAAGCCGTGCGCCACATAGATGGCCCGCATGGCGGCCCTTCGGGTAAGGGGGTGCGTCCACAGTGTCCAATGTGATCAGACACGTATCACCAAGCTCCAGCATCTCCTGCACATGGCCGGATTCTGTACATTTCGATTCCGGAAAAACCGCAAGAAAATTATCCCGATTATCGTGATTGCCAATCATCAGCGTGATAGGGACAGGCAAATTTTTAAGGGCTTTGCGAAGGCGCTGATACTCCGCAATTTCCCCGTTATGGGCTAGATCGCCGGTAATGATTATGCGTGTGGTGTCCGGATGAGTTTGAATAGCATGAGATAATCCGGTCTGAAAACGTTCAAGCGGATCGAGATCAATGATCGTCTTTCCTAGGTCACTAATGTGGATATCGGTAAAAATAAGCAGTTTTTCAGTGAATTTGGACATCGTGCAGGCCTCAGGCAAAGACAGTTTGACGCACGATGCTTGGAAGAAACGATTCAGGCAATGTTATTTTTAGCGTCGCCTGAATTTGCTAGAAAACGGCGTGCACTATGTTGGAAAGGGCTGCGATGACAATCATTCCAACGGTCAAATACATCCCTGCTCTACGGGCGGAAATGAGCTGTGGGGTGCGGCTAAGACCAATCGCATGGATGCAGCGCCCTAACAAAAGCGTCAGTCCGAGGAAATGCAAAACCATCAAGGGTACACCCTGCAATTCGGCCATAGCCAGTAAAATCAGGGCGATCGGAGTATACTCCGCAAAGTTTGCCTGGACGCGTATGCGTTTTTGCAAGTCTTTGTCGTTTCCATCTCCAATAGAAACACCTGCACCATAACGGCGAAACACCACCCTAGCGCTCAGATACAGAAACAACAAAGCCAGCAATCCAGTATAAAGCGGAGTTACTGTTATAGGGTCTGGCATTCTGAATTCCTTGTTGCGGCCTCTTATCCTATGCACACTTTAACAGAAAACCATCGCTGAACAGTTTGGCCCCCGGCGCTGATACTCTGGATTATGGAACGTAAAAACGCCCTTTCTTTTTCCCAAAAATATCCCCGCCGGAGGCATCCGAGCCCCATAGGGGCGCGCTTTAAAGAATAGCGCGTTAGCGCTGCGATGGAATCGTTTCTACTATTCGAGTTCGACAAGCAGGTCTTTTGCATCAATCTGCGCACCCACATGAACATGCAGCGCTTTTACCATCGCATCGCGTTCGGCGTGAATGCCGGTTTCCATTTTCATCGCCTCGATTGTCAGCAGCAAATCACCTTCTTTCACTTTTTGTCCGCCTGCAATGGTCACCGTCGCAACCACGCCCGGCATCGGAGCACCAATATGGTTCGGGTTGCTGATATCGGCTTTCGGGCGTGCAGCGGTCTGGGATTTTACCAGCCGGTTCGGGACGCGAATAACCCTTGGCTGACCATTGAGTTCAAAGAATACTTTTACATCGCCGTCCTCATTGGTTTCGCCAACGGCCTGAAGGCGCACCTCAAGTGTTTTCCCGGGGTCAATTTCTGCAGCGATTTCTTCTCCGGGCTCCATTCCATAGAAAAATGTCCGTGTCGGCAGGGTCCGCACCGGGCCGTAGACCCTGTGTCGGCCCATGTAATCCAGAAATACTTTTGGGTACATCAGGTAACCATTCAGGTCTTCGCTATCGACTTTGAAGCCCTCCAACTCTTTAACGAGGCTTGCCCGTGTCGCCTCAAGATCGACTGGCTGTAAATGGGCGCCCGGTCGGCTTGTATCCGCTTTCTCGCCTTTCAACACTTTTTTAACAATCTTTGCGGGGAAGCCACCGGGGGGCTGGCCCAGGTTTCCGCGCATCATGTCGATGACGGAGTCCGGGAAAGCAACATCAACGGCCGGGTCTTCAACCTGTTCTCGCGTGAGGTTCTGACTGACCATCATCAGCGCCATGTCGCCAACAACCTTGGAAGAAGGCGTTACCTTAACGATATCGCCGAACATATGGTTCACATCAGCATAGGTTCGGGCGACCTCGTGCCAGCGCTCTTCAAGCCCCAGGCTACGCGCCTGTGCTTTAAGGTTGGTAAACTGGCCTCCGGGCATTTCGTGCAAGTAAACTTCGGACGCGGGTGCTGGTATGCCACTTTCAAAAGCGGCATATTGGGCGCGAACTTGCTCCCAGTAGTCAGACAACTGGCGCACAGCATCAATATTGATCCCTGTGTCGCGTTCTGTATGCGCCAACGCTTCGACGATTGAACCAAGACAAGGCTGTGACGTGCCACCGGAAAAGGCATCCATTGCCGCGTCTACTGCATCAACACCCGCCTCTGCCGCTGCAAGAACCGTTGCAGCAGAAATGCCAGAGGTGTCGTGGGTGTGGAAATGTATTGGTAGGCCAACCTCTTCCTTCAACGCTTTGATCAGCAAACGTGCGGCCGCGGGCTTTAGCAGGCCTGCCATGTCCTTCAGGCCAAGGATATGCGCACCAGCCGCCTTCAGGTCTTTCCCCATATTTACATAGTATTGCATGTCGTACTTCGCGCGGTCCGGGTTCAAAATGTCCCCAGTGTAGCAAATTGCACCTTCGCAGACCTTGTTGTTTTCGACAACTGCGTCCATTGCGACACGCATATTTTCGACCCAGTTAAGCGAGTCAAAGACGCGGAACACATCAACTCCTGTCGTTGCAGCTTGTCTAACGAACTCCTGCACAACATTGTCGGGGTAGTTTGTGTAGCCAACACCATTGCTTGCACGCAGCAACATCTGTGTCATTACGTTTGGCATTTTTGCGCGCAAATCTCGAAGCCGCTGCCATGGGCATTCCTGCAGGAAGCGGTAGGCGACATCAAAGGTAGCGCCGCCCCAGCATTCAATGCTGAAGAGCTCCGGTAGGTTTGCGGCATAGCTCGGGGCTGCCTTGATCATGTCGATCGAGCGCATCCGTGTTGCCAGAAGGGACTGATGCCCATCGCGCATTGTTGTATCGGTCAACACAAGCTTTTTCTGGTCTGCCAGCCAGTCCGCAACGGCCTGCGGACCTTTTTCTTCAAGCAGATTGCGGGTCCCGGAAACCCCTTCGCGTTGCGGAACAGGCGGTTTTGGCGCCTTGAGCCCTTCTGCTGGTTTGACGCGTCCGGCCGTTTCCGGATGTCCGTTTACCGTTATATCGGCGATATATGTCAGAATTTTTGTCGCCCGGTCACGACGGCGTTTGAACTGAAACAGTTCCGGCGTTTCGTCGATAAACGTGGTTGTGTACTGGTTCGAAAGGAAGGTTGGGTGTTTTAACAGGTTCTCAACAAAGGCGATATTGGTTGAAACGCCACGGATACGAAACTCGCGCAGGGCGCGGTCCATTCGCGCAATAGCCTTTTCAGGTGTTTGGGCCCAAGCGGTTACTTTCGTGAGCAACGAGTCATAATAGCGGGTAATCACACCACCCGCATAGGCCGTTCCACCGTCAAGACGTATGCCCATGCCAGTCGCCGAACGGTAGGCAGTGATACGCCCGTAATCAGGGATAAAGTTGTTCTGTGGATCCTCGGTTGTAATCCGGGTTTGCAGCGCGTGACCATTCAGGCGGATATCGTACTGGCTTGCCTTGCCTGTCGCTTCGGCAATGGATTTGCCTTCGGCGATTAGAATCTGCGCCTGCACTATGTCGATACCGGTGACCTCTTCTGTCACTGTATGCTCGACCTGCACCCGCGGGTTCACTTCGATGAAAAAGAATTTTCCGGTTTCCATATCCATCAGGAATTCAACCGTGCCAGCGCATTCATAATTTACATGGGCGCAAATCTTGCGGCCAAGTTCACAGATCTCTTCACGCTGTGCTTCGCTGAGATAGGGCGCAGGCGCACGCTCTACAACTTTTTGGTTGCGGCGCTGAACAGAACAATCCCGCTCGTAAAGGTGGTAGATATTGCCGTGGGTGTCGCCCAGAATCTGCACCTCGACGTGACGGGCGCGGGTTATCATCTTTTCGAGATACCCTTCGCCATTGCCAAAGGCGGCTTCGGCTTCGCGCCGACCTTCCAGAACCTTCTCTTCAACTTCGTCTTCCGAAAAGATTGGCCGCATCCCGCGCCCACCGCCACCCCAGCTTGCCTTCAGCATCAGCGGATAGCCAACTTTTGCGGCTTCGGCTTTGATAGCTTTCATGTCATTTCCCAGAACTTCCGTCGCTGGGATGACGGGAACACCCGCCTCGATCGCCACTCTTCGGGCAGAGGCCTTGTCGCCAAGGGCGCGCATGGTTTCGGCTTTTGGGCCAATAAATGTAATGCCGTTTGCCACGCAGGCATCTACAAAGTCCGGGTTTTCCGACAAAAGCCCGTAGCCCGGATGAATAGCGTCTGCGCCACATTCCTTGGCAACACGAATGATTTCGTCAATCGACAGATAGGCCGCAACTGGCCCCATTCCTTCGCCAATGCGGTAAGCCTCATCCGCCTTAAAGCGGTGTAATCCTAGTTTGTCTTCCTCGGCAAAGACCGCAACGGTCTTTTTGCCCATCTCATTTGCTGCCCGCATAATGCGGATTGCAATCTCACCCCGGTTGGCAATCAGGATTTTTTGAAATTCAGCCACGGGCAAGATCCCCCCAATGTGATGTCAAACTTCGTTGTCAAACGCGCCGGCAGGCCTGCACGTGTCGGGAACATACAGTTATGCTGCGTCGCAGCACAATACCAAGCACTAGGTATTTTGAAAGATTTGTGAAGGGTTTTGTTCTCGTTTCCACCCCGGAAAACGACTCTCTCATGTTGAAAGGCGAAATCGTGAATTTATTTTTGGAAAGCGCGGTCTGGTAAATCGCTCAGTTGTGGGGTTCCGATCTGCCCCATATTGGCGATCATGTCCTGTCGTAAAATGTCCACGGCATGTGCGGCACCACGCGCACCAAAGGCACCCAGTCCATAGTGAAAGGCGCGCCCGAGCATGACAAAATTCGCACCAAGTGCCAGAGCCCGCAAGATATCGAGGCCTCCGGCGACACCGCTGTCAAAGATAACCGGCATTTCCGGGCCAAGCGCCGCGCGTATCGCCGGCAGGGCGGTAATTGTCGCGGGGGAGCCATCAAACTGGCGCCCTGCATGGTTTGACACCCAGATCGCGTCTGCACCTAGATCCCGCATGCGGCACGCGTCACCTGCGTCAAGTACGCCCTTTATCACGAGATTACCGTCCCATTCGTTGCGCAGAACGCTGAGATATTTCCAATCAGGCGATGTGCGCAGCAGGTACCCGATGTGCTGGGTCGAAGACAGGTTACCTTCCGTCTTTTGATAGCTTTCCATCAGCCGCAATCGTGGCATTCCGTGGCGTAGCGTACCCAGCGCCCACTCTGGACACCGCATAACCTGCATCATCAGCCTTGGGGTCAGGCGGGGCGGGTTTGTCAGGCCAGAACGGGTTTGGCGTTCGCGTCGGCTGGCGACTGGCACATCCACCGTTAGTATGAGCGTGTGAAAACCAGCATTTTTGGCGCGCGCCAGAATGCCTGCGCGAATGTCGGGGTCACGTGGGGGATAAAGCTGAAACCATCCCTGATTTCCAATGTGTGGGCCAACCGCTTCTGGCGTTTGGCTCGCCACTGTGGACAGGCAATATGGAATACCCTCCGCCGCACCAAGCTGTGCCAGGAGTTGCTCGGCCCCCGGCCAGATCAGCCCCGACATACCAACAGGTGCAATGCCAAAGGGCAGGGGGTAATCGCGCCCTAAAAGGGTTGTGCTCAGGTCCGGCGTGAATTCACCATGTAGAACAGAGGTGCGTAACAACACCTGATCAAGCGCTTCGCGATTACGGGCCTTGGTTTTTTCCTCGCCTGTCGCGCTATCAAGGTATTCCCAAACAAAATGGGGAATGCGCCGTCTTGCCCGCGCTTGCAGGTCCGAGATTGCGGGAAAGGTGCTGTGAAGATCCATATAAATCCTTCTATTGGCTTGTCTGAAAAAGGCAAGTGTTGCGCGCGTTCTGGCAAAATTAACCAGTAGAACATTCATGGAACACTCTTTCCCTCGACCAGAGTTCAAGCTAGATTGATCTTCATGAGCAGTTTTGATGAATCTGACGCCTTTGATCAGGCCGCGCGCCCGTCGCTTGCCGCGCGTGCCATGGCATCGCGCCCGACCCCTTATATGGATGGGCTGAACCCCGAACAACGCCGCGCGGTCGAGGCGCTGGATGGCCCGGTCCTGATGCTTGCCGGGGCTGGAACGGGCAAGACCAAGGCGCTGACGGCACGGGTTGTCCACCTTTTGAATACTGGCAAAGCGCGGACAAACGAAATTCTGGCTGTGACGTTCACGAACAAAGCCGCGCGCGAGATGAAAAACCGCGTCGGGGCGATGTTGGGCGAAACTGTCGAGGGGATGCCGTGGCTTGGCACCTTCCACGCAATTTGCGTGAAACTCCTCCGGCGTCATGCCGAACTTGTCGGCCTCAAATCAAATTTCACAATTCTTGATAAAGATGATCAGATACGCCTTCTGAAACAGCTGGTGTCCGCTGCAAATATTGATGACAAGCGCTGGCCAGCACGCCAGCTCGCCTCGATCATTGATAACTGGAAGAACCGCGCCTGGACCCCGGAAACCCTACCAGCGGCAGAGGCGGGTGCCTACAATCATCACGGGCCAGAGCTATACGCGGTCTATCAGGAACGGCTGAAATCACTGAATGCCGTCGACTTCGGCGATCTGTTGCTGCATGTCGTGACGATTTTTCAACAGCATGATGATGTGTTGAAACAATACCAGCGCTGGTTCAGGTATATTCTGGTGGACGAGTATCAGGATACGAACGTTGCTCAGTACCTTTGGCTACGGTTGCTGGCAGGTGGACACAAGAACATCTGCTGCGTTGGCGACGACGATCAGTCGATCTACGGCTGGCGCGGTGCAGAAGTTGGCAACATCCTAAGGTTTGAAAAGGATTTTCCGGGCGCTGTCGTTGTGCGGCTGGAACAGAACTATCGCTCGACACCACATATTCTCGGCGCTGCGTCCGGTGTGATTGCGGGCAATGAGGATCGGCTGGGTAAAACGCTTTGGACCGACCGGGACGAGGGCGAAAAAGTTCGACTTATCGGCCATTGGGATGGCGAAGAGGAAGCGCGCTGGATCGGTGAAGAGATCGAAGCAATGCAGCGCGGCACCCGTGGCCAGAAACCAGTGTCGTTGAATGACATGGCGATACTTGTGCGGGCTTCGCATCAGATGCGTTCGTTTGAGGACCGGTTCCTGACGATTGGGTTGCCGTATCGTGTCATCGGCGGTCCCCGGTTTTACGAGCGTATGGAAATTCGCGATGCGATGGCCTATTTCCGCGTCGTGACCAGCCCCGACGATGATCTGGCGTTTGAGCGGATCGTGAACACCCCGAAACGAGGTGTTGGGGACAAGGCGCTGCAAAGCATCCAGATATGTGCCCGTGAAAATGGGTTATCTCTTTTGGAAGCAACCCGGTATCTTGTGTCGTCGGGGGATTTAAAGGGTAAAGCTAAAAGTGAACTTGCCAAGCTGATCGCCGGGTTTGACCGCTGGGCTGACTCTGCGCATGACGGTAAGACAAGCCATATTGAACTGGCCGAGGTCGTGCTTGAAGAATCCGGCTATACCGAGATGTGGCAAAACGACAAAACGCCAGAGGCACCCGGACGCCTCGAAAACCTCAAGGAACTTGTGAAAGCGCTTGAACAATTCGAAAACCTGCAAGGGTTTCTGGAGCACGTTGCCCTGATCATGGATAATTCTTCAGAAGAAGCTGAGGAAAAGGTCACGATTATGACGCTTCATGCCGCCAAGGGTTTAGAGTTTCCAGCGGTGTTTCTGCCCGGTTGGGAAGACGGGTTGTTTCCGTCGCAACGGTCGATGGATGAAACTGGTTTAAAAGGGCTCGAAGAAGAGCGTCGTCTTGCCTACGTCGGTATAACGCGTGCAGAAGAGCTATGTACTATCTCGTTTGCAGCCAATCGCCGGGTTTACGGCCAGTGGCAATCGGCACTGCCCTCACGGTTTATTGACGAATTACCTGAAGAGCATGTTGAGGTGCTGACCCCACCCGGACTTTACGGTGGTGGCTATGGCGCTGCCTCGCCCGGCATGGGTGGAGGGGGAATGGGCGCCCAGATGGAAGCGAAAGCCGCCCGCGCCGATGCCTATAATTCACCGGGTTGGCGCAGAATGCAGGCGCGCAGTCAAACCCGCCCAATCAGTCAACCACGTGAAAGCAAGAATCTGGTTATCGACGCCGAGGCTGTATCTGTCTTTCGCCAAGGTGACCGGATATTTCACCAAAAGTTCGGCTACGGTACGGTGATGGGGATCGAGGGCGACAAGCTTGATATCGAGTTCGACAAAGCAGGCTCTAAAAAAGTGATAGCCCGGTTTGTGGTCGCGGCAGACCGCGTAGATGACGTGCCGTTTTAAGCGAAACATTCTTTACAGGCCAAAAGCAAAAAAACGACGATATCCGGGAGGAGGTGGATATCGCCGTCTTTTTTTGCATCAGGTCTTGGGAGGAGGATAAGACCTTTAGCATCTGGTTGGGGCAAGGCCCCTGTTGTCAAACGATGTCACGCGGGAGGAGGTGCATGGCATCGTTTCGTCAGCTACGGGCTCAATGGGAGGAGAAAACCCGTTGCATTTTTTGGGGCCGGGCCCCGTAAGGAAGCGAGATGTCTGGGAGGAGATCATCTTCGCTAAAACGAAAAACCCTGGGAGGAGGAGGGGTTTTCCGAAATCTTTAAACTTTAACGGCCGTATACGGCCTCATGAGCAACGCTTCTGAGAGATGCCCGTGTCAGGCCCAAGTCGGCCAAATCGCGGTCGCTGAGATCGCTCAGTTCATCGAACGTCCTCTTGTAAAGGCGGAACTGGTTCGCGCGGAACGCAAGGTCCTTGAAATAAACTGCGATACGGTCAGTCAGGCCAAGGTCGACTGTGCGTGTATGTGATGCAATAGCCATTGATCTGCTTCTTTCATTTTGTCTTTGTGCGCTGTGTTGCGCTTTCTGATACGAAGATAGGCAAATGCTGCGGATGCACAATAGTTTACGTGAGCAATGCTGCTATGCAGAATATGCATACGTTGTGCTGACCTATTCTTAAGCGAAACGATGAAAACGCAAGCAGTTGCTTTGCCTCCCCTTGCGCTTTGCTGAAAAGCTGCCAACTAATGCCTGAGATTTATTCAAGAGGACGACCCATGACCGTTTCGCGAGATGATGTACTGACTGCATTGGCCCGGATAAGCCTGCCGGATGGCGGCGATCTTGTTTCGCGCGACATGGTGCGCGCACTTTCAATAGAGGGTGGTACGGTTCGATTCGTCATTGAAGCCGAAACACCAGAGATGGCTTCGCAGATGGGCCCGTTGCGCGAAGCGGCGGATCGGCTCGTCGCCGGAATTTCGGGCGTTACCGAAACGTCTGTTGTTCTCACCGCGCACGGCCCTACGGCAAAAACCGCGCCAAAAGGGCCGCCGCCCGATCTTAAAATTGGTCGCCACGCCACACCTCAGCAAGGGGCGCAGAAGGTTTCAGGCGTTGACCGAATTGTTGCAATTGCGTCAGGAAAGGGGGGTGTAGGAAAATCTACCGTCTCCTCAAACCTTGCCGTGGCCCTCGCGAAACAGGGGCGGCGGGTTGGATTGCTGGACGCTGATATATACGGCCCATCACAACCGCGTATGATGGGGGTGAACAAACGCCCCGCGTCCCCGGATGGTAAGACGATCATCCCGCTCCACGCCCACGGCGTTACCTTGATGTCGATTGGCCTGATGGTTGATCCGGATCAGGCTGTTGTTTGGCGTGGCCCCATGCTTATGGGCGCGCTTCAACAAATGCTGGGACAGGTTGAATGGGGTGAGCTTGATGTTTTGATCATCGACTTGCCACCGGGTACCGGTGATGTGCAGCTGACACTTTGTCAGAAAACCCAGCTGACCGGCGCAATCGTAGTGTCGACCCCGCAGGATGTTGCGCTGCTTGATGCGCGCAAAGCGCTGAACATGTTCAAGACACTGAATACACCGGTCCTTGGGCTTATTGAAAATATGTCATCTTATGTTTGCCCAAAATGCGGACATGAGGCACATATTTTTGGTCACGGTGGTGTTCACGCCGAGGCAGAGAAGCTTGGCTTGCCATTTCTCGGCGAATTGCCGCTGGATCTGGAAGTGCGTCTTGCCGGAGACAACGGCACACCGATTGCAGCAGGCGAGGGGCCGTTGGCTGATGCCTACGCGCAGCTCGCGCACCGGCTGGTCGCGGGCGGCATTGCCTGAATCAAGGCAGACAGAGTGGATATTTTCATCGACGCAAGCTCCGGCGCTCTTATAGAATAGCCGCGTTTTAAGAAACGCTGGTTCTGAAGGCCGTTGTCGAGTTCTGGTCTCTGGGAAATCGTGGGACGTGCCAATTTGCGATTCAAAATACACGATTTTATTACTATCTTGCTCTGGATTCGGAGATTTTGAATGCAGATTTCCTTGTATTTTTATCTATAAAGCGAGTTTTCTGAAAATTTTTGGGAATTTATGGGAAAGAATACACACAAAGCACATTTACTATATGTGGTAGGTATATTTTATAATATCGCTACAGGTTGTGCATATTTTTCAAAATCAACTGTGTTTAAGCACTTCTCTAAGGCTAATTGATGTGCTTGGAATAAATATTCCCTCAAAAAACAGTTGATTTCCATGAATTCCCATGGCATCCCTGTATGCAAGATGAGGACGGGCAAAAAAGGGGCATTCTAAAGAACCCCAAAGGCACCAAGTCAGGTTTCATACAGGCACCCGCTTTCATCTAATTTGAGATCCGGCGCGCGAGCGAGCAGACATCCCCCCAGGTGGCGCGCGCAGTCGGACATACCCCAGAAATGGGACGAGGGCGGCGGATTGAGCAGTGGCAGCGGCTCAAACCGCCGTTTCCTTTTGAGGGGCAGAACAGAGGAGCCGCAGGCACGTGGCTGGAACATTCAGAGGCGAAGGCCACCACAAGGTGGATGGCAAGGGCAGGGTGTCTATCCCGGCTCTGTTTCGTCGTGTTCTGGAAGCAGGTGACCCTGATTGGACCGAAGGACTGAACCCCCATATCGTGATTGTATATGGCAGCGAAAAACGCAAACACCTCGAGTGTTACTCTTCCGAGGCGATTTCGGAAGTCGACGAAAAAATTCGTAAATTGCCGCGAGGCTCGAAAAAACGCAAAGCTTTGCAGCGCCTCTACCACGCGCAAGCACACAATACCTCGGTTGATGAAACAGGCCGTTTGGTCCTGCCGGCCAAGTTGCGTGAAAAGATCGGTCTTGAAGGCGAGGCCTATTTCGTCGGGAACGGCGATACGTTTGAGATCTGGCATCCCGATACCTACGAGACCGAGATGTACAGCGATCTGGAAGCGGATGATGGGTTTGACCCCGACGCTGATCCGTCAGTTTATCTAGACGGTGCAGAAGGGGAATAGGCAATGGCTGCACAGGCCAGCACACTCCCTGATGCCACACCTCATGTTCCTGTTTTGCTGCGCCCACTTTTGGCGGCAGTCGCGCCAGTTTCCGGTCTTTGGCTTGATGGTACCTTTGGTGCGGGCGGCTATGCACGCGGTTTGCTTGAGGCAGGTGCTGATTGTGTGATCGGCGTTGACCGTGACCCGATGGTTTTTGAGATGGCAGCAGATTGGGCCAAAAAATATGGGGACCGCTTACGCCTTGTCGAAGGCACGTTCAGCAAACTTGATACATATAGTGATACCCCGCTGGATGGTGTTGTTCTCGATCTGGGTGTTTCGTCTATGCAGCTTGACCAGGCAGAACGCGGGTTTTCATTTATGAAAGATGGTCCGCTTGACATGCGGATGAGCCAGACTGGCCCGTCAGCCGCCGATCTGGTGAACAAAGCTACGGAATCAGAAATTGCCGATATTCTTTTCCAGTACGGTGAAGAACGGGCGTCTCGCCGGATCGCGAAGGCGATCGTGACGGCGCGCGCTGACGCACCCTATGAAACGACACTACAATTGGCGGATGTCATCGAGAAATGCATTCCAAGGGGCAAGCCCGGCCAAAGCCACCCGGCGACCCGTAGTTTTCAGGCCATTCGCATCGCGGTGAATGATGAATTTGGAGAGCTCGTTGCAGGGTTAGAGGCGGCAGAGCGTGCGCTCGGCGCGGGCGGGCAGCTTGCTGTCGTGACATTCCATTCACTTGAAGACCGGATTGTGAAACGTTTTTTACAGGCACGGTCAGGCGGAGGCGGGCAAGGAAGCCGCTATGCCCCTGAAACTGAACAAAAACAACCGCAGTTTAAGCTGAAGTTCCGGCGCGCAATCGGGCCAGATGATGAAGAACTGGGTGAAAATCCGCGCGCGCGATCAGCAAAATTGCGCGTTGCTATTCGTACTGATGCTGAAGCAGCACCACCAAACAGAACCGGGCTGGGTCTGCCCGGATTGACGGATCGGGGACGTCACTGAGATGCGTAGTTTCTTTTACATACTTTCGGCTATGGCTGTGATGGGCTTGGCTTACTGGGCTTATCAGGAAAATTACAAAACCCAGCAAGCGGTGCGCGAAGTAAAGCGTTTGCACCGTCAAATCGGCCGGGAAAGAGAGGCTTTGGTCGTGCTGAATGCCGAATGGGCGTATCTTAACCGCCCGGACCGCCTGCGTGAACTTGCTGAAATTAACTTTGATCGCCTTGGTCTGTTACCCTTCATGCCGGACCAGTTTGGGCGTGTTGATCAGATTGCCTTTCCCGTCGAAAATTTAGTGAGCCTGTCAAATTCAATTGACGTTTCAGGTGAAGTGAAGGTGCAGCCATGACTCGGACACCTCTGCGACCATTGGCCCGTATTCTGGAAGCCCGTCAAAGAGGCGAAAACCCGGATGCGATAGAACGCGAAAACATTCGTCTGCGCCACGAAGAAATGCGCGACAAAGCGCGGGTTCGTGCCGAAGGGCGATTGTTGGTTCTTGGCGTGTTTTTCTTTTGCGCCTTTTTTCTGGTTGGTCTTCGAATGACGCATCTGTCCGGCAGTGCAGTGGAAGAGCCAAACAATGCCTATCTTGGGCCGTCAATCACGGCACAGCGCGCTGATATTACTGATAGAAACGGTCGTATACTGGCAACCAATCTGGTAACAAATTCGCTCTACGCGCAACCACCTGTCATGGTTGATCGCGTGGGTGCAGCAAAAGCGCTGGCAGCAATTTTCCCGGATCTTAACGAAGACCGCCTGATCGAAAAATTCACCGGCGAACGCACTTTTATCTGGATCAAGCGCAAACTTTCTCCTGAACAGATGCAAGCGGTGCATGACATCGGCGAACCGGGTCTGCTCTTTGGTCCGCGTGAGATGCGGCTTTATCCCAACGGCAGTGTTGCGGCGCATGTTCTTGGGGGGGCTTCGTTCGGACGAGAAGACGTTCATGCGGCCGAAGTTATTGGCACGGCAGGTGTTGAAAAGACCTTTGATGAATATCTGCGCGACCCAGCGAACAATGGCGCGCCGTTGCAATTGTCACTTGATCTGACAATTCAGGCGGCTGCTGAACAGGTGCTTAATGGTGGGATGCGCCTGATGAAAGCCAAAGGTGCGGCGGCGGTTCTGATGGACGTTCACACGGGTGAAATTGTGTCGCTTGTGTCCCTGCCGGATTTTGATCCAAATGACCGCCCCCGCCCTCTGACAGAAGGGGTTGCCTCTGACAGCCCACTGTTTAACCGCGCGGTACAGGGTGTCTACGAACTGGGTTCAACGTTCAAAATCTTCACGGCAGCCCAGGCACTTGATGCACGTTTGATGAACCGGGAGACGATGATCGATATACGCGGCCCATTGCGGTGGGGACGCTTCAGGATAAGCGATTTTCATGACTACGGTGCCCAGTTATCAGTGTCAGACATCATTGTACGCTCGTCGAATATCGGCACGGCACGCATCGCTCAGCAAATCGGACCGGCACGCCAGCGCGCGTTTTTAGGATCGCTCGGATTGCTTGAGCCAACACCAGTTGAAATGGTTGAAGCATCAGGCGGGCGTCCGCTATTACCGCCGAACTGGTCCGAGCTTTCAGCGATGACGATTTCTTATGGTCATGGCCTATCGACCAGCCCGATGCACCTTGCCGCTGCCTATGCGTCCCTTCTGAACGGCGGTACGCGTGTCATGCCAACCCTGTTGCTTCAGGACGGTCCGCAACACGGAGAGCGGGTGGTTTCAACTGAAACATCCGCCATAGTGCGCGATTTGCTGCGTCAGGTGGTTGTGCGCGGCACGGCAAGCTTTGGTGAAGTTCCGGGTTATGCGGTCGGTGGAAAGACCGGAACCGCAGACAAACCCCGCGAAAACGGCGGCGGCTATTATGAGGACAAAGTCATCGCCACCTTTGCCTCTGTTTTCCCGGCAAATGATCCGAAATATGTTCTGATTGTTACCCTGGATGAGCCAGAGGTTCATACGCTGGGTGAGATGCGCAGAACTGCGGGATGGACTGCTGTGCCGGTTGCAGCAGAGATTATACGCCGTGTTGCCCCGCTGCTTGGCCTCAGACCACAGATTGAACCTTCCCCAGCATCTGGGATAACACTGACCAGCAACTAGCAGAACAGGCGGGCCGATGCCGGATCAGACAGCGAAATCACTCTCACAGCTTGGTTTGACCGCATCAGATGGGCGCGATGTTCGGGTGACGGGCCTTTCGGTTGATAGCCGAAACGTAAAGGCAGGCCACCTTTTTGCTGCCTTGCCGGGCACGAAGTTTCATGGTGGAGAGTTTATTCAGTTTGCTTTGCGAATGGGTGCAGGTTCTATTCTGACTGACAGGGCTGGCGCAGACATTGCAAAAGTAGAGCTTTCTGCAGCGCCTGATGTGCCTGTTGTACTGGCAGAGGATCCGCGTCAGACGCTCGCCTACGCTTCGGCGCTTTGGTTTGGTGCGCAACCCGAAGTCATGGTCGCCGCGACCGGAACAAACGGTAAAACCTCTGTTGCAACTTTCACGCGCCAGATATGGGAACTAATGGGGATTGCAGCTGCCAACCTTGGAACAACAGGCGTCGAAGGGGCGTTCAAAGCACCTCTTGCGCATACAACGCCCGAACCGATCACGCTCCATCGTCTTTTGGCAGAGATGGCCGGGGCAGGTGTTACGCATGCCGCGATGGAAGCGTCGAGCCACGGTCTGGCACAGCGCCGCCTCGACGGTGTACAACTGGCGGCGGCGGCATTTACCAACTTCACGCAGGACCATCTGGATTACCACGCAAGTTTTGAAGAGTATTTCGATGCAAAGGTGGGCTTGTTTTCACGCGTTTTGTCGGAAGACGGTACTGCCGTTATTAACATCGACGACCCTAAGGGTGAAACGGTGGTAGAGATTGCACGGGCACGTGGTCAGCGGGTGATCACCGTTGGACGTAGCCGAACGGCTGATCTGCTTATTCTGGGCCAGCGCTATGATCCAACAGGGCAAGAATTACTCTTTGAATGGGAAGGCACATCACGGCAGGTACGTTTGGCGTTGGTAGGTGGGTTTCAGGCGGAAAACGTTTTGGCCGCAGCCGGGCTTGTGATTGGAACCGGTTCTGACGCGTCAGAGGTGTTTGACACCCTGCAGGAACTTCAGACCGTGACCGGGCGCATGCAGCTTGCCGCAACACGAGAGAACGGCGCACCGGTCTATGTTGATTATTCACATACGCCCGATGCGGTGGCGACTGCACTGCACGCGCTTCGCCCGCACGTTATGGGGCGGTTAATTGTTGTGCTTGGGGCTGGTGGTGACCGAGATACAAGCAAACGGGTGTTGATGGGGCAGGCGGCAGCCGAAAATGCCGATGTCGTTTTTGTGACCGACGACAATCCGCGTTCTGAAGACCCGTCAGCGATACGCGCGATGGTTATGTCCGGTTGCCCCCAGGCAAATGAAGTTGGAGACCGGGCTGAGGCGATCCTGCGGGGCGTTGATGCGCTTGGACCCGGAGACGCGTTGTTGATTGCGGGCAAGGGCCATGAAACCGGGCAAGTGGTTGGGGATGATGTATTACCCTTCAACGATGTCGAACAGGCCAGCGTTGCAGTTGCCGCACTAGAAGGTCGGCAGGCATGAGCACGCTCTGGACATCCGCAGAGGCGGCCAAAGCGACGGGCGGCAGATCGACGGTCAAGTGGCAGGCGAGCGGAATATCAATCGATACCCGATCGATAGAGCCGGGCGATCTTTTCGTGGCTCTGAAAGATCTACGAGACGGGCATGACTTTGTCGCACAGGCGCTTGAAAAAGGTGCTGCTGCAGCCATGGTTTCCCATGTTCCCGACGGTGTGGTGAAAGATGCTCCTTTGTTGATCGTGGATGACGTGCTTGTCGCGCTGCAGGATTTGGGCAAGGCGGGGCGTGCGCGTTTCAAGGGCAAACTTGTAGGTGTCACCGGATCCGTGGGCAAAACATCTACAAAAGAAATGTTGCGCGATGTTCTTGCAAGACAGGGCAAGGTTCACGCTGCCGAAAAAAGTTTCAACAACCACTGGGGCGTTCCGATCACCCTGGCGAGAATGCCGCAAGATGCGAATTTTGCGGTGATTGAAATAGGCATGAACCACCCGGGCGAGATTTCACCCTTGGCCAAAATGGCGCGTCCGCATGTCGCGATGATTACGATCATCGCGCCGGCACATATGGAAGCTTTTGAAAGCCTTGAAGGAATCGCCCACGAAAAGGCGGCGATCTTTGATGGTTTGGTCAAAGGGGGATCGGCCGTTGTGAACGGGGACGGTGACGTTGCTGCGATTTTGAAGAAAGCTGCGGAAAAGAAAGCGGCGACATGCCTGAGCTTTGGCGAAGGTGAGAAAAACACCTACCAGCTTCGCGAAGTGCGCATCGTCGGGGATATGACAGTTGCGAAAGCGCGCCTGCCCAAGGATGGTGATGTTTTGTTCAAAGTCAAAAGCGCTGGGCGTCATTTTGCGACCAACGCACTGGGTGTTCTTGCGGTGCTGGACGCGTTGGGTGCTGACAGCAGCGTGGGTGCCCGCGATCTGGCGCTCTGGAGCCCACCGATCGGACGCGGTAAGCGCGAAACACTGGTTTTGGATGCCGTTGAAGTCGAAATGCGGATGGACCTCATCGACGATTCCTACAATGCGAATCCAACCTCAATGCGAGCCGCGCTCGAGGTATTAGCTGCAGCACACACCACAAATGGCATCGGACGCGTGGCAACGGGACGGCGTATCGCAATTTTGGGCGATATGCTAGAACTTGGCCCCGATGAAATCAGGTTGCATAAGAATATCGCCTCATTGCCAAGTTTGACGGGGATTGAGTTGATCCACTGTGTCGGCCCACGTATGCGGCATCTATGGAAATCTTTACCAGAATTTAAACGCGGAAAATGGTCTGAAACGGCTGAAGAAATCGCGCGCGATGTACATCATCTTGTTGATGCGGGTGATGTTGTGATGGTCAAAGGATCACTTGGCGCACATGTCGGGCTAGTGGTTGACGCCATCCGAAAACTGGGCCATCCGGTCGCGGACGACAACGAAGGAATGTGAAAAGATGCTTTACTGGCTGACAGAGTTTTCGGATGGGGGCGATTTTTTCAACCTCTTTCGCTATATCACGTTCCGTGCGGGGGCTGCATTTTTCACGGCTTTGATATTTGGATTCCTTTTTGGAAAGCCCCTGATCAATCTGTTGCGCAGACGTCAAAGAAACGGCCAGCCCATTCGTGAAGACGGCCCTGAAAGTCACATAGAATCTAAGGCGGGTACCCCCACGATGGGCGGTGTTCTGATACTAGGGGCTTTGACGGTATCAACATTGCTGTGGGCACGCCCCGACAACCCTTATGTCTGGATGACCCTGTTCGTAACGATTGGTTTTGGACTAATTGGATTTGTCGATGATTTTCAAAAGGTTAGCAAGAATAACGCCAAAGGGGTATCAGGTAAGGTTCGCTTTGGAATTGGCTTGCTGATCGCGCTTATTGCGGGCTACTGGGCTGCGCATTTCCACCCCGATGCGCTGGCCTACAAACTCGCGCTTCCGGTCTTTAAAGACACGCTCATCAACCTCGGCTTCCTGTTTGTACCTTTTGCGATGATCGTGATCGTGGGGTCAGCTAATTCCGTGAACCTGACAGATGGGCTCGATGGTTTGGCCATCATGCCGGTTATGATTGCAGCAGGGGCATTGGGGGTAATTGCTTATGCGGTTGGCCGGGTCGATTTTACCGAATATCTGGATGTGCACTATGTGCCGGGTACAGGAGAATTGCTTATCTTTACCGCAGGGCTGATCGGCGGCGGGCTTGGCTTTCTTTGGTACAATGCCCCCCCTGCAGCGGTCTTTATGGGGGATACCGGCTCGCTGGCGCTGGGCGGTGCCTTGGGGTCGATTGCGGTGGCGACGAAACATGAACTGGTGCTGGCGATTATCGGTGGCTTGTTTGTTGTCGAAGCCCTGTCAGTCATTATTCAGGTGCTCTATTTCAAACGGACGGGAAAACGCGTTTTCCTGATGGCCCCGATCCATCATCACTTCGAAAAGAAAGGCTGGGCAGAACCACAGATTGTGATCCGGTTCTGGATTATTTCCCTGATCCTTGCACTGATCGGGCTTGCAACACTGAAAATCAGGTAAGCTGCGTGTAATGGTTGCCGCATTAGCATCATATAAAGGTTCGCGGGCATGATTCCGGTTAAAGGATACAATGGCAAGAAAGTCGCCGTCCTTGGGCTTGGCCGTTCAGGTATGGCAACTGCGCTGGCTTTGGAAGAGGGTGGAGCAATTCCACTGCTGTGGGACGATAGCGCCGAAGCACGGGCGACAGCTGAGGTGATGGATTTCACCCCGGTCGATCTCACCCGTGCCAATGCATTTGATGATGTCACGTCGCTGATTGTTTCCCCCGGTATTCCGCATCTCTACCCAGCACCTCATCCGATCATTGAAAAAGCGATGGCCGCTGGTGTGCCCGTTGACAATGATATCGGACTTTTCTTTCAGTCGTTTGCGACGCTGGATTGGGAAAGCTTTAGCACCATGCCGCGGGTTATTGCAGTTACGGGCTCGAACGGTAAATCCACAACTGCCGCACTGATCCATCATGTTTTGGAAGAAGTCGGAAAGCCAAGCCAACTGGCCGGTAATATTGGCCGGGGTGTGTTGGATTTGGAACCGGCGCACGACGGCGAAGTTGTTGTATTAGAACTCTCGAGTTATCAGACAGAACTTGCCCGTGCGATGACACCTGATATTGCTGTCTTTACGAATCTCACCCCGGACCACCTGGAGCGTCACGGTGGTAAAGGCGGGTATTTCGCCGCTAAACGTCGCCTGTTTGCCGAAGGTGGGCCAGACCGCGCCGTGATTGGCGTTGATGAAGCGGAAGGCCGGTTTCTGGCCAATCAAATGTCTGAAGGCAGTACAGATGACCGCGTGATCAGGGTGTCGGTCGATTCAAAACTGACGGGTGTAGGTTGGTTTGTCTTTTCACGCAAAGGCTTCCTTTCGGAGTATCGCAAAGGAAAGCAAGCCGGCTCTATCGATCTGCGTGCGATCAAAGGCTTGCCGGGAACACATAATCATCAGAATGCCTGCGCTGCCTATGCTGCCGTGCGTGCGCTCGGGGTAGCCCCACGCGTGATTGAACAAGCTTTTCACAGTTTTCAGGGTTTGCCGCACCGTAGCCAGATTGTCGGCGAAAAAGGTGGCATCACCTTTGTTAACGATTCCAAAGCGACAAATGTTGATAGTGCAGCAAAGGCATTGCAGGCGTTTTCCCACATTCGCTGGATTGCTGGGGGGCTCGGCAAAGATGGCGGTATCGCGGCACTGACGCCGCATCTGGATGCCGTCGTGAAGGCTTATCTTATCGGCCATTCCGCCAAGGATTTCGCGCTGGAACTGGGCGACACACCCTACGAGATTTGCGAAACCATGGCCGAGGCCGTAGCACGTGCATCAGAAGAGGCACAAACCGGCGAAACAGTTTTGCTGGCACCCGCAGCGGCGAGTTTTGATCAATACCCGAATTTTGAAAAACGCGGCGAAGATTTCATGGCCGAAGTTCAGCTTTGGATGGATCAGGACTGAGCGGCGATAGCGGTACCCGCGGCCCAGCCAGATGACCAGGCCCATTGGAAATTGTATCCACCCAACCATCCAGTTACGTCCACAACCTCGCCAATGAAGTAAAGACCGGGAACGTCTTTGGTCTCCATTGTTTTTGACGAAAGCACCTCGGTGTCGACGCCACCTACAGTGACCTCTGCGGTGCGATAACCTTCGGTGCCGCTAGGGAACAGTTGCCAGTTGTGAAGTTTTTCTACGAGTGCACTTAACGCGATATCGCTGAAATCGGCCAGATTGCCCGAAACCGATGCCATTTCGCAAAGATATGAAGCCAACCGTTTGGGAAGATAGTCACCCAAGACATTCGAAATGCTGCGTCGCCCATAGGTTTGGCGTTGCTGCCGGAGTTCAGACAGTAAATCAACCTGCGGCAACAAAGAAAGGGTCACAGCCTCTGTTTCGCGCCAAAAGCTGGAAACCTGCAGAATGGCCGGGCCAGACATGCCCCGATGGGTAAATAAAACGGCTTCTTCGAACTGCGCACCACCTGCTTCGGTGCGGCAGTCCACGGCAACTCCAGCGAGGGGTTTCAGCCCGGCCATGACCTTGTCACCGAAGGTAAAAGGCACCAACCCGGCCCGGGTTTCTGTGACCTTCAGACCAAATTGCTGGGCGATCTGGTGGCCAAACCCAGTCGCACCCATTTTTGGAATAGATTTCCCACCACAGGCCACAACAAGGTTTTTGCAGTTGGCAAACTGTGATTTTCCATCGCGCGTCAGTGTCAGGCGAAAGCCTGATTCAGTCTTCGCTATGTCGGAGGCGCTGGTATTCAACCAAAGCTCTGCGGCTGCTTTGGTCATCTCGGCTTGCAGCATCTTGATGATGTCTTTGGCCGAAGTGTCACAGAACAACTGACCAAGGGTTTTTTCGTGGTAGGGGATGCCATATTTAGAAACTAATTCGATAAAATCCCATTGCGTATAACGGTTTAGCGCAGATTTTGCGAAATGCGGATTGTTGCTGATGAAGTTCACAGAGCTTGTGTGAAGGTTGGTGAAATTGCAGCGGCCACCACCCGAAATGCGGATTTTTTCACCAGCTGCTTTGGCGTGATCGATCACCAGTGTGTGACCACCCGAATAGGCGGCGCACATCATTCCGGCGGCTCCTGCACCCAGGATTATCGTGTCAAATTCGCTCAAGTTTGTCCCCTTGTGGCGCCTGCTGATCATGATCAACAAAAAACCGCAAGAGGGCGAACGCAGACTAGCGTCAACGGGTTCAGTAGGTTACACTGTCGCCAGACCCGGAAAACGGGCGAATATTGAGGCAGTATCAGGCGGTACCCCATGACGGAAATGGTCTATGGCACGATTCATGTGCGTGACGGCGAACCGGTTTTGCCACGCTGGTGGCGGACAATCGATAAATGGACGCTTTCTTCCATTTTGATCCTCTTTGGAATTGGTATTCTTCTTGGTCTGGCAGCGTCCCCGCCGCTTGCGTCAAAAAATGGATTTCAACCATTCCACTACGTTGAACGGCAAGCGCTGTTTGGGGCAATTGCCTTATCGGCAATGGTGCTGACTTCGATGATGTCACCCAACCTTGTGCGGCGCCTAGGTGTGCTGGGTTTTCTGGTTGCTTTTGGGGCGCTGATATTGCTCCCGGTCTTCGGAACGGATTTTGGCAAGGGGGCGATGCGCTGGTATTCGCTCGGGTTTGCTGCGGTGCAACCGTCAGAGTTTCTGAAACCCGGATTTGTTATCATGGCAGCGTGGTTGCTGGCTGCCAGCCAGGAAATTAACGGCCCACCCGGCAAACGTGTGTCTTTCCTTCTGACGCTGGTGATTGTGGGGTTTCTGGCAGCGCAACCAGATTTTGGTCAGGCCTGTTTGATCCTTTTCGGATGGGGCGTCATGTATTTTGTGGCTGGAGCACCTTTTACCCTGCTGATCATTATGGCCGGTCTCGTCGCTTTGTCAGGTACGATTGCTTACAACAGTTCAGACCATTTCGCCCGCAGGATAGATGGTTTCCTGTCGCCCGATGTCGATCCGACAACACAGATGGGCTATGCCACAGACGCAATCCGTGAAGGTGGTTTTTTTGGGGTAGGTGTCGGTGAAGGACAGGTCAAATGGTGGTTGCCGGACGCACATACCGATTTCATCATTGCGGTGGCGGCAGAAGAATACGGGTTGATCCTTGTTCTTACCATCATTGCGCTTTTTTCGTTTATCACAGTTCGGTCTCTTTTACGTCTGATGCGTGAACGCGACCCTTTCATTCGTCTCGCTGGTACAGGGCTTGTCTGCATGTTTGGCGTCCAGGCCTTCATCAATATGGGCGTCGCGGTGCGCCTGTTGCCAGCCAAAGGCATGACGCTGCCGTTTGTCAGCTATGGCGGATCATCCTTGATTGCAGGGGGTATTGCGGTTGGCATGTTGCTGGCGTTTACGCGGACACGACCGCAGGGTGAAATTGCTGACCACTTCAACGGCAGGGGGCGCTAGTCGATGTCCAAAAAGCCGCTATTGGTGATTGCAGCAGGTGGCACGGGCGGGCACATGTTCCCCGCACAGGCTCTGTCAGAGGTAATGTTGCGCAAAGGATGGCGTGTAAAGCTTTCGACGGATGCCCGCGGCGCGCGCTATACTGGCGGTTTTCCACATGTCGTGGAAATTGACACGATATCGTCGGCAACTTTTGCGCGGGGCGGGGTTCTCGCAAAGGCGATGGTTCCGCTGCGCATTCTGGCAGGAACCGTTTCGACGGTCTTTAAGTTTTTATTCGACAAACCCGCGGTTGTTGTGGGTTTTGGGGGCTATCCGACAATTCCTGCCCTTGGTGCCGCCTGGATTTTGCGCGTGCCCAGAATGATACATGAGCAAAACGGCGTTCTTGGACGGGTAAACAAAATCTTTGCGCGGCGCGTCGACACGGTTGCGTGCGGAACATGGCCGACAAAATTGCCAGAGGGCGTAAATGGCGGACATATCGGCAATCCAGTTCGCTCCGCCGTACAGGCCCGTGCGGGTGCGCCTTATATTCCGCCTGGTGACTATCCGATGTCTATTCTTGTTATGGGGGGCAGCCAGGGTGCGCGCATTCTTTCAGATGTAGTGCCTGACGCCATTGCTGCCTTGCCAGAGCAATATCTGAAAAACCTGCGTGTCAGCCATCAGGCCCGCAAGGAAGACCAGATGCGAGTCGCCGCATTTTATGCGTCGCGCGGCATCAACGCGGAGGTCGAGCCCTTCTTTAATGATATTCCGAGCCGAATTTCCGAAGCGCAACTTGTTGTAAGTCGTGCTGGCGCATCGTCCGTTGCTGATATCAGCGTTATTGGGCGCCCCTCAATTCTGATACCCTATGCCGCCGCGACCGAAGACCACCAAAGTGCGAATGCGCGTGGGCTGGTGGACGCAAATGCCGCAATACTTATTCCTGAATCGGCTCTTGAACCTGCCGCGTTATCCGCGCAAATTGAGGCGGTTTTCAGTAATCCGAAAGCGGCGGTTAAAATGGCGTCGGCGGCCCTGTCTCAGGGGCGGCCTGATGCGACCGACGATTTGGTGGAACTGGTTGAAAACCTTGCAAGCCAAGGACAAAGAGTATGAGTGCCGCAACCAAATTACCGACGCAGCTCGGCTCCATCCATTTTGTCGGTATCGGTGGTATCGGAATGTCCGGCATTGCCGAAGTTTTGCTCAATCACGGCTATACGGTGCAGGGGTCTGACATTAAGGAAACCAAGATCACCAACCGGCTAAAGAACCTGGGCGCAAAGATTTTCATCGGCCAGCGTGCCGAAAATCTGGAAGATGCCGAAGTTGTCGTAATCTCATCCGCAATCAAGCCTGGGAATACGGAGCTGGATGAAGCGCGTTCACGCGGCCTTCCCGTTGTGCGTCGGGCTGAAATGCTGGCCGAACTGATGCGGCTGAAATCCAATATTGCCGTTGCTGGCACGCACGGGAAAACAACGACTACGACAATGGTCGCGACTCTGTTGGATGCTGGTGGGTTTGATCCAACCGTTGTTAATGGCGGTATTATCCACGCCTATGACTCAAACGCACGCCGTGGCGAAGGCGAATGGATGGTTGTCGAAGCGGATGAAAGCGACGGCACCTTTAACCGGTTGCCAGCCACAATTGCGATCGTCACCAACATCGACCCGGAGCACATGGAGCACTGGGGCGATTTCGATAGCCTGAGGGCGGGATTTTACCAGTTTGTTTCAAACATTCCGTTTTATGGCCTTGCGGTTTGCTGCACGGATCATCCGGAAGTTCAGGCGCTGGTTGGACGTATCACGGACCGCCGTGTTGTAACCTTTGGCTTTAACGCGCAGGCGGATGTGCGTGCCGCGAACCTGACTTACAAAGCCGGTGTTGCGCATTTTGATATCCATCTGCAAGCCGAGGACAAAGTGATTGAAGGGTGTTCCTTGCCGATGCCAGGTGATCACAACGTATCCAATGCGCTTTCCGCAGTCGCGGTTGCGCGCCATCTGGGTATGAAGCTTGATGAGATCAGAAAGGCATTGGCAAGTTTTGGCGGTGTAAACCGCCGGTTCACCAAAGTAGGTGAAGTCAATGGTGTCACGATTATTGACGATTATGGCCACCACCCCGTTGAAATTACCGCTGTTCTCAAAGCGGCGCGCCAAGCTTGTGACGGTCGCGTTATCGCGGTGCATCAGCCGCATCGCTACACGCGCCTGCATTCTCTTTTCGATGATTTTTGCGCTTGCTTTAATGATGCTGATGTTGTCGGTATTTCAGAGGTCTACGCTGCGGGCGAAGACCCTATCGAGGGGGCGAGCCGGGATGATCTGGTCGCGGGTCTCGTTCGGCACGGCCACCGTCACGCCTGCGCCATAATGGACGAAGATGGTCTGGAACGTCTGGTTCGTGAAGAAGCGAAGCCCGGTGATATGGTTGTCTGCCTCGGTGCAGGTACGATATCTGCGTGGGCGCATGGTTTGCCGGAAAGGCTGAAGACATGACGACGTCTCTTTATCTGGCTTGTTTTTGGGCGATAGCTGCGACTTTTGTTGCGCTGTTGCCGATGCGGCTGCAATACGTACCGGGTGTCTCACTCTTGTTGCTTGCACCGCTTTTGATGGGTTATCTGGCCTACGAGCACAATGTCTGGATCGTATTACTTGCGTTTGCCGCTGTGATCTCAATGTTCCGCCGACCGCTGGTTTACTACATTCGCCAGTTTTGTAATCTGCCATCCAGGCGACCTGACCAAGAAGGTACAGACCAATGAACACGTCACTTGTTCTTACGCTTCTGTGGATGATTGTCGCGAATATCTCGGCTATTTTACCGAGCAAAGACAACTATTGGAGCCGCGCTTACGGTTTGATCGCGATCGGCGTGCCGTTGCTGGGGTATCTGACATATGAAAATGGCCCTTGGGTCGGCCTGATTGCGCTGGCTGCGGGCGCGTCGATGTTGCGCTGGCCAATTGTCTATCTGGGCCGGTGGTTGCGGCACCTCGTTCTGGGCGGAGCCAATGATCCTTCCTGAGGTGCGCGGCAGATTAACACCAAACCGGACGCTTGATGATCTCACTTGGCTAAGGGTGGGTGGCCCCGCGGACTTTCTGTTTCAGCCCGCCGACATCGAAGACCTGGCGACTTTTTTGCGCAACCTTCCAGCCGACATTGCAGTGTTTCCCATGGGCGTTGGGTCGAACCTGATCGTGCGTGATGGCGGTATCCGGGCGGTCGTAATCCGGTTGGGGCGGGGGTTCAACGACATCAGTATCGAAGGTAGTCGCGTTACAGCGGGTGTTGCAACACTTGACGCCCACGTGGCGCGCCGCGCTGCAGAAGCGGGTATTGATCTTACCTTTCTGAGAACGATACCGGGTGCAATTGGTGGTGCTGTTCGCATGAACGCCGGATGTTACGGCACTTATACCGCTGATGCGTTTGTCTCTGCACGCGCTGTCACGCGTGAGGGTGAAATTGTGACCCTGACTGCGGACGATCTGAATTTTCGCTACCGGGCAACGGATCTGCCGGAAGGCTGGGTCATTGTTGATGCCATTTTTGAAGGATCACGCGAAGAACCACAGGTGTTGGCAGCGCGGATGGAAAAGCAGCTTGCAAAACGCGACGAAACCCAACCGACAAAAGACCGGACGGCTGGCAGCACCTTTCGCAATCCTGCCGGGTTTAGCTCCACCGGCAAAGACGATGATACGCATGATCTGAAGGCCTGGAAGGTTATCGATGACGCCGGAATGCGTGGCGCAACGCGGGGCGGGGCGCAGATGTCACCGATGCATCCGAACTTTCTGGTGAATATTGGCAACGCAACGGCTGCTGATCTTGAAGGATTAGGCGAAGAAGTAAGAAAAAGGGTTTTCCAACACAGTGGAATAACGCTAGAGTGGGAGATCAAGAGGGTTGGTGAACCGGCCCCTGAAAAATGAATAAAAACAAAGGCCCGGAAGCGGGTCGAAAATAACAAGGGTCAGCAATATGACCCAATTGGCGGTACGAGGTGGGTATGTCGAGCAGGGCAACCCAAAAAGTAGCGGTTTTGATGGGCGGATTCTCGGCTGAACGCGAGGTTTCACTGTCGACCGGGCGTGAATGCGCCGCTGCTTTGAGGGACGAAGGATTTGAGGTGGTAGAGGTGGACGCTGGTCCAGACCTTGCTGCGCGTCTTGTCGATATAAATCCTGACGTTGTTTTTAATGCGCTTCACGGTCGGTGGGGGGAAGACGGCTGCGTTCAGGGAATGCTCGAATGGCTGAAAATTCCATACACGCATTCCGGTGTTCTGGGCTCTGCACTTGCGATGGACAAAGATCGTTCAAAGGATGTGTTTCGTGTTGCAGGTTTGCCTGTCGTCGATAGCATTATCGCCAGAACGTCTGATGTGGCAGCGGACCACGTAATGACACCGCCCTATGTTGTTAAACCCAACAATGAAGGCTCATCTGTTGGTATTTACATAGTGCATGAATCCGCCAACGGGCCGCCGAAAATGTCATCAGTTATGCCCGAAATCGTGATGGTCGAGAGTTATGCACCAGGCCGCGAATTGACCACGACCGTGATGGATGACCGGGCTTTGACCGTGACCGATATCCTGACCGACGGCTGGTACGATTACGATGCAAAATATGTCGAAGGTGGCTCGCGCCATGTGTTGCCCGCCGACATACCAGGCGAGATATTTGATGCCTGCATGGACTACGCCGTGCGCGCGCATGACGCCCTTGGGTGCAGAGGTTTAAGCCGTACTGATTATCGTTGGGATGAATCCCGGGGGCTCGACGGTCTGATCTTACTGGAAACGAATAACCAACCGGGAATGACACCAACGTCGCTCGCGCCTGAACAGGCGGCTCATCTTGGCATCTCTTTCGGGGCCTTGTGTCGCTGGATGGTGGAGGATGCGTCATGCGACAGATGAAAGCATCCCACCGCGAGAACACCAGCCCCCGAGATCCGGCGCCAAGCCGGCTGTCATACAGGTATCAACGGCTGTTGCTTACACCATTGTTCCGAACATTCCTGCGGGTTGGTTTGCCAATGGGTGCGGCATTTACGCTTGGTATGGCTGTATTGGGGAACGCAGATAACCGCGATGCGATTGCATTACGGATCACCGAAATTCGCAATTCGATTGAAGAACGTCCGGAATTCATGGTCAAGCTCATGGCTATTGATGGTGCATCGCCGGAAGTAAACGGCGACATTCGCGAGATCGTGCCAATTGATTTTCCGCTCAGTTCTTTTGATCTCGACCTTGAAGAAATGCGCCTGACCATTGCGGAGCTGGATGCGGTTGCATCTGCAGAAGTCAGAATTCGGGCCGGCGGCGTTTTGCAGATAGATGTTATTGAGCGAATTCCTTCGGTTGTCTGGCGTGGCCCGCAAGGTGTTGAACTGCTCGATAATACGGGGCACCGGGTTGGCGCGTTGATCGCCCGGGCTGAGCGCCCTGATTTACCGCTGTTGACAGGGGAGGGGGCCGAACTCGCGGTGCCCGAAGCACTCGATCTTTTCGCTGCAGCAGAACCGTTGGCGAGCCGGGTTCGTGGTCTCGTCCGGATGGGAGAACGGCGCTGGGATGTTGCACTTGATCGCAATCAGCGAATCCTCTTGCCAGAAGAAAACCCGGTCGAGGCGATTGAGCGTGTGATTGCACTGGATCATGTGCAAGACCTCATGGCGCGCGACCTTGTCGTAATTGATATGCGCAACCAAAACCGCCCAACAGTCCGGCTCGCAGAGACAGCAGTAACCGAACTGCGCCGAATCCGTGGACAGGTTCTAGGAGACACGACTCAATGATGACGAACCTCTATGAAAGCCAGCGGGCAATGCGGAATATGCGCAAAGCAGCGATGCAGCGCGGTGTGGTGGCAATTCTGGACATTGGTACATCTAAGGTCGCCTGCCTTGTTTTACGCTTTGACGGGCCAGAGCATTTTGGAGAGCAAGACGGTATCGGATCGATGGCTGGTCAGTCCAGCTTTCGGGTAATTGGGGCTGCGACAACCCGTTCACGTGGGGTAAGTTTTGGTGAAATCGATGCCATGCAGGAAACCGAGCGCGCGATCCGAACCGCAGTGCAGGCCGCGCAGAAGATGGCAAATGTCCGGGTCGACCATGTCATTGCTTGTTTTTCCGGGGCTCAACCCAGATCCTATGGTCTAGCGGGCGAAATTGAACTTCAGGACAGTGTTGTAACGGAACAGGACATAGCACGCGTTCTTTCGGCATGCGATATGCCCGATTATGGGCAGGGTCGTGAAGTTTTACATGCGCAGCCTGTTAATTTTGCGATTGACCATCGCAGCGGGCTAAACGATCCGCGCGGCCAAATCGGTAATCGTCTGGCTGTCGATATGCATATGATGACGGTGGACAGTACGGCAATCCAAAACCTGCTCTATTGTATTAAGCGATGTGACCTTGAACTCGCGGGGCTTGCGTCTTCGGCCTATGTGTCGGGTGTTTCCTCGCTGGTTGAGGATGAGCAGGAACTGGGCGCAGCCTGTATAGACCTTGGTGGTGGTGCGACCGGTTTGTCGATTTTCATGAAAAAACACATGATCTATTCCGACGGCGTGCGCCTGGGCGGCGAGCACGTGACCAGCGACATATCCAAGGGTCTGCAGGTGCCGTTAACGGTGGCTGAACGGATCAAGACATTCTACGGCGGGGTTGTTGCGACCGGAATGGATGACCGCGAAATGATCGAAATCGGTGGAGAGACCGGTGACTGGGAACACGACAGGCGTACTGTCAGCCGCGCAGAGCTGATCGGAATCATGCGCCCCCGTGTCGAAGAAATTCTTGAAGAGGTGCGCGCCCGTCTGGATGCTGCCGGGTTCGACAGGCTTCCAAGTCAGCAAATCGTTCTGACAGGTGGGGGCAGCCAGATTCCGGGACTTGATGGGCTTGCCTCGCGCATTCTTGGCCAGCAGGTGAGGCTTGGTCGTCCGCTACGCGTTCAGGGACTACCCCAAGCCGCTACGGGTGCCGCTTTTGCGTCCTCTGTGGGGCTGTGTCTCTTTGCGGCCCACCCGCAAGACGAGTGGTGGGACTTTGAAATTCCCGCAGAGAGATACCCGGCGCGTTCGCTGCGTCGCGCCGTTAAATGGTTTAGGGACAACTGGTAGACCGCAACATCTAGCTAACCCGGCGAAATCCCGCCGAAGCCGCCCCAAAAATGTCTATATTTTGTGTCTTTTGGGTGTTTTTTAGGTGACGTTGCGGCTTTGTAACGGTAGGATTGACGTGGATTAGGGGCAAATTGCCAACAGAGTAAGTTAACACACAGGCGGATAAATCGATGACATTGAACCTCATGATGCCAGGGCAGGATGATTTGAAACCACGTATTACGGTTTTTGGCGTAGGTGGTGCGGGCGGCAACGCCGTGAACAATATGATCGATAAGCAGCTTGAAGGTGTAGAGTTCGTTGTGGCGAACACCGATGCCCAGGCGCTGCAGTCCAGCAAATCTGGAGCGAAGATCCAGATGGGTGTTAAAGTTACCGAAGGTCTGGGTGCTGGCGCCCGGCCTGCAGTTGGTGCCGCCGCCGCCGAAGAAACGATCGAAGCAATCGTCGATCATCTGGCTGGGGCGCATATGTGTTTCATCACTGCTGGTATGGGTGGGGGCACCGGTACTGGCGCGGCACCGATTATTGCGCAAGCCGCGCGCGAACTTGGTGTGCTGACAGTTGGTGTTGTGACGAAGCCTTTTCAGTTTGAGGGAATCAAACGGATGAAGCAGGCCGAAGACGGCGTTGACGCGCTTCAAAAGGTTGTCGATACGCTGATCATCATCCCAAACCAGAACCTGTTCCGTCTGGCCAATGAAAAAACCACCTTCACCGAAGCTTTTAGCATGGCAGATGATGTTCTGTATCAGGGCGTTAAAGGCGTGACCGATCTGATGGTTCGGCCCGGTTTGATCAATCTCGACTTTGCTGATGTCCGTGCTGTGATGGATGAGATGGGCAAAGCGATGATGGGAACCGGCGAATCAGAAGGTGAAGATCGCGCTATTCAGGCAGCGGAAAAAGCGATTGCCAATCCATTGCTTGATGAGATCAGCCTGCGTGGCGCACGTGGTGTTCTTATCAACATCACTGGCGGTTACGATCTTACGCTGTTTGAGCTTGACGAAGCAGCAAATCGCATTCGGGAAGAAGTGGATGCAGAGGCGAACATTATTGTCGGCTCTACTTTGGATACTTCCATGGAAGGTCTGATGCGCGTTTCTGTTGTTGCGACGGGAATCGACGCAAGTGAAATTGTTCCGGAAGTTCCGGTCGCACGCCGCCGTATGGCAGAGCCTCTTCAGCCAAAACAACACACGACTGAAGAACATGAGGAATATGCAGAAGCTGAATTCGTTGCCGAATCAGCATCTGAACCAGAACAATCCCTGTTCGAAGGTTTGGATGCGCAAACAGCCGCAGCGGAAGAACAGGCAGAAGATATTTTTGACGACTTTGATGAAAGCGACGATCTTCCAGCACCTGCTTATAAGCCACAATCAGCAGCGTCTGATTCGCAGTTCGAGGCACGTGCAGAAGCAACCGAGTTTGTTGCGCCAAGAGCCCCTACAGCGGGTACGCCATCGCCCGAGGCGATTGCGAGGTTGCAGGCCGCTGTGCAAAAGGCTCCCGCAACACAAAGCATGGCACCCCGCCGTGAGCCGGAACAAACGCAGCCAACATCAGAAAACCGCCCTAGATTCGGCATCAATTCTTTGATCAATCGGATGACGGGGCATGGCGCAGAATCTGGCGAAACACAGAGCCAGTCGACGCGACGTCAACCGCCAGTTCAGTCTTACGAGGGCGATTCCGAGACCGATCCGGAGCAGGAACGCATCGAAATTCCGGCGTTTCTCCGCCGTCAAGCCAACTGAGTCGGTTTAACAAATGTTAAAGAAAGGCCGGATTTCTCCGGCTTTTTTTTATTTATAAACAGCGACTTATATCACCTTCATAAATTTTTCGGCAATTTATCGCGCATATTAATTTACGATGTTTCAGAACGTTGCAAAGATTGAGTTGAGCTATTGGCCCTCTGCATTTACCTCAACGGTGCCGGTCGCTGCTTTTTACCGCGCGTTGCTGAAGGGGTTTGTTTTGCAAACAACGATCAAGTCACCAGTTCGTTTCGATGGAGTCGGGCTTCATTCCGGTGCCGCGGCCCGGGTGACGATTCATCCTGCGTCTGCTGAATATGGGATCTGGTTTCGCAGAACGGATGTTGAGTCGAACGCCCTTGTCGCTGCGCGCTGGGATCAGGTTTTGCCGGGCGTAAAACTGTGTACCCGAATTTCCAATGAAGCCGGTGTCGAAGTTTCCACGATAGAACACATCATGGCGGCTTTGTCGGGCTGTGGCGTTCATAACGCTCTTGTCGAAGTAGATGGCCCGGAAATTCCTATTCTTGATGGTAGCGCCGTTCCGTTTGTCGAAGGAATCGTTGCACAGGGTCTGCGTCGTCTTGATGCACGGGTACGTGCGATTGAGGTGCTTGCGCCCGTCGAAGTTCGTGACGGTGATGCAACTGCGAGGCTTGATCCGTCCGATACGCTTTATATTGATTTTCATATCGACTTTGCCGACTCAGCGATTGGCCGTCAGACCAAAACACTGAATATGGCAAACGGCAGTTTCGTACGCGAATTGTGCGATAGCCGGACCTTCTGCCGTCAGGTCGATGTAGATGTGATGCACGCCAATGGGCTTGCATTGGGCGGCACGCTTGACAATGCTGTCGTAGTGGATGGCGCTGACGTTCTGAGCCCCGGTGGTTTGCGTCACGCGGATGAGGCTGTTCGCCACAAAATGCTGGATGCGCTTGGTGATCTTGCCCTGGCTGGTGCTCCTTTGATGGCACGCTATTCCGGGCATCGTGCGGGCCATGCTTTGACCAATAAACTCTTGCGCGCGCTTTTCGCGCAACCTGACTCATTCCGGATGGTTGTCTGCGATGAAACCATGGCTGCGCGGCTCCCTGGCGTGGGTGTGCGGCCTTCTGATATTCCTGCCATGGCGCATGCATGTTAAAAACCGCGTAAAGTCGTTTTGCACCGGATTTTTCTGTGCTAGGAAACTCCTGACATATTAGGGCAACTGGTCCTTTTTGATATTCAAGTGGGGTAGGCGGGTGATGGCACGCGGCAGGTCTTCGTTTAGGACAGTCGGAATTTTGTTGGCACTGGTTTTGGTGACGGCGTGTGGACGCGGCGAGCGTAATCGCGAGCGTGAGATTGAAGAGATGTCCGCACAGGAAATTTTCGAACAAGCTGAGTTTGAGCTTGAAAATCGGCGTAAAGCTGACGAGGCGACACGCCTGTTTGGCGAAGTTGAGCGTTTGTATCCTTATTCGGAATTTGCAAAACGCGCCCTTATAATGCAGGCTTTCGGATATCACAAAGACCGCGATTACGAAAACAGCCGTGCTGCAGCCCAACGGTACATCGACTTTTATCCAGCCGACGAAGATGCAGCCTATGCGCAATACCTTCTCGCGCTAAGTTACTATGACCAGATTGATAAAATCGGTCGTGACCAGGGTCTTACGTTTCAGGCGCTGCAATCGCTAAGAACAGTGATTGAACGCTATCCAGACAGTGAATATGCGCGTTCGGCGATTCTCAAGTTTGACCTGGCCTTCGATCATCTCGCGGCCAAGGAAATGGAGATCGGGCGGTATTACCTTGCACGGGGCCACTATACAGCAGCGATAAATCGATTCCGTGTTGTGGTAGAGCAGTTCCAGACAACCAGCCATACCGCGGAAGCATTGCATCGGCTGGTTGAAAGCTACTTGTCACTTGGGTTGAATGCGGAAGCCCAAACTGCAGCCGCAATATTGGGCCATAACTTCCAGTCCAGCGCGTTCTACGAGGACAGCTATTCCTTACTGACAGGGCGGGGACTGGCGCCAGAAGCACGCGGCGGCGGTTGGCTGGCACAGATTTATCGCCAGACTGTTAAGGGCCAATGGCTCTGATCTAGAGCGCGCGGAGGACCGATGCTCAGAGGACTGGACGTCCGGGACATGTTGATCATTGACCGGCTGGAATTGGAGTTTCAGCCGGGCCTCAATGTTCTGACAGGAGAGACCGGAGCAGGAAAGTCGATTCTGCTGGATGCACTTGGATTCGTACTTGGCTGGCGCGGACGCGCAGAGCTTGTGCGCACTGGTGCTGAACAGGGCGAGGTTGTTGCGTGGTTCGACCTTGAAGAAGACCACCCCGCCCATCAGATTCTTGAAGAGGCTGGCTTGCCAGATGGCGAAGAGCTGATCCTGCGCCGCACAAACGGACGTGACGGGCGCAAAACGGCATGGGTCAATGACCGGCGGTGTTCAGGCGAGGTGCTGCGCCTGCTTTCTGACACCTTGGTAGAGCTTCACGGACAGCACGATGATCGTGGTTTGCTCAATCCGCGTGGGCACAGGCTGCTGCTGGACGACTATGCGGGGTTGGCCACAAAGGTCGGAACATGCCGGTCGGCATGGCGGGCGCTTTCAGATGCAAAGAAAGACTTGCAAACCGCCGAAGACGCGCTCGAAACAGTCCGCGCCGAGGAAGATTTTCTGCGTCACGCAGTCAGTGAATTTGACTCGCTTGATCCGCAACCGGGCGAGGAAGCAGCATTGGACGCACGTCGCCGAATGATGCAGGCGTCAGAACGTATTCGCGAAGATATCGTCAAAGCACAGAATGCAATAGGTCTGGAAGGGGCTGAGGGCAAAATGGGGGACGCCCTGCGCTGGCTTGAAGAGGTGGCCGAACAGGCAGAGGGACAGCTTGATGAGGCGACCGAGGCTTTGTACCGCGCATTGTCAGAACTTGGAAATGCTCAGAGCGGTGTGGAGCAATGTCTTCAGGCACTGATTTTTAACCCGTCAGAGCTGGAAGAGGCAGAAGAACGCCTTTTCGCTATTCGCGGTCTTGGGCGTAAACACAACGTATTGCCCGATGATCTTGGAACTTTTGCAACGCAACTGCGCGTTAAACTGGATGCGCTTGATAACAGCGCAACTGAAATGAGCAGTAAACAACAAGCCGTGCGCGATGCGGAAACTGAATATGACGCAGCAGCAACCAAGCTAAACAAAGCACGCCGAGACTCAGCGAAACTCCTGGATCGCGCTATGGCAAAAGAACTGGCACCGCTGAAAATGGAGCGCGCGGTGTTTGTGACCGAAATTACCGAAGCGCCCGCAGGACCGGAAGGCCGTGATTCCGTTGCGTTTACCGTTGCAACCAACCCCGGCGCACCTTCGGGCCCGTTAAATAAGATCGCCTCGGGGGGTGAACTTTCAAGATTCCTCTTGGCGCTTAAAGTCTGCCTTACTTCCGGCGCTTCTGGCCTGACAATGATCTTTGACGAAATTGACAGAGGTGTCGGCGGGGCGACGGCGGATGCGGTAGGGCGGCGCCTGTCAACGCTTGCCAATGGGACACAGGTGCTGGTGGTGACTCATTCTCCGCAGGTTGCAGCCTTGGGTGGCCATCATTGGCGGGTAGAGAAGCACGTGAAAGATGCTCAGACCACATCAACCGTGGTCCCACTTAACCCGCACGACCGGATAGATGAGATAGCGCGCATGCTGTCAGGTGATACGGTGACAGAACAGGCACGGGCAGCGGCAGTGGCTTTGCTCGCTGGATAGACCTTGTTGTTAAATCATTAATTTAGCTTCAGAACCTTCCCCGGGTTCATGATGTTTTTCGGGTCTAGGCTGCGTTTGATATCTCCCATGACAGCCCACCCGTCACCATGTTCAGCCTGCATATAGTCAAGCTTACCCATACCGACCCCATGTTCCCCAGTAATTGTGCCGCCCAGCCGCAGCGCACGTTCCACCATGCGGTGGGACAGGTCCTTGGCAACCGCGAGTTCTTTGGTGTTGCCCGGCTCAACCAACAGGATCGCATGAAAATTACCGTCGCCGACATGGCCCAGAATTGGTCCGGGAATCGAACTATTTGCGATATCTGCACGGGTTTCTTCAACGGCCTCGGCAAGACGGGAAATCGGAACACAGATATCGGTGACAAGCGCTGTTGCCCCTCTGCGCAATGCAAGGCAGGCGTAATAGGCGTTGTGGCGCATGGCCCATAGCGCACGCCGGTCTTCTTCCTTGGTTGACCATTCAAATCCCTTGCCGCCCATGTCATCGACGATTTCGCCAAATCGGCGCGCATCTTCAGATGCAGATGTGTCTGAGCCGTGAAACTCGACTAACAGATGCGGTACTTCAGGCATGTTCGCCCCGGCATATATGTTGAAAGCGGTGGCGGTGGCGCTGTCGACAAACTCGATCCGCGCCATCGGAATCCCCATTTGGATGGTCGTGATCACCGTGCTCACCGCGTCTTCGATTGCATCAAAGGCGCATATCGCAGAGGCAACCGCTTCGGGTTGTCCCTGAAGCTTGAGCGTCAGTTCCGTGATCAACCCAAGTGTGCCTTCGGAACCGACGAACAAGCTGGTCAGGTCATATCCGGCAGAGGATTTTCGCGCCCGGCTGCCAGTTCGAATGATCCTTCCGTCAGCGAGCACGACCTCAAGTGCGCGAACATTGTCCCGCATCGTGCCATAGCGCACGGCTGTTGTTCCGCTGGCCCGTGTTGCCGCCATGCCGCCGATCGAAGCGTTGGCCCCGGGATCAACCGGGAAGAACAACCCGGTCGCGCGCAGATCCGTGTTCAGGTCTTCACGGGTTATGCCGGGTTGTACGACAACATCCATGTCTTCAGCATTGACAGCCAAGACTTTGTTCATGCGAGAAAAATCAACGCAGACCCCGCCGCGAACAGCCGAAGTATGCCCTTCCAATGATGTGCCTGCGCCCCAGCCAATGACCGGGCAGTCTTGGGCCGCGCAAATTCTCACGATCTTGCTGACCTCATCTGTGTTCTCCGGATAGGCAACAGCATCAGGCGGCATTGTAGTGAAATGTGTCTCACTTTGACCGTGAAGCTCAAGATCGGGCTTTGCTGAGGATAGCCTATCGCCTAAAACAAGAGAAAGCTCGGCAATTGCGGACTGGATGGACATTGTCGCCTCGTTCAAGTTGTAACCGGAAGGACCCTAGGCCAAGCTGGTAACATGGGAAAGCCTGCAAAAATAGAAATCGGTCGTTATTGGACCGCACAATAAGGTAGGTGCCAGATGGCAGAACAGGGCAAATCCCTGATCGCGCAGCAAAAAGACCAGGCCGTCCGCGCACTCCGCCAGGGCTGGCAGGTCTTGCTCAAACGTGGCCCAAGCCAAATCCAATTCTGGTTCATTGCATTGCTGATTGGTATTTGCGCTGGCTTTGCTGCGTTGTTCTTTCGTAAAGGCGTTACGGCCGTTCAAACGGCACTTTATGGAACTGAAGATGTGCGCATGCTGCATACGTTTGCGGAAACTCTACCCTGGTACTGGATATTAATAATCCCAATCCTTGGCGGGCTATTGACTGGGCTGGTTTTGCATTGGTTCACGCCCGATGGGCGGGCACGCGCTGTTGCGGATGTGATTGAAGGGGCGGCTCTGCGGGAAGGTCGTGTTGAAAAGCGTGCAGGGTTAGCCTCTGCCTTTGCCTCGCTTGTGACGCTTTCATCGGGCGGCTCCAGTGGCCGGGAAGGGCCTGTCGTTCACCTTGCGGGAGTGATTTCAAGCTGGGTGTCAAACCGCATACATGCCGACGGAATCACCGGGCGTGATCTGCTGGGATGTTCAGTGGCTGCTGCGGTTTCAGCGTCTTTCAATGCTCCGATTGCCGGTGCCCTTTTCGCGCTTGAGGTCGTGCTGCGCCACTTTGCGGTGCATGCCTTTGCGCCAATTGTTATTGCCAGTGTTGCGGGTACCGTGATCAGCCGTCTGGAATTTGGGGATGTTACCGAGTTCATGTTACCAGTTGATGGTGCGATCGCGTTTTATGTCGAGTTGCCGGCATTTCTGATTCTCGGGCTGGTGTCGGGTCTTGTGGCTGTCGCGCTGATGTGGGCGATCTTCTGGGCAGAGGACATCGGCGACCATATTCAGGCGCGCTTGCATATTCCGCGTTGGGCGCGCCCGATGATTGCTGGCGCACTGCTTGGGGCAATGGCAATCTGGTATCCGCACATCATTGGGGTCGGGTACGAAACCACTTCAGCGGCGTTGACCGGTAAGCTGTTGTTTCATGAGGTGGTTATCTTCGCGGTTTTAAAAACGGCGGCTGTTGCGATCACTTTAGCGGGACGCATGGGGGGAGGGGTTTTTTCCCCTTCGTTGATGCTGGGCGCTTTGACGGGACTCGCATTCGGGATGGTGGCAACCGGAATACTGCCGAATGTTTCTGGTTCGGAAACGCTTTATGCCCTTGCTGGGATGGGCGCGGTTGCGGCAGCGGTGCTTGGCGCACCCATTTCAACGACGCTGATCGTATTTGAACTGACGGGGGACTGGCAGACTGGACTTGCTGTCATGGTATCCGTATCGCTGTCTACGGCGCTGGCGAGCCGCCTCGTGGACCGGTCGTTTTTCCTGACACAGCTTGAACGACGAAATGTTCATCTTGCAGCCGGACCTCAGGCCTATCTCTTGGCGACGTTCAATGTTGCCCAGGTGATGCGTGCCAAAGGGCAGGAAGACGGTGCAACGGATGACGCCTGTTGGGAGCTGATCGAACAGGGCGTTTATGTCGATGGCAACGCAACGCTTGAGGCAGCTATGCCAATCTTTGAAAAATCTGGGCTTCCCTTCATTCCAGTGGTCACTTTGGGGGGGGAAGATCAGCCACCCGAGCTTTGGGGGGCGTTGTTTCAGGTTGATGCGCTTAGGGCGTATAACAAAGCTTTGATGGAAACAGCCGCAGAAGAGCATTCCTGAAGCTCAAGACCAGCGCTTTGAATGGGCAGGTCCATCTAAAAGATTCTATGCCTTCGGCGAGGATATTTCTTGGAAAAAGAAAGAGTTGAATAAAGAACTTAAAGTTGTTCCACCGCTACTTTCTCCGGATAAAACGCAAGGTGGCCCTTTATCCGCGCAACATTTTCTGTTGGGTTTTCATATGACCACGCGGCGTCATCGATAAGCACGCTTTTGGTCTGGATCGAATGATAGCTTGCATCGCCCTTATGTGGGCAATGAGAGGTGGTTGCGGACGGTTCAACAAACGCCATCGCGATATCCGCACGCGGGAAGTAGATCACCGATGGATAGCTGCCCTCTGAAAGTTCCAGAGCGTTTTTGGATTCTGCCAAAACGGCGCCGCCCGCGCGGACAACCCATGTGCCGTCTGCTTTTCGAATATGAATGTGATCAGTCATCTTTTCCCACCTCTAAAACCTGTTGCGCAATCTAACAAAGAAAACGCAACAAATCAGTGTCACAGAGGTTGGGTCGCGGCGTCAAGCCATTCTCTTGCATCTTTTGAGAGACGTGGCGACAGGAAGCGGCGTGTATCTGCATGATATTGGTTGACCCAGTCGCGTTCGCCAGTCGAAAGCATATCAGATACAATCAGGCGGCGGTCGATTGGCACATAGGTCAACGTGCGAAAAGCCAGCATTTCGCGGTTGTCGGCCCCGGGCAGATCCGTTGCGGGTTCTACAACGATGAGATTTTCGATCCGGATGCCAAAGGCGCCTTCGCGGTAGTAACCGGGTTCGTTCGATAGCAGCATACCGGGTTCAAGCGGCAGGTCTGACGTGCGCGCGATCCGGACGGGGCCTTCATGAACGCTTAAAAACGCCCCAACACCGTGGCCGGTACCATGGTCATAGTCCTGACCGGCCAGCCAAAGCGGATAACGTGCGAGACTGTCCAGATCACGACCGGCAACACCTTTGGGCCAACGGGCGCGGGACACGGCGATCATTCCTTGTAAGACTCTGGTGAAGCACATCTTTTCATCTTCGCCAACCGCGTCAATCGCGATTGTGCGCGTGATGTCTGTCGTGCCGTCCAGGTACTGGCCGCCGCTGTCGACTAGCAGCAATTCGCCGGAGTTGATGTTGCGGTTGCTTTCCTCGTTCACCCTGTAGTGAATGATTGCGCCGTTCGGCCCGGCACCGGAGATTGTTTCAAAACTGATGTCCCGCAGTGCATTTGTTGCACGACGAAAACCTTCCAGCTTCTTAACAACGTCAATTTCTGTGAGCGTGCCTTTTGGGGCCTCCTGATCAAGCCAATGCAGGAATTCGACCATTGCGGCACCGTCGCGCAAATGGGCCTCGACAGAGCCAGCAATTTCGGCAGGGTTTTTCCGCGCCTTTGGCAAAATGCAGGGATCACGATCAAACACACAATCAATTTTTGCAGTTTCAAGCGTGTGAATAACCTGTATTGGAACAGTGTTTTTATCGACCAGAATCTTTCCCGAGAGGGACGCCAAGGCGACTGTAAAGGCTGCAGGGGCGTGAACTCGCACATCTGCGCTCAGATGAACGTTGACACTTTCATCAAGCTTGGCTGCGTCGATAAACAAATCGACACTTGAGTCTGCGTGTAAGATCGCAAACCCATGCGCCACCGGGTTATGTGCAATATCGGAGCCGCGAACGTTCAAAAGCCATGCCAAACTGTCGGGCAGGGTGATGATGGCGGCACTTTGGCCTGCATCGATCAAAGCTTTGGCGAGCCGCATGCGTTTGTCTTTATGGCTTTCGCCAGCCAATTCTGCCGGGTAAACCTCAACTTTGCCAAGCGGCGGGGGCGGCTGGTCATGCCAAATGCGATCCACCAGATTTCCGCTGGTTTGCAGTGAAATTCCGCTAACCTTCAGCAGTTCACTGAGCGTTTCGATTTCGTTATAGGCATGTAACCAAGGGTCATAGCCAATGGTCCCTCCATCTGGCAGGGCCTCTTTTAACCAATTCCCAAGTTTTGTCTCAGGCCATGGAACAGGCTTGAAATGCTCAAGGTCAACTTGCGATTTCACCTGAACGCGGTAACGCCCGTCAATGAACACCCCCGCGCGGTCTGTAAGAACAGCGCAAAACCCTGCTGACCCGGTGAATCCGGTAAGCCAACTTAGGCGACCGTCATGATTGGCAACATACTCACCCTGATGGGCATCCGCACGTGGCACAAGAAAGCCATCCAGAGATTCCGCAACCAGTTCTGCTCTAAGTGCCGCAAGGCGTGGTGGGCCATCTTCGGGGTGGGTGCGAATTTCAAAGCTCTGGAACATCAGACGGCTCGCTTTATTCCCAAGAATCGGGCGCGGGCGCGTGGATCATTGTCAAAAAGCGCTGCAAGTTGTTCGGTGATAGCACCGGCGAGCTGTTCGACATCGGTGATTGTGACAGCACGTTCGTAGTAACGTGTCACATCGTGGCCGATACCGATCGCAAGCAGTTCTACTGCATTTCGTTTCTCGACCATGGCGATCACGTCGCGAAGGTGTTTTTCTAGGTAATTCGCGGGGTTAACGGACAAAGTTGAGTCATCAACCGGTGCACCGTCAGAGATGACCATAAGAATTTTCCTGACTTCAGGGCGACCGGTCATACGCCGATGTGCCCATTCCAGCGCTTCGCCGTCTATGTTTTCTTTGAGCAGGCCTTCCTTCATCATAAGGCCAAGATTGGGTCGCGCACGCCGCCAAGGGGCATCTGCGGATTTATAAATGATGTGACGCAGGTCGTTCAGGCGTCCGGGTTGTTGTGGGCGGCCTTCGGCCAGCCAGCCTTCGCGGCTTTGCCCACCTTTCCAGGCACGTGTTGTGAAGCCCAGAATTTCGACCTTGACCTGACAACGTTCCAGCGTACGCGCCAGAACATCCGCACAAATGGCGGCAATCGAAATGGGGCGTCCGCGCATGGAGCCGGAATTATCAAGCAGCAGGGTGACAACGGTATCGCGAAATTCTGTATCGCGTTCCATTTTGAAGCTAAGCGGGGTTGTTGGGTTCGCGACTACTCGGGCAAGGCGGCCTGCGTCGAGAATACCCTCTTCGAGATCAAACTCCCAACTGCGGTTTTGCTGCGCTTGCAGGCGGCGCTGCAATTTGTTGGCAAGACGGCTAACCGCCCCTTTCAAGGGTTCAAGTTGTTGGTCCAGATAAGCACGCAGACGTTCAAGTTCCGCAGGTTCCGCCAAGTCTTCGGCTTTGATTTCTTCATCAAATTCAGTGGAATAGATGGTATAGTTCGGGTCAGCATCTGATGCAGGTGCAGGCGGGGGTGGCTCCATCGGAGCATCGCCTTCGGGCAATTCCGTTTCGTCGCCCTGTTCCATATCGGCCATTTCATCAAGCGAGACCTGAGCCTGACCGGAATCTTGCTGTTCTTCCTGAGATTCTTCGGGCGATGCTTCGGCTTCTTCCGATTCATCATCCTGACCCTGACTATCCGGGCTTTCCTCGTCCTGGTTTTCTTCGGCGTCTTCGCTTGAGTCCTCGTCTTCGTTGTCCGGGTCATCACCCAGTTGGTCACCGTATCCGAGGTCTTCTATAACTTGCCGGGTAAATTTAGCGAAAGCCGTTTGATCAGAAAGGTTTGAAGACAGATCTTCAAGTGTTCCGCCAGCCTGTTGCTCAATGAAACCGCGCCAGAGTTCCATCACATTTCCAGCACCTGCCGGCAGATCACGTCCAGTCGCCAGATGGCGGACCAGATACCCGGCCGCCACAGAAAGCGGTGCCTCACCACGTTCCGTTATCTGTTCATAGCCTTTGCGGGTCGCATCGGTCGCAATCTTAGCATCAATATTAGACAAGGTGCCGGGCATTTGGCGTGCGCCCACGGCTTCGCAGCGCGCGGTTTCCATAGCCTCGTAAAGATCACGCGCCATCTGACCCTGAGGCAGATAGCGGTTATGTGTCGTCAGGTCGTGGTGCTTGTGCTTCATCGCCAAAGCATCTGCAGTGCCACGGGCAAGCAGAACTTCGTCACGCGTCATGCGGCGTGTGACTTGCGGTAGGCGGACTGAATCTTCCGTCTTGCCGGGAGGATCAACAGAGTAAGTGACCGACAACTCAGCGTCGTCGGCCAGCACTTTGGTGGCTTCTGCAAGGGCCTTCTTGAACGGCTCGGCTGGGTTATCTTTTGGTTTATTCATTTGCCGGTCTTCACATCATCCAGATTGATAACACCCAGTGCCAGTTTCGCCAATTGGTCGACATGAACGTCAAGCGCATCAATCACCCGGTAGCCAGTTTTCTGCCCGTCAAACGCAAGGTTCAAATCAGTCCCTGCGAGCACCACCGCATCGGCACCCTGATCGCGTACCATGCGGGCACCCGCATTCACAAGCGTTGCACGTTGTTCATCTGTACAGAAACCGGCCACAGCCATTTCCAGATATGTCTGGCCAAGGTGCTCAATATCGTCATCCAAGGCGGTTGCCCCAGTTTTTTTGAGTTGCCCATAGAGCCGTGTCCGCATGACAACACGGGTGCCAAGAATTCCTGCTTTCTTAATGCCCTGTTCGACAAAAAAATCATCAAGCGGGGTAACACCAGATATCAAAGGCAAGGCGCTGCGGGCTTCGGTTTCTTCATAACAGAAATGTCCGCCAAGCGAGGTTATTGCGGCGCAATCACACCCTGCGGCGGCTAGACGATCAATCAAACGAGCATAAATTTCAGCTTGTGTTTCCCGGTCATCCGCCAGATTGTTCTTGATCAGTTCATGTACATTGGCATGAACGATGGTCAGTTCGAGGGCGCCACCCTGTGCTTCTATCGCCGCCGTAAGACGTTGATAGTAAGCAACAGTTGCTGCAACTCCGATGCCACCGATCAGACCGATATGCATTTACTCAGACCATCGCGCTTGATGCGGCACTTTCCGGCAGTTCTTCGTCAAAGCACCGCTGATAGAATTCCGCTACTGTCTGGCGCTCAAGCTCGTCGCATTTGTTGAGGAAGGACAGACGGAAAGCATAGCCGATATTGCGGAAGATATGGGTGTTCTGAGCCCAGTTGATCACGGTTCTCGGGCTCATCACTGTCGACAGGTCCCCGTTCATAAAGGCCGTGCGGGTCAGGTCGGCCACTGTAACCATTTGGCTAATGGTTTGGCGACCCTTTTCGTTGTTGAACAGCGGGTTCTTCGCAAGCACGATCTGTGTTTCAGCATCGTGGCTCAGGTAGTTCAGTGTTGCGACAAGCGACCAGCGGTCCATCTGGGCCTGGTTGATTTGTTGCACACCATGATAAAGCCCGGTCGTGTCCCCCAGTCCAACGGTGTTTGCAGTGGCAAACAGGCGAAAGTTCGGGTTTGGTGTGATGATTTCGTTCTGATCAAGCAACGTAAGCTTGCCGTCATGTTCCAACACCCGCTGAATAACGAACATAACGTCAGCGCGGCCAGCATCATATTCATCAAAAACAATCGCAACCGGATTACGCAGCGCCCACGGAAGGATGCCTTCATGAAATTCGGTCACCTGCTTGCCGTCGCGCAGCTTGATTGCGTCTTTACCGATAAGGTCGATTCGGCTGATATGGCTATCAAGGTTGACGCGCACACAAGGCCAACTCAGGCGGGCAGCCACCTGTTCGATATGTGTCGACTTCCCGGTGCCGTGGTAGCCTTGAATCATGACACGGCGGTTGTGGGAAAACCCGGCAAGAATTGCCAGTGTTGTATCAGGATCAAATTTGTAAGTGGCGTCAATTTCGGGCACCCGATCACTGCGATCTGCAAAGCCTTTGACAACCATATCGGTGTCGATTCCAAAAACCTCGCGTACAGAGATTTCTTCAGTTGGTTTTGCTGCGACATCAGTTGTGCCATCTGCCATGACGTATCCTTCCAGACTTTGTTGCCTGCCCCAAGCAAAGCAACGCGATTGTCGTGCAACAAAATTCACGGAGGTGCAAGGGGAGCAATGGCAGAAATGGATCACTTAGGGAGTATTCATTTGTTTAACACTTAGGTCTGGATTTCTGGTTTTGCGCGGCGATGTTGAACGAGTATTCCAGACTCAACCGCCTCAAAATCCGTGCTTTCACGCTTTTTTCGCTTGGTTTGGTCAAAAAAAGTAACGCTGGTCTCACGCAGAGTTGCTTGGTGTTCACTTGCTCGGAACAGGGCTTACCTACTATTCTTTCTCCCAATTGGAGGAGGATTCTATGAAGCGTCGCCACTTTCTTTCTGCGACAGCAGCTTTTGCTCTGATCGGAACAACGTGCAGCCCCGCATTTGCGAACACAGGCAATTTTGAGGTTACCCGAACACCGGCAGAGTGGCGTGCCAGGCTATCCGCTCTACAGTACCGCGTGATGCGCAGAGAGGGCACTGAGGCGCCTTTTTCAAGCCCGTATGATAAAAACTATGCGGATGGAACTTATATTTGCCGCGGTTGCCAGCTGCCGCTTTATTCTTCTTCCGCCAAATATGACAGTGGTACCGGCTGGCCAAGCTTTTACCAAAGTCTGCCAGGTGCAATTGCCACGAAAGCGGACAACACATTGTTTACCACGCGAACCGAAGCGCATTGTCGCCGTTGCGGTAGTCATTTGGGCCACATCTTTGATGATGGGCCAGAGCCGACAGGCATGCGGCATTGTCTGAATGGCGTTTCACTAATTTTTGTGGCCGCCTAAAACCAACACGAACAAATCGCAAAGATCCCTATCGTAGAATCAAAAAAGGACCGCAATTTGGCGGTCCTTTTAAATTTCTAGTGCTAGTTTCTGAAACTGCGGCTTTCCTTGATCTGATCCCAGGCCCAGACAACTTCTTGCAAACGGTCCTCGTCGGATCGGTCACCGCCATTCATGTCTGGATGCAGAATTTTGATCAGCGCTTTGTATTGTTTGCGAATCTCGGTTTTAGTCCAGTGGTCGCGCGCTTCCAGAATTTCAACGGCACGCCGTTCCGTTGGCGGCAGTTTGCGAGTGCCGGTTATGGATTTTCCGGGGTTTTGCGTCGCATTGCTACCCAGAACCTGATGCGGGTCATCAACACCAAGGCGCGCCCATGCACGCTGTTCATCAGTTGCCTTCAAGGGCTTTGTCGGACGGCCCCATACGCGGTCTGACTGAACCTGTTCTTCGACCTCATCTTCGGTCGCACCGTTGAAAAAGTTCCATTTCAGATTGTATTCACGCACGTGGTCTTTGCAGAACCAATAGAAATCATCCAGGATATCCGGTGACTTGGGCGCACGATACTGGCCCGGCTCCTGACAGCTGGGATGTTCGCATTGACGGGTCGAGGTTTCGAAGGCCCCAGACATCCCACGCTTGCCTCTTGTCCGCTTCTTTTTGTCCGAAGAAACGGAAATATCGAATCCGAAGGGATCAGCTTTTTTCATGTTCTTTACCTTTTCGACTCGGACAAGAGAGTTTAGTGTTTTTTGAGCATTAGAGAAGGGGCTAGGGCAAAAAATATGACCGTTCAGGACGAAATCTACCAAAAACTTTCATCCGCGTTTTCGCCGGAGAGCTTAAATGTTGTTGATGAAAGCGAGGATCACCGTGGTCATGCCGGATATCAGGAGGGCGGGCAAAGCCATTTTCGAGTTGCTATTGTTGCGCCGGAATTTGCAGAAATGAGCCGTATTGCACGCCACAGGGCAGTACACGTTGCGATTGGGCCCGAGATTATCGGACGTATCCACGCGCTTACATTGGATATCAGTTCCTGAGTCAAGTTACTCAGCAGCGACTTCTGATTTGGGTTCGTCTTTGCCGGCTTCTTTCGCAGATCCCAAAGCGGGGGCCGCATTTTCCTGATCTTGATGCGCTGGTTGGATTGTTGGCGCGCTATGCATAAAACCACCCGTTGCCTGTGGCACAGCGAGCGTCACTGAAGAATCGGTCTTGGTTTCAGCACCGGTTTCAATTGCGCGGCGAAAAATTAGCATGTTCTGGAAAACGGTCGTTTTTCCGGTCAGGCCAGAGCGTTCTTCGCAAGGTAGGGTATCTGAACGCTGATATTCCCAGCCTTCACGCCCAAGCTCATTCATTACACCCATCAGGGTATTGGCAAAACGCGCGTCAGAGCTTTTCAATCCTTTTGCGCGTTCCCCCTTTTTCGGGGCAGGCACAACTTTATATTCGAATTTTGGCATTACCGTTTTCCCTGATCGGTTCTGGCGAAGTTACTCATTACCCGATTCGGGGGTGATTTGTCTAAAATGCTGCGATTATGTCCGTATTTTTGTTGCTTTATTGCCGATGCATGCGGATGACATTGTTGAGATTAGAACGCCACCGGTACGCTCATTTAGCAGCACTATAAGCCAAGCTTGTCTTTCACGAGGGCGTTGACGGTTGCGGGGTTTGCTTTGCCGCCGGTCGCCTTCATTACTTGGCCGACGAACCACCCGGCAAGCTTGGGGTTCTGCTGTGCTTTTTCGACCTGTGCGGGGTTGTCCGCAATAATCTGATCAACAGCGGCTTCAATCGCACCGGTGTCTGTCACCTGCTTCATGCCGCGTGCCTCGACGATATCTGCAGGGTCACCGCCTTCAGTATAGACGATCTCGAACAGTTCCTTGGCAATTTTGCCGGATATGTCACCTTTGGTAATCAACGCAATGATGCCGCCAAGCTGTTCTGCCGAAACCGGGCTGTCGGTGATAAGAAGATCGTCCTTTTTCAAACGGCCAAACAGTTCGTTAATCACCCAGTTCGCGGCCAGTTTTCCATCGCGCCCTTTGGCGACAACTTCAAAGAAATGCGCGCTTTCAACATCGGCGGTCAGGACGGACGCGTCATAGTCTGACAGGCCGAAATCCGCTATAAAACGCGCTTTCTTTGCATCCGGCAGTTCCGGAAGCGAGGCTTCTATTTCATCAACCCAGGCCTGTTCGATTTCGAGCGGCAGCAGGTCGGGGTCTGGGAAGTAACGGTAGTCATGCGCTTCTTCCTTGCTCCGCATAGAACGCGTTTCGTTTTTGTCGGGGTCATAGAGGCGCGTTTCCTGCACGACAGAACCGCCATCCTCAAGAATGGCGATCTGGCGGCGCGCCTCATAGTCGATGGCCGCCTGAATGAACCGCAAGGAGTTCATGTTCTTGATCTCGCAACGCGTACCAAGATGGCCGAAATCCTGTGTTTCCTGATACCGCTCATAGTCACCGGGGCGGCAGACAGACACGTTCACGTCTGCACGCATGCTGCCGTTCTGCATATTACCGTCACAAGTTCCGAGGTAGCGCAGGATCTGGCGCAGCTTTGAGACATAGGCAGCCGCCTCTTCGGGGCCGCGAATATCCGGGCGACTGACGATTTCCATCAGCGCAACGCCTGTGCGGTTCAGGTCAACGAAAGACATATTCGGGTCCATGTCGTGAATGGATTTGCCGGCGTCCTGTTCAAGGTGAATGCGTTCAACCCGCACTTTGCGCGCAATCCCTTCGCCCATTTCGACCAGAATTTCACCTTCACCAACGATTGGATGGTAAAGCTGGCTGATCTGATAACCTTGCGGCAAGTCCGGGTAGAAATAGTTCTTGCGGTCAAAGGCAGAGTAAAGGTTGATATCCGCTTTCAGGCCCAATCCCGTGCGCACGGCTTGCTCTACACAATATTCGTTGATCACCGGCAACATGCCCGGCATAGCGCTGTCAACAAAGGCGACGTTTGAGTTTGGCTCTGCCCCAAACCGGGTCGAAGCACCGGAAAACAGCTTGGCCTTTGACGTGACCTGCGCGTGGACTTCCAGCCCGATCACAAGCTCCCAATCTTCCTTGGCGCCAGCAATGGTTTTGGGGGTCGGGGCAGTGTAGGTAAGGTCGAGCATGTCAGATCCGTCCGAAAAGCAATTCAGCGCTTTCTAAGACAGGGCGAAGTGCGGGGCAAGATCACATAAGCCCACGTTCTGCCGCTACGGTGCGAAAATCCTGCAATGCAGCCGGAAAACCGGACAGTTCCCAATTCAAATCCTGCGGATTGCCGTGTCTGTCGGTAAAGGTGAAGCGAAAACTCTCACCAGTTTCCATCATTGATATCAGCGTGGCCGCATCCTCGCCTGTAAAATTGCAGTTGCGCCCCCTCAGGCATCCGCGTCGTTCGTTTGACCAGATGACACCTTCGTCAGCGAGGATGCGGAACCCGTCAGGTTCAAAGGCTGTGCCGCGTTCCATCCCAAAGTCGATTTCAAAGCCATCTGCGTGTGGTGTGATGAAAAGAAACTGTGCCGCGAATTTCGGTGCAGGGGAAAATACGTCAACCCGGCGGATGTAACAGCGTTCTTCCAAAGTGTCGCCTGTCAGCTGTTCGTCACAAAAAACATTCCAGATACCAAAGATCTGGTGGTGTGTCACACGCCAACTGCCAGCAGTGTCACCTCCGCTTCTGTCTTGTGCCAAGGCCGGAAGACAAAACAACAGCAAGATTGGCAGAGCATAACGCATAGTGGAATCCCCTTTTCGGGCACTATAGGCGCTTGTGGCTTAAACGGTATTCACAACAACGAGAAGTGATGGCGTTCCGTCACAACGCCACGTTCCTTCATCGCTTGCTCAAGCGTTTTATGCGGGGGAAGGCAGTCATAGGGCAGGCGGAGTTTTTTTCCATTGCTTAGAAAAAGCGTTACGCGCACGGAAAAATCTAACCGCGTGTCAAAGCGCGCCTTGACGATCTGTTCAAGTGGCAGTTCCTGCGTCACGTTGCCCGAAGACCAAGCGAGGCTTTGATCGTTGAGTTTTAGAGATGATGGACGATCTATTGCAACGTCCCAAAGCGCGGGCAGCGTAAAGATTACTAAACCACCAACAAGCCACCACGCAGCGTCAAAGACCAGCAAAAGCGCTGCCAATGCGGAGTAAACCAGTACCAAGACAATGATCGTACGCGTGTTTCGTCCGCTCGTTTTATAGGAAAATTCTTGCATCAGTAACCTCAGATCACGCAGACCCTACGCAGCGCTTTACCGGGGAACAAGTGTTAACCTTTCAGCTGATACTGATCCCAGCCGATATCACCGCTCCAGCGCCAGGCGGCTAACAGTGGTTTCTCGCGGGTTTCGCTGCTATGGGGCATCATCGAGTGATGAAATATAAGGTCACCTGCGGTTTTGCGATATCGCTCACCGTCGTCTGCGCTCCAGAACCCTTCCCCCGCCAGCATAATGAAACACTCTTCTGCGGCGTGGTTGCGGGTGACATAGTTCAAGCCGGCCCGTTGCATGAAAAGGCCGACCCGAACCGTTGGATGAAAAATCATGCCATTTGGCCCCAAAAGTTCTGCGGTCAGCATATGACGGGCGATTTCCGGGCGGATGCGGCCATCTTCCAAACCCGCGTAGTGCCATTTGATCAGCGGCAGAACCTCTTGCACAGCAACAGCCTCAGGCGCTGGGTTAGTTGCAAAGGCAGCTTCGAATTCTTCAAGAAATGGTGTTTCGTCAACCTCTGAAAACGAATGATCGGATGTTGTCGCCTTCTTTAGTGCAGTAACGGCTTCATTTGCCCCATCACGGCCCTCCCTTTCATAAAGGGACGCCAGGGTTGAAAACAGGTTTGAAAGATCATGTGCTATGATGCGCGCCTCGCTTTTCCGCATCAAGGCTGTGGTGCGTGATCCCGTCTTTGCAGTTTGCGACGCCAGTTGTCGTCTTTTGGCCGGTCCGCATTTCGCAGCCGGCCAAGTGAGTTGATTTTCGTGCTAAATTTTCTCTGCGCGTAGTTTCGAAAGCGAAAGCAGATGAAACCCAATGAAAATGGGTACAAAAAAACCTGGGAAAAGTGCCATCGGATAGCTGTTGATAATATTTGGTGCATCAAGCGACCAGATGTGAGCAAACCCTTCTGTGGTCAAAACCCCGGTTCCAACCGCAACGGCAAAATCAAGCAGCCCGATGACATTTGCGCGAACGAGCTTTTTACGGGCATCAGGAGCGTTTTGCTGAACGGCCCGATAGGCACTAATACCAGCGAAACCAGCCCAGATGTCACCAAGGCCTGCGGGCAAGGCGAACTGCCATGGGATATCTCCGGTCAGCCAGCCAACCAGAAAGATGAACCCCATGACACGCAGCATTTGAATGGCAATCAGCGAGGAATGGCTTGCCTGGTTAAACAGCGCATTGCCGGTGGCGGTTTTGCGCCCGAGGAACCAGATTAGCGGGCCGCCGATCAGAATGGGCATCAGCGCGAAGGGTGGGTCAGCGAAAGTTTCGGGCGGCATCAAGATTCCGGCAAGGCTAAGGGCTGATGCGCCTGCAAACCAAACACCGAAAAAAAGGCCCGCAAACGAGACGGTGACAAGCATTCGCCCAAGGGTGAATTGTGCTTTCTGCGCGTGATACGCGATGAGCCCCAAAGCGATTGCCGGAACGAGCAAAGCAAAGCTCTGAACGTAATATTCCGTGAATTGAACGAACATTTCTCTCTCCTATATTGATATCGATCACGTAGTGACTATAAATATAGAAGTCAATTCAAGAACGGTAATTTATATGGTAGGCAAGACGCATGGAGATTCCTGACAAAACAAATTGCCCGATCAAACGCACAACTGATGTGGTTGGCGATCAGTGGAGCTTTCTGATTATGCGAGAGCTGATTTTGGAAGGACCGCGTCGTTTCAAAGACTTTGAAGACGTCTTGTCTGTCAGCCCAAACACCTTATCGGCGCGGCTCAAAAAACTCGAAGACGCGGGTGTGATACGCCGTGAATTCTACTCAACGTATCCACCACGCGCCGAGTATCACCTGACGGAAAAGGGCGAGTCGCTAAAACCGGTTATCGGCGCCATGTACGAATGGGGAATGGGCCCGGGACTGAAACAATAGGCCGCCCGAAAAGAAGCTTATCCGTTCAGTATCCGCCCGACCATCTCGCTTGTGTCGCGTGACAGACCGGGTGTTGATTGAATTCGCTCTAAAGCGTCCCTCATCAGGGACTGTCGGTCACCATCATAACGTCGCCAGGTTTCAAACGCTGTGGACAAGCGTGCCGTGGTTTGTGGGTTCAGCGCATCAAGGCGGATCAACCAGTCCGCCATCAGGTTGTAGGATGCGCCGGTCGAGTCGTGAAAGCCCGCTGCATTCATGGCGAGGGCGCCAAAGACTGCACGGAAGCGGTTTGGGTTTTTCAAATCAAACGCAGGGTCTTTGGTCAGCCTGTCAGCTGTTGCAGCGGCGCGTTCCGGTGCTGCGTAACTGACTTGCAGACCAAACCATTTGTCCATTACCAGGCGGTCTTGGCCCCATTGCGTGCGGAAGGCCGCAAGCTCTGCTTCCCCCTTTTCAATCGTCAGCAGGCAGGACAGCGCGCCAAGCTGCTGGGTCATGTTGTCTGCACTTTCATACTGACGTGATGCGGCAGAACCACCGTCAAGGCGTGACAACAGGCTGAGTGCTGCTCCCTGTAACGCTCTGTTCCCGGCAGCTTCAGCATCGGGTGAATAGGGTCCGGGCACATGCATTTCCGCGTAAATCTTTGGCAGTAAGTCCTGTAAGTGCTGGGCAAGTGTTTGTTTCAATGTCTGCGAGGCGCGATAGATCTTGTCAGGGTCTGGGGTCAGCCCGGCGTCAAACAATGTTTGTGCGATGTCGTCCTGACTTGGCAGGCTAAGCGCAAGCGCGCGGAACGCGGGGTCAAGGCTGTCATCACGTAAAACTGCCATCAGCGCGTCAAGATAGGCGGTGTCCGGTGGCGTGCCATCGGTTACCATGCGGCTCAGGGTGTCTTTGCCTAGCGCGCGCCCGGCTTCCCATTTGTTGAACGGGTCCGTGTCATGGGCCAACAGAAACGCGCGTTCAGCATTGCTGGTTTCACGTTGCAGGATGACCGGGGCGGAAAACCCGCGCAGGATTGACGGAACCGGCTGTGCTGCCAGTTCTTTAAACTCAAAACTCTGTTCTGCCTCGGTCATCTCCAGAATAGTGGTTTCCACCACCTCGTCGCCGTTGGGGTTTAGCAGCCCGACAGCAACCGGAATAACCCGCGGGTCTTTCTTGGGCTGGCCCGGAGTTGGCGGAGTTTCCTGTTTCAGATGCAGCGTATAGGTGCCGTTGTCAAAGTGATCGGTCACAGTCACACGTGGCGTGCCAGCCTGTTCATACCAACGTTTGAACTGGGTCAGATCCCGGCCCGTTGTGTCCTCAAACACCTTCAGCCAGTCTTCTATCGTGGCGGCATCGCCATCGTGGCGTTCAAAATAAAGGTCGAGCGCTTTTGCATAGTCAGCATCCCCAACCAGACGCTTCAGCATCCCAATGACTTCTGCACCTTTCTCGTAAACCGTTGCGGTGTAGAAGTTATTGATTTCAACAAAGCTGTTGGGGCGCACGGGGTGGGCGAGCGGACCATTGTCTTCGCGGAACTGACGGCCGCGCAACGCAAGCACATCATTAATGCGTTTCACCGCATGGCTGCGCATGTCGCCCGTGAACTGCTGATCGCGAAAAACGGTTAGCCCTTCTTTCAGGCAGAGCTGAAACCAGTCACGGCAGGTAATCCGGTTCCCTGTCCAGTTGTGAAAATACTCATGTGCGATGATGGCTTCGATACGCTCAAAGTTTGTATCGGTTGAGGTTTCCGGGCTGGCAAGAACGGCCGAGGAGTTGAAGATATTCAGCCCCTTATTTTCCATCGCCCCCATGTTGAAGTCATCAACCGCCACGATGTTGAAAATATCGAGATCATATTCGCGTCCATAGGTCTGTTCATCCCAGACCATGGACCGTTTCAGTGCCTCCATCCCAAAGGCGCATTTGTGTTCATCCCCAGGGCGCACATAGATGTTCAGCTCAACGTGTTTGCCGGACATGGTGGTGAATTCATCCGGATGCGCGATAAGGTCGCCAGCAACAAGTGCAAATAGGTAAGCAGGCTTTGGCCAGGGGTCATGCCATTCAGCCCACCCATCGCCAGACGCGGCAGGGTTGCCGTTTGAGAGCAGCACCGGCAGATCACCCTCAATCCGCACGGTGAAGGTCGTCATCACATCCGGACGGTCGGGGTAATACGTTATCTTGCGAAAGCCTTCCGCCTCGCATTGTGTGCAATACATCCCGTTTGACATGTAAAGCCCTTCAAGCGCCGTATTGGTCGATGGGCTTATTTCAACCTCTGCTTCCCAGATAAACGGCGCATCGGGCACCGCAACTGTGAGGCCTTCATCTGCAATCTCAGGTCGACACGCTTTCCCATCTACTGTGGCTGAAATCAGCGATAGCTGTTCGCCGTGGAGAAAGAATTCACGGTCTGTCGTTTCGGGATTGGGGCGAAATGCAATGCGGCTAAGGACCCGGGTTTTGGTTGGGTCCAGCTTAAATGTCAGATGCACATTGTCGATCAGATAGGCGGGGGGGGTGTAATCTTTCAGAAAAATCGTCTCATTGCGCATCACGGGCTCCTGCAACCGAATTTGTCCTAGATGTAACGGAATGCTTGGCCGCCGCAAGGCTTGGAAAAAAGAGGATAGCACCTCACAAGTTGCCCAAATTGGTAACTTAATATTACCACAGTTGTTGCGTATCGGAAACTTTGGCCCTAAATAGGCGCAATTCAGTTGTATACCGTACCATACAGAGGTGATTCCATGCCAGCCCGCATTGATAAAAACGGACTTCAGGTCGACCCGACGCTCGTTGAATTTGTTGAGGCGCAGGCCTTACCCGGTACGGGAGTAAAGACAGATCAGTTCTGGTCCGGCTTCTCGGACCTCGTTCATGACCTTGGTCCCAAGAACAAGGCGCTTCTGCAAACCAGAGAAGATATGCAGGCGGCAATTGACGATTGGCATATCGCAAATCGCGGAAAAGTTCATGACGCCGCAGCCTATCGGGCGTTCCTGGAAAATCTCGGGTATCTTTTGCCGGAAGGGCAGGATTTTAGCATCGACACAGCCAATGTTGATCCAGAGATAGCGTCGATTGCAGGCCCACAGTTGGTGGTTCCGATCATGAATGCCCGCTATGCACTGAATGCGGCGAATGCGCGGTGGGGGTCGCTCTATGATGCGCTGTATGGCACAGATGCACTTGGTGATCTGCCTGCTGGAAAGGGGTATGACCCGGCGCGCGGCATGCGCGTTATCGCCTGGGGTAAATCCTTTTTGGATGATGCGGTTCCGCTACAAACAGGCAGTTGGGCAGATCTGGACAAGCTGGCAGTACGAGACGGGCACCTTCAGGCCGGTGCGGGTCTGAAAGATAATGCCCATTTTGTCGGATTTATTGGCGACGCCACTGATCCAAGTGAAATCATTCTTAAAAACAACGACCTGCACATCAGGGTTGTGATCAACAAAGAAACGCCGGTTGGCAAAGCTGACAAGGCTGGCATTTCGGATATCGTGCTTGAAAGCGCGCTTTCCGCGATTATGGATTGCGAAGATTCCGTCGCCGCCGTGGATGGCGAAGACAAGGTTCTTGCCTATCGCAACTGGCTTGGTCTGATGAAGGGCGATTTGTCAGATGAGGTCTCAAAGGGCGGCAAAACCTTCCTGCGCGTTTTGAACAAAGATCTGGAATTCACCGCAACAGACGGTAGCGCACAAACCCTTAAGGGCAGGGCACTAATGTTAGTGCGCAACGTTGGGCATTTGATGACCAACCCGGCCATTCTGGACAAGGACGGCAACGAGGTTGGCGAAGGCCTGATGGATGCCATGATGACAACCGCCATCGCGATGCATGATTTGCAGCGGGACGGTGGAAATTCGGTTCACGGATCAGTCTACGTGGTGAAGCCAAAAATGCACGGCCCGGAAGAGGTGGCTTTCGCGGATGAAATATTCGGCCGTGTAGAAGCAGCGTTGGGTTTGCCGCAATACACAGTAAAGCTTGGGATCATGGACGAGGAACGCCGCACCTCGGCAAACCTCAGGGAATGCATCCGGGTCGCAAAATCACGTGTTGCCTTTATCAACACGGGTTTTCTGGACCGCACAGGGGATGAAATTCATACTTCGATGGAAGCGGGCGCAATGGTCCGTAAGGGCGAGATGAAAAATTCCGCCTGGATCACAGCCTACGAAGACAGAAACGTCGATATCGGTCTTTCCTGCGGTCTGCATGGACGGGCGCAAATCGGCAAAGGCATGTGGGCGGCACCTGATCTGATGGCTGATATGCTTCGTGATAAAATTGGCCACCCGATGTCCGGGGCAAATTGCGCCTGGGTGCCCAGCCCAACCGCCGCGACGTTGCATGCAACGCATTACCACACGGTAAATGTGTTTGAGCGTCAGGATGAAATTTCTAAGGGTGGCGCGCGTGGCACACTTTCCGATTTGCTGACCATCCCCGTCGCAAAGGGTGTGAACTGGTCAGAGCAGGAAATCGCGGAAGAGATTGAAAACAACGCTCAGGGGATACTTGGCTATGTGGTACGCTGGGTGGATCAGGGGGTTGGCTGCTCGAAAGTGCCGGACATCAATGATGTGGGGCTGATGGAAGACAGGGCGACTTGCCGGATTTCGTCACAGGCGCTGGCCAATTGGCTTCATCATGGTGTTGTTTCGCAAGAGCAGGTTATGGCCGTGATGAAAAAGATGGCGGCTGTGGTTGATCAGCAGAACGCAGGCGATGCGGTCTATATACCTATGGCACCGGATTTCGACGGTATCGCTTTCCTGGCGGCGTGTGATCTGGTGTTCAAAGGCCGTGTGCAGCCATCTGGGTACACTGAACCGGTGTTGCATGAGCGTCGGCTCGAACTTAAAAAACGACATCAACAAGGGGCTTCAAATGTCAGAAATTACGCTTAGAAAAGCGAAAACGATTATCAGAGCGACCCTTAGTAAAGGCAAAGAGCTTGGGCTGAAGCCGCTTTCTGTTGTGGTTCTTGATGCGGGCGGCCACGTGAAAGCGTTTGAGCGGGAGGACAGTGCGTCCCCCGGCCGTTTTGCGATTGCGCAGGGCAAGGCATATGGCGCTGTCATGCTGGGCATGGCTGGCACTGCCCAGATGATGCGGGCCGAGCAGCAAGCGTATTTCATGGCTGCTGTAAATGGGGTTTATGGAGGGCAGGTTGTGCCTGTTCCCGGCGGTATTCTGGTGCGCGACAAAAAAGGCGCGGTCATCGGGGCCGTGGGTGTAACCGGTGACACCTCTGACAACGATGCAAAAGCGGGGCTCGCTGGTATTGAAGCCGCGGGCCTTTCGGGCGAGGCGTGATTTTTCAGTGTTGCAACCTTGCACATCTGAATGTGCAAGGTTGCTCTACACACAAGAATAGAAACAGCTTATAGGTATCCGAAGTTCAAGACAAAGGTATCAAATGGCCCGCCCAATTGTTGGTATAATTTCAAACAGCTATCTGATGAACGACAATTATCCCACGCATGCTGGCGGAACCATGAATTCCGAAGCAATCAGCGAAGTGTCTGGTTGTATGCCGCTGCTTATCCCGTCAGATCCGCGTTTTGTTACGGTCGAAGAACTGCTCGTGACCTGTGATGGGTTCTTGCTGACCGGTGGGCGGCCGAACGTGCACCCGGAAGAATATGGTGAACCCGCAACCGATGCGCACGGCGAATTTGATCGCAATCGTGATGCGATCACCCTGCCGCTTGTGCGGGCCTGTGTTGAGCGCGGTCAGCCGATTTTAGGGGTTTGCCGTGGTTTTCAAGAGGTTAATGTCGCGTTGGGCGGCACGCTTCACCCGGAAATCAGGGATTTGCCCGGTCGCGAAAACCACCGAATGCCACCAGAGGGCACGCTGGAAGAAAAATTTGCGTTGCGCCATACCGTCCGGTTCGCAAAAGACGGTGTGTTTCACCGCATGATGGGTGCGGAAGAGGTGATGACAAACACGCTGCATGGTCAGGGTATCAAAACGGCCGGAAAACGTGTCGTTATTGACGGCTGGGCGCCTGATGAAACACCCGAAGCGATATATGTCGAAGGTGCGCCGGGTTATGCAATATCGGTGCAATGGCACCCGGAATGGCGTGCTGCGCAAGACCCTGTCTCGCGCCCCTTGTTCGCCAGCTTTGGCGAGGCTGTGCATGCGTGGTCGGAGGGCCGGACGTCACCATCTTTGCGCCACGCCTAGATCGGAATTGACTGCCATTTAACCCATTTGGGTTTCACCGCGGGTTCTTAAGCATAAGGCTCATTGCGAACCGTTCCAGTTTTTGACCATTTCGCTCCACTGTCTCGGCATAGTCGACGGTCCACCCTTGTCGCAGGAAAAACCTTCGGGCCTGATGACTTGCGTGCACAGTGAGACGGTCTAGGCCTTCCGTGTCCGCCCACTCCAGTACTTCGCTATAAAGCGCCTTTGCAACGCCAAGACCGATGTACTCTGGCAGCACAAAGGCAAGGTCTAAATAGCCGCCGGGTTCCACAGCCATAAAACCGACGGGTTGCGCTTCATGTTCCGCAACCCAGCAGATGAGCGCAGCGTCAAAAGGCTTTTGCCTTTTTTCGGACGGAGCCCAGGCAACCCGCTGCTCTTGTGTGTAAAACTGCGCGGTGCCTTCGCGAACGGCGCGAAAGTAGATATGATGTAATGCGTCATCATCTTCCGGCCCAGAGGCGCGTATATGAAGCTTCATGTAACGCGTGCGCGCGTTTTGTATTCCGACGTGTCCCACAGGCGGTTCGCCGTAACATCAGTAAGAACATCAACCGCACGAGCGACATCTGCTTCGTCGATATAAAGCGGCGTGAAACCAAAACGCATGATGTCAGGCGCGCGAAAGTCACCAATTACGCCGTGCGCAATAAGGGCCTGCATCGCCGCGTAGCCATTTTCAAACCGGAAAGAGACTTGCGAGCCACGGGCAGCGCCATCGCGCGGGCTGGCGAGTGTCAGTTCAGGGCAGCTCGCCTCAACCCCTGCAATGAACTGATCACACAGTTTTATCGATTGCGCGCGTACATCGTGGATGTTGGCACTATCCCAAACGTCCATTGCCGCCTCCAGTGCGGCAAGTTGCAGGATCGGCGGTGTGCCAACGCGCATGCGTTCAATGCCAGAACCGGGCCGGTAAGATAGGTCAAATTCAAACGGCGCTTCATGCCCCAGCCAGCCGGAAAGCGCGGGGCGAACTTTGTCAACATGCCGGGGTGCAACATAGATAAACGCGGGTCCACCGGGGCCGGAGTTCAGGTATTTATAGGTGCACCCCACCGCAAAATCAGCGTTTGCCCCAGCAACGTCCACGGGCAAAGCACCGGCACTGTGGGCAAGATCCCAGACAGTGATGATTCCATGCGCCTGTGCTTTTACAGTTAGCGCGTTCATATTGTGAAGGCGACCCGTGCGGTAATCTACCTCGGTCAGCATCAGAACAGCTACGTCGCTGGAAAGCGAATTTTCCACGTCTTCCGGCTTTACGGTTCTAAGCTCGAAATCAGAGCCAAGTGTTTTACACAGCCCTTCGGCCATATAGAGGTCTGACGGGAAATTCCCGTTATCTGAAAGGATCACGCGGCGCTTCGGGTTCATCTCAAGTGCAGAGGCGAGCGCCTGATAGACCTTGATCGACAGCGTATCCCCCAACACGACATGGCCGGGTTCCGCACCAATCAGCTTTCCTATGCGATCGCCGATTTCAGTTGGCATCCCCATCCAGCCCGCTTTGTTCCAGCCAGTGATCAGCATCTCGCCCCATTCGTCCTGCATGGTGCGCGCCAGCCGTTTCGGGGCGGCCTTTGGAAGCGGACCCAGCGAATTGCCGTCAAGGTAAATTATCCCATCTGGCAAATGAAACATCGCTTTGGTGGCTACAAAATCGGTCATGGCGAAATCTCTTGCTTTGTGGAATCCAGATGCGGTGTCGTGCCTTCAGAAAGCTATCTTATCTGACCTGAGGCGCAAGGGCGCAGGTTTGTGAATTGCAATTTCGCAATGGACAGCACAATTGTAGGAAACCGAAAAGGAGTAGGGTCCATGAAATCCATTGATGTCCCACCGGTATGGTTGGCAGCTTTTCTGGTTTTGGCCTGGTGCCAGACAGTCTATTTACCGGGCTTAACATTTGGTGGCGCCTGGGCCGACTTCCTGGGTGGAATTTGCCTTGGCGGTGGAATATTACTTCTTATACTTTCGCTTCGGGAATTTACGCGCCACAAAACCACGGTGCATCCGCACAAAGAATCCAGCAATCTCATTCAGACAGGTGTTTACAAACGGTCACGCAACCCGATCTATCTGGGCGATGTGCTTTGCCTGACTGGTCTGATTTTATATTGGGACGCGGTGTTGTCTCTGCCGCTTGTTCCGATCTTTGTCTGGATTATGGAAAAGCGCTTTATTGTGCCGGAAGAGGATCGGCTTCGCCGTAAGTTCAGGGTTCAGTTCGCGGCCTACACGCGAAAAACCCGCCGCTGGCTATAGCGAAAGCCGACCATCAATAAACCGTTAGCGTCAACTTCTTGTGAAATAATATTGCGCAGGGTATGACGCTCTTATCTGAAAATGTCTGCACGGGGTTCGTTTTAGCTCAAACTGGAACGGTTTTCCGTAACATCCGCAGAAAAGGGGAAAATCGACGTGAAAATTGGTACGCCGAAGGAAGTTTTTGAGGGAGAGGCGCGTGTAGCCATGACTCCCGAGAGTGCGGTTCAGCTGCAAAAGCTGGGCTATGACTGTGTTATCGAATCCGGCGCTGGTGATGCGGCTGGTTTTTCCAACGCCACCTACAAGGCTGTGGGTGTTGAGGTCGTGAAAACCGGCGCTGCGCTTTTCAAGGCGGCAGACATCGTGGTCAAGGTGCGCCAGCCCAATGACACAGAGCTTAAACGTCTTCGCAAAGGGCAGACGCTGGTTTCCTTCTTTAATCCCGGTGGGAACGAAGAAGGCATGGAAGCCGCCCGTGCCAAAGGCGCAAACGTGATTGCCATGGAAATGGTGCCGCGTATTTCCCGTGCGCAAAAGATGGATGCGCTAAGCTCTATGGCCAATATCGCGGGCTATCGCGCGGTGATCGAGGCGGGCAACAACTTTGGCCGCTTCTTTACCGGGCAGATCACGGCTGCGGGTAAGGTACCACCTGCCAAGATCCTTGTGGTTGGGGCAGGGGTTGCTGGTTTGGCTGCAATCGGAACTGCAACCAGTCTTGGCGCTGTGACCTACGCCTTTGACGTGCGCCCTGAAGTGGCGGAGCAGGTTGAATCCATGGGGGCTGAATTCGTCTATCTCGACTTTGACGAAGAACAACAGGATGGTGCAGCCACTGGCGGCTACGCTTCTGTTTCCTCGCCAGAGTTCCGCGAAGCACAGCTTGCGAAGTTTCGCGAGCTTGCCCCGGAAGTGGACATTGTAATCACCACCGCGCTGATCCCGAACCGCGAAGCGCCAGAGCTTTGGACCGAAGATATGGTCAAAGCGATGAAACCCGGCTCTGTGATCGTGGACCTTGCTGCCGAAAAGGGTGGTAACTGCAAACTGACGGTGGCCGACGAAAAAATTGTCACAGCCAATGGCGTGACCATCATTGGCTACACTGATTTCCCGAGCCGGATGGCCTCGCAGGCTTCAACGCTTTATTCAACCAACATTCGCCACATGATGACGGATCTGACCCCGGAAAAAGACGGGAAGATCAATCATGACATGGAAGATGATGTGATCCGCGGCGCGACGGTGACCTTCAAGGGTGAAATCACCTTCCCGCCGCCGCCGCCGAAGATACAGGCGATCGCCGCCAAACCGAAAGAAGCCACCAAAGAGCTTACGCCCGAGGAAAAACGCGCCGCAGAGGTGGCAGCTTTTCAAAAGGCAACGCGCAGTCAGGTTGGTATGCTCGCCATTGGCGGATTGCTGATGCTGATCATCGGGGCCTATGCACCGGCGAGCTTTATGCAGCACTTCATCGTCTTTGCGCTTGCCTGTTTTATCGGCTTTCAGGTGATCTGGAACGTCAGCCACGCGCTGCACACGCCGCTGATGGCGGTGACGAACGCGATCTCTGGTATCATCATTATCGGCGCGTTGTTGCAGATTGGCTCGGGCTCATGGCTTGTGATGATCCTCGCCGCGATATCGGTGCTGATTGCCTCGATCAACATTGTTGGTGGCTTCCTGGTGACACGCCGGATGCTTGCCATGTTCCAGAAGTCCTGAGGAGAGCGACATGAGCATTGGTATTACATCCGCGGCTTATATTGCCGCTTCGGTTCTTTTTATTCTTTCACTGGGCGGTCTCAGCAATCAGGAAAGCGCGAAACGCGCTGTCTGGTATGGGATTGTGGGCATGGCGGTGGCGGTTGTTGCCACCGTATTTGGCCCTGACAGCGGCAACTACATCGTCCTTTTGCTGATGGTCGCGATTGGTTCTTACGCTGGCTATTATGTTGCTGGCAAAGTTCAGATGACCGAGATGCCACAGCTTGTGGCAGCGCTGCACAGCTTTGTAGGCCTGGCCGCGGTCTTTATCGGGCTGAACGCCGATCTGGAGCTTTCTGCGGTGCAGGGCATGGATCAGGCGGCGCGTGACGCGCTGCATGGTTTTGCCAAAAAGCTCGCGCATAAAGACGGCGTCGAAGTCGCCATTCTGAAGGTCGAGGTGTTTCTTGGTATCTTCATCGGTGCGGTGACTTTCACGGGCTCTGTCGTGGCTTTTGGCAAACTTGCAGGCAAGCTTGACGGCAAGCCAAAGAAACTGCCGGGTGGTCACGCGCTGAATGCGGGTTCTCTGGCGCTCTGCATTATCCTTGGCCTGATGTATTTCAACGGTGCCGGTATCTGGACAATGGTCGCTGTAACGCTCATCGCAGGCTTCATTGGATATCATCTGATCATGGGCATCGGTGGCGCTGACATGCCGGTTGTTGTGTCAATGCTGAACAGCTATTCCGGCTGGGCTGCAGCGGCCATCGGCTTTACGCTGGGCAATGACCTTCTGATCGTGACCGGCGCACTTGTTGGTTCATCCGGTGCGATCCTGTCTTACATCATGTGCCGTGCGATGAACCGGCATTTTGTTTCGGTGATCCTTGGGGGCTTTGGCGGTGCGGTTGGTCCGCAGATGGAAGTCGAAGGCGAGATGATCGCAATCGAGGCCGAGGGCGTTGCTGCGGCATTGGAGGACGCAGACAGCGTGATTATCATCCCGGGTTACGGCATGGCGGTTGCGCAGGCGCAGCAGTCAGTCTCTGAACTGACAAAACGTTTACGCGCCAAGGGCAAAGAAGTACGCTTTGCCATCCACCCGGTCGCCGGGCGTTTGCCGGGCCACATGAATGTGCTGCTGGCCGAAGCGCGCGTGCCTTACGATATCGTTATGGAAATGGATGAAATCAACGACGATTTCCCATCAACCGAT
>Ga0316189_10000168_pt1 | contig 62755 bp, 41 predicted proteins | sample LowCovwburrow_MG_FD_204930 | JGI IMG/M metagenome (GOLD analysis project Ga0316189, IMG submission 204930) | Coastal sediment microbial communities from Maine, United States - Lowes Cove worm burrow | ecosystem: Environmental > Aquatic > Marine > Coastal > Sediment | place: USA: Maine...
GCTACCGGATCCGGCGCCAGCTCCGGCGCGCCCGACGCCTCGTCGACAGCCGGCGAAGACTCGATGTTCGCCGGATGAACCCCCGCGCCCGAGGGCGTCGCAGATGGGTCTGTTGTCACAGCGGGCGCCGCCCCCGACGAGCCGGAGAGTGCGCGAACGACCCACAACGAGACTGCGGCGAACACCACGAACACAAGCAAGGCGACAGCACGCTTCAACATCAACTGATCTCCCGCGCGCGTGGCGCCTCAGCTCTGCTAGACTGTCCGTCGGTGGAACAGGTCAAGAACCCATACCACTCCAGGCTGTACAAGCACCTGGAGACGCTGCAGATCGACCCCACGCAGCCGCTCGGCCCCGAGGGCCTGCATGCCTTGCTCGTTGCGGCGAGCGCCGAACAGCTCAAGGCCGACGAGTGGATCGAGGTACTGGAGAAGATCCTCGACACCATGGAAGGCGTCAACTGCCACCTCATGAAGGACGGCAGCATCACCGGCATCAGCGAGCACGCACCCGGTGTGTTCGGAGTGCCGATGAGCGAGCTCGTCGGAAAGACCTTGCTGGACGTCGTCCGCATCGAGACAGAGCTCGGGGTCCGCCTCACGCACGCGACCATCCAACGTCCCCGAAAGATCCCGCGAGCGCGAGTCTTCCGCGCGGATGGGTCATCGTATGTCGCATCCGTCACTACGAAGATGATCGCAGAGGGTGAACCGGGAGCGGGCACCGTGCTGTCCATTGTCGACGTGGAGGACCGCGTCGCGCAGGAGAGGGCGCTGCACAACGCCCGCATCGAGGCGCTGGCGGCGCGCAAGTCCGAGCGCAACACGGCGCGGTTCTTGGCCAACATGAGCCACGAGCTCCGCACCCCACTCAACGCCATCATCGGGTACTCAGAGCTGATGTTGGACGACGCGCGGGCCACCGGCGACGAGAGCAAGGCAGCACTCCTGGACAAGGTCACCCACGCCAGCCGGCATCTCGCCAGCCTGATTGGTAGCATCCTCGATCTCAGCAAGGTCGAAGCAGGAATGCTCCAGCTGAACCCTGAGTCGCTCGACCTGGTGCCCCTGGTCACCCAGCTGCTGGAGATGGTGAGGGACCCGCTGGAGTCGAGCGGAGTGGCACTCACCCTGGAGGCGGCGCCAGAGCTCGTGTTGCGCACCGACGCGATGCGTGTCCGGCAGGTCGCGCTCAACATGCTGTCCAACGCACAGAAGTTCACCCCCCAGGGCTCGGTTCACATCCGCGTGGCGGCGTGCCCTCCGGGGGCGTGCATCGAGGTGACCGACACGGGAATCGGGATGACACCGGACGTGCTGCTCCGGGTGTTTCACGAGTTCGAGCAGGCCAACCTGGAGACGGCGCTCCGCTTTGGAGGGACGGGCCTCGGGCTGCCGCTGTCCCGGAAGCTGTGCCGACTCCTCGGCGGAGATCTGACCGCCACAAGCACGCCAGGCAAGGGCAGCACCTTCACGATGACCCTGGCCGATCTGCCGCCCAGTCCGCCCGGGGGTTGACGCCCCGTGAGGTGTGCCTACCTCAGAGGGGAGCACGGTGCCATGGTGGACCGCGACTCAACAACATGACAATCGAGCACACTGTGCGCCTTCGTGGCACTGATCGCTCGAGGTTTGCTTCCATTGAGGAACCAATGCGTACCTACGACCTGACCCCCCTGTTTCGCTCCTCCGTCGGCTTCGACCGCGTCTCCCGTCTCATGGAGAGCGCCATGAAGCTCGACGACGTCAACCGCAGCTACCCGCCGTACAACATCGTCCGGCTCGATGACACCAACTACCGCATCACGCTCGCGGTCGCCGGCTTCGCCGAGGACGACCTCGAGGTGGAGCTGCACAACAACCGCCTCACGGTCTCGGGCAACACGGAGGCCGGCGACGACGGCGTCGAGTACCTGCACCGTGGCATCGCGGGGCGCTCGTTCGAGCGCTCGTTCCAGCTCACCGACCACATCGAGGTGAAGGGCGCCACGACCGACCGCGGCCTGCTCCACATCTCCCTCGAGCGTCGTGTGCCCGACGCCCTCAAGCCGCGCCTGATCCAGATCGGCGCTGTGGAAGAGGCCGCCGCGGCCAAGTAGACCCGACACGTTAGGACCGTCCCGGAGGGGCCGTGATCATCGCCTTCCTGGACATCATCGCCGAGCTGGCCCCCTGGCTGTTGCTGGGTGCGGCCGCCTCGGCGCTCCTGCATTGGCTGGTGCCCAAGCACTGGCTCTCCACACACCTCTCCGGCCGCACTGGCGTCCTCAAGGCGGTCGCCCTGGGTGTGCCGCTGCCGCTGTGCTCGTGCGGTGTCATTCCCGCCGGCGTGGGCCTGAAGCGGGACGGCGCCAGCACCGGCTCCGCGGTCGGCTTCCTGGTCGCCACCCCCCAGACCGGAGTGGACAGCGTCCTGGTGACCGCGTCGATGCTGGGCTGGCCCTTCGCTCTGTACAAGGTCGGAGCCGCCGCACTCACGGGCGTCACCGCGGGCTGGCTGGCCGATGCGGTGGACCCGGGGGTCGCCCCCGGACCTGCACCGTCACAGGTCGTGCCGCGCCCCACCCTTCGCGCGGCCATCGACCACGCCATCGAAGTCCTGCGCTCGATCTGGCGATGGCTCGTGTTCGGCATCGCAGTCAGCGCGCTGCTGACGGTCTACGTGCCAGCCGACGCGCTCTCCGAGACCGTCCTCGGTGTGGGCGCCTTCGCCGTGCTCGCCGTGCTCGCGCTCTCCGTCCCCCTGTACGTCTGCGCCACGGCATCCGTCCCGATCGCCGCCAGCCTGGTCGCCGCGGGGCTACCCACCAGCGCCGCGCTGGTGTTCCTGATGGCCGGCCCGGCCACGAACGTCGCCACCATGGGGGCCGTCCAGCGCACGTTCGGCGGTCGGGTGCTCGGCGTGTACCTCGGCACCGTGGTCGTCGGCAGCGTGGGTCTCGGGCTCGCGTTCGACGCCCTGTTCAGCACCACCGTCGTCGCGGGCATGAACCACGACCACACCGGCCCGGTCGCCATCGCCAGCGCCGTGGTGCTGGGCGCGCTGCTGCTGTGGTTCGCCATCGAAGACGCGCGGGCTTGGCTGCGGCCCGCCGCCCGCACGGATGCCCCCGCGATCGAGCTGGACGTGTCCGGTATGACCTGCGGAGGCTGCGCTCGGAAGCTCACGACGGCGCTCCTCGAGGTCGACGGCGTGGAAGCGGTGGACGTGGACCACGACGCGGGCAAGGCGGTGGTGCGAGGGCATGCCCAGCTCTCTGCGCTTCACCAGGCGACGACCGGCGCGGGCTTCACAGTCGCAGCCGCGGCGCAGTAGCCTACGAGGCCCCGTCGTCCCGCAGGCGACGACTAGATGTGGACGGACACCTGCGTCCACATGTCGGTCGTGCGCTCGGCGACGAGCGAGACCGAGCCTACAATCACGAGCACGATGAGGCTGGCGATCAGCCCATACTCGAGCGCGGTTGCGCCCTCTTCGTCGTCGATGAACTCTGTGACTCTCGCAAGGGAACTAATCATTTCAATCACCCAATGAACGCAACCTACCAGAGAGTTCTGATGGCTGCGTCTCAGTACGGTTTCAGCAGGGTTGGTTCGGGACCTGATCGCCGTTGACGAGCCCCAAACATCTCGCTCACCAATCGCTCACAAACAACCGGGAACCAGACCCACGCTGCTGCGGACAAACACGGGACAACCCACGATTTGGATCACTCAATGTGGAACGAAGACCCCGCGCATGCCGTCGAAGACCCACTCCCGCATGAAGACATCACGGCCCTGTTGGCGCGCGCTGGAAGATCTTCGCACGCCCTCGGCGCACACCAGGGACGCCCCAAAGTGCTCGAGGTGTCGCAGGTCTGGGGACAGACGCTGCTGGACACACGCCACTTCCCCGCCGACCCCGGACGCGAGGTCACGCTCGGACCGACGGTCGGGCACCGCTGGCGCGTGCTCGGCACCGACATGGGCTGGGTGCCGCCGCCCCTGCACCTGCTCTTGCCGTGGACGGCTCCGGGGCTCTCCGAGGTCACCTCCGACCAGCGCTGGGACTTCTTCGGGCACCGGCTGCGCCGGCCGTTTCGCGTAGAGGACGGCGCCTGGGCCGCGGTCATCGATCCTCGCTGGGACGGCTTCGCCGAGGTGGACGGGCGTCGCATGTCGTGGACCGACCTTGTGTCCTGGGGGCTCGCAACCGAGGAGGTCGACGACATCCTCGTCCCGCTGAACGGGGTCGAGCGGGTCCTGGCGGCGATCGACGGACAGCTGTTCCTCGCACACCTCGTGTGGGACGCCCAGCGCCTCGATCGGGCCGGGGTGGACCCCGACACACGCGCGTGGGCGGGAGGCGCCGTCGCGTCACTGCTGGCCGTGTTGGTCGCGGTGCTCCTCGCCCAGGTGCCGGTCCGCGAGACCACGGTGCTCGACAACCACGACACCATCGTGGCCAAGCTCGCGCACGCCCCACCCCCGGTGTTCATCGCGCCGCCCCCGCGTGCCGCCGGCGACGCGGGAGGATCGGGCCAGCGCCAAGAGGCCACGCCAGACAGGACCCGGCCCGCACCAGCCGGCGGCCAGGCCGTCCTGGCGCTGTTCGGCCGCTTCCCCGGGGAGTCCCCGGAGCTCAAGGACACCCTGACGCGGGCGGTCGCGGGCCTGCGCAACGCCCACTCATCGCACGGCCCCGCGCTGGCAGGCCGGGGCGCCGACTTCGGCCACGGAGGCGTCGCGGAAGGGTTGGGGACGGACTGTTGCGGAGTCGGGTTCGCCGGTGGAGGCGGTCCCGGGAGGTCGCACGGTCCCGGCAAGAAGGACGGCCCTCTGGTCAAGACCCCCCTCGACCCGATCGTCATCGGACCTGTCAACAAGGCGTTGATCCAGGAGGTCGTGATGCGCCACCTCAACCAGATCCGCCACTGCTACCAGCGCCAGCTCGCGACCCACCCGGACCTGCAGGGAACCGTGAAGATCCGGTTCACCATCGCGTCGGATGGGAGCGTGTCCCACGCGGAGGTCTCGCGCAGCTCGCTGCAACACCCGAGTGTCGAGGACTGCCTGAAGGACAGGTTCCTTCGGATGCGGTTTCCGGCGCCCAAGGGCGGGGGCATCGTCACCGTTGCATACCCGCTCACGTTTGCCACCGGCGGGTGACCCGCACCAGCCGATGAGCGTGCTAGCCTAAGAAGATGATGCATCGACGGGTTCTCGGTCTCGCATATGGCGCACTGTTGCTGTCGGGGTGCAGCCCGGCAAACGATGCAACGGGCAGCACGCCGTACTCCCCTCCCTCCACACCGGTCCTCACGCCGCCGGCGCCGCCACCGGAGCCCGAGCCGCCGCGGCCTTGGATCTCCGAGGGCACCATCGACGACGCGACGCTGCCTACGCTGCAGGTCGTGCCTGCCGGCGCCACGTTCGTCGATCCAATCACGGTCCTGGTCAATCACGACCCGGGGGTCGAGGTCCGCTACACGCTGGACGGCTCCGACCCCACCGCCCCCAAGGCGCTCACGTACACGCACCCGCTGGAGCTCACCGCCAGCGCGGAGCTGCGCGTGTTCGCTGAGAACCAATGGGGAGCATCCGCGGCCTCCGCCACGTTCGTCTCGGTGGACAAGTCCTTCGACGGCTTCTCGTCCAACCTCCCCCTGCTGGTGCTGTGGACCACCGACGACGCGCCCGTGAACAAGTCCGAGACGTACACCGGGTTCACCCTCAGCACCTTCGAGCCGCCCGGCGCTGGCCAGATCACGCTGCCATCCAGCGCCGCCTTCAGCGGGCGCGCCGGGCTGCGCGTGCGGGGGTCGAGCTCCTCGGGCTTTCCGAAGAAGCCGTACCGCCTCGAGCTGTGGGACCCGCTCGTCGACGGGGCCGACGACCGCCACCCGCTCCTCGGCATGCCCAGCGACGCGGACTGGGTCCTCACCTCCCCGCTCACGTTCGACCGGGGGTTCATGCGCAACGCACTGGCCTACGCGTTCTCGAACGCCATCGGACGCTACGCGCCCCGCACCGAGTTCGCCGAGGTCTTCGTGATCGAGCAGGGCGGCACCCTGGGGATCGAGCAATACGTCGGCATCTACGTGGTGACCGAGCGAATCGAGCGCCACGACGACCGGCTCGACATCGCCCGCCTCGACCCGAAAGACATCGCGGAGCCCGACGTCACCGGCGGCTGGCTGTTCAAGGAAGACCGACCCGGCCCCAACGATAGCGGCTTCACCGCCGCCGTGGATGGCACCGGCCTCGACTTCGAGCAGCCGTTCGTCTACGTCGACCCCGGCCCAGACACGGTCGTGTTGGAGCAGGAGAGCTACCTCGTCTCGCTCCTCGACGAGCTGGGCGTCGCGGTCAGCACCCCAGGGTTCATCCACCCGGTCACCGGCCGTCACTACAACGAGATCATCGACGTGGACGCCTGGATCGACCACCACATCATCAACCTGGTCACGAAGAACCCGGACGCGTTCCGGCTCTCCGGCTTCCTTCATCAGGACCGCGGGGGACTGCTGGTCGCCGGGCCGGTGTGGGACTTCGACCGCACCATGAACTGCGCCCGGGACTCACGCGCCAGCGACCCCACGTGGTGGGACGCCAGGAACCAGACGAGCGACACCACCGAGTACTTCGACCACGGGTTCTACGGCGGCCTGTTCGATGACACCGCCTTCCGCGCTGCCTACTTCGCGCGACTCGACACGCTGCTCACGACCAGCCTGTCCCAGCCGAGCCTGATCGCACTGGTGGACGGCTTCGCTGACCAGCTCGAGGAGGCCGCCCCCCGGAACTACGAGGCGTGGATCGACTACCCGCCACGCGACACGTTCGCTGATGAGGCACAGCTGCTGCGCGACTGGCTCACCGACCGGCACGCCTGGATCTCGGCGTGCCTGCTGCTGCCCGACCCGATGACCTGCGTGGGCGACTGACCGCGCACCCGAGCAGCGCTCGGGGAAAGGCCCCCACCGGGGGCCGGACTTGCCCCGAGCGATGCGACCGAGGGAGGCCCGCAACGGGCCGAACGGCAACATGAGCCAGCAGGGCGCGGGAGTCTCCGGTCTCGCAGAGACCGACCGAAGAATTCCCGAGCACTGCTAGCGGTGAACCACCACGAAGCTGTCGAGCGCCATGTACGCGCCGCCGGGATGGGAGCCACCCTCCCAGTCGCCGAAGTACGTGAAGGTGTTGCCCTCGCCCGGGGTCACCTGGCTCGTGACGTCGATGTAGATCGGCGCCACTTCCTTGCCCGGGCACCAGTTGCTGCGCGCAAAGAACCACGTGCCGTACTGGTTGGGCACCGTGCCGTTGGCGACATCGTTCTGGCAGAACTCGCCGGTGAGCGCGGGGTCGTCGAGGTACGGGAAGTCGATCAGGTTCTCCATCCCGTTGACACCGAAGTGGTGGGCCGTGTTGCAGAACTCGGCGCAGTTGCCCGGGTCGGCCTGACCGTGACCGCTGACGACCACCGCCAGCTCGACCTTGGTGGCGTCCGCGGGGATGTCGACGACGATGGGGCTGTAGGCGTCGTTGTACGAGGGGCCGAAGGTTCCGCCGCGAAACAGCGGCGTGGCCTGCTCGACCTTCTCCGACAGACCCTGGTTGTGGAACCGCAGGTCGATGTCGATCTCCCAGCCATCGACGCTGTAGTACTCGAACGTAAAGTCCCCGCCACGACGGAACCAAGCCAGCGCGTGGTGGGCATCGTTGGTCCACCGACCCTCCCGGTGGTAGGTCGTGATCCAGCGGTTCACCAGCGTGTTGCAGCTGCAGTTGCACTCGCCGAAGCCCGTGCCATCGGCCCCGCAGCGGCGGTCGGCCTCGTACGGAGCGCCCATCACGTCGGCGCAGTCGCACGGTGCCGTGTCTGCGGCAACAGCGGGGACGAAGCCGTCACACACGACGGTGCCCGTCGAGGTGCCCTTCTCGTCACAGTCGTCGTCGGCGCGACACGTGTCCTTCTTGCTCGGCTCACCGTCGAACAAGCAGGTGCCCAGCCCCTCGGGGACGAACGGCTGGCACGCCTGCGACGCGTAGGGGTTGGCAGCCTCCGTCGCGGTGTCGCACAGGAACAGATCGGTGATCCGGTCCCAGGCGGGGCAGAAACCAAAGTCGCCTTCGCCGCCGCAGGTCATGTTCATGTCGACCGTGAGAGAGTCGAAGTCGACCATGCTCGCGGCGTCCGGCATCGTGACGTCGAGGCTGCCGCGCACGCCGGCCCAGTTGGGGTCGGCGACGATCTCGCCGTTCCAGGTCTCGATGATCATCACGTCCTGCTCGGCGTCGAGCTGATCCTGCCGGTCGGACTCGAAGTTGAAGTAGATGGGCTCGTGGGCCAGGTGGGCGAGGTTGTCGTCGAACCAGCTGCCGTTGAACCTGTCGCCGTCGGCGTAGCTCCCGAGGTACCGAACCCGCTGGAACCGATCGATGCCCACGCCGAAGCCCGGGCTCTCCAGCAGCTCACCGACCCAGTTGCCCAGCTCGGAGACGCCGTCCTTGACGTAGTGGATCCGGCCGGTCCCTTCCCACAACGCCCGCCGCTCCGAACCCAGCGAGCGCACCGCCGCGTCCATCTTCTCCTCGATCACATCGAGCTGCATGCGGTCGCCTGCCCGCGTCCCCTCGTCGGGCACGAAGAACAGGTGCACGTTGGCCGGGAGCGCCTTGAGGAGGTCCTTGTGGTCGTCCCCGTCCCAGGTCCACGGGCCCGTCGCGGTGGGCGGCGTGGCGCGCGTGAACAGCACGATGTCGCACCCGGTGTGGTTCTCGGACAGCGTCCAGTCCCCGTCCCGGGTGTTGACCGTGAAGTCGGCTGCGAGCTCCTGGAGGAAAGGAGCGGTCGTGGACCCGCCGTCCTGAAAAGACCGAACCGTCAGCCCCTGGCACACGCCGTCGGTGGACGCCGTGTCCATCGGGAGGGGCGTGCCGTCTGGCTCGTTTGCGCCGCCGCAGGAACTGAAGACACCAACCGCAAACAATGTCGACCACCGCATTGACCACCTCCGCTCGCTGCGTTCGTAGCCCGCTCGTGCTCGATCAGCGAGCGTGCCCTCCCCCACGCCACGGGCGCGGTGTTCGCAGGGGGGGTGCAACGCGAGTGTCGACGCCCCCTGCGCGGGGCCGGGCACACCGCAACCCGCCAGGAAGGGCAACGCGAGAATCGACGTGAACCTGCGGTATGTTCCGGATCTGCGCCCCGCAAGCTCGACATCCTACCGCCGCGCCTCCTCGCCGCGCGCGGACGTGGCATCATCGCCGCGAGGACCAAGCCGTGACCCATGTTGTGTTCTTTCGATTCGCCACCCCCGACCAGGCCGTCGTCGCTGCAGAGAAGCTGCGCGGGCTGCTCGGCGTCGTTCCCACGCTGCAGAGCCTGGAGGTCGGCGTCGACGAGCTGGGCAGCGACCGCTCGTGGGACCTCTGCCTGATCACCCGGTTCGCCAACCGCGCCGGCATGGACTCCTACCAGCAGCACCCCGCGCACCTCGAGGTGGTCTCCTGGCTGCGCGAACACGCAACCGCCATCGCTGCGGTGGACTGGTCGTGATCTGGGCATGGGTCGGCGTGGCCGCGCTGGCCGACACCCTCACGCAGGAGCAACTCGGCAAGCACCTGCTGACGGTGCACGAGCAAGCCGGCGTCCCGCTGGTCGTCGGGGCCGCAGGGCCGATCGCCCAGCGCACGGTCGGCGCCGCAGCGGCAGCGCACCCCGACCTGCGGGTCTATGTCCGCCTCGTTCCCGTGGACGCAGACCCCTCCGACGTGATGCCGCTGCTGATCGAGGAGGCCGGGCTCCCCTGTGCCGTCTGGGTCGGCGCCTCCGGTCCCCGATGGTCCGTCCAGACACACGGCGCCTGCGGAGCAGCCGATGGCGCCGCGCCACCGGTCACGCGGCTGCAGCCCAAGATCCCGCGACTTGGTGACACCGACCCGGCCGCCGCGCTCCGCTCCTACCAGACACAGTGCCTCCAACGCGTTGGGCATCGGGCGTCCTGGCGCGTGCTCGACGGCCGGGGCACCCAACTCGATGCCCTGTCGTTCACCGAGCGGATCGGAGACGTGCGGGTGGCCGAGGCTCTCCGGCAACAGCGACAGGGACACCGGAGGAACGCAGCGCTGATCGGCGGAGCCGGTGTTGGACTCACCGCCTTCGGAGCCGGCCTGAGCCGCGCGCCGCGCCAAGGCATCGGTGCAGGGCTGCTGAGTGGCGGCGCCCTGGCGCTCGTGTTCGGGGTCGACCAGCTCAGGAGGGCGGTGCGAGTCGGTCGCACTCCACACCGCTACCCGCCGCCCATCGCCGACGAGCTCATCGACGATCACAACGCCGCGCTGCGGGTCGACCTCGGCCTGAGCGGTGCGCAGACCCAGGCGATCGATCTGCGTTGAGGGCCCGCTGCGCCCTACTTTGGATCGAAGGTGACCGGGATGATGCTCGTGACCATCACGTTGCTTCCGTTGACCACCGGGCGCGCCCAACGGGAGCGCATCACGGACCGGCGCGCGCTCGCGGCGAACGGCTCGGGGCAGTCGTCTACCGTCACGTTGATGGGGACGCCCTTCTCGCTGATCTGGACGGTGGCGAGGCACAACACGTTCCCGGCACCCCTCTCGCCGCGCGGGTACACCGGCGGCACCTCGCTGCGGTACGTCAGCGCGTCGTGATCGACCCAGGTGACGCCCAGCGGCGTGGGGGGAGCAGGCGCGACGACCGCGGGCGTGCGGGGCGCCGAGTGCGCTGTCCCGCTCGGCAGTACAGGGGCGGGTGTGCGGACCGGCGCGCGACGACGGGATCGGCGCGGGGCGGGGCGACGGGCAGCCGCGATGGCTCTCAGCTCGTCTGCAGACGGAGACGGCGGCCCGAACTCGCGCCAGACGATCGGAGGGGGCGGCGGGACCGCGACCGGGACAGGAGCCGGAGGAGCGTTGACGACCATATCGCTCAGCGGCTGCTGCTCGCCGGTCCGGACACCCGCCCAGTACCCCACTGTGCTCGCGGCGCCCAACCCCGCGAGCGCCACCAAGCCAGTCCAGAACAGCCGCATGCGCCGCGATGACCCACCGCCGGAGTCGATCGCTGGATCCACCCCGACCGACAGCGGCGCCAGCACGGCGTCGGTGCTGGGCGTGGCCGTGCTGGGCTGCCGGCTGGGCACCACGCGCGTGATCGGCACCACGGCGGGCGACACCGCAGGCTGCGGCTCCGCCCGCGGACCTGCGGACGCCGGCACCGGATGGTCGACGCGCTGGCGCGGTAGCGGGGTCTCCCTTAGCATCGGCGCGCCCACGGGCTGGTCCCACACAGGAGACTCGCCGCGCCACAGCGCGCACAGGGTCTCGACGCTGGGGACGCGGTGGGGGCGATCGGGCTCTAGCGCTGCAGTGATCGCGCGGTCGACCGCCTCGTCGAGCTCGGCGCGCCGCGCGCTGGGCCGCCGAAAGCGCCCCCGCTCGATGGCCGCACTGATCTCCGTGTCCGTCCCCTCAAAGGGGCCGACGCCGCAGGCAAGCTCGTACAGCAACACGCCCAGCGTGAACACGTTGGACAGAGCATCGGTCTGCCCGTCGGCATTGAGTGGCGGATGATCGGGGTCTGCCGGCAGGCCAAGGCCATCGAGCGTCACCCCGTCGTCGTCGACGAAGACCTGATGCACCGCGAGATCGTGGTGCACTTCGCCCGCTGCGTGCATCGCGCCGACCACCTCGATCAGCTGGCCGCCGAGCCGCCGCACGTCCTCCAGCGGCACAGGACCCTCGGCAATGACCTCGGACAGCGGACGGCCAGACGCACTGTCGGTCCACAGCCCGAGCAGCTCGTCCTCGGAGAGCAGCCCGTGCACCTGGACTAGGTGGGGATGCACCAAGCCCTGCAGCCTGCCGATCCCTTCTTCGAGCCCAGCGCGGACTGTCGGACCGGGCTGTCCCAGGAGCTTCAGAAGGCCGATCGCCCCGTCGCGCTCCACCTCCAATAGCTGCGCGCATCCGCGCACTCCGAGGACCTCCCGAACGACGCCTCCGCCGAGAGTCTCTCCAGGCTGCCGTTGGATCTGCTCATATGCCATGGGTTCCGCACCACTCACGTGTCTCATAGTACTGCACGGGCCCACTTCGAGTGGTTCTAAATGCAAGACAAGACGGCCACGGATTGCCATCACCCCCGGGAAAAGCCGCACATAGGCAATATTCCGCGGTATTGGAGGCACCGGAAGATGAAGATGCGGGGTCCAAAGCAAGCCCCGAGGGAGCGACCCTCGCAGCTCCGACCGGGCGCTGCCGAAGGTGTCCGGAACAAGCTCCACTCACCGCCACCGGGTCGTCCGTGGTCGTTTTATTCGTAAAAAGCGCTCAAGTTCCTGGCCGAAATTACGACCGGCTAAACCTGCAAAAAATGCTAGCGCCCCAGGTCAGAAAGGGTTTGAAGAAGTCGTGAGATTGTGTAGACTGTTGGCACTGGGGTGGGGACTCAATGATCACGTTGGCGGAAGGCGCCCGCATCGGCCGGTACACTGTGGTACGCCACATCGGTACGGGCGGTATGGCGGCGACGTTTCTGTGTCGGCTCGACGGCGCCGGGGGCTTCGAGAAGGAGGTCCTGGTCAAGGTCCTGCGGCCAGATCGTGCGGACGGTGCGGAGTACGTGGAGATGTTCATGGACGAGGCGCGCGTCAGCGCGAACCTCAACCACCCGAACATTCCACAGGTGTTCGAAGTGGGCGACTTCCATGGCGTCCCGTTCTTCGTGCGCGAGTTCGTTCGGGGTCCCACGTTGCTGGCCGTACGCAGCGCACTGCTGGCCCATGACATCGACCGCTACGCTCTCGCTGCGTTCATCGGAGCCGGCATAGCGCGAGCCCTCGACTACGCCTACTACGGAAACGGCGATGTTCCGCCACGGAAGATCATCCATCGAGATGTCACCTTGGCCAATATCATCCTGAGCACCAATGGAGTGCCAAAGCTGATCGACTTCGGTATCGCCAAGTCGACAGAGAGGATGACTGAGACGGAGATCGGCACCATCAAGGGCAAGGTCCAGTACATGGCTCCCGAGCAGCTGTTCGACGGCAAGGTGGACCACCGGTCCGACCTGTTTCAGCTCGGCGTCACCCTGTACGGCCTGTCCACTGGCTCTCCCGCGTTCCCGGGCGACTCCTTCGCCACCCGGTGGAAGGCGCGCGACGAAGGCCAGCTCATCCGCCCACGGGCCCACCGCGAGGACTACCCGAGCCCGCTCGAGCGCGTCGTGATCAAGGCGCTGATGAAGGACCCTGAGGAGCGGTGGCAGCGCGGGAATCAGCTGGCCGACGCGCTCGCCGAGATATCCGCGAAACACCCCAACCTCGCATACACGCAGCAGAAGGCAACAACCATCCTCACCGAGCTGTTTCCAGAAGGCGAGACCGACTGGAAGAACACCGGTTCCGAGGACGGTAGCCTCACCTGGAGCATCGCGATGGCGCCCACAACCACTGGCAGCGCCCCATCGGAGGAGAACTTGGAATTTACTGTGCCTCCCGGCCAACCGCCTGCGCCCCCGCCACGGGGGTACGGCATGTTCGCGGCAGGACTCTTGCTTGCGCTGCTGCTCATGGCAGCCGTGTGGGCTGGTTCCCGACTGGGAGGTGGGGCGCCACCGCCCACCGACGTCCCCATGGCGATCAACCAGCTGCCGGACGACCCGAACGCAGCCGCCATCGCGATGCTGGATGAAGCCAGCAAGCGGCTCGCCAGGCAGGAGGTCGCTGCGGCTCGCGCGCTCGTAGACAGAGCGGACGGCGCCGCGCACACCGACCCTGAGATTGTCGTGCGCATCACCGATCTGCGGACCGCCATCGAGCGCAGCGAGTACATCACCTCCGGCCAACGCGCGCTCGAGTCGCGCGACCCGCGCGCGGCGCGCAACTCCGCCGTCGCTGTTCTCGACATGATCGCGACCGACGAGGAAGCCCTGCAGCTTCTGAAGGACGCCAAGAAGCTCGAGCAAGACCTCAAGCCGACGCCCCGGCCCAGTCCGCGCCGGCGCAGCACCACGCCGCGGCCGGCGCCGAATCCGGCCACCGTGTCGGTCCTCGCCGTCGAGGGCGCCCGGGTGTTCCTCGACGACGAGCTCGTCGGCTCCAGCCCGCTCCGCGATCTGAAGGTCGAGCCTGGCAAGCACGTGCTCGCCGTCCGCGCCACCGGCTACGAGACCACCGAGCGACAGGTGGAGGTCGAGGCGGGACGCGGCCTCGAGCTGCAGATCGACCTGCGGGAGCTCGCGCCCGTGCCCGAGCCGGTCCCCGAGCCCGAACCGGTCCCTGAGCCGGCGCCCGCCGTCGCTCAGGCGGAACGTCCTTCGCCGCCGGCACCCGCTGCCGCAACTGTGACACTTCCGGCGACGCACCGCGTGCGATCCACCAACGACCTCAGGTCGTCCCTCGCCCGAATCGAGCGTGCGGCTGCTGCGAGCGGCGTGCCCAGCTCAGTGGCCTCGGGCATCACCGACAAGACGCTCCAGGCAGCGATCAGCGCCTATCCGCCGCCCGAAATCTACACGCTGGCACCGGCCGCGAGCTTGCAGCTCATTCTCGCTGAACACTCAAATGGCAAAACACCGGGCCAGATCGGTGCATCACTCAAGAAGCTCTACCTTCAAGACAACTGAGCCGAGGACCCAATGACAGTCAGTCCGTCTGCACGACCGGGCCGCCGCTATCCGTGCGGCCCGACCACGAGCCATTCGTGGCCCGTTCCATCCCTCCTGATCGGACTCCTGCTCGGGGCACCTGCCCTGGCTCAGGATGAGCCGACAGCCCAGGAAGATCCTCCTGCATGGACAGAGAAGGAGATTCCGCGAGATCTGGTGAAGATCTATGGCTTTGTCGACGGGTACGTCGAGAAGGTGGCCGACACGCCCGCGCTCAATGCGAATGGCGACACCATCTACGAGCACAACCCGCACGAGTTCGATGTACTCAACCTGCACCTCATGACGCAGGGCGTGTTGTTCGGTCGGTACAAGTTCTACGTCAACATGGCCGCCCCCGGCTCGGGGAGCCCGGCCGAGGACGCACCGGTGCAGCTGCGAAACGCATGGGTGGAAGCGCCGCTGTCCGGTGAGTTCGTCGTCATCCGACTCGGAAAGACCTACCGCCGCTTCGGTCTGTACAACGAGATCCTCGATGCGGTGCCCACGTTCATCGGCATCGAGCCGCCGGAGCTGTTCGACAAGGACCATCTGCTGGTCACCCGAACCACCAACGCGATGCTCCACGGCCGCATCCCCCTTGGTGTCGGCAACTTCGACTACGCGCTGATGACAGGAAACGACGAGCGCGCCGGCGCCGGGTTCCCGATCGGCCTGGACGCCCGCTACGACAGCGGTGGCGGGCTGGTGTTCGGCACGTCCTACTACACGACAGGGGGCGGCGCTCAACCGTCGGTCGCTGTCGGTGAGGGCCCCCCTGCGGGCGGCGTGCTGCCCTGGATCGTCGAGGACGACTACGTCATCTTCGGTGGCTTCGCCGAGCTGCGGAGCGGGGGACTCATCCTGCAGACCGAGCTCTGGCGCGCCCAGCATAGCGTCGAGCGCGACCCCGAACAGGTCCTGCAGCTCCTCGATGCCGACCTGATCCCGGCCCAGCTCGAGCGGTTCGGCCTCGACGTCGAGGAACCGACGGCGGACGACGTCGTTCGGCAGGCGCAGTACTCCATCGACACGGCCTACGTGCGCGCCGGCTACTCGCTGCTGGCCCCGGTCCTCGACCAGACGTGGGAGTTCGTTCCGTACGCCCAGTTCGACTACTACCGAAACCCGGAGACGATCGCGTCGAAGAGCTTCGGCGGCGACAACGAATCTGGTCTGTCCGACAACGGAATTTTCTACAAGACAACGCTCGGGTTGGTCGTCCGACCCACGCCCGCAGTTGCCCTGAAGGCGGACGGAAGTGCCCACATTCAGGAGTTCAATGGTCAGACGGTCTTCTACCCGGAAGCGAGGCTGTCCTTCTCCTTGTTCTGGGACCTTTGGAGTCGCTGATGCCATCTGACACAAGAACCATCGCCCATATGGGCTTCGCCATGGCCCTCGCGCTCTGCATCGGAGCGGCCCCCGCGGTCGCGGCCGAGCCCGACGCGCCGGCATCATCCACCGAGGTCACCCAGCCAGCGGAGCCGGACGCGGCGCCCTTGGATGAGGGGGCTCCCGCCCCCGCCCCGGAGGCCGAGGGGATCGAAGAGGTCGAGGAGCCCGAGCCGGAACCGATGCCGCCGGCTCCAGCGCCCGCGGTGTCCACCGACAACTCGCTGGTCATCATCGCCCATCCGAGCGTGCCGTTCGACACGATCGCGCGCAAAGATGTGCGGCGCATCTACCTTGGCACCCGGCAGGTCTGGAAGCCCGGCGAGCGGATCACGGTGGTCCGCCTCCCCGACGCCGCGCCATCCTCGCAGGTGCTGTACGACGAGGCCTTGAAGGTCCCGGCGGCCCGCTTCCACACCGCCTGGCAGCAGCTCGAGCTGTCCGGACGCGGCGTCTCTCCGCGTCAGGTCGCCTCGATCTCCGAGCTGATCAGCCAGGTCGCGGGAACCCAGGGGGCCATCGGCTACTGCCTGCGGTCCGATCTGCCGGCCGACGTGCCCGTGAAGGTCCTCACCATCGAGGAGTAGGCTGCTTGGGGGGGCCGACAGGGCCCGCGCCGGGATAAGCGTCACCGCCTGACGACGGGGAACGATGACCACGGCAACGATCCTGTACACGATGACTGACGAGGCCCCGGCACTGGCGACGTATTCGCTGTTGCCGGTCATTCAGGCCTTCGCATCCTCAGCGGGAATCCGGGTACAGACCCGGGACATCTCGCTGGCCAGCCGCCTCCTGGCGGCATTTCCGGATGTCGGTGGGCCGGGGCAGCCCACGCACGATGCGCTGGCCGAGCTCGGCGCGCTCGCGAAGCGCCCTGAGGCCAACATCATCAAGCTGCCAAACATCAGCGCATCGGTGCCTCAGCTGAAGGCGGCGATCACCGAGCTGCAGGCGGCTGGCTACGCGCTGCCGGACTACCCGGGCGACCCCCAGACGCCGGCGGAGCACGCCGCACGGGCGCGCTACGACAGCGCGAAGGGCAGCGCTGTGAACCCGGTGCTGCGCGAGGGCAACTCAGATCGCCGCGCGCCCCGCGCCGTCAAAGAGTACGCGCGCAAGAACCCGCACAGCATGGGCGCGTGGTCATCCGACAGCCCCTCGCACGTCGCGACCATGTCGCACGGGGACTTTCGCCACAATGAAGTGTCGCTGACCACCGAGGCCGCGACCACCGCTCGGATCGAGCACGTCGCCGCCGACGGCACCATCACGGTGCTCAAGGACGGCCTGGCGTTGCAGGCGGGTGAGGTCATCGACGGCAGCGTGATGGAGAAGGCTGCGCTGATCTCGTTCCTGGAGGCGCAGATCGCCGACGCGCGGGACAGCGGGCTGCTGTTCTCGCTGCACCTCAAGGCCACCATGATGAAGGTCAGCGACCCCATCCTGTTCGGCCACGCCGTGCGTACGTACTTCGCGGACGTGTTCGCGAAGCACGGCGCGGTGTTCGATCGCCTGGGCGTGAACGTGAACAACGGCCTGGGCGACCTGCTGTCCAAGATCGCGGACCTTCCGGCCGCCGAGCGCGACGCTATCCAGGCCGACATCGACGCCACCATCGCCCACGGCCCGGCGCTCGCCATGGTCAACTCCGACCGCGGGATCACCAATCTGCACGTCCCCAGCGACGTGATCATCGACGCGTCGATGCCGGCGATGATCCGCACGTCCGGGCAGATGTACAACAGCGCTGGTGCCCTTCAGGTCACCAAGGCTGTCATCCCCGACAGCAGCTACGCCGCTGTGTACGATGAGGTCTTCGCGTCCGCCAAGAAGCACGGTGCGCTCGACCCGCGCACGATGGGCAGCGTGTCCAACGTGGGCCTGATGGCGCAGAAGGCCGAAGAGTACGGCTCACACGACAAGACGTTCGAGATCGCTGACGCCGGCAAGGTCCGGGTCGTCGACGCCGAAGGCAGCACCCTGATGACCCTCGACGTCGCGGCCGGCGACATCTGGCGCATGTGCCAGGCCAAGGACGCGCCCATCTGCGACTGGGTCAAGCTGGCTGTGTCCCGGGCCCGCGCCACCGGGGTCACCACCGTGTTCTGGCTCGACGAAGAGCGGCCGCACGACGCCCAGCTGATCGCCAAGGTGAAGGCGGCCCTGCTCGACCACAGCACCGACGGACTCGACCTCCGGATCCTGTCGCCCCGCGACGCGACCGCGCTGTCCGTGGCGCGCATGCGTGAAGGCAAGGACACGGTCTCTGTCTCCGGCAACGTGCTGCGCGACTACCTCACCGACCTGTTCCCGATCCTCGAGGTGGGCACCTCCGCCAAGATGCTGTCCATCGTGCCGCTGATGAACGGCGGCGGCCTGTTCGAGACCGGCGCGGGCGGCTCCGCGCCCAAGCACGTGCAGCAGTTCTTCTCAGAGGGGCACCTGCGCTGGGACTCCCTGGGGGAGTTCCTTGCGCTCGCCGCATCGCTCGACCACCTCGGGCAGCGCACCGACAACCCCGCCGCGCGGGTTCTCGGTGCGGCGCTGGACGAAGCGACCACCAAGTACCTGCTCACAGACAAGTCGCCGTCCCGAGAGGTGGGCGAGCACGACAACCGTGGCGCGCACTTCTACCTCGCGATGTACTGGGCCCAGGCGCTCGCTGAGCAGACCGACGAGCCGGAGCTCGCCGCGCGGTTTGCGCCGCTGGCGGCCGCCTTGGCGCAGCAGGAGGACACCATCGTCGCCGAGCTGCTCGCCGCCCAGGGGCGGCCGGTCGACCTCGGAGGATACTACTTGCCCGACCCGAAGCGGGCCGCCGAGGCGATGCGCCCGAGCGCCACGTTCAATGCGCTGATCGCGAGCCTGTGACGCTGAGGTGACCGGTCTCGAAGCGAAGACCGGCCCGCACTGCTAAGGAGAGAGCATGTGGTTTGCTCTCGCTGCGTGTCTGACTCCGTCTCCTGTCAACGACCCACCGGTCCCCGCGCCGACGAGCGCACCCGTTCCCACGGAGCCCACCGCGCCCACCGCGCCCCGGCTACTGATCAACGAGGTCTCCTCCTCGAATCGGACCGGGCCACAGGACGCAGCCGGCAACACGCCGGACTGGATCGAGCTGTTCAACCCAGGTCCCGACGACTTCCCGCTGGGCGGGCTCACGATCTCCGACGACCGCGACCTGCCCGATCTCCACCCGCTCGACGCCGCGCTGGTCGTGCCCGCGGGGGGATTCCTCCTGCTCTGGGCCGACAACGACCTCGAAGAAGGGGCGGACCACCTGCCGTTCAAGCTGTCGAGCGACGGAGACGAGGTAGGCATCTACGACGGCGGCGTTCCCATCGCGCGAGTCTCCTTTGGTCCGCTGCTGGCGGACACCGCGGTGGCCCGGGTCAACGACGGCGGCGAGCAGCTCACTGTGACGCTCTCTCCCACGCCTGGCGCCTCCAACGGACCCGTCGCCCAGGTGCTGGGCCAGGCGGACGTCTCGCCGCGCGACAACTGCGTGCCCGTGGTCAACGTCCCGCAGCCCCACGTCCTGGAGAGCGGCATCGTCTCGATGTCGATGGCGTGCGACACCGGCGAGGACCCCGCGAAGCTCGGGCTGACCGTGCTCACGCGCGACCCGGGTCTCACCATCGCTGGCACCGCCGTCACCCGGAACAACGGTCCGGCCGACGCGGGCACGGTCGACGTGCTGTACGTGGTCGCAGACCCGGACGGCGACCGGGTTCCAGAGACCGCGCGGTCCTCCGTGTCGGTCGCGGACGACTGGCGCAACCCAGACAACGTCCCGGTCGACCCCACGCTGTACACCAGCGAGTACGGCCTGCCCGTCCTGCACCTCCAGCCCGCCGGCACGGTCAGCCAGTCGTACTCCGAGACCGACGCGTGGTTCGACGGAGTCCACTACACCGGGACCATCAAGATCCGAGGCGCGAGCTCGTCGAACTACCCCAAGAAGTCGTACACGCTCGAGTTCGAGCCCATCCAGATCGACCTCGGGGAGCCGCTCGGGCGCAAGGACCACCTGGTCCTGATCGCCAACTTCGACGACAGCGCGTACACGCGCCACAAGCTGGTGTTCGACACCTGGGCCACGATGGCCCAGACCGCGGCCACCCCGCGCCTCACCCCGCGCACGCAGTTCGTGGTGGTGTACCTCTCCGGTGCCTACCACGGCCTGTACACCGCCATCGACCACATCGACGACGAGTTCGTGCGCGAGCTCGGCTTCAACGACACCGGCGGCATGTTCAAGTCGGTCAACCACGACGCCAACTTCTACTACGAGCGCGCGAGCGGCCAGACCAAGACCAACCTGGCGAACGGCTGGGAGAAGAAGGAGGGCGCCCCGGACGACCTCTCGGCGATCGTCGACTTCACGGACTTCACCGCCGGGTCCAGCCACGCAGACTTCGACGCCGACGTCGACAGCTGGATCGACCGGGACGAGTTCATGGACTGGTTCGCCTTGGTCCACTGGACGGCCTCGGACGACTCCGCCGGAAAGAACGCGTACCTGTATGAGGACCCGGACACGGGGCTGCTGCGCTTCGTCCCGTGGGACTTCAACCAGTCGTTTGGGCAGAACTGGTACACGGCGCGGGTCGACAGCGACACATACAACAACTTCTACCAACGTAATGCGGTGTTCTGGCACCTCCAGGACGACCCGACCACGTCGGCCGCGCTCGAGGCTCGGTTCGCCGGGCACCGCGCGCCCGGCGGGGCGCTCGACCCCGCGGTCCTGCAGGGCAAGCTCGACGGCTACTACGGCCTGATCGACTCCTCCGGAGCGCGGGACTGGGACCGCTGGGCCGGCGGGTACTGGGGCCACTTCGGGTGGGCGCGCAGCGACAGCAAGGGCTTCATCGAGGAGCGCGCATACATCGAGGACTGGATCGCCGAGCGCGCCGTGTACATGGACAGCGTGCACTGACCCGCTAGTGAACCACCATGCCGCCCGCTTGCGACGAGATGCGCGCGGCGCGCTGTAGCGAGACCGTGAAGGTGCTGCCCTGACCGGGCAGGCTCTGCACCGCGATGTTGCCCCCCATCAGGCGACACAGTCGCTGGCTCAGAGCGAGCCGCAGCCCGGGATGCGCCGGGTCCATCCCGTCGCCGTCGTACGCATCAAAGCAGCGCGATACCTGCGCATCGGTCATGCCATCGCCCGTGTCGACCACCTGGATGTGGATTGCGTCGCCGACCGGGCGCGAACGCAGCGTGACCGACCCCTGGGGCGTGGTCGACAGCGCGTGGCAGACCACCGTGGTCAGCACCTGGCGGAGCCGGTCGCGATCGCCGAACACCGGCAGCTCCATCGCATCGTCGATCAGGGTGACCCCGCCTGTAATCATCGGGCGCGCGTCGTCGAGCACCTCCTCGACCACCCCCCGCAGCGAGACCAGGCCGAGCTGGAGCTCCAGCTGGCCCCCATCGATCTGTGCGAGGTCGGCCATGTCGTTGACCCGACCCAGCAGGTCGCGGCTCGCGCGGTAGATCCGGCGCAGATCGACGCTGTCGGACTCGGCCATCATCCCTTCGCAGTAGCCGATGGCCGTGTGGATCGGCGCTCTGAGCTGGCTGGCGACGCTCAGCAGGAACCGTCCCTTCTTGGCGTCGGCGCGGACGGCCACGTCGCGCGACGCCTCGAACTCCTCCCGCAGCGCGACCGACCGCGCCAGCGCTCGGCGCCAGGCGACGTCGTACTGGTAGAGGAACAAAGCGACCAGAACGATGGACACGACCCCCGTCTGCGCGAACAGCACCGCGTGGACCGGCTCGTCGGTGGCGCGCGGCGCCTGCCAACCCAGCAGCGTGGCCGCGAGCAGCGCGACCATCTGCGCCGCGGCGACCACTGCCACCGCGATGCCGGCCCGGCGGCCCCCCAGGGCGAAGCCCGCGACGGGCGCCAACACCAGCAGCAGGTTGGCCGGGGAGAGCAGGCCGTAGCCGGACCACGCGACTGCGACCATCGGCGCGACGAGCCCCAGGAGGATCGCCGTGCCGGCGAGCGCCAGCGACCGTGTCCACCGGAGAATCGGCAGCGCCAGGAGCAAGACGGCGCAGCCCGCGAACAGCTCCGCAGCGAGCAGGTTGGGACCGCGCACCGCCGTGGAGACCGCGGCTCCCGCCAGCACCAGCGGCGTCAGCCCCACGACGAACCAGACCGACAGCCGCGCGCGCCGCCGCCGGGCCGGCGCAGCCGCCAGCAGCGCCTCGGGCACGAGGGGATCTACAAGAGAGAGAACCACGGAGAATCGTAGCCCGTCTCCGAACAAGACGCGTCGCAGGGACCAGGATAGGGGCCAGGGCAGACTAGACTGACGTGTCAGTCACTCCCCTTGGGGTCCCCATGTCATACGACCAGACTCGGATCGCAGTCGGCATCGACATCGGCTCCACTACTGTCAAAGCGGTCGTAGTGGACCCTGACTCCATGCGGATCCTGTGGAAGGACTACCGGCGCCACGAGACGCAGCAGCCCGAGATGGTCGTCGACTTCATGGTGCGGATCGGCCAAGCGTTTCCGTCCGCCACCGACGTCTCCGTGTTCACGACCGGCTCGGGGTCCGGACCCATCACCAAGCCGCTGTGCGCCACGTTCGTGCAGGAGGTCAACGCGGTCACGCTGGCGGTCGAACGCAACCATCCCGACGTAGGCAGCGTGATCGAGCTCGGCGGGCAGGACGCCAAGATCATCATCTTCCGCGAGCAGCGAACCGACGACGGCGCGGTCGACAAGCAGGCGCTCACGTCTATGAACGACAAGTGCGCGTCGGGCACCGGCGCCACGATCGACAAGTGCATGATCAAGGTGGGCATGGAGTCGGCGGAGGTGGGACGACTGGCGTTCGACCCCACGCGCCTGCACCACGTCGCGGCCAAGTGCGGCGTGTTCGCCGAGACCGACATCGTCAACCTCGTGAAGTCCGGGATCCCCGCCGACGAGGTCATGAACTCACTGGCGGACGCGATCGTCCACCAGAACCTCTCGGTGCTCACCCGCGGCAACACGCTGCCCCACAAGGTGCTGCTGCTCGGCGGTCCCAACTGCTACCTGCCGTTTCTGGTCGAGTGTTGGCGGATGCGCATCCCGGAGACCTGGGCGGCGCGCGGCCACGACTACCCCCAGGACGTCCCGATCGAGTCGCTGATCTTCACACCGGACAATGCGGAGTACTACGCGGCGTTCGGCGCCGTGCTGTTCGGCCTGTCCGACGGCGCGACCACCCCGGCCGAGCAGCGCTACGAGGGTCTCGCGGCGCTCCGGCACTACATGCAGCACGGCCGCCAGGCCCGCCTGGGCGACGCCGCGGCGCCGCCGCTGGTCGCCGACACCACCGAGCTGGACACGTTCCTCGCGCAATACGCCATCCCTTCGTTCACGCCTGCCACGTTCGCGCCCGGGCAGACGGTGCGCGCGGTGGTCGGGCTCGACGGGGGCTCCACCAGCAGCAAGGCCGTGCTCGCCGACTACGACACCGGCGAGATCCTGTACAAGGCCTACACCCTGTCGAAGGGCAACCCCATCCGGGACACCAAGGAGATCCTGGCCCAGATCAAGGCGTACGTCCACGACCAGGGCGCCACGCTGCAGTGCATGGGCTTCGGCGCGACCGGCTACGCCGCTCAGGTGCTCGAAGAGAGCGTCCACGCCGACGTGAACATCGTCGAGACGGTGGCACACATGATGTCGGCGGTGCGCTACGTGCCGCACGCGGACGTGGTGTGCGACATCGGTGGACAGGACATCAAGGTGCTGTTCCTGCGCGAGAGCAAGGACGGCGGCCGCGACGTGGCAGACTTCAAGCTGTCCAACCAGTGCTCCGCGGGCAACGGCATGCTGCTGCAGGCCATGGCCGATCAGTTCGGCGTGCCGCTCACCGACTACGCCTCCACTGCCTTCGAGGCGGGACTCGCGCCCAAGTTCTCGTACGGCTGCGCCGTGTTCCTCGACGCCGATCGGGTCAACTTCCAGAAGGAGGGGTACACCGCCACCGAGATGCTGGCCGGGCTCGCCCAGGTGCTCCCGAAGAACGTCTGGCAGTACGTCGTCCAGGTGCCGCGCCTGGCCAAGTTCGGCCGGGTGTTCGTCCTGCAGGGCGGCACCCAGCGCAACCTCGCGGCCGTCAAGGCGCAGGTGGACTACATCCTCGAGCGCGTGCCCGACGCTGAGATCGTGGTGCACCCACACTGCGGCGAGGCCGGTGCGATCGGCGCGGCGATGGAGACCCGCCGCGTGGTCACGCGCAACGGCGGTTCCTCCACGTTCATCGGCATCGACCAGGCGATCGACCTTCAGTACGAGTCCCGCAACGACGAGTCCACGGTCTGCCACTTCTGTATGAACAACTGCTCGCGCACGTTCATCGACACCCGCACGCCCGATGGCCGCACCAGCCGCTACATCTCCGGGTTCTCCTGCGAGAAGGGCACCGTCGAGAGCAAGGACGCGCTCAAGGCGCTCAACAAGGAGCGCGCCGGGCTCCGGCGTCAGTACCCCAACCTCGTGGCCGACGAAGCCGTGCTGTCGTTCAAGCACGTCTACGACACGCGCCCGCTGCCCGCGTCCGGCAGCGCCAAGGACGATGTCTCGGTGCGGCAGAAGTCGTGGATGCGCGTCGCGCGGCGAGCGCTCCGGCGCGGGTTCCAGCGCAGCCACGCCGACCTGTCCGGCGTGAAAGTCGGCATCCCCCGCGTGCTGAACAACTACGTGCTGGGCCCGTTCTACCGCGCGTACTTCGAGACCCTGGGGCTGCCGCGCACCCACATCGTGTTCTCGCCCGTCACCAGCGAGGAGATGTGGACCGAGGGCGGCCGGTACGGCTCGATCGACCCCTGCTTCCCCAGCAAGGTCGTGCAGGCCCACATCCACGAGCTGATCACCCACGCGCACACCGACCCGAAGAAGCGCCGCGGGCCGCTGGACTACATCTTCTTCCCCGGCATCACCCACATCCCCTCGTGGATCACCCACACGATGGACACCGCCTCGTGCCCGATCGTGGCCGGCAGCGCGAACGTCGTGAAGGCCGCGTTCACCAAGGAGACGGACTTCTTCGCGCGTGCGGGCATCGAGTACGTCGACCCGGCGCTCACCTTCACCGAGCCCAACCTCCTCAAGCGGACCCTGTTCGACGTGTGGGGCGAGCGGCTCGGGATCACCGAGGACGAGTCGGACTTCGCCGTCGACGAGGGCTTCGCCGCCCTGCACGAGGTCGACCGGCAGCTCCAGGAGCGCGGCAAGGCGATCCTCGAGCAGGTCACGCGCGAGAACCGGGTCGCCATCTTGATGCTCGGCCGGCCGTACCACTCGGACCCGGGTCTGAACCACGGGATCCCCGAGGAGTTCCAGATCCGCGGCTACCCCGTGCTCTCGGTGCGCAGCATCCCGCGTGACCCGGTCTGGCTCTCCCAGTTCTTCGGCACGGACGACCCGCTCGACATCCGCGACGTGTGGCCCGAGAACTACAGTGCAAACAGCGCCCAGAAGGTGTGGGCCGCCCGGTTCGCCGCGCGCCACCCCCACCTGGCGCTGCTCGACCTGTCCAGCTTCAAGTGCGGCCACGACGCGCCCACCTACGGGATCATCGACGGCATCGTCACCGCGTCGAAGGTCCCGTTCAGCGCGCTGCACGACGTCGACGCGAACAAGCCCGGCGGGTCGATCCTGATCCGGGTCAAGACCACCATCCACAAGCTGAAGCTCGTCGAAGAGGCCCTCGCGGATGCCGCGAAGGCCCGCGCCGAGCTGCGGCAGAACGTTGCCAACAAGCGCGCCGAGCTCATCGCACGCGCCCGCGACCACGCCGCGACGGAGGCCATCCATGGCTGATGAGACCGATCTGGACCCCGCCCAGCTGCAGGCCATCGAAGACGAACTCGCTAAGTTCGAGCAGTCCGAGACCAAGCGCCTGGGCCTCGACCGCCAGCAGTACACCGAGAACGTCCAGCAGGAGTTCTGGGCAAGCCAGCGACCGCACACCACGATCCTGGTGTCCGGCCTGTCGTTGGCGCACGACCACCTGGTGGCGGCGGCGCTCGCGGGCATCGGCTACCGGGTCCGCCAGCTCGAGGTCCCCGACGTCGAGTCGCTGCAGACCGGCAAGGAGTTCGGCAACCGCGGGCAGTGCAGTCCCACCTACTTCACCGTGGGCAACCTGGTGAAGCACCTGCAGTGGATGCGCGACCGCGAGGGCCTCACGCCCGAGCAGATCAACGAGCGGTACATCTTCCTGACCGCGGGGGGCTGCGGCCCCTGCCGGTTCGGGATGTACGTCACCGAGTACCGCAAGGCGCTGCGCGACGCGGGCTTCGACGGCTTCCGGGTCCTCACGTTTCAGATGGCGGGCGGGATCCGGCAGGCCACCGGCGAGGAGCTGGGCCTGAAGATCGACGGCGGCTTTGCGTGGGCCGTGGTCCGGTCACTGATCGCCGGCGACGTGTTGAACCTGCTGGGCTACCGGATGCGCCCCTACGAGGTGCAGTCCGGGTCCACCGACGTGGCGCTGGACCAGTGCAAGGACGTGCTCGCAGAGGCCTTCAGGGAGCGCCACTCCGCGGTCGCCGCGCTGTGGAGGTGCCGACGCATCCTGCGCCAGGTCGCGGTCGACCGCACCCAGGTCAAGCCGGTCGTCAGCCTGATCGGCGAGTTCTGGGCCATGACCACCGAGGGCGACGGCAACTACCACATGCAGGAGTTCCTCGAGAAGGAGGGCGCAGAGGTCGACATCCAGGGCATCACCAACTGGCTGTTGTTCATGCTGTGGGAGGCCGGGCACGACACGCGCAAGCGCCAGACGCTGCGCTGGGACGATGTGGGTCGCAAGGGGCTGGCCGGCAAGGACGCGCCCAAGAAGCTGTGGCAGCTGCGCGCGGGCGACGTCGCGGTTCGCGGCATGTTCCAGCTGTACGCCAACGTGCTCGGGCTGCACGGCTACCACCTGCCCAACATGAAGCACATCGCCGCGCTGGCGGCACGTCACTACGACAACGACGTGCGCGGCGGCGAGGGGCACATGGAGGTCGGCAAGCTGATCCACTTCGTCGAAGACCGGGTCAACCACATGACGCTGAGCGTCAAGCCGTTCGGGTGCATGCCCAGCTCGGGGGTCTCCGACGGCGTGCAGAGCTTGGTCACGGCCAAGTGGCCCGAGGCGATCTTCCTGCCCATCGAGACCACGGGCGACCAGGAGGTCAACGCCCACAGCCGGGTCCAGATGATGCTGTTCAAGGCGCGCAACAAGGCCCGCGCTGAGTACGCCAAGGCACTGGCCGAGACCGGTCAGACCGAGGAGACGTTCCGTGAACGCGTGCGGTCGAGCCGCTGGTGGCAGAGCCCGTTCACCCGGCCCCGCCACCGCACGGCGAGCGTGGTCACCAACCTGGTCTACGCCGCGGACTGATCATCACATCACGGGCGGGCGGCCTGCAGCTTCGCGAGGCGGGTCGCGACGTCCGGGCAGTAGCGGGTGTTCCCGAAGACATCGCAGCCGGTGATCTGCTGCGAGCGGTACATCGAGTCGTCCGAGTCGAGCATGTTCAGGCGCCACACTACATCGTCGGTGGCGGGGTCGATCTCGAGGAAGGCTCCCATGTGGTCGTTGTTTCCACCCAGGCACCAGGCGTGGCCCATTCCCACCAGCACGTTGCCGTTGGGCAGCAGGTCGGCGTCACCCCAGTTGGGCTCGTACCAGCGCGGCTCGGACCAGGCCCACTCGAGCGTCGCGACCCGATTGGGAATGTCGAGCGAGAACTCCAGGACCTCACTGCGAGAATCGCCGTAGCCGTTCTCGTAGATGAACACGCGGTCGCCGAACACGTCGATCGCGTGCATGCCGTTGAACCAGTACGAGTCGTCCAGCGGGCTGCCCGCCTGGTCGACCAGCGCGAAGTCGCCGCCGGCTCCGAGCTTCCAGGTGACCTCGCCCGAGTCCTTGTCGACCCGGATCACCTGGCTGGTGGTGAGGAGCGTCGCGTAGACCCCAGCGCCGTCTACGTCATCGACCGCCGCCAGCGAGTTGATGTGGTAGGGGTCGCCCGATCCATCGGCCGGCAGGTTGCCGGAGTCGAACCCAGTCTGTGCCGTCCACTCCCAGGTGATCTCCTGGGTGTCCGGGTCGTGCTGGATGAGCTTGAAGCCGGCCCAGTACTCGGCGCCATCGGGCGTGACTGCGCCGTCTGCGATGCCCAGGATCTGCCCGTCGTCGAGGTACTCGACATCGTGGTGGTAGCTCTCCTCGTCCGCGCCGGAAAAGCCAGCCCGATGCGCCACCGTGTGGTCGAGCGTCACGATCTGCGGGACACCGTCCAGGTCGTCGCCGCCGCCCCACAGCACCCGGTCGTCGCCGAGCCACTCCGCCTCGACGTCCATGGTGCGGATGCCACTAAGGCCCTGCAGCAGGTAGACCCAGCGGGTCCGACCCTCGGGATCGACCATGACCAGGCGGTGGTTGTTCTCGCTGCCGCAGGCGGACAGCGAGTTGAACAGCGTGTACGTGCCCCAGGCCGGATCGCCACTGTCCGCGTGCCGGGCCAGCGTCGGAGGCGGCACCATGAACCCGCTCGTCTGCACGGTGAACGCCATGTCGGCGCCGCCACAGGTGGTCTGCGCCGTGCACGCGTACGTCGCATCACCCAGGAGTCCGAGCAGCGTCAGGTCGTGCTGGGCGCCCGGAGACGCCGACTCGAGCAGGTGGACCTCGGGGGTGTTGTCGGTGACGCGAGCGGCCAGCCGCAGGTCGAACCCGGCGTCCGAGCTGCCCGACGCCTGGTACAGCGCGACCGCGATCCGGTTCTCGCCCGCGACGAGCAGATCGGGGGAGACGTCGAAGCGCACCGGGGACAGCTCGGCATCGGCGCCGGTGAGTCCCACGAGCGCCGAGGTGCCGTGGTCCACCGGGCCGGCGGCGACATTGTCCCGCGCGACCTCCGTGCCGTTGAGGAAGACCACGATGCCGTCGTCGCGGCGCACGTCCAACCGCAGGTCTTCCACCGCTGCGGGGTCCGCGAGATCGAACGAGCCGCGGTAGTACGTGGCCGGCGGTGCATCGCCGCCTGGGCCGCCCTGCAGCGTGGTGACCACGTCCTCGCCGTAGCCCAGCGGCGCGCCGCCCGTGGCCCAGGCGCTGTCATCGAAGCCGACCGTCATCCAGTCGCCACCCGGATCGCTGCCGTCATCGGTGTAGGACCAGGACCAGCCCATGGACACAAGCTCGCGCCACGGCGACGGCGCGGACTGCAGTGTGCAGTCGACCCAGACGTTGATGGGCGCCGTGGTGCTGACCGCGACGGTCGCTGCGGTGGGCAGGCCCTGCATCGAGCCCACGACCACGTCCAGCACATCGAAACCGGAGTCCTCACCACACTCGGTTGGCGTGGTGTACGGCGTCGGCGTGCCGGTGTCCATCCCATCCGTTGGGCTCGCCTTGTCTGACGGCGAAGCGGTCCCCTCATCAGTCCCACCCGGACCGTTACAGGCGGCGACGAGCACAAGAACGGGAAGCGAACGCATAGACCCCTCTCTTACAGGAAGTACTCGGCCTGCATACGACCCACTTTAGTCATCCGGCAAGCCAGGCGCAGAGCGAAACAACCAACAACAAACCAAACGCCCCTGCAATCCCCAACATCCGCATCGACCGCCGGGCGCGCTGTGCCTCGTCGACCAACAACCGGCGCCACACCGCGTCGACCCTGCAGAGCACGCTGTCCGCGTCCTCCGCGAACTGCAGCGCGTGGTCGGCCAGGTCCGCGAAGAACGGGCGCACGGGATCCGCCAGACGGTGCTCCGCGGTGAGGATCGTGGCGACAGCCGTCTGCGTTGCGCGAGCGACCCGGCTCCAGTCCGCCACCTCGTCGCGGAGCGTGAGCCAGCGCGCACCCCGATCTCGCTCGCCTGCCGGCAGCGCCTTCTCGAACACAAACAGCCGCTCCCGCAGCTGGCTGACCGCGACCAGTGACCGGTCCACCACCTCGTCGACCAGCGCATGCAGCAGGAAGTCGGCTCCCATCCGCCGGATTCGACCGTCGTCGAGCAGGCGCTGACGCAGCGAATCCCAAAGCTCGGTGGGCTGCTCCCGGAACGACAGCACCCACCTGGGACCACTGATCACCACGATCTGCTCGTGAGGAAGCCGCAGCAGGAAGAAGCGCTGGTTGCCCAGGCGGTCGTACCGCGGCCGGCCCGAGGGGTTGAGGATGTCCTCGACCCACAGCGGGTGAACCCCGAACGCCTCGGTGAGCGCGTTGACCACCCGATCCTGGTGGATGCCCGCGACATCGATCCACCGCTCGTAGTCGGCCTCTTCGATGTGGCTCAGATCGAGCTCCGCCTCGGCCGCGAACGTTCGATCGTAGCGAATCTCTCGGGCCCCGACGCCCAGCGTCGACGGCTCCCCCACGTAGATCGCGGTCCCGGGGGCCTGCCCGATCTTGCGCTGGCGGACCCGCGCGCGCTGACGATGGCGCTGCAGAGCGTTCACCCGGCTATCCTGCCATGGATTGGGTCCGCACCGTGCCCGTCAGGAGAGGTCATGGGAAAATTGAACCAAGCGCAACGACCGATGGTCGTCAGCGCCCAGGGACGCTTTCGTTTCCAGACCGGCATGGTGACCGCCACCCTCGTCGCGCACGGCGTCCCGATGGAAGATGCCTTTCGGCTGTCGCGCAAGCTGCGCCAGGACGTCTCTGGAGCCGCAGAGATCCCCACCAAAGAGCTCCGGCGACTGATCGACGGGCTGCTCGCTGAGGCGGGCGTCAGCAATGAGTGTGTGGCCGACCCGGTGCCCTCTCCGATGGCGCGTCGGCTGGCCGCGATCGGAATGGACGCCGCAGCGATCGCTGACGCGATGGGGCGCGGCGGCAACCTGCTCCTGCCCGAGCCGTTCAAGCGGCGGCTCGAGCTGCTGCGCCGGATCCGCGAGGCCGAACACCCCATCCTCATCCTGCTCGCGGGCGCGACCGGGACGGGCAAGTCGAGCCTCGCGCTCGAGCTCGGGGTCCGCCTGGGGGTCCCGCTGGTCGTCAGCACCGACATGATCCGCGAGGCCATGCGCACCGTCCTGTCTCCGGATCTGGTGCCCGGGCTGCACGACCACTCGTTCCGCGGCATGATCCAGGGCGGCTCGTCGCTGTCCGACCCGCGCGAGCGCGTGCTCGCCGGGTTTCACCAGCAGTCGGCGCAGGTCACCGTTGGCGTGCGCGGCGTGATCCGCCGCGCGATGCGCGAGGGGACCCACATCATCATCGAGGGCACCCACCTGCAGCCCCCGTTCGAGCAGTACATGCCGCCCGGCGCGCAGGCCGTGCACGCCGGGGTGATGCTCGCCGTACCCTCCAAGAGGGAGCACCGCGCTCGCTTTCCGGCCCGCGCGGCACGCCAGAAGCTGCGCGACGCGAGCGCCTACCTCGAGGCGTTCCAGTCGGTGCGGTGGATCCACGACGATCTGCTGAGCCAGGCTGAGGATGCCGACGTGCTCGTGCTGCCCACCGGAAACCTCGACACCACGGTCGGCTCCGCGCTCGATGCGCTGGCGAGCATGTTGCCCGACGCGATGCCGCGGCCCGCGAACACCCGACTGCCCGTCGCGGACCTCGGGACTGAGCGCACCCTGTTCCTGATCCTGGACGGACTGCCCGACGAGCCACAGCCGGCCCTCGGCGGTCTGACGCCCCTGGACGCAGCGCGGACGCCCAACTTCGACCGGCTCGCCGCGAGCGGCGGCCAGGGTCAGATCTTGACGTCCCGCCACCTCGACGAGATCCCGCACACGGACGTCGGGATGTGGTCGATCCTGGCCCAGGAGCTCCCGGAGCGGCCCATCGGGCGCGGGCTGATCGAGGCCGCTGGGCGTGGAATCACGATGCCGCCCGGTGCAGTGCTCTTCCGTGGCAACCTCGCCACCAGCGCACCGAGCTCCCGGTCGTTGCTCGACCGCCGCGCGGGTCGGATCGAGTCGGGTGTCGAGGACCTGATCGCCGCGCTGCGCGACGTGCCGCTTGCGGGCGGGATCCGCGGCCGAGTCTTCGCCGCGCACGAGCACCGCGTGGTGGTCATGCTGGTGGGGGCGGGGCTCTCCGCGGCCATCTCCGACACCGACCCGGGCGCCCATGCCGACCCCCAGCGCGTGCTGCGGGCCGAACCCCTCGACGACACGCCGGAGGCCGGGCGCACCGCGACGGCACTGCGGGAGCTCCTGGCGCGCGCGGAGACCCACCTCGAGGGCCACCCGCTCAACGCAGCGCGGTCCGCTCGCGGCGAGCCTCCGGCGAACACGATCATCACCCGCGGCGCCGCGCGGGTCGACGCGGTGGCCGACGCCTCCGTGGTCAGCGTGCCCAGCGCGATGGTGGCCGCCTGTCCCGCCGCACTCGGAGTCGCTCGCCTCATGGGCATGACCTGCGTGACGGGCCCTTCGATGACCGGCAACCTGGACACCGATCTGGGCGCCAAGTTCGACGCGGCAAAGCCGCTGCTCGCGGACCGGTCCCTGGTCGCTATCCACTTCAAGGGCACCGACATCGCAGCCCACGACCGCCGCCCCGTCGCGAAGCGCGACTTCATCGAGGCCGTCGACGCTGCGCTCGGAGCGTTCCTCGAGGCCTGGTCCGAGGACGGCCCCGCCCTGCGCGTCGTGATCACCGCCGACCACGGCACCTCATCGGCCAGCGGCCAGCACCTGTGCGGCTACGTGCCCCTGCTGGTCACGCTGTGGGACCCCGATGCCGAGGGCGACGGCCGCTTCACCGAGCAGACCGCGACCGAGGGCGCACTGGGCGAGCTGGCCGCCGGCGAGCTGGCCGCGATGCTCTGGGGTCAGCCGTAGCGGCCCTCGATGTAGTCCGCGGTCTGCTGGTGCGCTGGGTTGACGAACACCTCGGCGGTGGGCGCGTGCTCCACCACCTTGCCCATCAGCATGAACGCGCACTCGTCCGACGCCCGCCGCGCCTGCGCCATGTTGTGGGTCACGATCAGGATGGAGTACGTCCCACGGAGGGTCCAGATCAGCTCCTCCACCGCCTCGGTGCCCTTGGGGTCGAGCGCCGAGCAGGGCTCGTCCATCAGCAACACGGCCGGCTTGACCGGCAGCAGGCGCGCGATGCACAGCTTCTGCTGCTGCTCGAGCGACAGTGAGATGGCGGGCCGGTGCAGGTTGTCTCTGACCTCGTCCCACAGCAGCACGGTGCGCAGGGTCTCCTCGACCAGCCCGTCCTCCTCCCCGCGGGACAGCGCCTTTCGGGGCTTGTCGTGCAGCCGGTAGCCGAACAGCACGTTGTCGCGCACCGAGAGCGGCAGCGGGTTGGGGCGCTGGAACACCATGCCGACCTGCTTGCGCACCTGGATGATCTCGACCTGCGGCGCGAAGATGTCGTGCCCATGGACCCGAACGCTGCCCGCGGTCCGCACGTAGTCCAGTCGCTCGACGATCCGGTTGACCGTGCGCAGCAGCGTGGACTTGCCGCAGCCCGACGGGCCGATCATCGAGGTGACGATCCCCCGCTTGATGTCGAGGTCGACGTCGAACAGCGCCTGGAAGTCGCCATACCACAGCGACAGCCGCTCGATCTGGATGGCCAGCGCGGCCTCGGACTCGGTGGGATCAGCCAAAACGACCCTCCACGTAGGCGGTCGTCCGCTCGTCGGACGCCGCGTCGAACAGCGCCTCCGTGGGAGCGACCTCGACGCACTCGCCCATCAGGAAGAACGCGGTGCGGTCGGCGAGGCGCCGGGCCTGCTGCACCAGGTTGGTCACCAGCACGATCGTCAGCTCGCTCTTGAGGCCCCGGAGGATCTCCTCGATCCGCATCGTGGTGACCGGGTCCACCGCGATCGAGAACTCGTCGAGCAGCAGGACCTCGGGCTCCTGCGACAGCGCGCGGGCGATGGTGAGGCGCTGCTGCTGACCGCCCGACAGCAGGCTGCCGAGCGCATCGAGGCGGTCCTTCACCTCATCCCACAGCGCCGCCCGGCGCAGGCAGCGCTCCACGATGCCGTCCAGATCGGCCTTGGGCGCACCGCGCAGCCGCGGCGCCAGCGCCACGTTGTCGTACACCGTCATCGGCAGGCCCACGGGCAGCGGGAACACGACCCCGATCCGGCGCCGCAGGGCGTACAGGTTGCGCCAGGCGCGGGTGTCGCGCCCGTCGAACGACACGGTGCCGGTGTAGCCCATGCCCTCCGTCAGGACGTCCATCCGGTTCAAGACCCGGAGGAACGAGGTCTTGCCGCTGTTCGCGGGGCCGATGATGCCGAAGATCTCGTTGCGGCGAATGTTGAGACTCACGCCCGAGAGCACCGCCTTGCCGCCGTAGGTGACGGTCAGGTCGTCGACCTGGATCTTGGGGAGGTCGGTCACCATCTCTTTCGCCCCCGCAGCCAGACCCGCAATCCGATGGACGCCGAGTTCATCACGAGCACCAGGCCCACCAACACCAGCGCGACCCCGTAGGGCAGCGCGTCGGGGACGTCGGGAACCTGAGTAGAGATCACGAACAGGTGCAGCGAGAGCGCCATCGTCTGGTCGAACACCCCTTGGGGCAGGAACGGCAGGAAGAACGCGGCGCCGGTGAACATGATGGGCGCCGTCTCGCCGGCGGTGCGGGACACCTCGAGGATCACGCCCGTGAGGATGCCGCTGATCGCGTTGGGGAGCACCACCGCCCGGATGGTCTGCCACCGGGTCGCGCCCATGTTCCAGCACGCCTCGCGGAAGGCGTGGGGCACCGCCTGCAGGCTCTCCCGGGTCGACACAATCACGACAGGCAGGGTCATCACGGCCAGGGTGAGGCTCGCGGCGAGGATGCTGGTGCCGAACCGGAAGAACAGGACGAACGCACCCAGCCCGAACAGCGCGTGCACGATGGAGGGCACGCCCGCGAGGTTGATGATCGCCAGGTTGATGACCCGCGTGAGCGTGTTGTCGGGTGCGTACTCCGACAGATAGATCGCGGCGGCGACCCCGACCGGAACGCTCGCCAGGAGCGCGACGAGCACCAGCGCGACGGTGCCGATCAGCGCGGGGAAGATGCCGCCAGCGGTCATGCCGTTGGTGGGCTCGCAGAACAGGAACTCCCAGCTGATCATCGGCCCACCGCGGACCACGAGCACCCCGAGGATCAGCACCACGGGCACGATCAGGATGACGGTCATCAGGCCGAACACCGAGCGGACGACGGTCTCGACGCGGCGGTTGCGGACGTTGAGGGGGGTGGCTTCGAACATCAGCGCCGCCGCCAGCCGCGGACGATCAGGTCCGCCGAGAGGTTGATGACGAACGTGACGACGAACAACAGGATCCCCAGGGTGAACAGGGCGCGGTAGTGATCTGAACCCACCGCGGTCTCGCCGAGCTCGGCGGCGATGGTGGCGGTCAGGGCGCGCACCGAGTCGAACGCGCTGGACGGGACGTTGATCGAGTGACCGCTGGCCATCAGCACCGCCATCGTCTCGCCGAAGCCGCGGCCGACCCCGAGGAGCATGGCGGCCATCAGGCCGTTCTTCGAGGCGGGCAGCACGACGCGCCAGATCACCTGCCAGCGCGTCGCGCCCAGGGCCTCGGCCGCCTCGCGGAAGTGCTCGGGGACCGCCTTGAGCGCATCCTCGGCGATGGTGGTCATGATGGGCGCGGCCATCAGACCCAGGATCAGCCCAGCGTTCAGCACGTTGAGCCCGATGGGCACGTCGAACATCCAGATGATCAGCGGGTTCATGATCGACAGACCGATGAAGCCCCACACCACCGACGGGATGGCGGCGAGGAGCTCGACCAGCACCTTGAGGACCTCGCGGGCGCGCGGGCCCGCGAACTCGGCGATGTACAGCGCGGCGGCCAGCGAGAACGGGACGGCGGCGAGCACGGCCAGGCCGGTCACGCTCGCGGTGCCGAGGATCAGCGCGAAGGCGCCGTAGGTGGGGTTGGTGTCCGAGGTGGGACGCCACGCCGGCGAGAGCAGGAACTCGCGCACGTCGAGCGCTCCGAAGACGAAGCCCATCCCCTCCTTGGTGATGAACAGGAAGATGCCGATGATGAACACCACCGCCGAGATCCCGCCCACGAACACGACCTGGCGAACCAGCTGGTCGATCCACCACTCCTTAGTGCGCGCGTCGGCGTCTTCAGCTCGCGTCGGGGCCACGCAGCAGCTCCATCAGCTCGCGGATGTGGGACCCCAGCTCGTGGGCGAGGAGCTCGAGGCGCGCCTCTCCGTCGGGGTCGGGGTCGACCTGCCACTGGACCACAGACGTGTGAAACGGCACCGGGCCGAGCAGCGAGATGTCGGTCATGTTGATCATCACGATGACGTGGTACTCGGCCGGGCTCTGCCGCAGCGGGCGCAGGGAGACCGGCGCGTGCGGCGGCTGCAGACCCAGGCGGTCGGAGAGCCCGGCCAGCACGGGCGACAGCGCGTCCGGGGCATCGAGGCCTGCGGCGGCGTAGCGGCCCGACTCCGGATGCGACTTGTGAGCCAAGGCGTACGCCAGCGGGCTGTGCAGGTCGCCCACCGGGTCGACGAACAGCACGGGGTACTGCTTGGGCGGCTTGGTCTCGCCGAGCACCGCGAACAGCGTCTCCTCCGCGATGTTCTTGGCCTGGTCGCTGACCCGCTCGAGGCGGCCGAGGATGGTCAGCACGCTCACGAGCTCGACCTCGCTCCGGCCGTGTTCGTTGAGCATCTCGTCGAACACGCGGTCGTGGACCCGGTCGATCGTAGCGGCCTGCTTGCGGGCGTCGCGCGCGAGCTGGGCGTCGCCCTCGATGAACGAGCGGTTGGCGCGCTCGAGCATCCGGATCGCGCCGTCGGCCAGCGCGCTGATGTCGGCGCGGACCGACTCGGGGAGCGGCCGCTCGAGCTTCACCGCCACCCGGCCGATCGTCACGCTGTAGTCGCCGATGCGCTCGAGCGCGATGGTGAGCCGCAGCACCGAGCTGACGAACCGCAGGTGCCCGGCGGCCGGTAGGTGCCGCGCCACGAACGCATGCGCCAGCGCGTCGATCGCGCGGGTCTCCCGGTTGATCGGGTGGTCGTCCAGGGCCAGCCGGAACAGGCGCGGGCGGTCGAACTGAATCAGCGCCTCGACGGCGCGATCGATCGACATCCGGACCGCATCGGCCATGTCTCCGACGCGCTTGCGCAGCGCACTGAGATCCTGTTCGAGCCGGGCCTCGTAGTGACTCACGCGCGCCTCCCCTCGACCGTTACTTGCAGGTGATGTTGCGGACCGGCGCGTATCCCTTCTCGGAGATGATGCACTGGCCTGTGTCCGACAGGATCCAGTCGAGGTACGACTTGATGGCGCCCTGGGGCTGTCCAGCCGTGTACATCAGGAGCGGCCGGGCGATGGCGTAGCTGCCGTCGCTGGCGGAGTCGCTCGAGGGCGCCACGCACTCGGCGGCCTCGTCGGCCTTCACGCACGGCATCTTCACGTGGTCGTTGGCGTACGCCACACCGCTGTAGCCGATGGCGCAGGCCGTGTTCTCGACCAGGTCGACGACGTCCTTGCTGCCGTGCATGTCGCGGGAGCCAAGCTTGTACTCACCCGCCTTTCCGATCACCGCTGACTTGAAGTAGGCGTAGGTGCCGCTGTTGTTCTGGCGGCTGACCCGGATGATCTCGTCGCTGTCGCAGCCGGGCACGGTCACGCCGAGCCCGCTCCACGTCTCGATGGTGCCGCCCTCGCCGTACACCTGCGCCAGCTGGGCGATGGTGACCTCGCTCAGCGGGTTGTCGTGATGCAGGTACACCGCCAGGGCGTCGTGTCCCACGACATGTTCGACCGGCGAGATGCCGTTCGCTTTGGCCGCGTCGATCTCCTTGGCCTTCATCTTGCGGCTTGCATTGGCGATGTCGACCGTGCCGTTGATCATCGCGGAGACTCCGGTGCCGCTGCCGCCACCGGTGACCGCGACCGCGGTGTTGGGCGCGATCTCCCGGTAGGCCTCGGCCCAGGCCTGCGCGACGTTCACGAGGGTGTCCGACCCCTTGTTCTGAATGACCACGCGCTCGGACTTCCCGCCTTCTGCGCTGCTCTGAGAGGGACCGCCGCCACAAGCGACGAGTCCAACCACTGCCCACATCCGCATCGGAACCTCCGTTCAACTGAACCGCCCCGTATTCGGTACGCGCACGCCGCTGACCGTCGTCACAGCATCGTCACAGAGGCGATGTCAGTTGTTTCCTGTCCGCCACGGAGGATTGCCTATGCTGCGACCCCACTAGACAAGAGAGCGTCATGATCACTGCACTGGCGAGTTTATTGTTCTCGAACGTGAGCGATGCGTCCGACCTGATCCCAGAGCGGGAGGCCGAGGGCTTCGACAGTGTCCCGGTCGACACATCGAAGATCCGCTACCGGCCCGGAAAGGGCGTCGAGTTCAAGTCGACCGACGGTCGACACAGTCTCGCGCTGGGCTTCCGCGGGATGTTCCTGTACGAGGTCGAGCAGCAAGGAGAGGCCCCCGCCACGCACCAGGTGCTGATTCGACGCGCCCGCATCACGGCCTCGGGGTCGATGTGGGGCAAGAACAACAAGTACAAGGTGGAGCTGGCGGTCAGCCCGCGCGACGAGTCGGTGAACGGCGACGGGTTCCTCCGGCAGACGCCGCTGCTCACGTGGCAGAACACGTTCACCCAGCTGCGCGACGTCAACCTGCGGATCGGTCAGTACAAGATCCCGTACAGCTGGGAGCGAGTGGTCTCGTCCAGCAAGCTCGCGATGGTGGACCGATCGCTGGCGAACGCCACGTTCAACCTGGACCGCGACATCGGCTTCGACATCGGCAGCAAGGACCTCGGCGGCCTCGATCTGCTCCAGTACAACATCGGCGTCTACGCCGGCGAGGGCCGCGGCCGCTTCGAGCCCAACGACAGCGGGCTGATGTACCTGGCGCGCGTGGGTGTCACCCCGATGGGCAAGTTCAACAGCTGGGAGCCCCAGGACTTCGCGCGCGGCGAGCCGCGCCTCGGACTCGGCGTCGCCTACGCCTTCGTGGACAACCCGAGCGGCAGCAAGGACATCCTCAACGCGTCTCGCGACAACGCGTACGAGTACCACAACTTCACCGCCGACCTGGTGTTCAAGGCGTCGGGATTCTCGACAGAGGCGGCCTTCTTCTGGCGCGACGGCGGCGAGACCGACCGGGACATCGCACAGGTGGGCACGGGCTACTACGTCCAGCCCGCCCTGTTGATCCCGCACCAGCCGATCGGGATCGCGCTGCGCTGGTCGCAGGTGCTGCCCGCGGACGGCGGCGGTCTGTCCGAGAAGACCGAGGTGGGACCAGCGCTGTCCTACTACTTCGCCGGCGCGCGCAACCACATGAAGGTCCAGGCGGACTTCCTGCGGTCGTGGGCCGACGATCCGTCGAACGGAGAGAACCAGGCCCGGCTGCAGCTGCAGGCGATGTTCTAGAGGACCTGTCCGACGGGGGTGCATCGCCTCAAGACCCGGCACGGCGAGCCGCGCCGGGCCTGCATCCTCATCCAGGAGGCGCGCGATGCCAGCAGTGCAGAACTGGGTATGGTGCCGCGCAAAGGGAGCGTGCATGTCGACCACCGCTGTGGCCCTCGCTGGCTATGCCTTCTGGAACCTGCTGTTGCTGATCGTCATCGTGTCGCTGCGCACGGTGCTCACGCTGTCGGGCGCCCGCGCCGCCAACCGCTTCGCCGTCGACGGCGCCGACGTCTCCCCGTTCTCATCGCGCCTGTGCCGCGCCCACGCCAACACGTATGAGCACCTGCCGATCTTCGCGGGTCTGGTCGGTGCGGCGTACATGAGCGACGCGCTGCACATCACCGACGGGCTGGCGTTGTGGGTCCTCGCGGCGCGGATCGGGCAGTCGTCCGTCCACCTGCTCTCGGTCCGAGCGCGGGCCGTGATCGTGCGCTTCACGTTCCTGCTCGTGCAGATCGGGATCGAGGTGTGGTGGGCCGCGCAGCTCCTTCGCCTCGCGGTGGCCTGATGCCGCTTCCCGACGACTTCGCCCAGGAGTGCCTGTACAGCGAGTCCGCGTGGTTTCTCCACGATCTGCTGGAGATCGACGTGCCGGGCCGCTCGGTGACCGGCCTGGTCGACACCACCCGCCTGGGACCGCTTGTCGACGCCCAGGTGGAGCTGCCGGGCCACCCGAAGCACCTGCCAGGCGCGGTGTGCGTCCAGCTGACCGGGACGCTGGGCGCGGTGCTCTCGAGCTACGTGCTGCAGATGCGCCGCAGCGACGGGTGGGTCGGCTTTGGGACCCACATCCACCACGCCAAGTTCCCCTCGATCGGCACGATCGGCCCGCCGGTCCAGGCCCAGGCCACGGTCAAGTCGCTGCGGGTCCTCCGGCAGACGACGTTCGTGCGCTACGCCTTTCGGTTCACGCAAGAGGATCGCGACGTGTACCTGGCGGAGCACTCGGCGGCGTGGTTCCACAAGCACGCCTGAGCGCGAGGCGGAGTGCCGGTGGGTTGGAGCATCAACGAGCTCCCCGCAGTCGATGATGCCCGTCCTGATCGAAGTCCTGGCTGGAAGCGCCCATCGCGACGCGGCTCGAAGATCGTCCTGGGCGGGCACGGCGGGAGACGGTGCGGCTAAAGGAACCGCGGGGCGGGGTCGACCGTCCTACCCAGTACCCATTCGTCGAGCCTCAGGAGTCGTGGTCGCCGGCCCTCAGATCTGCTTGTCGCTGCACACATGGACAGCAAGTCAACGGCATCTACCCGTCGGAGCACCAGTAGCGCTCACCCCGCGCCCAGCTGCGCCCGCACGCGACTCCGCCCCTCGCCGACCGGCTCCACCAACACCCGCGCCTCGATCCGCTCCTGCAGCCCGACCACGTGGCTGATGATTCCCACCTGGCGCCCGGAAGCCTGTAGCTGCTGGAGCGCAGCCAGCGCCGTGTCCAGCGTCTGCGGATCGAGCGTGCCGAAGCCCTCGTCCAGCAGCAGGGTCTCGACCGGCATCGAGCTGGTCCCAAGGTCCGACAGGCCCAGGGCCAGGGCCAGGGACACCAGGAAGGACTCGCCCCCCGACAGCGTCTTGAGCGACCGGGTGGTGCCGGGTCGCCACTGGTCCTCGACCACGAACTCCAGGGTGGGCAGCGCGGTCTCGGGGTCCAGCTCCGACCGCAGGCGGTAGCGCTCGTTCAAGTGCATGAGGTGCCGGTTGGCCTGGACCAGGAGCTGGTTGAGGTTCAGCGCCTGGGCGAAGAGCTTGAAGCGCTTGCCGTCCCCCTTGCCGATCAGGTCGTGCAGGTGCAGCCACACCTCCGCCTCGGCGGTGGCGGCCCCCAGCTCGCCCTCGACGCCGGCGCGGGCGTCGCGGTCCCGCTCGGCGATCTGGAGGGTGGCGCGGGCCTGGTCCAGCGCCTCCTGTTGCGCCTCCCTCTCGGCGGCGAGCTCGGCGAGATCGGGCTCGATGGACTCGGGCGTCGCCTCGTCCGACAGCCCCTCCGGACGCTGATCCAGGTGGCGTGCCTGCTGGCGGACCGCCACCTCCAAGGCGGCCTTTGCAGCCGCCTGCGTGTCGCGCAGGGCCTGCCGCAGGGTGCGGCTCTGCTCGAGCGCCTCGGCGGCCAACCGACGCTCCAACAGCGCCGGCTCGTCGGGCAGCTCCAGGTGTCCGAGCTGGTGCTGAAGCCGGGCATCGTGGGCGAGCTGCTCGGTCTCGAGGCTGGCCACGCGCTCGCTAAGGGTGTTCTGGCGAGCCTCGGCCGTAGTCACGGCGGTGTCGGCGTCCTCGCGTGCAGCCCGAGCATCGTCGACCGCGCCCTGGAGCGCCTCCACCCGCGCCTCCTGGGACCTCACCAGCTCCTCGGGCGCGCCGCCGGCCGGCGGACGCTGGACCGTTGAGCCGTCGTCCAGGGCGACCGCCGCGTCCCAGACCTGCCGCAGCCGATCGCTGGCCTGCCCGGCCTCCTGCTGGGCCTCGCCGAGCACTCCAGCGCGCGCGACCGCCCCCTCCCGCCGCTGCGCTTCGGCCTCCCGCGCCCCCTCCCGCGCGTCGACCGCAGCCGTGTGGGCGGCCAGGGCCTTGTCGGCGGTCACCCGGGCCTCGTCGACCGACACCTTCGCCAACTCCCAGGACCGGCAGCGGGAGCGCGCCGCCGCTACGCCGGCCTCGGCCGGATCGGCCTGGATCCCGAACGGAGCCAGCTCGGCGGCGAACGCGATCCGGCGCCGCTCCAGCTCGGCGGCCTGCCCGTCCAGCGCCCCCTGCCGAACCACTCGGTCCAGCTCGGCCTGCTCGAGCTGCGCCTGTTCGCGGTCCAGCCCAGCCTTGGCGTCGACCCGCTCCTGCTTCGCTCGATCAAGGGCCTGATGCGCGTCGCGCTCGGCCCGGATGGCCTCCTCGAGAGCCGTCAGCTGCGTCTTGGCGCTCGCGTCCTCTTCGCAGACTCCCTCGAGTGCCCCCGCGACCTGTTCGGCGGTCGCCTCCGGCGTGAGCCCGGCCAGCTTCAGGGCCACAGCGGCGCCCACCGTCGCGGCAGCGAGATCGCCGCCGGCCTCGGCCAGCCGCTTGTCGGCCCCCTTCGCCTCGGTCTGGGCCTCGGCGAGCGCAAGTGCGGCGGCCGACTTCTCGGCAGTCGCCTCCTCCTGGCCCCTGAGCGCCTCGTCCCGAGCTGTTCGCGCCTCGGCCACCGCGTGCTCGATCGCATCGGCCTGCGCCCGCTGCACGGGATCATCGACGAAGGGATGGGCCACGGCCCCGCACAGAGGGCAGGAATCGCCCTCGACCAGCTCCTCGCGCTGCTCTCCGAGGGCGGCGATCCGCTCGAGCGGAAGCAACATGGCCTGACGCGCGGTCAGCCCCTCGACCGCCCGCTCCAAGGCCCGCTCGCACACCCCGACCCGCTCGGCCACCTGGACGACGGCGTCGTCGGCCTGCTGCTTCCCATCCGCCCGCTCGGCGCGCCTGTGGCCCGCCTTGTCCCGAGCCTGGACCGCGACCTGGGCTGCCTCCAGTGCCGAACCCCGTCTCAGCAACGCCTCGTGCAGCTCCCGGAGCGAAATGACCACGTCCGTGGGCTCCCGCTCCCCGGCCCGCTTCACGACGGCCTCCCCAGCGGCATCGACCGCCGCCTGCAGCGGCACCAGGCGCTGGGTCCGGTCCGCCTCGTGGGCCTGTCGACGCACCTTCAGCGCCTCGGTCTTCGAAGCGATCTCGGCGGCACGCTTCCCGTCCTCGGTCCGAGCCGCCGCGAGCGCAGTCCGAGCTTCGACGATCCCGGCCGCCCGCTGCTCGAGGTCGGGCAATACCTCGACCAGGGGGGCGTCCGCCGACAGGGCTGCGAACTGCTCCGACGCCGCCGCGACGCCCCCCTTCGTCTGCTCCACGCGCTCTGCAGCCGCCCGCGCACGCTCCTCGGCCTCGCCGAACTTCAGCAGGGCCTTCGCCAGGAGCTGATCGGCGGAGTGCTTCTCCCGCTGCGCCGCCACCACGCGCCGCGCGACCTCGGTCGCCTGCGCCGCCGGACCCCGGACCGCCCCCAGCGCGGCCTCCGCCTTGCTGGCCGCCGCCTTGGCTCCATCCTCTTGCTCGCGAACCCGTGCGGCGCTCTTCACGAGCTCCGGGAGCCCCTCGACGACCTCCTTCAAGGCGAGCCGGGCCGCAGCGACCCGTGCCGCACCCTTGGCCCGCTCGTCCAGGCACTCGAAGGCCTCGACGCAGCGTTCGTGCTCCGCCAGGGCCCAAAGCTGGGCAGATGCCTCTTCCTGCGCGGCCGTCGCGCCGGCTTGCGTCACCTCGGCCGCCACGACATCCTCCGCGAGCACCCCTGCTCGCACCAGCCAGTCCCGTCCCCCCTTGAGCCGCGCGATCTGCGCGTCTCTCCGCTTCGCCCCCTCGACCCCTGCCACCACGGCAGCCGCCGCCTCGGCCAGCGCCTCGGGACCCACGGGGGAGATCGCCTCCAGCCGCGAATGAAGGTCGGACAGGCGCCCCTGCCACGCGCCGCGCATCCGGGCCGCCCGCTCGCCCAGTCGCTGGTAGATCGCCGTGTCGGTCAGCCGCTCGAGGATCGCCGCCCGTTCCTCGGGATCGGCGTGGAGCATCGCGTCGAAGTTGCCCTGGGCCAACAACATCGACCGCTGGAAGTCGTGCGGGGTGAAGCCCTCCAGCACCCGATCGAACTCCGGCTGCACCACCTTGTTCCGTTTGTCCGACACCTCGAACACCCAGGTGCCGTCGGGCGCACACCGCTCCAGCGAACGCTCGGTCGCCTGCATCTTTCCGTCGGACCTGTCCCGCGCGCGCCGCGCCATCCAGATCGCCCGGTACCGCACCCGCGCGCCCGCCTCCCGCTTGGTGAACTCGACCACCGCCTGAGCCTTGCCCTCGCCCCGGGACATCACCTGCTCGGCCACGGCCTGTTCGCTCCGCAGGTCCCCCAGGCGTGGCGTGGTCCCGAACAGCGCCAGGCTGATCGCGTCCATCAGCGTCGACTTTCCCGAGCCCGTCGGCCCCTGGATCAAGAACAGACTCGCACCGTTGAGATCCGTGTCGAGATCGACCGCCTGCTCGCCGTACAGACTGTTGAGGTTGGTGACCCCGATGCGGTGCAGCTTCACGACTCCCCTCCCCGCGCCTGGGCGACCATCGCCTGAAAGTCATCGTCGGTGGCGCTGCACAGGCTGGCGAAGGCCCGGTCCAGGCCCTCGGTCTGCGCCAGCCCCCGGCCACGGCAGAGCGTGGCGAACACCTCCTCGGGACGGAGATCCTGCAGCGCCGGGGGTGGCCCCTGCTCGTCGACGGCGACCGGGGTCGCGCGCTCCTGCCGCAGCTCCACGATCGTGGGTCGGCGCTCCTCCTCGAAGCCCGCCAGCGCGTCGTGGAGCCGGGTCATCAGGTCGGAGGGCAGCGCGTCGGTCACCGCCCGACAGAACAACAGGGGGGCCAGCTCCTCGGTCCAAGTGAGCGTCTGGATCTGTGCAACCAGCGCGTCGGGAGCGGCTCGGAGCTCCCGCAGGGCCCGCGGAGCGGGGACCTCGACCGGCGTGACCCCCGCCATTGCGTCGGGATCGGGGTCGAGCTCGACCACCAACACCTTGCGCGGACTCGCCGCCTCGGGGAGCGACAACGCGACAGGACTGCCGCAGTACCAGGCTCGCCGATCGGGCCCGACTGGATACGCCCGGTGGACATGGCCCAGCGCGGTGTACTGAATCCGCGGGTCCACGACGGTGCTCGGCAGCCCGTCGATCTGCCCGACCTGGTGGATCTCGTGGGGGTAGTCCTCGCGGCGAGCGGTCCCCAGCGTCATGTGCCCCGTGGCCACGATCGGCAGGCCTGGCCAGCGCTCCCGGGCCCGGTCGACCAGCCAGGTGTAGAGCCCCGAGAAGCGCTCGGTGAACAGGGTGCGGACGGCGGCGTGATCGAGGTCCGTCGTGCGCACGCCCAGGCGGAACTCGTGCACATAGGGGACCGCCAGGGCCACCGCCCCGACCTCTCCGGCTCGGTCCTTCAGGGGCAGCAGGCACCGCTCCCACGACACCTCGGACGCGCCGATTCCACCGACGAGGTGTACGTCCAGCGCCGCGAGCACCTCGGTCGGCGCGTCGAGCCGGGACGCGCTGTCGTGGTTGCCACCGACGATCACCACCTGTGCCACCCCGGTCCGACCCACCCGACCGAGGAACCGGTAGTACCGCCCCTGCGCGTCGGCAGAGGGCTGCATCGAGTCGAACACATCGCCCGCGACGATCAGCGCATCGATCTGCTGCTGCTCGAGCTGCTCCTCGAGCCAGGCAAGAAACCTGTCGTGGTCGGGACCCCGAGAGGTCGCGCCATGTTGGATTCCGAGGTGCCAGTCCGAGGTGTGGAGAATCCGCATGCCGTCTCCGGGATGTCTGGCCGCTATCCGCTCGGCCACAGCAGGTCGCCGAGACCCGACGCGCGCTGCACCCGACGCTCCAGGCCGCGCCGCAGCACGCCCTCGTCCGACAGCACCGTCACCCGGTCGGTGGCGCGGGTGACCCCAGTGTAGATCAGCTCCCGGGTCAGGATCGGGGAGGGCGTCTCGGGCAGCACCACCAGCACGTCACCGAACTCCGACCCCTGGCTCTTGTGGATTGTCATCGCAAACACGGTCTGGTGCTCGGGCAGCCGAACCGGAGAGAGCCAGGACACGGAGCCCGCGTCTGCCGGGAAGGCAACCACCCATCCCCCGGCCTCGTCGCGCACGACGATCCCGACGTCGCCGTTGTACCGGCGCACGCTGTAGTCGTTGGTGGTGACAATCACGGGACGCCCCAGCCACCAGCTCCCCGAGGGCTCGATCAGACGGGCCTGGGCCAGCAGATCCACCACCTGCTCGCTCACCCCCTTCACGCCGGTGCGCCCGCGCCGATGGGCACAGAGCACTCGGAAGCCGTCGAACCGGCGCAGCGCGTCGGCGTGCAGGTCCAGCAGACTCTCCCCCGGACCCGGACCCGCTCGCAGGCGCTCGAGGTAGGGACGGTACCCCTCGACCACCAAGCGGGCAGCCGCCCCGGGCAGCCGACCACGCGGGTCTGGCTCGAGCCGGCCCAGGGTGCCACCGCGCTGGCCCACCGCATCGGACGAGAGCAGTCCCGGCTCCCCGGCTCCCCACAGCGGCAGCGCCGCGATCGCGTCGTCGATCCGCGAAGAGACCGCCGCCGCCGCAAAGCGCCCGATGCCACCATCGGCTCGAAAGCGCCGACTGTGGGTGAGGAAGACGACAGCCTCGGACGGTCCGACCCCCTGCTCCCCGCTGCCGCAGATATCGCCGAGCACGCTCCCTGCCTCGACGCTGGCCAGCTGGTGGCGATCTCCCAGGAGCACGACCCGGGCGGAGTCCGGAAGCGCGTCGAACAGCTTGGCCATCAGGGCCAGGTCGACCATCGAGGCCTCGTCGACCACCAGCAGATCGAGGGGAAGCGGCCGGCAGCGGTCGTGCCGGAAGCGCGTGGGCGCGTCGGGGCGCCAGCCGAGCAGACGGTGCAGCGTGGATGGCGCGGTGGCCTCGAGAGAGGCCCGCAGACCGTCCACGGACTTCCCTTCCGGCAGCGCCCCGGCTGCACGGGCGAGGTGGGCGTCGAGGCCCTCCCGAATCGAGCTGACCACGCGCGCCGCAGCCTTCCCCGTCGGCGCCGCCAGGGCGATCCGGGGCAGTGAACCGTCCCCCGTGGCGACCGCCTGGGCGTAGACCAGGGTGAGCAGGTTTCGGACCGTCCAGGTCTTGCCTGTGCCCGGTCCCCCGGAGATCACCGTCACCCCACGGCCCATCGCCACATGGGCGGCCACGCGCTGGCGGTCCTCCCCCTCGTCCGGCTCCGGCCCGAACAGCGCATCCAGACCCCTGGAGAGCAGCTCGGGATCCGCCACCACCCGACGCTCGCCGAACCGCCGGCGCAGCGCCTGCTCCAGGCTGGCTTCGTACGACAAGTACCGGTCGGTGTACAGCAGCGAGCCGCGCAGGACGAGCGGCGTGGCTCCCGGTCCGGGCTCCCGCACCAGGGCACTCGCCGCCACCCGGTCGAGCCAGTCCTGGCGGGCCGCCGGGAGCTCCACCTCGTCGTGGGCCCCGTCAACGACCGCCTCCAGCCGCAGCGTCGCGCTCTCGAGCTGGACCAGATCGACGCACACATGCCCGTGTCGGGGCGCGCGAATCGCCAGGGATGCCGCCAGCAACACAGCGGGGTCCGACTCCCCGAAGCGCGCCGCCAGCATCGCGGTGACGTGCAGATCGACCGGCTCGAGCACCCGGGCCAGAAGCAGCGGCTGCAGCCACGCCAGCGGCTCGGGACCGGAGAGACCGGCGAGGCGGGCCGCCGTCCGAAGTTGCCCCATGCTCATTGCGCCCCCTCGAAATCGCCCGACGCGAGCGCCCGGTCGAGGGCTTCGATCACCGATCGAGGCGGACGATCGAACCAGCAGCCCCGCACTGCATCCCCGTCGCGCTCGGTCTTTGGCCCGACCATCCCGCGAAAGAACAAGTAGTACACCCCTCCGATGTGCCGGTCGTAGTCGTAGTCCGCTAGGCGCCAGCGCAGGATCCGGTGCAGGGCCACCAGGTACAGGTGGTACTGCAGGAAGTAGTCGTGTCGGGCCATCTCGGCGGTCATGCTCGCCACCCCGAAGGCCTCGGGGACGCACCGACCGGTCCCGCCGGGATCGATCCGGTTGCTCTTGTAGTCCACCACGAACCACTGCGATCCCGGCGCGGGCGCGCGAAAGACCAGGTCGATGCTGCCGGTGAGGAACCCGGCGAGCTCCAGACCCTCGATCCGGTCCAAGCTGGCGAGCCAGTCGTCTGGGAGGATCCCCGACTGGCGGGCTCTGAGGGCCTCGATCAGCCCACGCGCGGGCCCGCCTCGATCCGCCTCGCCGCGGTACTGCGTGCCGCCCAGGATCGGGAGGTCGAAGCGCAGCTCGTCCAGCCGAAGCTGCCGAGGAAGATCGGCGAGACGAAGCTCGCCCAGCACGGAACCAAGCGGCGTGCGCAGCACCTTGCCCAGGCCAGACACCAGCAGGTCACAGTGGCGCTCCACCTCGAATCCGTGGGTGCGGAGCGCGTCCTCCACCACGGCACGAAAGCGGTCGTCGGACGCCGGCTCAGGGTCCTGGAAGCCGGCCTTCTCGAAGACATGGTGCAGCAGCGTTCCGGCCTCGGCTCCTCCAGGGAAGGGCGCGAGCGGAACCTCCTCGACCTCCGGACCGCGCGCGGAGCTCACCACGAGGGCGTCGATGGCGTCTGGGTCGAAGCCTTCGCGCCCCTCTTCGACGAGCGTCGGATGGCCCGCCGCCCGCGTGACCGAGGTGTAGCTGTGCCGGCGCCAGCCCGGATCGAGCTCGGGGCGCTGGAACACCCGGCTCCCGAGCACCGGCACCACCTCCGCGGGCGCAGTCCACCCGTCTCGCACGGGTGCCTCGCAGTCCAGGACCGCCAGCCGGGCGGTGCCGTCCTCGACGACCGAGCTGTCGGCGCGCGCCTGGACCTCCTCGCGCAGCGCGCCCCCGGCCCGCTCCACCCGCTCCGCGCCCGTATCGATCCGGTCCGGTCCGCTCCCGTGGAGGATCGCCGCCAGTGGGCTGTGCTCGTAGTCGGTCGCCAGGCCGGCGTAGACCACACACCGGTGGCGAGCCCGGGTGAGCGCCACATAGGCGAGCCGCAGCGCCTCCTCCTTGGCCTCGCGCTCCGCCAGGGCCTGGTGCGCGTCGTCGGTGGGCACGCCCACATCCAGCAGCCGCCGGGTCCGCTGCTGGGGATCGGGAACCACCAGCGCCGCTCCGTCTCGAGGTCGGGTGAGCCCGCCATCCCACAGGTAGGGCACGAAGCACACCGGGAACTCGAGCCCCTTGGACTTGTGGACCGTCAACAGGTGGACCGCCTCCGCGTCGCGGTCCAGTCGCAGCTCCGCCTCGTCGCTGTCGAGGTCATCCGCGCTCCGACGGGCCGCGAACCAGGCGAGCAGCGCGGGCAGGTGCAGGCGCTCCCGGGTCTCGGCTGCGTGGACCAGCTCGGCAGCGTGCAGCAGGTTCGTCACCCGTCGCTCGCCGTCCTCGAGGGTCAGCAGACGGGCCAGCACGCCCTGGTCCCTGAGCGCGCGCCGAAACGCCGCCATGAAGCCCTGCCGGCGGAGCGTCACCGCCCAGTCGGACACGCGTCCCAGCCAGCGGTCCCACGCGGCGACCGACGCCGGGTCCTCGGACTCCACCCGCAGCAGCTCTTCTGCGCTCCAGCCGAACAGCGCCGTCGACGCCGCCACCCGCGAGGCCGACCCGCCCGAGCGCTCCGCCAGCGCCTCGAGCCAGTGCTGCACCTCTCGCGCCTCGTCGGACGCAAGCACGCTCGCCGCACCGGTGAGCACCGCCGGAACCCCCACCCTGCGGAGCGCTTCCTGGAGCGCGACCGCCTGACGGCCCTTTCGCACCAGCACCGCGACGTCTGCCGGCCGCACCGGTCTCCAGTCCTCTCCGGCGCGGATCGCGGTCCCGGACCCAAGCAGCGCCACGATGTCGTCGGCCACCCGAGCCTCGAGCGGCCCGTCCAGCTTGCCCTTGGTCACGCTGGCCGTGGGGTCGGACGCGCCGACCAGCACTCCGTCGAACCAACGCAGCTGCAGCGGCACCGCAAGGGCGTCCCCCCAGCCCTGAACCGGACGCAGGCCGTCCTTCCCGCGACCGGACGGAGGCCCGACCGGCACGTACCCGAAGGAGACCGACGGCCCGAAGGCGGCGGGCTGGTCGAGCAGGTGGTTCAGCCCCTCCAGCAGGCGCCGATCCGAACGCCAGTTGATGGCCATCGTGTAGCGGCGCTCACCCGCGTGGCGCGTCGCCTGGCTGTAGACGTGTACATTCGCACCTCGAAACCCGTAGATCGCCTGCTTCGGGTCACCGATCAGGTACAGGTGGTGCGCCCCGCGGCCGAACACCTCGCGGAAGATCGTCCACTGGTGGTGATCGGTGTCCTGGAACTCGTCGATCAGCGCCGCATCGAACATCCCACCGATCGCTGCGGCGAGCCCCTCGCGTTCCTCGGGATCGGCGGCCTGTCCGAGCCGACTGGCGAGTCCCCGCAACAGGTCCTGGTAGGTCTGGATCCGCTGGCGGTCCTTCCTCAGATCGAAGGCCGCGCGGAGGTGGGCCACGAAGGCTGCGCGCTCTGCTCCTGCGACCTGGCGCGGAAAGGCGCAAAGGGCAGCCAGCCGGTCCAGGCAGGCATGTTCGAGGGGAGCGTCCGGATCGACGAGCTGCGCCTTGATGGCCGCCGGACTGAACCGGTCCGGCTCGGGCGGCATCGACCCGAAGGGCGGCTCACTCGCCAGCCACAGCGTCACCCCATCGACCCACGCCCGAGCCGCTTTCTCGCTCTGCTTGCGCTGGCCCTTCGTGAACACGCTCGGCTGACCGGCCTTGGCCGCCGCGACCACGTCCGCGACGTGCTGCACGAAGCTCTCGGCGAGCCCCGACCAGTCCTGGGCCACCGCTCGGACGTGCTCGGGCCAGCCGTTGGGGTCCGCCGAGTCCGCGGCGGGAACCACGGCCGCGCCCGGGTCTGCCAGGCCGTCTGCGGCCAGCCGCAGCAGCGTGGCCCGGTCGAAACCACAGACTTCCCTCGCGAAGGCGATCCGAGGGGCGTCGGCCTCGTAGAAGGTGTTGGCGAGGAAGTCGTCGACGATCTCTTCGACGATGGCTTGGGTGTCGGGAACCAGCTCGAGATCGAAGGCGACGCCACTCTCGAAGGCGTTCTGCTGCAGCATCCGCTGGCAGAAGCCGTGGATCGTGCTGATCAGCGCCTGGTCGAAGGACTCCAGCGCCACCCCGAGCCGGCGCAGTCGCACCGATCGCTCGGCCGCAGGGACCGACCACAGGTGTGCGAGCACGGGGTCCTCGGGCGGCTCCTCCTGCGCCAACGCCTCGACCGCCTCCACCAGGCGCCCCCGGATGCGCTCGCGCAGCTCGGCCGTCGCGGCCCGGGTGTAGGTGACCACCAGGATGCGCTCGATCGGCGCCCCCTCTTCCGCCACCAGGCGCAGGACGAGGCTGGTGATGTTGTAGGTCTTGCCGGTACCCGCGCTCGCCTCGATCAACGCGATGCCCCGCTCGAGGGGCGCGACGGCGGACCAGATCGGCGATGGCATCACGAGGCACCCCAGCCGCGCAGCTTCGCCGGCGTGCGACGGGCCGCGAGCACGGGCCCCCAGACCCGGACCGCCAGGGAGACGAACTCCGGCAGCACCGCGCCCTCGGAGTCCACGAAGGGCAGCGTCGACCCGAAGGCGTGCCGGTTGTACCGATCCTCAGCCTCACCCCTGGAGAAGCCGCCCACCCACTTGCTCTGCGCCAGGGCCAGGGCCGTGGCGAGGGTCTCGACCACCGGACCGTCGAAGGCGCCCGCTGCAAGCCGGTCTGGATCCTGCCACTCGTCTGGGAGCGCGCTGCGACCCGAGCACAGCGCCTTCGCGAGCGCGTGGCTGGTCTTCGGCGGAAACGGCAGCGGGCGCTCCTGGCCCGCTCGCCACAGCCGGACCAACCCGGCGAGCAGGCCCGCGTCGTCGCCCACCTCGAGGCCCACGTGCGCGACCACCGGACTCCCCGAGCCGTCCACCCTCCCGAACACGAGGAGGGCCCTCCCCGGGCAGCTGGGATCGGTCGCCCGCCAAGCGAGCAATCGAAGCCACGTCTCGAGCAGGTCGGCCTCCCGCTCGCTGCCGTATCGGAACCCCACGAGCGCCCGCTCCCCGAGCTCGTCGAGCCGCCCGACCAGCCGGAACGAGTCTATGGACAGGTCGAGGTCGGCTTCCGTGGATGCACCACGCCGCCAGTCCACGACCTCGGCAGCGCAGGCCTCCATCTGCTGGGCCAGGGCGAGGATGGCGTCGAAGGCCACCTGGCCGGCACCGCCGAGGGGGAGTTTGCCCGAGGCCCGCAGCCCCTGGCGGATCGTCTCCGGGTCCACCTCGGTCCTGCGAGCGCGGAGCAGGTCTTGGAGCAGCGAGTTGTGGTCGAGCCAGCCCAGCTCCAGGGGCTCCCGATCCGGCACCTCCCCGGTGTCGTCGCGGGAGAGGTAGATCCCGAGCTCTCGCTGCAGGAAGGCCCGAAGCGGGTGGCGCCAGAAGTGGACCAGCGCGTCGAGCGGCAGCTGCTCTGCGGACTGTTGCTTCGACGCTACCGCGAGGTCCGACGACAGGAAGGCACCGGCCTCTCTCCGCGGTCCCGTGGCTGCCCTCACCCCCTCGAGCAGGCGCGCGTCGTAGCTCCACGGGGTGGGATCGGCCTCGAAATCCCGCGCGTCGAAGGCCTGGAGCGGGTGCTCTCGGGTGAGCCGCGCGCGGGGCGAGGGTCCCCCATCGTCGGGCCAGGTCGCGTCGATCGCGTCGGCCAGCTCGCTCACCGGTACCGCCGGGGGCCGGACCTCGTTCGTGCGAACGTCGCGGCCGGTGTAGAGCACGATCAGGTGACTGCGCGCCGAGAGCACCGCCTCGAGCAGGAGGTAGCGGTCTTCATCGCGCACATCGCGGTCCCCGATCCGAGAGGTCTGCTGGAGCAGATCGAAAGCCGCACCCGCTCCGGTGCGGGGGAAGCTCCCGTCGTCCATGCCGAGCAGACAGACCACCCGGTAGGGCACGGCTCGCTCGGGAACCATCCCGCAGAAGGTGATCGCCCCTCCGGATCCCTGGTGTGCCGAGGAGGCGACCTCGAATCGGCGCGCGAGGGCGACCCGCAGCGCGGAGACGTCGATCTCCACGGCGCTGTGCGAGGTCTGGGCCTCTTGCCCGAGGGTCTCGATCTCCTCGCGGACTCGGCGGGTGAGCCAAGCCGCGAGCCCCGACGTCTCGGTCAGGGCATCCACGCTGAAGGTGAGCTGCTTGGCCCAGGCGGCGAGCGGACGAGGGTCACCCAGCCGCTCGATCTGCTCGAAGAGCGTGCCGCAGAACGCGGCGAGGCGCCCGACCAGCCGGGTGGCCCCACCCTCCGCGGTGTCGAACGGCCGAACGCCGACAGGGAGCCGCCCGTCATCCGGCATCACCACCCCGAGCAGGATGCGCTCGAGCCCGAACCGCCAGGTGTTCTGCGCGTCATCGGGTTGGCCACGCGCCGCTCGTTGCGTGGCGTCTTCCGCCCACCGGATGCCGCTGTCGACCACCCAGGCCCGCACGAGGACCAGGTCTTCGGCGGAGATCGAGAAGCGCTCGGCTACGGGCTCCAGGGCGAGCAGATCGAGCACTGCAGAGGCGGACGCACGGCCCTCGACGAGCTCGAGCACCCGAAGCAGGGCGTCCGCCACCGGGTTGAGCCGGCGCACGGCCAGGTCCGCGAGCTCCCACGGCAAGCGGGGAGAGCCCGTCGGGGCCCATCCCTGCCGCCCCGAGACGGCCTGCCCCTCGTCGAAGACCGCTCCGACGAGCGGCGCATAGCTGTCGATATCCGGCGTCATCACCACGATGTCCCGCGGGCGGAGCTCCGGGTCGAGCTCGAGGAGATCAAGGAGCGCCGTTCGCAGCACCTCGACCTGCCTCGTCGGGCCGTGGCAGCTGTGGAACTGCACAGATCGGTCCTGCGGTTCGAGTCGACGCTCTGCGAAGTCGCTCTGCATCGCCGGATGAACTGCGCGCACGATGTCCGCTTGGAGGACACGGAGCGCCGTGTCGGGCCCCTCTCCACCCCGCGGGTCGATGAACAGGTCGGTTCGCCGATCCTCGAACCCCTCTGGCAGGGACTCCAGCAGGATCTGCAGGTCGCGGCCCGTCCGGCCCCAGGAGGTGAGCAGCGGGTGGCCGCCGTCCCCGAGGCTGTCCGAATCCGAGCTCGCCCGGAGGCGCTCGCTGACATCGTCGCGCGACCAAGCGGCCAGACCCGAATCCCGCGCCATCCGACGACCGAGGTCGGCCCAGTACTGGTCGGAGGGACAGAGCAAGTACAGCTCCACGGGCCGACTCCGCGCCACCTGCCCGAGCGCGGCGAGCCAGCTGCCCGCCAGACTGGACAGGCCAAAGACGTGCAGCGGCCTGGGATCCGGGGGCAGATCCGCGAGGGAGGCAAGCCGCTGCGCCCGATGGGGTGTGCTCCCGAGATGGGCCTGGACGGCTCTCCACAGGGCAGCCTGCCAGCGCTGGGTGTCGGACAGACCGTCGCTCCCACCATCGCTCCATGCCGCCACCACGTCCGGACGGTAGGTGATGTAGCTGTCGAAAGCGTCGGCGATCCGCCGCGCGAGTCCCCAGGTCCGCGCATCGACCGGTGCCGCGCCGGGCACGGCGCCGAGGTAGCGCCGGAGCGGTCCGGATCCCTGCGCCACGACCACGCCAGGGAGCACCTCCAACAAGGCCCAGGTGAGCGCCCCCGGGGCCCACGGGTCGGGCTCTCCTCGGGCCCCCGGGACCAGCGCGTCCAAGGCGGTGTTGGGGAACGGGAAGCGCACGTGGGCGCAAACTCCGAGCTGCTCTGCCAGCGCGTGACGCAGGTGGCGCTCCATCCCCCGGCTGCCGACCACCACCTCCACCGGTCGAAGGGGGTCGCCGCTCGTCACCCGCAGCTGCTCCGCGAGCACGACGGCCAGCACCTCCAGCCGATTGCTCCGATAGACGCGTAGTCCGCTCACGACGACGCGCCTCGCCGACGTGGGCTCTTTGGCCGGGATCGCTCGGACAGTCCGTGTCCCATCGGAGATCAGGCCTCCGCAATCACGGAAAGTGGCTGTGCCCGCGCGATCTTCCACAGCAGAACCAGCGTGTGGACCGCTTCCTCCGGGCCCTGCAGCCGGCAGCGTTGGTTGTCCTCCCACGCGACATCGACCGACCACTGCTGCCGGCAGGAGTTCGCGAACACTCGCTGGGCCCGAGGCGGAACTACAGCCGGCCAGGTCAGGTGGGCAGTCGTCCGGCTGGTCATGGTTTCCGGCCTCCCGCCGCAGCCTACCTGAACACAGCGCAGTAGGCCGAGATCACTCTGGAAACGCGCCATGGCCGGACAGCACCGACTCCGGCTCGTGCGGCGAGCCTCCTGGACTGGGCGCATTCGAAGCACATCATTCATCTCTCTTTCCCGCTTCCCGACCAGCGGTCGTCGTCCGGTACCGCTGGCGCGAGCTCTGCGGCTTCTCCGGGATGGTCCTCTGCAGCAACCCCGCTTCCAGCAGGGGCTCGAGGTACGCCTTTCGGAAATGCTCCCGGTCCTTGAGACCCGCTGCCTGCTGCAGCTCAGCGCGCGTGCACGGTGACACAGCTGCCTTCAGGATCTCAGCAACTTGCGGGGTAGCAGATGGACCCATACCGAACCTGCACCAGGTCGGTCAGTCCGTCCCCGGTCATGTCGGCGAGAAAGAGGGACTCCGGGTCGGACTGAAGCACCAGGGTCGGTCCGAGCTGCTCGTCGTAGCCCTTGGGCATGTACCGCGGCGCATCGAACCCCTGCCTGCCACGCGACTTGAACCACGCCAGCCGGTTCTCCTCCGTCAGCACCAGGTCGGCCAGTCCATCGCCATCGATGTCCAGCAACCGCACGTTGGGATCACCCGGCTCGGCGTCGGTGGGCGTGTCAAAGCCAGAGAATCCCTCCCACCGCCCATCGTCGCCCCGGTCGAAGTCGCCCTGCAGCGGACCGCGGAAGCTGACCAGCTCCAGGCGCCCATCGCCATCGAGGTCCATCAGCTGGCCTCCTTCGAGCCCTGCACTGGGCCGCTCCCGCAGGACCTGGATCGGCCCGAGCTCGCCGTCGCCTTCGTTGCGCCGGTAGTACCGGGCCCCTGCCCGCTCGGTGAGTAGGCCCGTGAGACCCTCGCCATCCAGGTCGACCCACTGCCACTCGCCGATCTGAAAGCTCGGAGAGACATCGTCGAAGCCACGCACGAGCTCGACGTCCTGGCCGAGCTCTGGCTCGAGGTACTCGAAGCTGACCTCGGGCATCGCCAGCGACGTGGCCGTCCCCGACTCGGTGCGGTAGCCCCGATGGGTGACGCCCATGAGCTTGGTCAGGTGTGGTGCCTGGACGTACCGAAGGTCGGTCGACCGCACCAACGTGCTGCCACCCACCTCTGCGAAGTCGTGGAACATCAGGATCCGATGGCACAGCCGGTAGCAGCGAGGGTCGAACCCGGGCCGGAATGTGCTGAACGGATCGGACCGCACCGGCCACACCCCGTCCTTCACCGCGGTGGGCGGGTCCGACGTGTGCTCGCCGTAGTCAAACACCAGTTCGAAGGGCCAGTTGTTCGCCACGCTCGGTGTGCGATTGCCGTAACGAATCCGCTTGGGGTAGTGGTGCGTGCAAGCGCTGCCTGGCTGCAGGCGCGCGTGCTCTGCCGGGTGAGACGCCACTCCCACGCGATTCTCGACCGCGTAGGTGGTCTGCACGAGGTTGCCCACCTCGTCCCGCTCCTCTTCGAGCAGCCACTCGAACACCCGGCTCGCATCGTCCGGATCGACCACGCGGCTGTTGCGCTCGCCAGCCGGATCGTGGCCGTACATCCGCAGCACGTTGTCGGCGTCGCGCGTGCGCCAATGGACGGTCCCGTCGTCATCGCGGCGCCACCGCTCGACGCGCGCGAACGCACCCTGCACCCGCGGACGGAACCGCTGTACGGTGAATGCTACGGACACGGACTGGATCATCGCTGTCTGGCTGCGGGTGATCACAACGCCCAGCTCGTCGCGCATCGGCACGAGGTCCTCGGCGCCAGCGAGGACGAACACGTCGGACTCGGTGCGACCGGCGACCGCGTCGTCGTACTGCGGTAGGCCCTTCGAGGTACGCCGACGAACACTCGATATTCCAACGCTCCAGCCGTGGCCAAACGGCCCATTGCCGGAACCCGAGTCGTAGGAAAGCGACAGCTTCGGGCCCAAGCCGCTCCGTCCCGGGGACAATGCCACGGGCACGCTGAAGCTGCCTGTCCCTGTCACGGCGTTGTTCCGAAGAGTCTCCCCGGTCGGCTGGACCGCACCACCGCCCTGGGGCAACGACACGGCCGGGGGCCGCAGCAGAAAGTCATCGTCCTGACCTCCCGCACGAGCAACTACTTGCTTCAGGTCATCGGCATTCGCTCTTGACGTGTCATGCGATCGCCCTGCCTCGCTACGGGATCACTCCAGCTCTTCTTCGACGAGTTCGGCAAGCTGCTCCCGCATCTCGCGTAGCCGCGCCTTCGCCTCGCTCATCTCCACCTTCTCCGATGCCGCACTCGCCGTGTCGGCGGGCCCGGGATCGGCTTCCTCGGCCAGGTCTGGAGGGGCCGGTATCGCCGGGCGAACCACCGGGGTCGGGGCGGGCGACGGACTGGCCACCGGTCGCACGGGCTCGGGGCGCGGCTCGGCGGCAAGCGGGGGCACCGCTGCGTCCGGCGCCGTGCTCATCGCGAGCACAACCGCCGCCGCGGCCGCGATCACGACCACCCAGACATGCCGATGCCCGCGGGTCGGGGTGGATGGCGAGGAGGACCGCTCCATTCGCTCTGAAGCATGCCAGTCGCTGGCTCCGGTGTCAACCCTTCGCCGCTACCCAAATGCTCCGGGTGCGCTCAGCAGAATGACCCCGCTCGTAGGTCGCGGCTGATCGACAGAACAGGCAAGGACCTCGGCGCCCCACGAACAAGCCGCCGACTGTCGCGCGGCATCCAGGATGAGGCGCAACTGGCGTTCTTGAGTCCCGTGCAGGGAGGCTTGGCCGCCTGCCCTTCGCCGTCGGTTGCACACACGATGGGCCGACGCAGATGGCGTGGTGCTAGCTCGTGCCTGACTTGACACTCTGGCGCCACTTTGCCAGGATATTCAGCCACCCTGAAGGAGCGAACGATGTCTCTCTCTCTCTCTCTCTCTGCTCACGGTGCCGACCCCGGCTGTCGCACAGGCGCCCTGCCCTGACCCATCCAGCTATGGAACCAGTACACCCATACACCACATGAGCATCTCCGTGGACGCGGCAAGCTGCGTGTACGGAGGCAAGTACTACACTCCGGGAACAGACATCTCCTCCGCTTGCACCCCAACGGAGGTCTATCTCCCAGCGGGCCCTGCCCAGGACTATCGCCCACAGTTGTTCGTGTACCTGGTCGGTACAGGCGGCTCCCCGAGCGACGCGCACAACATCCTCCGTACGGCGGCCTACGCGGGCTATCGGTCGATAGGCATGTCATATGACAACATTGGCTCCATCGCTTCGAGGTGCATTGCGGAGGGCAAACCCAGCTGCTCCGACCAGTGCGGTCTGCGCATGCGTCGCGTCACCATCAGCGGCGTGAACGACCCAGGATTGGTCTGGCAGATCGACCCCCAAGACTCCATCAGCACACGGCTGGTCAAGGCACTGACTGCGCTGTACGACGAGGATCAGTGGGACAATGTCTCAGACTTCGACTGGGAGGACTACATCGTCGTGGAACAGCGCCAGGAGCTGAACAACACCTTGTGGCCAGGGGCGTCCGCGACCGAGGCGGTGCTCAATTGGCAGAACATCGTCATCGCGGGGTTCTCGCAAGGCGCAGGCCACGCCGTCCTCATCTCCATGGACCGCCTGGTCGCTGGCGTTGCGGCGCTCGAGGGTGGCAACGATCGCTGCGTCGATCCGACCGGGGCAACCGCGATGGCTTCCTACCTCACCACTCGATTCAACCAGAGCCGCAACCAGCCACGCTTCGCGGCGCGGCATGCGGACAACTTCATGGACGGCGAGTCCGGCGCGCCGCACCATCAGCCGGAGTGGTTCCCGCTCCACGGCTTCGACATCACCTCCCACCCGGTCGACCTGCTCCCGACTCCGCTGACATCCAACGTGGTGGTGACCAGCCAGAACGTTCCAAGCGAGGCGGGCTGCTCCGAGCACAAGTCTGTCGCCGTCGACCAATGCATGCCAACCGACGCCAGCCTCGGCGACTCGTCGAGCGCGTCTGGCCTCGATGCAGACGACGCCCACCTCTTCGCCGCGTACCTGGAGGGCCTGTGCTCACTGGACTGATGTGGGCGGCGACCGCGCTCGCCGCGCCCATCGAGATCGAAGCGGCCCGGACCGTCCACGTGACCGCGGACGGCACCGCCTTGGTCGCCGGCCGGTTGCCAATGGGCTGCGAGGTGACGCGGATCACCGGCGATGGCGGGTCCGGCATCATCCAGCAGCCGTACGTCCCAGTGACATTCGACGACTGCACCTTGTCACACCTGATCGGCTGGTTGGACGGGGACCAGCCCGAAGATCTGATCTTCTGGTTGCACGACCGCGTCCTGCGCGCCGACGGCGACGTCGTCGTGCACGACCCCGCGACACCCTCGGACAACACCGAGCCCTGGGTGCTGCTCGGAGACGTGGACGCCGATGGCCGCGCGGACCTCGCCCACTACCACCGCGTGCTGCTCTCGTCTCAGTCCTACGGTGTGGGGCTCGAGATCGCCTTCCCGGCGCCCGATGTGCTGCACGACATCTTCGCTGTGGGCGATCTGAACGGAGACGGCGCGGACGATCTGGTCACCCAGGTCTACGGCGTGCCGTACCTGGTCAGCCACACCGGGCGCCTGCAGGTGTGGCTGGGACGCTCCGGGGCGGCGCCCGAGCCGGGTCCCTGGCTGCCCGAGCTGACCCAGACCGTGGCCAGGCAGTTGCTGCGCGTCGCCGACGACCCCGACGGCGATCCGAGGTTGCTCGCCTACGTGGGTCGTGAGTACGCCGACAACACCGGCCTGGACCAGCTCTCCCGCATCGACGATCCGCTCGGCGCCGCGACGCGCACCGACGGGCCCCTGCTCGGGCTGGGCACCTTCAGTCACACTGGCGGTGGCATGTCCTACGACAGTCGGCTCAGCCCGGATGTGCTGGTGGGCATCCCCGTCGAGGGGTTCCTGTGGCAAGCGAGCCTCGTGTCGCTCGAGACGCTGGGCGCAGACCCGCCGTCGAAGACATGGCCACTGGTGGATTGGCAAATCGTCAAGACCCAGAGCGCCGACCTGGACGGGGACGGGCTCGTAGATCCAGTCCTCTCATTGGGTCGCTACTATCCTGACCACTTGGCGACCTGGCTGTCCAGCGCGGAGGACCTCTGCCAGGTCCCCACCGGCGACACCGGGGCGCCGCCCGCACCGGCCAGCACCGCAGACACCGCCGCGCCTGCGGACACAGGCCGGCCGGAGCCAGTCGAACCCACCGGCTGCGGCTGCGTCGCCACGCCCTCGGCCCACACCGCGCTCTGGGGCGCATGGGCGGCCTGGATGCTCGCCGTCGCGCGCCGTCGGGGGCGGTGAGCGAGCCCGCAGCCGAGTGACAGCGCCCGCACCAGCTCGACCGCAGCCAGATCGCGCCCCGCCACCGCGCTCGTGCACGGAGTCGTCGGTGGGGAAGTGCCCCCTTGGGCTTGAGCGCCTTTCGAAGCTGACGGTTTAACGGCAGAGCGGACTTCATCTACTTTCAGTTCTAGGATTCTGGGGTGGCGCTCGGAGGCCTAGGATCGGCCGCTGATGGGCCTGGTTGCTTGGTGCCTCGTGTCATGGTGGTTCACGAGGATGCGTCTTCTACGGTGGAGTTGTGTCCCTGGTGTGACCAGGCGCAGCGAGTCGAGAGTAGACCGGAGGTCGGTTGGCCAGCAGCCACGCCGGGCGCGGCGAACTAATGCACCACAACTTCGCCGGCCGTCCTCGACACGCACAGACGCTGCCTCCTGCGGGCTTCGTGGCCGGGAGCACTGCACGGCCGTACCCCTCTGTGACCCGTTCTGTGCCCGAGTTGGGGCACACGGGGCACACGGGCCGAGGGTGGTAACGGCTACCACCGTGCCGCTGGACCCGACGTCCAGGAAGCGGCCGCGAGGGCTCATGATCCCACACAAGTCTGCATGCGAATGCGGCTAGCTGGTGGCGGAGCTGCCTGCGTCGGGTGATCGGGGGTACCGATCCGGGAGACGCCATGGACATCGTCAGCGCATCGCAGGAACTGCGCGGCATCTCTCTTGGCGACCGCAGGCTCGAGAGGCGAGCTATTGGGGTGGTGGAGGCGATTCAGCGGCGCCCCGGTGTGGGCTTTCCCAAGGTCTTCCGCGAGCGTTCGCAGCTGGAGGCCTTCTACCGGTTGGTCAACAACGAGGCGGTCGAGCCTGACGCGCTGCTCGCCCCGCACTCGTCCGAGTCGTGGCGGCGAGCGAAGCAGAGCGGCGACAGCGCGCTGGTGTTGCACGACACGTCGGAGTTCATCTATCAGGGAGAGGCCACCCGAGAGGGGCCAGAGAAGAGGGCCGGTAGTCAGAGCTTTCACGGGCACTTTGCGCTCGCCGTCGCAGAGGGAGAGCCACCGGTCCTCCATGGTGTCGTTGGCCACCGCTCGCATGTTCGGGAGGACGGCGCCTGGTTCGAGGCCGTTGAGGACCAGCAGCTCGAGGAGTTGCTCGTCGGCTCCGAGCGATGGTTCGATCTGGCTTGCTCCGTTCGGCAGTCCGCTCCTACCGAGCTTGAGCTGATCCACGTGATGGACCGCGAGGCAGACGACTACGCACTGTTCACGAGGCTCATCGACCAAGGGGACAACTTCGTCATTCGCGCCAAGCACGACCGACGGCTCGTTGGCGAGTCTGGAAGGCTCTTCGACACACTCCAGTTCGTCTCCATCACCGCAGAGCGTGACGTGGCGCTCTCCCGCCGAGGGCACCGTGGTTTTCCAGGCACGAAGAAGGCCCACCCACCCAGAGACCGCCGGGTCGCGCGGCTATCGATTCGGGCAACGCAGGTTGAGATCAGGCGTCCAGCGAGTGTCGCGCCATTGGGCGAGGCGACGATGATGCTGTCGCTGGTCGAGGTCGTGGAACTGAGTCCGCCCGACGGACTCACGCCCGTCCACTGGCGGCTGCTCTCCTCTCTGCCCGTCGACACGTCGCAAGACATCAGCCGAATCGTGGACATTCACCGAAAGAGATGGCTGATCGAAGAGTTCTTCAAGTCGCTGAAGACTGGCTGTGCCGCAGAGAAGCGACAGGCTCGTAGCCTTTGGAGTCTGCTGAACACCATCTCACTGTTGGTCAGGATGTCCGGCCTGGTGGTGGGGATTCTATTGGCCCCTCCTGTGAGGAAGCTGAGTTCGATCCAAGGGTCTGCTCGATAGCTTAGAAATGTCGGTACAAGGCCACCTGACGGCGAGCTGTTGCCGAGTGCTCGGGGCATCATGTCCAACCTGCCGACACGCCGCGCCCTGCTCGCCATCGCCGCGCAGCTACCGCCCGAGACGTGGCGGCGCCGCTTGGCGGAGGCCGACGCAGAGGCGTTGAAGCTGGCGAAGGTA
>Ga0316189_10000169_pt1 | contig 62582 bp, 60 predicted proteins | sample LowCovwburrow_MG_FD_204930 | JGI IMG/M metagenome (GOLD analysis project Ga0316189, IMG submission 204930) | Coastal sediment microbial communities from Maine, United States - Lowes Cove worm burrow | ecosystem: Environmental > Aquatic > Marine > Coastal > Sediment | place: USA: Maine...
ACGCACATACTCAAAGGTCTGTTCAGGAGCCCGGCCAGGGTTGGCTTCGCTATACGGGTAGTGACGGCGAAAGCAATAGCGACAGTGTACGGCACAGGCGCCGGTCGCTGTCAGCAGTATTCGTCCCTGGTATTTATGCAGGACCCCGGCTACCGGCATGGCGTTGAGCTCGTCTAAAGGATCGTGGCTGAACCCCGGGGTTTCTGCCAGTTCCTCCGCCAATGGCAGCACCTGGCGTAGCAGTGGGTCATGCGGATCCCCCTTGCGCATACGGCCAGCAAACCCGCGTGGGACGCGTAACCGGAACTCCTGGCTGGCCATCAGGCTGGCTGGCAGGCTGTCCAGGGGTAAATCCAACAGCCGCAACAGTTCCTCGGGGTCGGTGATCGCCCGCGAGAGTAGCGTTTGCCACAGCGGCGTTTGTTGCAGGGAGCGGGTTCCCGGTATGATGCGCATCTTTAATTTCAGCCTTAAGGGTGCTCAATGGCGACCTACAGTACCAACGAATTCAAGGGCGGTCTGAAAATCATGCTCGACGGCGATCCTTGTTCCATTATTGAAAACGAGTTTGTGAAGCCCGGCAAGGGCCAGGCGTTCAATCGGGTAAAGATTCGTAATCTCAAGACCGGCAGGGTTATAGAACGCACCTTTAAATCCAACGAATCGGTTGAGGCTGCAGATGTCATGGAGACAGACATGCAGTACCTCTACAACGATGGCGAATTCTGGTACTTCATGCACCCCGAGACATTTGAGCAAGTGGGTGCCGGTGAGGCGGCCGTGGCCGATGCCGTCAAGTGGTTGAAAGAGCAGGATACCTGTGTCGTGACCCTTTGGAACGGTGAGCCGATCAGCATAACGCCGCCGAATTTTGTGATGCTGAAAGTTGCGGAAACCGACCCGGGCGTGCGCGGTGATACCTCCGGGGGCGGTGGTAAGCCCGCGACTCTTGAAACCGGTGCCGTAGTGCGCGTGCCTTTGTTTATCGACATTGACGAAGTGCTCAAGATCGATACGCGTACCGGCGAATACGTCGGCCGTGCCAAGGACTGAACCCACCGCAGACTCCGGATGGCGCCCCGGTGCCGAGCTCGAAACCCTGAGGTTGCGCGCCCGTCTGCTGGCGCGCATTCGTAATTATTTTGCTGACCGTGATGTTCTGGAAGTAGATACGCCGATGTTGTCGCAGGCTGGCAGTACTGATCCCGCGATCGAGTCGTTCCAGACGCGTTGGTGGGGTCCCTCGATCGGCGTTTCGCCATTGTATTTGCACACCTCACCTGAATTTCCAATGAAACGCCTGCTTGCGGCGGGCAGTGGACCGATTTATCAGCTCTGTCACGTGTTTCGCAACGGTGAGTTGGGGCGACGGCACAATCCCGAGTTCCTTATGCTCGAGTGGTACCGGCCGGGTAGCGACCATCATGCGTTGATGGATGAAATTGATGTGCTTATGGTGACTGTGATGGAGGGTGTCTGCGATTACGTGCCGGCACGACGGCTGACCTACCAGCAGTGGTTTCTCAACGAGACCGGCCTGGACCCCTGGTCAGATCCGCTCGATGCATTCAGACGATTCGCTCAATCGGAGCTGGCTTCCGTGCCGGAGAAGATGCCTGGCGACATGCTCGACCCCTGGCTTGATTTGCTGGTGACACACTGGCTGGAACCGCGACTGGATGATGCGCCGCTGTTTGTTTATGACTATCCGGTTAGTCAGGCTTCGTTGGCGCGGGTTCGCCAGCAGCCGCAGCCGGTGGCCGAGCGCTTCGAACTGTATTTCAAAGGTATTGAACTGGCGAACGGGTTTCATGAACTGGCGAATGCTGATGAGCAACAACAGCGTTTTGAGATTGATAATGTCGTCAGGCAGCAGGCGGGGCAGGCAAGTGTGCCGTTGGATGTACAGCTGGTGGCGGCATTGCGTGATGGGCTGCCGGATTGTGCGGGCGTGGCGCTGGGGATTGATCGCCTGTTGATGTCGATTGCTGGTCTTCGTGATATTGATGCCGCAATGCCTTTCGGAATGCGGCGGGCATAAGGTATGCGTCAATCGCGTATTGTTCTGGTGAATACCAGCCACCCTGGCAATATCGGTGCTGCAGCACGCGCGATGAAAAATATGGGGCTTGATGAGCTGTTTTTAGTCAGTCCGCAGCATTTTCCCAGTGCCGAGGCTACGGCCCGCGCGTCCGGTGCAGATGATCTGCTATCCAGCGCGCAGTGTGTTAGCGGACTGGATGAAGCCGTCGCCGGAGCGGGCCTGGTAATTGGTGCCAGCGCACGCAGCCGGACCTTGCCGGTACCGATGCTGAATCCACGGCAATGTGCCGAGCTGGTTATGCAGCAGCCGGAGAGCACGCTGTCGGCAATATTGTTTGGACGAGAGCGCACCGGCTTGACCAACGAAGAGCTTGATCGCTGTCATTACCTGGTGCAAATACCAACCAACCCGGTTTATCCATCGCTGAATGTTGCCGCCGCAGTGCAGGTCATTGCCTACGAGCTTCGCATGGCCGCTGGTATTCCGGCGGAAAAGATGGAAAAAAATCACCGGTTTGCCACTGCTGATGAAATGGAGTTGTTTTATCAGCACCTGGAAAGCACGCTGACCGGAATTGATTTTCTTAACCCCGAAAATCCACGCCAGCTGATGCGTCGTTTGCGCCGTTTGTTCGGGCGAGTCCGCCCGAATGAAAATGAGATCAATATCCTGCGCGGGATACTCACTGCAGTAGATCAAAAAACCCGGTAGTTGATATGTTCAGGGCGCATGTATAGCTGTATGACTGCTGTGGTTGTAGCAGGAATTGTTCAATGGTCGCGGTATAGTAGCCAAACTGATAGCCAAAGGTGAATGTATGTGGGAACGACTGCGCGAAGACCTCGACTGCATTTTCGACCGTGATCCGGCGGCACGTACACGCCTTGAGGTCGTAACCACCTATCCAGGTTTTCATGCTGTATTGCTGCATCGTATCAGCCACAAACTGTTTCGAAACGGGTTGCCGTGGCTGGCGCGTATTCTGTCGAATATCGCTCGCCTGTTTACCGGGATCGAAATTCATCCGGGGGCAAAAATCGGCCGCCGTTTTTTTATCGATCATGGCATGGGTGTGGTGATCGGTGAGACAGCCGAGATTGGTGACGACTGTACCCTGTATCACGGGGTGACGCTGGGTGGCACCAGCTGGGTCAAGGGCAAGCGCCACCCCACGCTTGGCAATGATGTGGTTATTGGCGCCGGTGCGAAGGTGCTGGGCCCACTCAATATCGGCGATGACGTCCGTATTGGTTCGAATGCGGTCGTGCTCAAGGATGTGCCGGACGGTGCGACAGTCGTTGGTGTCCCGGGGCGTGTGGTTGGCGGCAGTCTGGACGAACAGCAAAAACGCCGCGAAGCGATTGCCAAGAAAATGGGTTTCGATGCTTACGGCGGCACCCAGGATGCACCGGACCCGGTAGCCAGTGCCATCAACAATATGCTTGACCATATTCATATCATGGATAAGCGACTCGAGGACATGTGTCGCGGCTTGAAAGGGCTGGGTGCGGAGGTGTCAGAAATGCAGATGCCAGACCTTGGGCCTTGTGAGCTGGTGAACGCCTGCAGCACGGAACCCATTGAAACCGGCGAAGAAACTGAAAAACCCCTCAAACCGTCCGAGGATAATTCTTGACTGTTTTACTCGGGTATGGCACTTTACTCATGTTTTTAAAGGCTTGAGTCGGGTAAGTTTGGTATGAAATTGACCAGTAAGGGTCGCTATGCGGTCACCGCTATGTTGGATCTGGCGCTGCATGTGGATGAGGGGCCGGTCACCTTGGCGGGTATTTCCGAGCGTCAGGGTATTTCGCTGTCCTATCTCGAGCAGTTGTTTACCCGACTGCGCAAACATGGGCTGGTCTTGAGTACGCGTGGACCGGGTGGCGGTTATTCGCTGAGCCGATCCTCCTATGAGATTCCGGTGGCAGCAGTCGTAACGGCAGTGGATGAGAGCGTGGACGCTACGCGGTGCGGTGGGCTCGGAGATTGCCAGGATGGCAGACGCTGTCTGACGCACGATTTGTGGACTGATTTGAGTGATCAGATTTACAGCTTCCTTAACGAGATCACCCTGGGCCAGCTGGTGGACCAGGGGAATGCCAGGCAGGCTGCAGCAGATAATCTTTCCGATGTCAGCGTTGCGCTGGAATCGACTCAAAGGGTAGTGGACCCGGTCTGATCCCTGGTACACCGGCATGACGCTTTATCTGGATTACAACGCCAGTACGCCACTCGATGAACGGGTGTTGAGTGCCATGACAGATTGTTTGGCCGGCATGCCGGGCAACCCTTCCAGCACTCACCGGTTTGGCCGTGTCGTTCGGGCACAGCTCGACAGGGCTCGGGAACAGGTGGCGTCTTTGGTGGGTGTGCATGCCAGCCAGGTAATATTTACCAGTGGCGGCACAGAGGCTAACAACCTTGCGCTGCATGCTGTGACGGCCGGATATGCGCCGACCAGCATTGCGGTCAGTGCCGTTGAACATCCTTCGGTGCTTGAACCGGCTCGGGCTTTGCAGGCGAGTGGTTGGCAACTGAACGAGATTGATGTGGACGGGCAGTGCCGTGTATTGCCCGAGCACCTGAAAGAGATACTGAAGAGCGATACCCGGCTGGTATCGGTGATGGCGGCGAATAACGAGACCGGTGTGATTCAACCGGTGGCACAGCTTGCAGATCTGGCGCGCACGGCCGGCGCAGTCTTTCATACCGATGCGATACAGGCAGCGGGTAAGCTGCCACTGGATTTTGCGGCAAGCGGCGCACAGTTAATGAGCCTGTCGGCGCACAAACTTTACGGTCCAAAAGGTGTAGGTGCGCTGGTTGTCGACAAATCGCTGGAGCTGGTGCCTTTGCAGCTTGGTGGTGGACAGGAATACGGCTTGCGAGCCGGCACCGAGAATATTGCCGCAATTGTCGGTTTTGGCGTCGCGGCTGAGTTGGCTGTTGACGGCCTGCAAAGCCGTGCTGCACAGATGGCTGCCTTGCGTGACCGGGCACAGGCAGGCCTGCAGCGCTATCCGCAGGTGACCGTGTTTGCGGCTACTGCAGAACGATTGCCGAACACATTGCAGCTGGCGGTGGCCGGGCTGGATGGTGAAACATTACTGATGCAGCTGGACAAGGCCGGTATCGCCGTTTCGAGTGGTTCAGCTTGCTCCAGCGGCAAGACAGAGCCGAGTCATGTTCTGATGGCGATGGGCGTGGAGGCCGAGCTGGCTCGCGGTGCCATACGTATCAGTCTGGGGCGGGAAACAACCAACGCCGATATCGATACCCTGCTGGCGGCATTTGCCCAGCAGATGAAGTGGTTAGACAAGGCCAGCCAGGTTTCTGGGTGGTAGTGGTTAAACGCAGGACGAATAAAGCAGGTACATGGGATTATGACTGTAAACACACCGATTTATCTTGATTACTCGGCAACCACGCCGGTAGATCCGCGCGTTGCTGAAAAAATGTGTACTTATCTGACCCCGCAGGGGGAGTTTGGTAATCCGGCATCGCGTTCCCATGTGTTTGGCTGGCATGCTGACGAGGCAGTCGAAGAGGCGCGCGCTAACGTAGCTGCACTGGTAAACGCTGATCCCAGGGAAATCATCTGGACCAGCGGTGCAACGGAATCAGACAATCTGGCTATCAAGGGTGCGGCCCATTTTTATCAGAAACAGGGCAAGCATATCGTTACGCTGAAAACTGAACACAAGGCGGTGCTTGACTCCTGTCGACAATTGGAGCGTGAAGGGTTCGAAGTGACCTACCTCGATCCCGAGCCTACCGGTCTGCTGAATCTGGATAAATTCAAGGCGGCCCTGCGCGACGATACCGTTCTGGTGAGCATCATGCACGTGAACAACGAAATCGGTGTAATCCAGGATATTGCTGCGATTGGCGAGATTTGCCGTGAACGCAAAATTATCTTCCATGTCGATGCTGCACAGAGTCCCGGTAAAGTTGATATCGACCTGGAGAAGCAGAAAGTCGACCTGATGTCCTTTTCCGCGCACAAGATTTACGGCCCGAAGGGTATCGGTGCCCTGTATGTTCGCCGCAAACCGCGCGTTCGTCTGGAAGCCCAGATGCACGGTGGTGGTCATGAGCGCGGTTTGCGCTCGGGGACCCTGGCGACACACCAGATCGTCGGCATGGGCGAAGCTTTCCGCCTGGCGAAGGAAGAGATGGCGGCCGACAATGAACGCCTCTTGAAACTGCGTAATCGCCTGGTTGATGGATTCAAGGATATTGAAGAAGTTTATATCAATGGTGACCTGGAACAGCGTATTGCGGGTAACCTGAATATCAGTTTCAATTTTGTCGAGGGCGAGAGTCTCATTATGGCGCTCAAGGACCTGGCGGTATCGTCAGGTTCAGCCTGTACCAGTGCCAGTCTGGAACCTTCGTATGTACTGCGTGCGCTGGGCCGCAACGATGAATTGGCACATAGTTCGATTCGGTTCACTATCGGGCGCTTTACCACCGAAGAGGAAATTGATTACACCATCGAGCTGGTCAAGGGCAAGATCGACAAGTTGCGCGACCTGTCGCCGCTGTGGGAAATGTTCAAGGATGGTGTTGATCTCGAAAGTGTCCAGTGGGCGGCTCACTAGGAGGCTGTAAATATGGCGGTTACACTTACTGATGCGGCGGCCAGCCGGGTTAAGACCTTCCTCGACCAGCGTGGCAAAGGCGCAGGTTTGCGTCTCGGCGTGCGCACCTCGGGTTGCTCCGGCATGGCGTACGTTCTGGAATTTGTTGACGAGATTGGTGACGGTGATATGGTCTTCGAGGATCACGGGGTTAAGGTGATTGTGGACCAGAAGAGTCTGGTCTATATCGACGGCACAGAGCTCGATTTTGCCAAGGAAGGGTTGAACGAGGGTTTCAAGTTTAATAATCCTAACGTCAAGGACGCGTGCGGGTGCGGCGAAAGTTTTAATGTTTGACTGCTGACATTGCATGTTGGCTATCAAGCGCGAATGCGATCCCCGCTTTGGCGGGGATGTTTTTTTTCAGGTACACAATGTCTACTACCCTGTCACAAAATCACTTTGAGCTTTTTGCGTTGCCGGAGCATTACCGGCTTGATCGCAAAGATCTGGATGCGCGCTATCGCGAGTTGCAGCGTACAGCACATCCGGACCGGTTTGCGAGTGCAAGTGACCAGGAACGCCGTCTCTCGGTGCAACGAGCTGCGCAAATTAACGAGGCCTTCGAGACTCTAAAGGATCCGTTGAAACGCGGGCAGTACCTTCTTGCGCTGCGTGGCCAAGCGATCGAAGATCAACAGCAGACGCACCAGGATCCCGAATTTCTGATGCAGCAGATTGAGTTACGTGAACAGCTGGCGGAAGTGCGTGTACAGGACGACCCCCTGCGAGTTCTGGATACGCTTTCGCGGCAGATCAGAGACCAGTATCGTGATCTTGAAGCCGCGCTGGGCCAGGCGCTCGACAGTGGTGCTGATATCGAGCAAGCAGTTACACTCGCCCTGCGCATGCAATTTTTTACGCGCCTCAACAATGAGGTGCAGGAACTGGAAGCCGACCTGGAAGACGAGCTCTACTGATGGCCCTGTTACAGATTTCAGAACCCGGTCAAGCAACCGCGCCACACGAGCACCGGCTCGCAGCGGGCATTGACCTTGGAACCACTAATTCGCTGGTCGCCAGTGTGCGCAGCGGAGTGGCAGATACGCTCGCCGATGAAAACGGACTGCATCTTTTGCCATCAGTCGTGCGTTATATGCCGGGCGGCGGCTGTAGCGTTGGAAAAGAAGCCAGTGCCCACGCTGCCAGCGACCCGCTGAATACCATTGTTTCCGTGAAGCGTTTCATGGGGCGTGGCGTCGACGATGTTAAGGGCCTCGGGACCAGGCTGCCCTATGAGTTCGTTGCTGGTGAGTCGGGTATGCCGCTGATCCATACGGCCGCGGGTAATCGCAGTCCTGTGCAGGTATCTGCCGATATCCTGACGGTGCTCAAGCAGCGGGCCGAGACGTCACTGGGCGGTGAGCTGACGGGTGTGGTGATTACCGTGCCAGCCTACTTTGACGATGCCCAGCGTCAGGCCACCAAGGATGCCGGTACCTTGGCCGGGCTCAACGTGTTACGTCTTTTAAATGAGCCTACGGCAGCAGCAGTAGCCTACGGACTGGATCGTGGTACAGACGGTATGATCGCCGTTTACGATCTGGGCGGTGGTACATTTGATATTTCCATCTTGCGCCTCAGCCAGGGAGTTTTCGAAGTGCTCGCTACCGCGGGGGATACGGCCCTCGGCGGTGACGACATGGACAACCTTGTCGCTGCCTGGATCATTGAGCAGGCCGGTATTAACGAGGATATCAGTCACTCTCTGCAGCGTCGGCTTTTGCAGTCGGCCTGTGCCGCGAAGGAAGCGTTGACGAGCTGTGATAAGGTCGATATAGATATCGAGCTGGAGGATGGCAGTCGCTGGCGGGGTGTATTGACCATCGAAATGCTCGATGAGTTGCTTGAACCCTTGATCCGCAAGACTTTGATGCCCTGCAGACGTGTGCTGAGAGATGCTGGTGTCGGTATTGAAGACGTGCACGACCTTGTCATGGTGGGTGGTTCGACGCGTGTGCGCAAGGTGCGCAGCATGGTTGGGGATTTCTTCGAAAAGCCACCGCTCGTGGATATCGACCCCGACAAGGTTGTCGCTATCGGTGCCGCCGTACAGGCCGACATTCTCGCCGGTAACAAACCTGAAGACGAAATGTTGTTGCTGGACGTCATTCCCTTGTCATTGGGCCTCGAGACCATGGGTGGGCTCACTGAAAAAATTATTCCGCGTAACACCACGATTCCGGTTGCACGGGCCCAGGAGTTTACGACTTTCAAGGATGGCCAAACGGCCATGGCGCTCCACGTGGTGCAGGGTGAGCGGGAATTGATTGATGATTGTCGCTCACTGGCCCGTTTCGAATTACGTGACATGCCACCAATGACCGCTGGAGCGGCGCGTATCCGCGTTACTTTCCAGGTCGACGCCGATGGTCTGCTCAGCGTCTCTGCCGAAGAACAAAACAGTGGCGTGAAAGCGCATATCGAAGTGAAGCCATCGTACGGCTTGACGGATAACGAAATTGAAACCATGCTGCGCGCCTCTATGGATCATGCTCAGGGTGACATGGAAGCGCGCCGCTTGCGTGAACAACAGGTCGAAGCCGACCGGGTTCTCGAGGCCTTGCAGGCTGCGTTGAAACAGGATGGCGATAAGTATCTGGATAGCAGTGAACGAAAAGCGATCGATGCTGCAGCCGAAGCGCTGGGCAATGCGCGGGCAGGTGATAACCATCGAGCCATCAAAACAGCCATCGAAAAACTTGAGGCAGTCAGTACGGTTTTTGTTGACCGCCGCATGAATGCCAATATTCACCAGGCCATGGCAGGACATGCCGTGGACGAGTTCAAATAGGTCGAAAGAGTATGCCGCAGATAATTATCCTGCCCCACGAAGAAATCTGCCCGGAAGGAGCAGTCCTGCAAGTCGATCCTGGTACCACGGTTTGCGATGCTGCCCTGGCCGCGGGAATCGATATCGAACATGCCTGCGAGAAATCCTGTGCCTGCACCACCTGCCATGTGTATGTTCGCGAGGGATTTGATTCGCTGGAAGAGTCAGACGAAACCGAAGACGATATGCTCGACAAGGCCTGGGGACTGGAGCCGGATTCACGACTCAGCTGCCAGGCCCGGGTTGCAGACCAGGACTTGGTGGTGGAGATACCCAAGTACACCATTAACATGGTCAGCGAGAACCACTAGAGGATGAGCGTATGGAGCTGAAGTGGACAGATTCACTGGATATCGCCATCGAGCTTGATGAAGCGCATCCGGATATTGACCCTACCCAGATACGTTTTACCGACCTGCGCGATTGGGTTATGGCGCTGGAAGCATTTAACGACGATCCCGAACACTGCGGGGAAAAGATTCTCGAAGCCATTCAGTTGGCCTGGATCGAGGAGCGGGAGTAGCCGTCACACGTTCGTAATGACTCGCGTTTAGTCTTGTCAGGACTAAAAAAGCCGGGCGAACCTAATGTCGAAGCTGGCGGTTACAGGCCAGCAGGCTGTAAATGCGCAGCTTGTGTGGTTACAGGAAGAAATAGCGGTTCTGGAGCGGCGTCTGGACGCTATGGGGCTGGACGGCGATTGCGCTTACGAACGTGCTATCAGCAAGGTATATATCAACCTGGTGGCCAGTAGAAAACAACAGTTGGCTGCTCTCGCGTTACCAGCTGGCAACTAACCCCATTCAAAGTGGTAAGTGTCTTTCAGCCACCCGCTGCGGGTTAATCACGGCGCCGCTGTGGCCAGCGTGAAACCCGGTTGATCTCGATGTGCATGAGTACTGCAAGGCCCAAATCCGGTAGAGCGCCAGGTTCATCAGTCTCCGCCACTCGCTGACCTTGTGCGTCCGATGGCGGGAGCGCGTAGTGCCGCTCCGTGGTTTCATAGCTGTTGTATTCAATAATTACAGTAACTTATCGATGATTCCTGGCAAATCCTGAAATATTATTCCGGCGCCGGTCCATACAGGCGCGCCAATAATCAAAATTGCCTGGGTTGTGTCTGAGAAGGTACACTACGCAATTGAATTTGATTGGCTAAACTACAGATTTTTAGGAGATTTAGCCTTCACTTCCGGTCCGCCATAGCACCGCTGGGCTTGGGAGCAACAGGATACTTCAGAGTGCACATTCAGCCGCAACAGAACTTGCTTGACCTTGATCGGCCCGCGCTGGCCGATTGGTTTGTTACGCGTGGCGAAAAACCCTTTCGCGCCCAGCAGGTTCTGAAATGGATTCATCAGCAGGGGGTCGATGATTTTGACCTCATGACCAACCTTAGCAAGTCCCTGCGGGAGGCGCTCAAGGCGGAGGCCTGCATTGAGGGGCCGGTGGTCGCAGCAGATCAGCGCGCGTCAGACGGCACGCGCAAATGGTTGTTCGAACTGGCTGACGGGAATCGCATTGAAAGTGTTTACATTCCGGAATCGGAACGTGCCACCCTGTGTATTTCGTCACAGGTTGGTTGTGCCCTGAATTGCAGCTTTTGTTCGACTGCACAGCAGGGCTTCAATCGCAATTTGACGACTGGAGAAATCATCAGTCAGTTGTGGATGGCCAGTCGGTTACTGGCTGCTGACAACGAACCGGCAATCTCCAACGTAGTCTTTATGGGCATGGGCGAGCCGCTGCTGAATTTCGATAATGTACTTGCTGCCATTCATTTGATGCAGGATGACTTTGCCTATGCCCTGTCGAAGCGCCGTGTCACGCTGAGTACTGCTGGCGTGGTTCCGGGCCTTGAACGGCTTGCTGAAGTCACTGATATCAGTCTCGCACTGTCACTGCACGCACCTGATAACCAGTTGCGCGAGAAGCTGGTGCCGTTGAACAGGAAATATCAGATCGATGAGGTCCTGCAGGCGTGCAAGACATACGTCGGTGAAGGCCGTCGGCGCGTCACCATTGAATATGTCATGCTCGACGGTGTCAATGACAGTGATCAACAGGCGCATGCGCTTGCCAAATTGCTCCGGAACGTGCCGTCGAAGGTTAATTTGATTCCCTTTAACCCGTTTCCTAAAACCCGCTATCGCCGTAGCAGTACAGCCCGCATTGACCGCTTTCGGGATATCTTGCATCACGCCGGCATAGTAACAATCACACGTCGTACACGCGGTGATGATATCGACGCAGCCTGTGGTCAACTGGCTGGTGATTTTGAAGATCGCACCCGGCGCAGGGAGCGAATGGCCATACATGTTACTGGAGGCGGAACTTGATACGTAATCTCATTGCAGGAATTCTGCTGTTGTTGATGCTCGGTGCTTGTTCATCGAAACCGACTAAATCAGATGCTGAATTTAAGGGTGATCCGGCAGAAATCAATGCTCAGCTGGGCATCGAATACATGCGCCAAGGTATGTATGAGGCCGCGTCGGAGAAACTTAACAAGGCGGTCAAGCAGAACCCGGAACTGCAGCTGGCCCAGGTGTCATTGGCTATCCTCAATGAAAAACTTGGTGAAGATAACGAGGCAGGAAAACATTACCGCAAGGCGTACGGCATTAACCGCAAGGATCCGGTTACTTTGAACGCTTATGGTCAATTCCTGTGCCGCAAGGGTGAACTGGAAAAGGCCGACCAGATGTTTGTCGTTGCGGCCAGCGATCCGCTGTATAAATATCCGGAATTGATTTTTACCAATGCGGGTATCTGTGCCATGGACCGGCCAGACGTCGTCCTGGCAGATACTTATTTCCGCAAGGCATTGCAGCGTAATCCAAGTTATCCACCGGCATTGCGTGAGATGGTGCGCAGCAGTTTTGCCCAGCAGAAGTACCTGGCAACACGTGCATACCTGCAGCGCCTGCAGGGCGTCGCTACGTTGAGTCCGGAGTTTCTCTGGATTGGCGTGCAAACCGAGTCTGCCTTGCAGGACCTTAATGCTGTGTCGAGCTATTCAATGGTGTTGAAAAACCAGCATCCGGAGGCCAGTGAAACCCAGGCGCTGATCGAGTGGGAGAGTAAACTGGGTGACCATTGAGTTTAGCGACGATGCAGAGTCCCCGGCAGTATCTGGATTGGCGGCTGTTGGTAATCGTCTGTCCGCTGCCCGCCGGGAACAGCAGCGTGAAGTAGCTGCCGTGGCAACAGCGCTGCATTTGCGTTCCGAGGTTGTCGAGGCGCTTGAGGGTGGCGATGAGTCGGGTTTGCCGGCGCTGACTTTTGTGCGTGGTTATATCAAGGCCTATGCGCGACTACTGGGCCTTGATGAGCAAGAGGTACTGGCAGCATTGCCGGCTGATGAAGGTTACCGTGCCCAGCCTTTAAAGGCGGTCGGGATGCGTCGCAAGCGGACTCTGCGTTTGCCGCTGGGAAAGTGGTTTTTCTGGCTGGCGCTTATTGCCCTGGTGCTTGCCCTCTTAACATACGGTGTGCCGCTCGTTGAGCGTCTGATGGATAAGGTTGACCAGCCGGAAGAAGGCGGTAGTAGCCTGGTCTTACCGCTTGACGCGCCGACATCAGATTCCGGTGCTGCGCAGCTCCCGGCGTTTTCGAGTCGCCCCGAAACCGCGGAGTTGCCGGAAAGCAAACCATCGGAGGGTGTGAACGAAGAGCCGACTGAGGAATCCGTGCAAGAACCTGTCTCGTCCGGCATCGGTGTGACAGGGAGCGAACCGCTCCCTGTGCCCGAAACAGCTGTCACCGGACCGGCCGAAATCAATATGCGATTCAGCGAGGACAGCTGGGTGGAAATGGAGAGCCATGGTCGAAAACTGGTAGTCGGCACCCAGAGGGCTGGCAGTCAACGCACAGTGCGCGCTGAACCGCCTATACAAATACTGCTGGGCAATGCGCCAGGAGTTGAAATCGTCTATCGCGGCGAAGTTGTAGATCTGCAATCTTTCCAGCGTGGAAAAGTCGCGCGACTGGTGCTGGACGACTGAACGATGTCTAGTACCTTGCAAGCCATACGCGGTATGAATGATATATTGCCGGCGCAGTCTCCCGCCTGGCAATACTTTGAAGACACGGTTCGCAGCGTGCTGGATACATACGGATTTCAGGAAATCCGTATGCCGATTGTCGAAAAAACAGAATTGTTTAAACGTTCGATTGGCGAAGTAACGGATATCGTCGAAAAGGAAATGTATACCTTCGACGACCGTAATGGTGACAGTCTGACGCTGCGGCCGGAAGGTACCGCTGGCTGTGTGCGTGCATGCATTCAGCATGGCCTGACGCACAACCAGGTACAGCGTCTATGGTATAGCGGCCCTATGTTCAGGCATGAGCGACCACAGAAAGGGCGTTATCGGCAGTTTCACCAGATTGGCATTGAAGTGTTTGGGCTCGATGGCCCTGATGTCGATGCAGAACTGCTGATGTTGACGGCGCGTCTGTGGCAGCGGTTAGGTTTGCAGCAGGTGAGCTTGCAGCTGAATTCACTGGGCACCAGTGCAGATCGGACAAAATTTCGTGAAGCGCTCGTCAGTTATTTGCAGCAGCATCGGGAGCAACTCGACGAAGACAGTAAACGTCGTCTGGAGAGTAACCCCTTGAGGATTCTCGACAGCAAGAGTCCGCAGACGCAGTCCCTGCTGGAAGAGGCGCCGAGGCTTTCAGAATACATCGATGCCGAATCGCAAGCCCATTTTGAGCAGCTTTGCAGCTTGCTGGATGCCGCGCGGATACCGTATACGGTCAATCCGCGCCTGGTGCGCGGTCTGGACTATTATGGGCGCACGGTATTTGAGTGGGTAACCGATCAGCTGGGTGCTCAGGGTACAGTATGTGCCGGTGGCCGTTACGATGTGCTGGTTGAGCAACTGGGCGGGCGTGCAACGCCGGCAGTCGGTTTTGCCATGGGTATCGAGCGGCTGATTGCATTGCTTGAGAGTCAGCATGTGAGCCTGCCGGACAAGGCGCCACATGTGTATATCGTCGCCGTCGGCGAGCAGGCGCAACGCCACGGTTTGCTGCTGTCGGAACAGCTCAGGGACAGTGTGCCGAGCTTGCGTATTATGACGCATTGCGGCGGTGGCAGTTTCAAGAGCCAGTTTAAAAAAGCTGATCGCAGTGGTGCGCATTTTGCGTTGGTGCTGGGTGATGAAGAACTGGAACAGGGTCGTGCAGGGCTAAAGGCGCTGCGCGAACAAAAAGATCAGGAGACGGTCGAATTTACAGCGTTGTCAGACCGGCTTGCAGAAATCATTCACGGGTAGATAATCAGGAGATGTTCCGATGGACGTACATGCGTCGGAGAAAGAACAGGTAGAGGCACTCAGAAAGTGGTGGAAGGAGAACGGTAGCTCGGTTATTACCGGAATCCTTCTGGGACTATCGGTATTGCTTGGAGGCAAAGCCTGGTTTGGTTACCAGGAAAGCCAGAATCTGAGTGCATCCAATACGTATGCGCAAATGATGGCTGTGTCAGCTGTCGGTGATAAAGAACAGGTTAAGGCGCATGCCAATGTTTTGATTACCGAGTTTACATCTTCAGTTTATGCACCTTTGGCAGCCATGTTATTGGCGAAGCAGGCGGTAGAGAATGACGAATTTTCAGCAGCCCGGGCGCAGCTGGAGTGGGCACTTGATATGGCCTCGACGCCTGCAGTGGAACACACCGCGCGTACCCGTCTTGTCAGGGTTATGATCGATCAGGCCCAGTATGCCCAGGCTGAGCTCATACTGGATTCTGTTCAGGACCCGGGCGCATATCAGTTTGTGTACAGTGAGCTCAGAGGTGATCTCGCCGTTGCACAAGGTGAGCTGGAGAAGGCGGCCAAGGCGTACAAGGCCGCCTTAGCCGAAACACCTGCGCAGGTGCCGAATGTTTCGCTGTTAACTGCCAAATTTGAAAGCGTCAGTGCTGCTGGTGAAGCGGAATAATGAAACCTGTTGTACTCATGCTGTTGATGGTCGCAGGACTGCTCAGTGGCTGTTCCTGGTTTGGTGACGAGGACAATTCCGAGCCACCGGCAGAACTGGAGTCATTTGAGCGGCAAGTGGACCTGAAAAAGATCTGGAGCCGCAGCACTGGTAACGGTACTGATGAACAGTTCATCAAGCTCGTGCCGACAGTGGCTGGCGAGCGTGTTTATGTCGCCGATCGTAAAGGCATGGTTTCTGCTGTTGAGATCGAAACAGGCAAGGTGGTCTGGCGGACGAAGACGGATATCGCCATTTCTGCCGGTACCGGTGTCGGTGAAGGCCTGGCATTGGTGGGTAGCAGTGAGGGTGATCTGGTCGCGCTTGATGCCGAAAGCGGCGAAATACTCTGGCGCACGGAGGTTTCGAGCGAAGTGCTTTCAGTGCCCCAGGTGTATGAGGGGGTTGTTATCGTACAAACGGTGGACGGCAACCTCGCTGGTCTGGATGCTGGCAGTGGTGAGGTTCTTTGGATTCACGACCGTTCAGTGCCGGTATTGACATTGCGTGGTACCAGTACGCCTCTGGTAGCAGATGGTGTTGTGCTGGCGGGTTTTGCCAACGGCAAAATGACAGCTCTGGAGACAGGGTCCGGGCGAGAAATCTGGGAAGCCGCAGTAGCGATTCCGCACGGGCGGACCGAATTGCAACGCATCGTCGACCTGGATGCCAACCCTGTGGTGCGCCAGGGTGTGCTTTATGTCACCAGTTATCAGGGACGTTTGGTAGCCATCAGCTTGCAGGATGGGCGTGTTCTCTGGAATCGTGACATGTCCTCCTATGCGGGGCTTGATGTGGATAGTCGCCATGTCTATGTCAGCGATTCTGACAGTGAAGTGTGGGCGCTCGATCGGCTTAGTGGCGGCTCTTTATGGAAACAGGGCGCCTTGCGCCAGCGTGCGCTTACCGGCCCGGCGATTATTGGTGATTATGTCGGTGTGGGAGATTTCGAAGGCTATTTGCATTTATTGTCTCGCCTCGACGGTTCGATTGCGGGACGTGTACGTGTCGACAGCGACGGTATCTCGGCCACTCCCATAGCTGTTTTCGGCGACCGACTGCTGGTGCTGGGGGCTGGCGGTACGCTGGCGCTTTATCAACTGGAGCCAGCCTAGGTCAGGCCCTGTGCTGTCGTCATGCTTCCTGTCATCGCCATAATCGGTCGGCCCAATGTCGGCAAATCCACACTGTTTAACCAGCTTACACGCAGCCGCGATGCGCTGGTGGCTGATTTCCCCGGGCTGACCCGCGACCGCCAGTATGGCAATGGCAAGGTTGGCGAAAGGCCATATCTTGTAGTCGATACTGGTGGCCTGGTAGGCGATGAGTATGGCCTGGATGGTCTGATGGCAGACCAGGTGTGGGTAGCGGTTGAGGAGGCCGACGTTGTGTTGTTTTTACTCGACGCACGTGACGGCATCAATCTGAGCGATGAGCAGATTGCCAACCGTTTGCGGCGCAGCGGCAAAACGGCGCATCTGGTTTTAAATAAAACCGATGGCCAGGATATCACTGCAGTAACTGCCGATGCCTACTCGCTGGGGCTTGGGGAGCCTGCCATGATAGCCGCTGCACACGGCCGCGGTGTTAGCGGGTTGATGGACCGTGTCCTGGCTGACTTGCCCGCCGTTCAGGACGCAGATGAAGCGCCTGACCCGGAGGCAGACGGTATTCGTATTGCGGTAGTGGGGCGGCCAAATGTCGGAAAATCGACACTTACCAATCGCATGCTTGGTGAGGAACGGGTTCTGGCTTTCGATCAACCCGGTACTACCCGTGACAGTATTTATATCCCGCTCGAGCGCGATGGTAACCGATATACGCTTATCGATACCGCGGGAGTCCGACGCCGTAGCAAAGTCAGCGAAGCGATCGAGAAATTCAGTGTTATAAAGACCTTGCAGGCGATCAATGATGCCAATGTGGTCATATTGGTACTGGATGCACACAGCGAGGTGTCGGAGCAGGACGCAACGCTGGCCGGACACGTTGTTGAAAGCGGGACTGCGCTGGTGCTTGCGATTAACAAATGGGATGGTCTGGATGATGATCAGCGCCAGTGGTTTCGTGACCAGCTGGACCGTCGCCTGCCATTCCTGGGCTTTGCCGAGCGCTATTTTATTTCTGCGCTGCATGGCAGCGGTGTGGGGAACTTGTTCGCGGCAGTCCATGACGCTTACCGGGCAGCGGTTATCAAGGTGGCAACCCCGGAACTGACGCGTCTACTGGAACGTGCCGTTCATGAGCATCAGCCGCCACTGGTTCGTGGGCGGCGTATCAAGCTACGCTACGCTCACCAGGGCGGGCAGAATCCGCCAGTGATTGTGATTCATGGTAACCAGACCGACCGCGTTCCGCCGACGTATAAACGTTACCTGAACAACTATTATCGTAATGCCTTGCACCTTGTCGGAACTCCCATACGTCTTGAATTCAGGACAGGTGAAAATCCCTATCAGGGAAAACGTAATAAACTGACTCCTCGACAGCAGAGGAGCCGAAAACGTATGATCCAGCATGTCAAAAAAAAATAGGGCGTTGAGTTAATAGAATAAGGCCATGGCATCACTGCATAAAATACCTGTGTGTATAGTTTTGCTGGCACTGATTGTCAGCGGCTGTGCAACACGCTCGCCTTACGAGGAAGTCAGCGATCCGCTAGAGCCGGTCAATCGAGTTGTTTACAAGTTTAACGACACGTTTGACCGTCTGATTCTCAAGCCGGTTGCCGAGGGCTATGAGAAAGTGGTGCCGGATATGGCGCGTACCGGTGTTCGTAATTTTTACAATAATTTGTTTGAGCCCATCACCATCGTCAATGCTGTTCTGCAGGCCAAGGGGGGGCAGGCAGCGGCTGATACTATGCGTTTTGGCTTCAATACCGTTTTCGGTATTTTCGGGCTGATCGACGTATCCACGGGTTGGGGGCTTGAACACCACAAGGAAGATTTTGGTCAGACATTTGCGGTTTGGGGTTTTGGCGAGGGCTGGTACATTGTTCTGCCGGTGCTCGGACCTAGTAATGTACGTGATACTGTTGGCTTGATTCCTGAACTGAAGATGGATCCTATTCGGTACCTTTTTGATGACAACACGGTTCGTTACGCGGCCTACGGATTGTTCTTTGTCAGTGAGCGCGCCGATTTGCTGACCGCAACTGAAGTGCTTGACGCAGCATCACTGGATCCTTATCTACAGGTCAGGGAAGCTTACCGACAAAAGCGCTGGAGTCAGATTCACGACGGCAATCCGCCGGAACCGGATTTCTTTGACGCAGAGCTATTCGAGAAGTAGTTATGTCTAAAGGTGGTGAGCATCAGCCTGCCTTTATGAGCGCTAATACCGATGTGTTTTCGAGTTACCTGCGCGATCATGGCCAAACATGGCTACTCGTTGGCCAGCGCGATGATCAGCATGCGCATCTGCGGTTCACTGGTCCGTTTCAAGGCAAAATGGTGGTATGGGACTGCGAGTTCGTTACCCTGGCCGCAGCTCGGGCGCAGCGTAACTTTATTGACATCGGTTCGCCGGAGGCATCAGGCATACCCTTGCGTGTCGGCCTGTCGATAGCGCGTATTGATACACCGGCCATTGATAAAATGATAATCATGATCCGCCACTACAAGCGTTTGCGAGCTGGTCTGCATGAATACGGTGAGACCAGGGGTTGAATCAGTCGCGCACGGTAACACCACAGCGTTCCAGATAGACGAGTACCAGTTCGCGATGACTTTGTGCGCACTGATTCAGCAGTTCCAGAAAAATCTTCCTGTGAATGATGACTGGTTGGTTACCCGGAACCGGTGATGCACCGGTTCGGGATGGCAGTTCATGCTGGCTACTGGTGTTGTCATTCAGAAGGGCTGGCAGACTTGTTTCCAGTGCCGAGGAAATCCGCTCAATATTATCCAGGCCTATGTTGTGCTCGGCACGCTCGACAGCACCGATATAGCTGCGGTTAAGCCCGCTGAGTTCGGCCAGAACTTCCTGGGACCAGCCGCGATTGGTGCGTAGCAAGCGGACCTGCCGTGCCAGATGCTTCCTTGCATTTATCTTCATGGGTAGACATTAAAAAGCACTCTGGTAATTGCGTCGACAGACTATAAGTAGCAAGTTGCCGTATATACATCGCAATCTGTGGCTGATGTGCGAGTCTGGTAGCGGCTGGGCGTCTCACGAATACGGTAGGAATGGCTGTTTGTTTGCAGCAGGGAGCAGAGAGTGACACCCAATGCGCCTGCCAGCCGATCCAGGTTGTCGAGACTGATATTGCGTTCGCCGCGCTCAACAGCGCCGATGTAAGTCCGGTGCAGACCGCAATGTTCCGCCAGGGCTTCCTGGCTCCAGCCTTGCTGCTGGCGGAGATGCCGGAGGTTGGCAGATAGTACCGCCCGACTAACGGTTTTCAATCGTGTTTGCCTTGATCGGGAGGCGCTTCGTCGAGAAACAACATGGGATCAACGCGTGCGTCGTTCAGGCTGACACCCCAGTGCAGATGTGGACCGGTAACGCGACCGGTTTTTCCTACTGCGCCGATTATCTCGCCGACGACAACCTTCTGGCCTGGTTTAACATCGACTCGGGACATGTGGCAATACATGGTGACCAGTCCCTGACCGTGATCGATAAAAACCGTGTTGCCATTAAAAAAGTAATCGCCGGTGTCGCTGATGTGCCCTCCGGCGGGGGCCCTGATGGGGGTGCCTTCCGGTGCTGCCAGATCAAGGCCACTGTGGGGTTTGCGCGGCTGCTCGTTGAAGTACCGCCTTAAACCAAACGGACTACTGACAGGACCATTGACCGGCAGTTGAAAGCGCAGACTGTCCGGCGTTCTTGCAGCATGATTGGCAAGTGCTTTTCTGATCAGTTGCTGCTCCTTGCTGATACGCTGCATATCACGTTTTTCCGGGTTAACCTTGCGTTTGTTCTTTATGGTGATGTGTTGGGTTTCGTACTGCTTGTCAGTTACCCGGAAGGCTTGTTTTCGAAGTGTGCCCGTATCTGTATCCCTGATTTCAAGCGTGTGCTCGCCGGGCCTGGCTGACAGTGACAGGCCAACGACAGCGATTTGACTATCGCCATCTTCGACTACCATGACTGGCTTGCCATTCAACGTGACGCTGCTGGTATTGCCGCTTGCTGGCAGTGTGATCAGAGCGACGCCACCCGGCACGGCGGCAGCATCCGGCAGACGGGCAGCCTGACTCGTCGACAGCAGACTGGCGCCCAACAGGTACGAGAGAAGAGTTGTAGTGGTTTTCATGCGTCCTTTGTTTCCTCTACCCGGCTGATGATGCTTCCTTTGGCAAGCCGGGTTTCCAGTGTATCACCGGCGCGTGCCTGCGAGGCGCTATGTAGCAGTATTCCCTCTGGCTGTTTCAGCGTAATCGAGTATCCGCGTTGCAGTGTCGCCAGAGGGCTGATGCTGTCGAGCGCGCGCGACAGTATGGCAAGCTTTTCCCGATGTTCGGATAACTGTATATGTATACAGTATTTAAGGCGCTGTGCCAACTGCATGGTGCTTGCCTCCAGACGCTGCAGCTGCTGTTGCGGACTTTGTTGTTTCAACCGGGCGCGTAATGTCGAACAGTGTGCCAGCCATTGGGCATGTCGGTGAGGCCAGGCACGTGACAGGCGCAGTGACAGGTCATCAAGACGCTGCGACTGTTGTTGCAGTCGTCGTCCCGGATGGCATTGCAGCGTGCGGCGCTGCAGCCAGTTAAGACGTTCGTTGTTTTGCTGTAATTTCTGCCGTATCTGACTGGTCAGGCGTTGCTGAAGTTGTTCCAGTCGTGCCAGCCACTCTGCCTGGTCAGGGCTGAGCAGCTCGGCTGCTGCCGACGGTGTCGCGGCGCGCTGATCGGCGGCAAAGTCACTGATCACGACATCGATTTCGTGCCCCACAGCGGACACCAATGGTATGCGGCAGGCATACACGGCACGGGCCACGACTTCTTCATTAAAGGGCCAAAGGTCTTCAAGTGAGCCACCGCCGCGCGTCAGTAACAGGACGTCACACTCCTGCCTTCGCTGAGCCGTTTCCAGTGCGGCAACAATCAATGCAGGTGCCGATTCGCCCTGCACCAGGGTGGGATAGATAATGATCGGGATACCCGGGAAACGACGTTTCAGCACAGCCAGTACGTCGCGAACTGCGGCGCCGCCAGGAGAAGTGATGACACCGATGCATGACGGCAAAACGGGTAATGGCTGCTTGTGCTCAGGGTCGAACAGGCCAGCGTCGAAGAGGCGTTGTTTGAGGGCCTCGAAGGCACGTCGCAGGGCGCCATCGCCGGCTTCCTCCATGTGGTTCACAATCAGCTGGAAATTGCCCCGGGCCTCGTACAGGCTGACTTCTGCGCGAATCAGTACCTGAGTGCCATTCTCTGGTTTGAACCCCAGGCGGGTGGCGACGTTGCGGAACAATGCGCAGCTGACCTGGGCACGTGCGTCCTTGAGGCTGAAGTAGAGGTGTCCTGAGGGTGGCCGGGCGAGGTTGGATATTTCGCCTTCTACCCAGATTCGGGCAAAACCGGTCTCCAGCAGTTCCCGGACTGCCCGGTTAAGCTGCCAAACGCTGTAGATTTCGCGTTGTGAGTCTTGAGTGGTGTCTGTTGGCATAGGCGATGGCTATTGTCTGCATGCGGCACCGGTATCGGTGGCCCTGATCTGCGTCAACGATACCATTTCCGAAGTTCATTTTGGCTTTGTAAATTGACCTGCCGTCCGGGCCACTGTCATAAGTTGCCGGGCAAGTGCGGGGAATCAGGGCCCAGCAGTGTTTATGTTGCTCTTATCTCAAAAATAAAAGGTTTTTTCTGTGCGGACAGGCGGATAAGTCCAAGTCGCGGTTTACCGGCAGGGCCTCAAAACCTATAATGGTCAGTTAATTCCCGGCCCGATCACGGTGTACCGCATGCTGCGTATTTCTGAACAATCCCTTACTTTTGACGATGTTTTATTGCTGCCGAACCATTCAACGGTCGTGCCCAAGGATGTCGACCTCTCGACCCGGCTGACGCGCGAGATCGGTCTTAATATCCCGCTGCTGTCAGCGGCGATGGATACAGTGACCGAAGCCCGACTGGCGATAGCAGTCGCGCAGGAAGGCGGCATTGGAATCATTCATAAGAACATGACTGTCGAGCAGCAGGCCGAGCAGGTGCTGCGGGTGAAAAAATATGAGAGTGGGGTGATCAAGGATCCCATTACTGTCTCCCCTGACACTTCTATCAGTGCGGTACTGGATCTGACCCGGCGGCATAATATTTCCGGTGTGCCGGTAGTCGATGGCGAAGAGCTGGTCGGCATCATTACCAATCGTGATACGCGTTTCGAGACCCGGTTTGACGAACCTGTATCCGCCATTATGACGGGTAAGGACAAGCTGGTGACCGTACAGGAGGGTGCCGAGCGGGAAGAAGTGATTCAGTTGTTGCACCAGCACCGGATCGAGAAAGTACTGGTTGTCGGTAGCGGTTTCGAGTTGCGTGGCTTGATTACTGTGAAAGATATTCAGAAAGCCAGTGACAAGCCCAATGCGTGCAAGGATGATCAGGGCCGTCTGCGTGTCGGTGCGGCTGTAGGTGTCGGTGCCGGTACTGACGAGCGTGTTGATGCGCTGGTCAAGGCAGGTGTCGATGTAGTGGTCGTTGACACGGCGCATGGTCACTCCGAAGGTGTGCTCCAACGGGTGCGCTGGGTGAAAACACATTATCCGGATCTGCAGGTCATCGGTGGCAATATTGCAACCGCTGCGGCCGCACGCGCTCTGGTTGATGCCGGGGCGGATGCCGTCAAGGTAGGTATCGGTCCAGGTTCCATCTGTACCACGCGCATCATTGCCGGTGTGGGCGTGCCGCAGGTCAGCGCAGTTGCCAATGTCGCGCATGAACTGAAAGATTGTGGCGTACCGCTGATCGCTGATGGTGGTATTCGCTATTCCGGCGATATGGCCAAAGCTGTTGTTGCCGGCGCCTACGCAATCATGGTGGGCAGCATGTTTGCCGGTACCGAAGAGGCACCGGGCGAGGTTGAACTGTACAAGGGGCGTTCCTACAAGTCCTATCGTGGGATGGGATCACTGGGCGCCATGGCGACCCAGCAAGGGTCCAGTGACCGCTATTTCCAGGAAGGCAGCGCAGCCGACAAGCTTGTGCCGGAAGGCATCGAGGGCCGTGTGCCTTACAAGGGTAATTTACAGCCGGTTATTCACCAGCTAATGGGTGGTTTGCGTTCGAGCATGGGCTACACCGGTTGCGCCACTATTGAAGAGATGCGTACCCGCCCCGAGTTTGTGCGCGTGACCAATGCCGGTATGGCGGAAAGCCACGTTCATGATGTCACTATCACCAAGGAAGCGCCGAACTACCGCTCCTGATTCAGCCCAACGGATAAACTGCCACGTGTCTGCAACAGATATTCACGCTCATCGCGTACTGATTCTTGATTTCGGTTCGCAGTACACACAATTGATCGCGCGCCGCGTGCGTGAAACCGGTGTGTATTGTGAAATTCATCCCTGGGATATGAGTGATAAAGACCTGCAGGTCTATCATCCCAAGGGTGTGATTCTCTCCGGTGGGCCGGAAACGGTGACTGGTGGTGATGCGCCATCAGCGCCAGCCAGCGTTTTCGAACTTGGTGTGCCGGTACTGGGTATCTGCTATGGCATGCAGACCATGGCCGCCCAGCTGGGTGGTAAAGTGGAGAATGCCGACCATCACGAATACGGTTATGCACAAGTGCGCGCGCGTGGCCACAGTCGCTTGTTGAAGGATATTGAAGACCATACCAGCGATGAAGGCTATGGCTTGCTCGATGTCTGGATGAGTCATGGTGATCGCGTTGTCGATCTGCCGAATGGCTTCAAATTGATGGCCAGCACCGATGCCGCACCAATCGCGGGTATTGCTGATGATGAGCGCGGCTTTTACGGTGTTCAGTTTCACCCGGAAGTCACTCATACCCATCAGGGTGAACGCATCCTGCAACGCTTTATTGTCGATATTTGCGGCTGCGAGTCGTTGTGGACGGCTGGCAATATTGTTGATGAGAGTATTCAGCAGATTCGTAGTCAGGTGGGAAACGAGGAAGTCCTGCTAGGCCTGTCCGGTGGTGTGGATTCGTCAGTTGTTGCGGCGCTGCTGCACAAGGCTATCGGTGACCAGTTGACCTGCGTATTTGTTGATAACGGTTTACTGCGTCATCAGGAAGGCGATCAGGTGATGGCCACCTTTGCCGAGCACATGGGTGTTCGCGTGATTCGAGTGGATGCCGAACAGCGTTTCCTCGATGCGCTGGGTGACGAAGCGGACCCGGAGAAAAAACGCAAAATTATCGGCAACCTGTTTGTCGAAGTCTTCGAGGAAGAGGCAGACAAGCTGGCCAATGCGAAATGGTTGGCGCAGGGAACCATCTACCCGGATGTTATTGAATCTGCTGGCGCAAAGACCGGCAAGGCACACCTGATCAAATCGCACCATAATGTCGGCGGCCTGCCGGAACACATGAAGCTGAAATTGCTAGAACCATTACGTGAACTATTCAAGGATGAAGTCCGCAAGCTGGGTGTTGAGCTGGGATTGCCTTATGACATGGTTTACCGACATCCTTTCCCGGGGCCGGGGCTGGGTGTGCGCATTCTCGGTCAGGTAAAAAAAGAATATGCCGATTTGCTGCGCCTGGCGGATCACATATTTATTGAAGAGTTGCGCAAGCAGGATTTGTATGACAAAACCAGCCAGGCATTTGCTGTCTTCCTGCCTGTGAAGTCTGTGGGTGTCACCGGTGACGGACGGCGTTACGATTATGTCGTGGCGTTGCGGGCCGTGGAAACCATCGACTTCATGACAGCACGCTGGGCTCATCTTCCCTATGAGTTTCTTGATCACGTATCGCGGCGCATCATCAATGAAATCTCCGGCATTTCCCGCGTTACCTACGATATATCCGGCAAGCCACCCGCCACTATAGAGTGGGAATGATAGACAACGAGCGCGACAGTCACTGGATGCAGCATGCGCTACATCTGGCAGAGCAGGCAGCTCAACAGGATGAAGTCCCGGTGGGAGCTGTGGTTGTCCTGGATGAAGAGGCCGTCGGCGAAGGCTGGAATCAACCGATATCAAGTTGTGATCCAACGGCACATGCTGAAATCATCGCGCTGCGTGATGCAGCGCAGCGCATCGGCAATTACCGCCTGACCGGTGCCACTCTTTATGTGACGCTTGAGCCTTGTCTGATGTGTGCGGGAGCGATGATACATGCACGTATCGAGCGACTGGTTTTCGGTGCTTCGGATCCGAAGCGTGGGGCTGTCAACAGTACCACGCATGCCTTTGAAACCCAGGGACTGAATCACCGCGTCACTTTTACCGGTGGGGTGATGGCGTCAGCCTGTGCCGGGCGCCTGCATGATTTCTTTCGCGCGCGCCGGAGTTGATTAATGGGAATATCCATTGGGTACCGTGCGTCTACAGGAAGCATCTATAAGGAGTTGGGCATGCGTCTGTTTTTTCTTGTTCCGGTTTTATTCGCTTCACTGGCGGTTGCGGGTGGGTCTGAATATCCGCCTGTGAGTGTGCCGATGAAGTTGCAACAGGTATCTCCACACGTTTATTTTGTACAAGGTCAGGCCGGGGTGGCCACGGATAACGAAGGTTTTATTTCCAATGCCGGCGTTGTAGTTACCGGCGAGGGTATTGTCGTAATTGACTCCCTGGGAACTCCTTCACTTGCGCATACCCTGCTTGGCGAGATTCGTGCAATCAGCGATAAGCCGGTTGTGAGGGTGATCGTCACCCATTACCACGCTGATCATGTATATGGCTTGCAGGTATTCGAAGAACAAGGTGCAGAAGTCTGGGCGCCGGCGGGTGCTGAAAAGTATCTGCGCTCGCCAAACGCAGCAGAGCGACTGGATGAGCGGCGTCTGTCGCTGGATCCCTGGGTGAATGACGCAACGCATCTGGTGGAACCCGACCACTACGTAGAGAAGCAGGAAGTCTTTACGGTTGGCGATGTACAGTTCACGGTATCGCCGGTAGGTGCTGCACACTCAGACGGTGACCTGACAGTGTATGTTGAGCCGGACAGGGTATTGTTCTCCGGCGATATAATTTTTGAAGGGCGCGTGCCGTTTATGGGGGACGCCAACTCCGGGCACTGGCTGGAAGTTCTGCAGCGCATGGAGAATCAGCAGCTGGCCGCTCTGGTTCCGGGTCACGGTGCAGCAGCCAGCGAGCCTAACCAGCCAATTAGCACCATGCGCAGTTATCTTGCCTATCTGCGCAGCACTATGGGGGCTGCCGTTGAGGAATTTGTGCCGTTTGACGAGGCCTATGCAGATGCTGACTGGTCAGCATTTGAAAACCTGCCCGCATTTGCCGAGGCGAATCGGCGCAATGCATACCAGGTCTACCTGTCTATGGAGGCTGAATCGCTGGCGCAATAAATATGTCTGGCAGTAATGTCCGGGGTGCTTTATCCGGTGTTTCTCATGCCACTGGCTATTGCACTGATCGAGCGCAACAGGGGCTCCAGCCAGGCATCCAGTTCAGCATCGTCCAGGCTGGCATTGCGGGTACGGTTTAGCAGGGTTATCTGAATATGGTTGAGCGGATCCAGGTAGGGGTCACGCCGGCTCAGTGACAGGGCGAGTGTCGGTGTTTCCGCCAGCAGGCAGGAAATACCGGCTACTTTCATGACCATATTCAGCGTCAGATCATGCTCGGCCCGAATGCGTGTATAGACCCTGCGTGCCATGTCCTGATCCTCGACCAGCGAGACATATTCCTGGGCAATATCCATTTCCGACTTGGCCAGCGACATTTGCGTATTACTTAGCAGGGACCGGAAGTACGGCCATTCATGATACAGCTTGCGCAGCTTGTCCAGATTATCCGGTTGCTGTTCGGCAAAACTGGCGAGGGCAGTACCGATACCAAACCAGGCGGGCAGTGTATGGCGTGATTGCGCCCAGCCAAACACCCATGGAATGGCGCGGATAGAGCTCTTTGAGCGGTCCTGCTTTTTGCGGTGGCTGGGTCGTGAGCCGATGTTCAGCAGACCGATTTCGGATACTGGTGTGGCTTCGTAGAAGTAATCCAGCAGACCTTCGGTATTGTCGATAAGATCCCGGTAGGCCTGTTCGCCATCGTGTGCCAGCTCGGCCATAATACGTGTGTAGCTGCCACAGTCATCACTCTCTTCATGCACCACGCTCCGGCTGGCTTTCAGCAGGCCGGTAACGCCCAGCGATAATTCGTAGACAGCGGTTTCTTCATTACTGTATTTGTAGGAAAGGACTTCGCCCTGTTCGGTAAACTTGATCTTGCCATGCACGGTACCAGCGGGCTGCGACAGTATGGCGTCGTGGGTTGGCCCACCACCACGCCCAAGGGTGCCACCGCGACCGTGGAAAAGACGGCATTCAATATCATGCCTGTTAGCGATGGTAATGATCTTCTGTTGCGCTTCGTATAGATTCCAGCTTGAGGCGAGAATGCCACCATCTTTGCAGGAATCCGAATAGCCAAGCATGATTTCCTGCAGGTCACCGGAGACACCTAGCAAGGCACGGTAGGCTGGTGCATCCAGCAATCGGGACATAACGTCCTCGATATGAGCAAGGTCTTCTATGGTTTCAAACAGCGGGCTGATGCGGATATGGCAGTACCAGCCATTGCCAGCGCGACCGGCCAGGCCACACAACGATGCCAGCCACATTACTTCCAGTACGTGGCTGGCATTATGGGTCATCGATATGACATAGGTGCCAAAGGCATTGGCGCTAACTTCATCGCGCATATTGGCCATGACATCCAGTACCTGCAATGTTTCGGCAGTGTCCTCGGTGAGAGCATTGCGATCGATACTGAGCGGTGTTTCTTCGAGATGTTTGCACAACAGCTCGACGCGTGCCTGCTCATCGAGATTTTGATAGTCAACGCTGATGCCTGCCCGCGCCAGGAGTTCGCTGACGGCCTCACTGTGCCGGGTGGATTCCTGACGAACATCCAGGTGCAGCAGAAAGAAACCAAATGTTTCCGCCAGGCGAACCAGGTCAAGGAGTTCACCGCGTGCAATATTTTCGTCGCCGTGTGAGGCCAGGGAAGACTGGATCAGTTTAAGGTCGTCGACAAATTCCTGCTCGTTACGGTACCGGCAAGGGAAATTATCGGCGTTCGCATTGGCCGGGTCTTCGATTCGCGCGGTGGTCAGTTCCAGGTTGTGACGCAGGCGGTTACGGATAATGAACAGCTTGCGCCGGTAGGGTTCATGGCTGAACCGGGTTGGCCGGTCACCCATCACGCTCGGGCACTGGCTGACTTCGTGTTCAAGCCTTTCAATGAATGCCTTGCTGGGTTCGACCAGCTGGCGTGAGAAGGTCAGCTTGCTGCGCAGGGATTCGACGCGGCGTACGTATTCGCAGAGAATTTCGCGCATGTGCATGCGTAGCGCATATTCGGTAGTCTCAGGCTTGACGAACGGGTTGCCGTCGCGATCACCGCCAATCCAGGAACCGAACTGCAGCAGACTCGGCAGGCTAACTGTATGGTTGTTGCCATAAACACGGGTAATGCTTTTTTCCAGGTAGCGGTACACGCGTGGTACAGCCTGGAACAGGCATTCGCGGAAATAAAACAGTCCGTTGCGGATTTCGTCTTCCACGCTGGGCTTGTGACGGCGGACTTCATCGGTTTTCCACAGGATCTGGATCTGGTTACGCAGCTCATTGGTGATTTCGTCGCGTTCGATTTTTCCGATACGCCCAACGTCGAGCCGTTCGGCGGTGACGAAGATGCCGCGCAGCGTATGCATCACAGCGCGCCGCTTGTTTTCTGTGGGGTGAGCGGTGAATACCGGCAGGTACTGGGTGCGGTCCAGCAATGTCTGTAGCTGCTCGGCGCTGATGCCAAGCTGATGAAATTCACGCAGGGTGTGATCGAAAGATCCGGGCCATAGTTTGCCGCCGACACGCACCTGGCGGCGGCGCTGTTTGTGCTGGAAGGCCTCTTCGGCAATGTTAACCAGGCTGAAATAGATATTGAATGCACGCACAACGTGATTCAGGGTCGTCGGGTCCAGGTTGTTCATCAACTTTGCCAGGCGCTGGCGTAATGCGGGGTTGTCGTCTTTCCGCAAGCGGATATAACCCTTGCGCAGGGTTTCCACTGCGACCAGCACGTCTGCGCCCGCCTGCGAGGCGAGTACTTCCCCGAGCAGGTTGCCAAACAGGCGTACCCTGGAGCGAAGTTCCTTGTCCTGCGGTGGCGGGGTGACTCTGGTGTTCACTGGCATATCCATTACTGTCTCTAGGCTGTTTGAAAAATGTTCCGAATGAACGGAAAGACCCGCTGGCAGGAAAACGGCGCGACATTATACCTTGTTGGGCAGATGTCAGGCGAACTGTTCAAATACTATTGAATTCAGTGAATTATACTATATTCAGCGGGCTTGTGAGGAGACTTTTCGTTGTATATCCACCACATTTTTAGCCTGTTTTAGCACTTGGGTATAAAGCGCCAGGTAGGTCGTTGCGCTTAGTGACCAGGAGTAGTCTGCAGCCATGCCGTTACATTGAAGCTGGTGCCAGGTGTCAGCATCGGCATAACAAGTCATGGCCCGGTCGATGGCTCCCAGCAAAGCGGTTGGACTGATTTTGTCGAAGCTGAAGCCATTGGCGCTGCCAGCGGCGAGGGTTGCTGCACTGGTATCGACAATTGTGTCCGCCAGGCCGCCGGTATTGCGCACTATCGGTGGCGTGCCATAGCGCAGGCTGTAAATCTGATTCAGACCACAGGGCTCAAAGCGCGACGGCATCAGGAATATATCCGAGCCGGCTTCAAGCAGGTGCGACAACTGTTCATCGTATTCAATACGTACCGCGATCTGTTCAGGGTATTTGACGGCAGCCTGGCGCAGGGCAGTTTCCAGTTCAGGCTGCCCGGTGCCCAGTACCACCAGTTGCAGAGAGCGATTCACGAGTTTCGGGATAAGTTTGAGTACCAGGTCGAGGCCTTTTTGTTCCACCAAACGTCCAACATGACCAAATAACGGCAGGTCGGCGCGTTGTGGCAGGCCAAAGGTTTTCTGCAAAGCCAGTTTGTTGGCCAGCTTGCGTTCGAGTGTGCTCACTGTATAGGTCTGTGTTAGAAACCTGTCTTTGTTTGGGCTCCACACCTGGTAGTCAACACCATTGAGAATGCCGGTCAGGTTTTCCTGTCGATGTGAAAGCAGCCCAGCAAGGCCGCAACCGAATGCCGGGGTACGGATTTCCCGTGCATAGCTCGGACTGACTGTGGTGATCCAGTCGGCGTACACCAGTCCACCCTTTATAAAGGAGAACTGGTGGTGGAATTCGAGCTTGTCCAGCGACCACCAGTCGGCTGGAAGTTGCAGCGATTCGAAGACTTTGCGGTCAAACACCCCCTGATAGGCAAGGTTGTGGATGGTAAACAGGGTTGCTGGTCGTTGTGGTTCTTTTGCCAGCAAGGCAGGTACCAGTCCCGTCTGCCAGTCGTTGCAGTGTACCAGGTCAGGCTGCCAGTCCAGCCCCGCCTGGTTCAGGGCGATCGCGCAGATAGCGCGTGCGAACAGGGCGAAGCGCGCAGCGTTATCTGGCCAGTCCCTTCCCTTCGAATCACTATAGGGTCCACCCGGCCTGTCAAAATGGTGGGGAGCATCAATCAGGTAAAGCTTTACACGCGTACCCGGGAGTTGCCCCTGTAAGAGTCGAACTGGTGTTGTGGCGCCCGCTAATGAAATGCTGCTTACCAGCGTCAGTCTACCCGCGCCGCTAATAGCCGCTGGATAGGCGGGTATGACCAGTCGCACGTCCTGCTTGGCATTTTTCAGCGCGCGAGGCAAACTGCCGGACACATCGGCCAAGCCGCCGGTCTTGATTAACGGATGCGCTTCACTGCTGGCGAACAGAATATTCATGGCTGGTAGATTTTCCTTTATTAGGGTAGGTTGCGTTAACAGGCGGCGAGCGTCAAGCGTGCCTCTAGTAACACCAACTTTGGAAATGGAACATGGATGACTGTACGTTTGTAATTTTTGGTGCGACCGGAAATCTTGCAAAAATAAAACTGCTGCCCGCGCTGTATCGGCTGGATGTCGCTGGCCAACTGCCCGCTGGTCTGAAAGTCGTCGGCTTTGGACGTCGAGACTGGGACGACAGCATGTGGCGCGAGCAGGTGTCGGGCTGGCTGGCAGGCGAAACCGAGAAAGGTGAATTGCAGGCATTCTGTGAGAGGCTGCATTTTTTTAGTGGTGACCTCAGTGATGAACAGGCATACCCTGCCTTGCGTGACTACCTTGGCAGTGAACAGTTTTCATCCAATCTGATTTTTTACATGGCGATTCGGCCAGCTGACTTTGGTTCGGTGAGCCGGCAGCTGGGTGCGGTCGGCCTGAACCAGGAAGAAAGCGGCTGGCGGCGGCTGGTGATAGAAAAACCTTTTGGTTATGACCTTGAAAGTGCCGAGAGTCTGAACAAACGGCTCGGACAGGATTTCAAAGAACCGCAAATCTATCGTATTGATCACTACCTGGGCAAGGGCACCATTCAGAACGTGCTGGTGTTTCGTTTTGCCAATCTCATGCTGGAACCACTCTGGAACCGCAACTATATCGATCACGTACAGATAACCCATTCCGAGTCGCTGGGTACTGAAGGGCGGGCCGGTTACTACGATGGTTCGGGTGCACTGCGCGATATGATACAGAGTCACCTGTTGCAGCTGTTGACACTGGTTGCTATGGAGCCGCCGGCCAATATGGATGCCGAGTCCCTGCGTGACGAGAAGGTCAAGGTGCTGCGTTCCATTCGGCCAATCCACCAAAGTGCTGTCAACGCCCATGCCTTCCGTGCCCAGTATGCGGCCGGCCGTGTAAACAAAGAGCAGGTCCCAGGCTATCTGGACGAACCAGACGTGCCCGCGAATAGTGTGACCGAGACTTATGCGGCACTGAAACTGTTCATTGATAACTGGCGCTGGCGCAGTGTGCCTTTCTATCTGCGGACCGGCAAGCGTATGGAAAAAGCCAACTCCATGGTATCGATCCGCTTCAAGCATCCACCACAGCAGTTGTTCAGGGAAACGCAAATTGAGCAGTTAAAGCCCAACTGGATTCTCATGAACCTGCAACCGCATGACTGCATTCGTATGGAAATGCAGGTCAAGGAGGACGGGCTGGAAATGCGTGCCAGAACGACGCGGCTGGATGCCAGCTATTGCGGCCTCAACCGGGATCAGCTGGATGCCTACGAGGCGCTGCTGCTGGATGTGGTGGACGGTGATAATTCGTTGTTTCTGCGCTATGACGAAGTCAGCTGGGCGTGGAAGGTCGTTGATCCCATTCTCAAGACATGGGCAGTGGAGCGCGACTTTATCCAGACTTATCCGGCGGGAAGCTGGGGGCCGAAAGAAGCTGAGCGCCTGTTTGTGCGGCAGGATCATCGCTGGCGCAATACGCTGGAAGATGACGCACAGTAAACTACGCCAGGGAACCCCGATTAATCTGTTCGATTTCCAAGGCTGACCGAATCAACTTATCGAAAGACTTTATCAAGAATGTCGAAACTGAAAGAGACCCCAGCCTGGAAGGCACTGAACGCGCATTACGACGAGGTCAAGCACCTGCAAATGCGGGACCTGTTTGCTGAAGATCCCGAGCGGTTCAATAAATTTTCACTGCGTTCCAGCGACCTGTTGCTGGACTATTCAAAAAACCGTATCACCGCTGATACGCTTGAGCTATTGCTGAATCTTGCCCGTGATTGCGAGGTTGAAAGCTGGACCCAGCGTATGTTTAACGGTGAGAAAATCAACTTTACCGAGCAACGCGCAGTGCTGCATACGGCGCTACGCAATCGTAGCAATACCCCGGTGCGCGTGGATGGCGAAAATGTCATGCCCATGATTAACGCTGTGCTGGAGCATATGCGCCACTTCGTCGAATCGGTACGCTCCGGTGACTGGAAAGGTTACAGCAGCAAACCCATTACTGATATCGTCAATATCGGGATCGGTGGATCCGACCTGGGTCCGGCGATGGTTACCAAGGCCCTGCTGCCCTATGCAGGGTCCCTGCAGGTCCACTTTGTTTCCAACGTCGATGGCAGCCAGATTTACGACACTCTGAAAAATCTGGATCCGCAAACCACGCTGTTTCTGGTTGCATCGAAAACCTTTACGACCCAGGAAACGCTGACCAATGCCTGCCAGGCGCGCAGTTGGCTCCTTGCGGCTGCCGGTGACGAGACGGCGGTGGCAAAACATTTTGCGGCCCTGTCAACTAATGTTGAGGCAGTCACCGAATTCGGCATTGACCCGCAAAACATGTTCGAGTTCTGGGATTGGGTCGGCGGACGTTATTCCCTCTGGTCGGCTATCGGTCTGTCGATCGCGCTCTATACAGGTATGGATAATTTTGAAGCACTGCTTGCCGGGGCGCATGAGATGGACCAGCATTTTCTTAATGCTCCGCTGGAACAGAATATGCCGGTGATCATGGCATTGCTGGGTATCTGGTATCACAATTTCTTTGCTGCCGAGACGCATGCCGTGCTGCCATATGACGAACACTTGCATAGATTGCCGGCGTATTTGCAGCAGGCGGACATGGAAAGTAATGGCAAACGTATTACTCGCGATAACGCTGTAGTGGATTACACGACCGGGCCCGTCATCTGGGGCGAGCCGGGCACCAACGGTCAGCACGCGTTCTTTCAGCTGATTCATCAGGGGACAAGATTGATTCCCTGTGATTTTATGATGGCAACGTGTGCGCATCACTCATTGAGCGAGCAACAACAGATTCTGTTCACCAATTACATTGCCCAGACCGAAGCGCTAATGCGTGGGCGTACGTCTGGCGAAGCGCGCGAAGAGCTGATGGCCGAAGGCCTGTCGGGGGATGAGCTGGAAGCCTTGTTGCCGCACAAGGTGTTTCCCGGTAACCGGCCGAGCAATTCATTGCTGTACCCACAGCTGACACCAGCCATGCTGGGCAGGCTGATTGCGCTGTATGAGCACAAAATCTTTGTCCAGGGTGTCATCTGGGGTATCAATTCCTTTGACCAGTGGGGTGTTGAGCTTGGCAAGCAGTTGGCAAAAACCATTCAAAATGAAATGGTTGGCGGAGACTCGGGAGGGGGTCATGATGCCTCAACAGAGGGATTACTTGCATTTTACAGGGAATTCGTCAAAAATTAGACGCTAGTCACGGGACAGTGGCTGAAAGGGAATCAAAACTCGGCGAACGGACCGCCACGGATAACAATTTTAGGGGGGCACAAATGCGTGCAACTGTCTATCCAACCTCCCACTCACGTCGGCGCGAAGCGCAGGACGAGTACCAGATGGGGTTAGCCTTTTATCAGAAAAAGCAGTGGAAAATGGCTGCACGGCACTTTGGCCAGGCTGACCAGATAGCCGGGCACGATGATGTCTATATGCATCTGTATATGTCTTACCAGGGATTGTGCCAGGTGCTGTCAGGCGATATCAGTGGTCTGAATCTTTGCCGTTATGCGGCTTCGATGGAAACCCTTCAGCCGGCGGTGTTTCTGAATCTCGCCATTGCTGAATTGAAGCTCCGCCATCGCAAGCGCGCCTGTAGTGCTTTAAGACTGGGCCTCGGGCTTGATCCCAAGCATGCCGGGCTACTTAAACTGCGTACCCGCATCGGCATACGGCGCTCGCCCTGCCTGATGTTTTTGTCACGGAACAACCTGTTGAATAAATGGCTGGGGCGCGTCACGTATCAGCCTCTCTCAACCGCTCATTGAACCGGCGGCGTTCGGGACACTTTATTATTGCCGCGAATAACGGTTATTGAATGATGCGGTTCAGAATCGGTAGTTCAAATATATTTAAGTAAATAGAATGGCTTAGTGGCTTGGTCAGGCATATCTGTGCTGGTCCCATTGTCGTTTCCCGTAATTACCCTGATAATGCGAGCCGAAGCCGGCCGGGCAGCCGCTGTGACTCAGGTCATGGAGGAAAGTCCGGGCTCCACAGGGCAGGGTGCCAGGTAACGCCTGGGGGGCGAAAGCCCACGGAAAGTGCCACAGAAAATACACCGCCTAAGCGCGCAAGCGCCGGTAAGGGTGAAATGGTGCGGTAAGAGCGCACCGCGCTGCTGGTAACAGCAGTGGCAGGGTAAACCCCACTCGGAGCAAGACCAAATAGGGGAACATTGGCGTGGCCCGCGTTGTTCCCGGGTAGGTCGCTTGAGGCGTCCGGTGACGGACGTCCCAGATGAATGGTTGTCCACGACAGAACCCGGCTTACAGGCCGGCTTCACTTTTAATTCCACGGCTTGGGTGCAGGGGCGGGCTGATAACCGGTGGATTTCCCTGTACAATATTCACCCCCTTGAACTATTTCGAATTTTTAATGGCCGGCAAAGTTTTTATAAAAACCCACGGGTGTCAGATGAACGAGTACGATTCCGCCAAGATGGTGGATGTGCTTGCCGAGTCTCATGGCCTGGAACTGGTGGGCAGTGCGGCTGAAGCTGACGTTCTGTTGCTCAATACCTGCTCGATCCGCGAGAAAGCCCAGGAAAAAGTCTTTTCCCAGCTGGGTCAATGGCGTGAACTGAAACAACAGCATCCGGATATCATCATTGGTGTGGGTGGTTGTGTCGCCAGTCAGGAAGGTGAGGCGTTGCGTGAGCGGGCGCCGTTTGTCGATGTCGTGTTTGGCCCGCAGACCCTGCATCGGTTGCCGATGATGATTAACGAAGCCCGTGGCCGGCACAGCGCAGTGGTCGATGTTTCTTTCCCCGAGATCGAAAAATTCGATAGCCTGCCCGCACCGCGTGCCGAGGGGCCGACTGCGTTTCTGTCAATCATGGAAGGTTGCAGCAAGTACTGCACGTTTTGTGTTGTCCCCTATACACGGGGCGAGGAAGTCAGTCGGCCATTTGACGACATTCTCGTCGAAGCCGTAAGCCTCGCTTCACAGGGGGTACGGGAAATCAACCTGTTGGGACAGAACGTCAATGCCTATCGCGGTCTGATGGCGGACGGTTCGATTGCTGACCTGGCATTGTTGATTACCTACATCGCCGCTATCGACGGTATCGGGCGAATACGTTATACAACCTCGCACCCGCAGGAGATGAGTGACAGTCTGATCAATGTCTATGCGGAAGTGCCGGAACTGGTCAGTCATTTGCACTTGCCTGTGCAGAGTGGATCAGACCGTATTCTTTCCGCCATGAAGCGTAACCACACAGCGCTGGAGTACAAGTCGCGAATTCGCCGTCTGCGGGAGCTACGGCCGGATATCAGTATGTCGTCAGATTTTATTATCGGTTTCCCGGGTGAAACAGATGAGGATTTCGAGGCGACCATGCAGTTAATCGAAGATGTCGGTTACGATCAATCTTTCAGCTTTATCTACAGTCGGCGCCCTGGCACGCTTGCCGCAGCGTTGCCTGACGACGTGCCTGTGGAAATCAAAAAACAGCGCCTGGCACGGTTGCAGGAACGTATCAACGAAATGGCAGCAGCGATTAGCCTGGCAATGGTCGGCAGTGAGCAACGAATTCTGGTTGAGGGGCCTTCCAGGAAGGATCCGGCCGAGATGGCCGGCCGTACTGAAAATAACCGCGTGGTGAATTTTTCCGGTGAGCCTGAACTGATTGGTCAGTTCGTCAGTGTGCGCATTACACAGGCCATGCCGAACTCGCTGCGTGGTGAGCTTATCGCTGTAGACGACCAAGATTCCGCCGCTAAATCGGTTAATTGGGGTTGAGCCCCGCAACGAACTATCCCTTGGATCCCGAACCTGCCTCTGTCAAGTTGACCCTGGAACCCGCTGACAATCAGCGGCTGGCATCACTCTGTGGCCAGTTCGATCAGCATCTGCGTCAGCTGGAACGCCGACTGCACGTCGAGATCAGCAACCGGGGTAACCAGTTTCAGATAGAAGGTTCTGACCAGGCGCCCTCGCTGGCAGGTCAGGTCCTGCAGACGCTTTACGCCGCCACGCGTGAAGCACCGCTGACACCGGAGCGCGTGCACCTGTGTTTGCAGCAAGCCGGGCTGGAGGGGCTCGACGACCAGGCTGACGATAACGAACAGCATACGGTTGTTCACACGCGGCGCTGTACGGTCAAGGCCAGGGGGAAACACCAGCTTCACTATATTCGTAATATTCTCGAAAAAGACGTTAACTTCGGTATTGGCCCGGCGGGGACAGGAAAAACTTATCTCGCTGTGGCTTGCGCTGTGCAGTCGCTGGAGCATGAACAGGTGCGTCGCCTGGTGCTGGTACGGCCGGCAGTGGAAGCAGGCGAACGCCTGGGTTTTCTGCCCGGTGACCTGACGCAGAAGGTCGATCCTTACTTGCGGCCATTATATGACGCACTGTATGAAATGCTGGGGTTCGAGCGCGTGGCCAAACTGATCGAACGAAATGTAATTGAAATAGCGCCACTGGCGTTCATGCGTGGCAGAACCTTGAATGATGCCTTTGTGATTCTGGATGAAGCCCAGAATACCACTGTGGAGCAGATGAAAATGTTCCTCACACGTATCGGCTTTAGCTCGACAGCGGTTGTTACCGGAGACGTGACCCAGATTGATTTGCCCAAGGGTGTTAGGTCCGGTTTGCGTCACGCCATGGGTGTGCTCAAGGGTGTTGAAGAGATAGGTTTTACCAGATTTGATGCGCGCGACGTTGTACGCCATCCGCTGATCAAGAAGATTCTGAATGCATACGACAGCTTTGAACGGCAGGACGATGAACACTGATTGTGGAATAGAAGTTCAGTATGCCAGCGACATTCAGCCGCTGCCGGCCGAGGCTTCATTGCGGGACTGGGCCCGGGCAGCACTATCGCCGGATGCGCAACAGTCAGGTCTGGTTATTCGCGTGGTCGATGAAGATGAAAGCCTTGAGTTGAACAGTCAGTATCGTGGCAAGCGTAAGGCTACCAACGTTTTGTCATTCCCGTTTGAAGTGCCGGCAGGGATAGAGCTTAGCCACCTCGGAGACCTGGTTATCTGTGCCGGCATTGTTAACCGGGAAGCTGCTGAGCAGGGCAAGCCTGCGGAGCATCACTGGGCGCATATGGTTGTACACGGCGTATTGCATCTTCGAGGTTATGATCACCTTACCGACGCACAGGCCGGCGAAATGGAAGCCCTGGAAAAACAAATTCTCGGAGAGCTGGATATACCGGATCCTTACAATACACAGGACATGGCAGTCTGACAGGCACACGATGAAAGAAGATCATTCGAACAATAACACCAGCCAGCGCTCCTGGATTGACCGTTTGAGCCAGGCATTGCTGGGCGAACCCACGGACCGGGAGGAACTGGTTCACGTACTCAGGGAAGCGCAGTCGCGGGGGCTGTTTGACGTCGATGCACAGGGCATGATCGAGGGTGTGCTGCAGGTCGCAGAAATGCAGGCCCGTGACATCATGATTCCGCGTTCGCAGATGGTAGTGGTCAGTCGCGATCATAACCCGGAGCAGATCATTCCTGTGGCTATTGAGTCGGGTCATTCACGATTCCCTGTCGTCGGTGAGAGTCGTGACGAGGTAGTGGGTGTATTGCTGGCCAAGGATCTGCTGCGTTATTCATCAAGGAACGACAACGAACAGTTTTCTATTCGAGAAATACTGCGACCGGTCGTGTTTGTGCCGGAGAGCAAGCGCCTTAATGTGCTGTTAAAAGAGTTCCGCGCCAGCCGCAATCATTTGGCCATTGTTGTCGACGAATACGGCGGGGTGGCCGGCATGGTGACCATTGAGGACGTGCTTGAGCAGATAGTAGGTGAAATCGAGGACGAGCACGATATTGACGAAGATACATTTATACGCAAGTACAGCGATGTAAATTACACCGTCAAGGCGCTGACTCCCATCGAAGATTTCAACGAATATTTTGAAACGGATTTCAGTGACGATGAATTCGATACCATAGGTGGGTTGGTAACACACAAACTGGGGCGTTTACCCAAACGCGGTGAAACCATTACTCTGGACAGTATGAGTTTCCAGATTATCAATGCCGACAATCGCCGTATCCACCTCATGAAGGTGACACTGCTGCTTAATCCTGATGCAACCCGGGCAACGACTGAAGCCTGACAATATGTTGCAGCGTGCGCCCACAGTCTGGACAGGGCTGTTAGCCTTTTTGTGTGGCGCCGCGATGCCACTTGGCTTCGCTCCCTTTGGTTTCTATCCGCTACCTGTAGTCGCCCTGGCGATGTTAGCCAGTATTTTGTACGCGGCGCCCCCGCGTGCCGGCTTGCTGATGGGCGGGCTGTTCGGTCTGGGACAATTTGGTGTCGGTGTATCGTGGGTACACATAAGTATTCACCAGTATGGCAATGCCGGGTTGATCCTGTCACTGGCAACCATGTTGTTGCTGGTGCTGTACCTGTCATTGTTTCCTGCGCTCATGGGTTGGCTGGTTAGTCGCCTGTCTGCTGCTTCACGGATCATCGTTATGCTGGCGGTATTTCCTTCTGCCTGGACATTGACCGAATGGTTGCGTGCCTGGTTGTTTACCGGGTTTCCCTGGTTGAATCTGGGATACAGCCAGATAGACAGCCCACTGCTCGGTTATGCACCGTTACTGGGAATCTACGGTCTTGGGTTTATCACAGCACTGAGTGCCGGTTTGCTGAGCTGTATTGCCAGTGGTGCGGGACGGTTGCGCATTGCAGCGCTGGCATCGATAAGCGCTTTAGGCCTGACTGGCTGGGCGCTTAACCAAATTCACTGGACGCAAGAGCGAGGCGAGCCCCTCACCGCCACACTGGTGCAGGGCAACATACCCCAGGAACTGAAGTGGAAGCCCGAGCAGCAACGCGAAACACTGGAACGGTACGTCAGTCTTACCAACGAAAACGCTAACAGCGACCTTATAGTATGGCCGGAGACAGCCGTGCCGGCATTTTATGATCAGGTTGACACTGATTTCCTGGTACCGCTACGTGACAGTATGCGTGCCAAAGGTATTTCACTGGTCACAGGTATTCCGGTACTGGATCGCAGTCAATGGGATTACTACAATGCCATTATCAGCCTCGATCAACCGGACAGGTTTTACTACAAGGTGCACCTGGTGCCCTTCGGTGAGTTTCTGCCGTTACGTGACTGGCTGGCGAGTGTGTTGAGCTTCCTGCCGGTACCACAGTCCGATTTCAACTCAGGCGATCTGGATCAGCCTCTGCTGGAAGCTGCCGGCTACCCGGTCGGTGCCTCAATCTGCTACGAAATTGCCTTCGGTGAGGAGCTCATCCACACCCTGCCGGAGGCAGCATTCCTGATTAACATTAGCAATGATGCCTGGTTTGGTGATTCGCTGGCACCCCATCAACACCTGGAAATGGCGCGCATGCGGGCGCGCGAAACCGAACGTGACCTGCTGCGCGCCACCAACACCGGGATCTCGGCGGTGATTAACGCCGATGGGCAGATTGTTGCCCGCACAACGCAATTTGAAATGGCTACAGTGACGCATCAGATTCAACCTCGCAGCGGTGCCACACCCTATGTGATTTGGGGCAACTGGCCAGCGGTGATTCTCGCCACTGGATTGCTGCTTGTCGTATGGAAAGCAGGGAGGAAGAGCGATGCTGAACAAGTTGGATAAGCTGGGCGCAAGCCCGTGGTATTGGCTGGCGCTAATTCTGCTGGGTGTGTCGCTGGAGTCAATGGCGCTTGTATACCAGTATGTGCTGGAGTACTGGCCGTGCGTGCTCTGTATTCACGCACGTATCTGGGTGCTCGGCCTGGTGGTCGCCGCGTTGATCGGCCTGGCGCTGCGCCAGCGACGTGTCGGGCGGGTCATCGGACATTCGCTCGTGCTGGTGATATCGGTCGGCCTGCTGGAGCGTTCCTGGCAGCTGCTGGCCATCGAGCGTGGCTTTGCGGCGGCGGGTGAATGTAACTTCGATGCAGGACTGCCCAGCTGGTTCGCGCTGGATCAGTGGTTTCCCGCCATGTTCAAAGTGTGGGAAGCCTGTGGCTATACTCCGGAGCTACTGTTCGGGGTGACGATGGCAGAAGCGCTGCTGGTGCTGTCGATAATGCTGGTGGCAATGGGCACCCTGCTAATACTCGCATTATTGACGACAAAAAACCTCGCCCGATGAACGATTCCGGCGTGCCGATTGTACTATGCCCCTGTATCGGTTGGCCAACGTCGAAAATTGCTGCTGCCACAGCTGGGACATTCGGGAATGCGCGCCGTATGGTGAAAATGCACTGCTTCGTTACAGGCAGCACAGTACAGAGTGCCCGGACCGGTGACTTCGCCGCTGTGGTAGGGCGGGTCTTTCTCAAGAGTCTCCTGTAACTCGGCCAGTTCTATACGGGTGCGGTCAGCGACCCGGCTGAATATCTCCAGCAGACGGTCTTCGATGCGGTCGATGTCGAATCGCAGCCAGTCAGCCAGTTCGTGGCTGGTTTCTGACAGGTGGCGACCAGCGTCCTGAACGTCACGTTTCAGGTAGTAGGCCACTTTCTCGGCTTCATCCTGGGTCAGTTCTTCAAGTTCGACTGCCGTTTCCCGGGCTTTCTCGACACTGTTCTTGAGGGTGGGCAGCGTACTTTTCTCCGCTTCCTCAAAGGCCTGATGGACACGTTCCATCATGCGATGATAAGCCTGAACAAGCTTGTCTGTGGCTGGGCTGGTCATTGTGCTCTCCAATGTTGCGTTTTCCTGGAATTCCTACTGTAAGTTTAGCTGTTGGGCGACGTACTGTGTATTGGCCGGTTGCCGTCCACTACGGTATTCTTCGCGCTTTAACTCAGATTGCGGGCAGTAGGGATGGAAGAAAGTTATAAACCTCAGGATATAGAGGCGCGAATCCAGCAGACGTGGCTGGAAAACGGCACCTTTCGGGCCATAGAGGACGATTCCCGGCAAAAATACTACTGCCTCTCCATGTTCCCCTATCCGAGCGGCCGTCTGCATATGGGGCACGTACGTAATTACACTATCGGTGACGTGATTTCACGCTACCAGCGCATGCTGGGAAAGAATGTTTTGCAGCCAATGGGTTGGGATGCTTTTGGCCTGCCTGCCGAGAACGCGGCAATTAAAAACAGGGTACCGCCGGCCAAATGGACCTATGAAAATATCGATTACATGCGCGGCCAGTTGCAGCGCCTGGGTTTTGGCTACGACTGGGATCGCGAGCTGGCGACCTGTGATCCCGGCTACTACCGCTGGGAGCAATGGTTTTTCACCAAATTATTCGAGAAAGGCCTGGTCTACAAGAAAACTGCAGTGGTTAACTGGGATCCGGTTGACCAGACTGTGCTTGCCAACGAACAGGTAATTGATGGCAAGGGCTGGCGTTCCGGTGCGCCAGTGGAACGCCGGCAGATCCCCCAGTGGTTTCTGAAAATAACCGATTACGCCCAGCAGCTACTGGACGACACTAAACAACTGGATGGCTGGCCTGAACAGGTGCGTACCATGCAGCGCAACTGGATCGGACGATCGGAAGGCGTGGAGTTGGAGTTTGCCGTCGAGGGCGAGGACGAGCCGCTGACAGTATTCACTACCCGGCCGGATACTTTGATGGGTGTGACTTATGTGGGCGTTGCACCCCAGCATCCACTGGCCCGGAAAGCCGCGCAAACGAACCCTTCTCTGCAGGCATTTATTGATGAATGCGCTCACACCAAGGTTGCCGAGGCCGACATGGCGACACTGGAAAAGAAGGGTGTGGATACTGGTTTGAAAGCTGTTCATCCAGTTACCGGAGCAGTTGTGCCCGTGTGGAGCGCTAATTTCGTGCTTATGGAATATGGTGCGGGTGCTGTTATGGCGGTACCTGCCCATGACCAGCGAGATTATGAGTTCGCTGAGGAATACGGTTTGCCGGTACGCCGAGTGATTCATCCGCAGGATGGCAGCCGGGCGACGGAGCTGGAAAGGCAGGCCTTTACGGAAAAAGGTGTACTGCAAGATTCAGGACAGTTTGATGGCATGAATTTCGACCAGGCTTTCGAAGCCATCGCCGACTACCTTGAGGCTGAGGACAAGGGCCGCAAGACTATAAATTACCGCCTGCGCGACTGGGGTGTCTCGCGGCAGCGTTACTGGGGGTGTCCAATCCCCATGGTCAACTGCCCGTCCTGCGGTTCGGTGCCGGTACCGGAAGATGAATTACCGGTTGAGTTGCCACGCGACGTAGTGCTGGAAGGTGCCGGTTCGCCATTGAAACAGGACCGAAACTTTATTGATACTGCCTGTCCAAAGTGTGGTGGTGCCGCCGAACGCGAGACCGATACCTTTGATACTTTCTTCGAGTCTTCCTGGTATTACGCGCGCTACACCTGCAATGACTACGCTCAGGGGATGCTTGACCAGCGCGTGAATCACTGGCTGCCTGTTGATCAGTACGTTGGTGGTATTGAGCATGCAGTGCTGCATTTACTGTATGCGCGTTTCTTTCACAAGTTGATGCGCGATCTGGGTCTGGTAAAGGGTGATGAGCCGTTTAAAAATCTGTTGACACAGGGCATGGTCAACAAGGATGGCTCCAAGATGTCCAAGTCCAAGGGCAACACCGTTGATCCGCAGAAGCTGATGGACAGGTATGGTGCCGATACGGTGCGTCTGTTCATGATGTTTGCGGCACCGCCAGAGCAGTCGCTGGAGTGGTCTGATTCGGGAGTTGAAGGTGCCTCGCGATTCCTCAACCGTTTGTGGAAAGCGGTGTATATCCATGTGAGCGCCGGTGCGGTGGTCGCACTGGATACCGCGTCACTCGATGGCGATCAAAAAGCGTTTCGCCGGAAGCTGCACGAAACCATTCGCAAGGTCAGTGATGATGTAGGGCGGCGCTATACGTTCAATACAGCAATTGCAGCCAATATGGAGTTGCTGAATGACATTGGCCGCTTCACGGATAAAACTGACAATGGGCGTGCGCTGGTAAAGGAAGCGCTGGATGCGGCGGTACTGATGCTGGCGCCCATCGTGCCGCATATATGCCACGAGCTGTGGTCAGCGTTGGGGCATACTGATTCTGTCGTTGATTGTGCCTGGCCAGTTGTTGACGATGCCGCTCTGGTGAAAGACAGTGTTGAATTGATTGTGCAGGTGAACGGCAAGCTGCGTGGAAAAATATCGGTGCGTACCGATGCTGACGATGATGCCATTCGCGAAGCTGGATTGTCGGAGCCGAACGTGAGGAATCACGTCGAAGACAAGACGATACGGAAAGTAATAATTGTGCCGGGACGACTGGTTAATATAGTCGTTGGTTGACAGGAGAATCGATCAGTGTGTCAGATACCTTTGAGATCAGTCCTTGTAATCGGACTTGCACTGCTGTTGCTATCCGCTTGTGGTTTCAAGCTTCGTGGCAGTGTGGAGTTGCCTCCGGTATTGCAGGATACCTATATCGAATCCGAAAATCCTTTCACCGGTATGGCAAGGTCGCTGCGTACCGAGCTGGAAATTGCCGGTGCCAATGTGCTGGAAGACAGGGCGGCGGCCACGGCTATACTGGTGATTCACCAGGAACGCTCGGAGAATCGTGTGTTGTCAGTTGGCAGTAGCGGCAGAGCTACCGAATATGAGCTCTATGATGAAGTCGGCTTCTCCCTGCAGGATCCCGATGGAAAGCCGCTGGTAAAAGCGCAAACGCTGAGTCAGACGCGTGACCTGGTATTTGACGAGAACGAGTTGCTCGGTAAAGTGTCTGAGGCTGAAGGTATTCATCGGCAAATGCGAGCCAATCTGGCCCGGCAGATGATTATGCGTATCGCAGCTGCTGTACGCACGCCATGACCCAGCTGCGCGCAGAACAACTCGCTGCAAATCTCAAGCAGCCGCTGGCACCAGTCTATTTTATCTATGGTGACGAAACCCTGCTGGTCAACGAGTGTGCTGATGCTATTCGCAGTGCGGCACGCACACAGGGCTATGCTGACCGCCAGGTCTTTACGGTCGAGAGCGGGTTTGACTGGAACAGCTTGCTGGCTGCCAGTGACAGTCTGTCTTTGTTCGCTGAGCGGCGCATACTCGAGCTGCGTCTGCCAACCGGAAAACCGGGCAAGGAAGGCGCGCGTATACTCCGTGAATACACCGATCGTTTGCCTGACGACACCTTGTTACTGATTGTATCTGCCAAGCTTGAGGCGGCCGCGCGGCGCAGCAAGTGGGTACAGGCGCTGGACCAGGCGGGCATATCACTGCCTGTCTGGCCGGTTGAAACGGCCCAGCTACCGGCCTGGATCGATCGCAGGCTGCGCGCCCGCGGAATGCAGGCCAGTCGTGATGCGCTGCAACTGATTGCCGAGCGTGTTGAAGGCAATCTGCTGGCGGCGGCCCAGGAAGTTGAAAAACTCTATCTTCTGCACGGTGATGGACAACTGGATCTGGATACCGTTGAGGAACTGGTCACCGACAGTGCCCGCTACGATGTTTTCGGACTGGTTGATGCTGCGCTGGCCGGTGAGGCAGTTCATGCCCAGCGCATGCTTTCCGGATTGCGTGCCGAGGGGGTTGAGCCGGTACTGGTGCTTTGGGCGCTGGGCCGGGAAATCCGTAGCCTCACAAAAATGGCCCGGCAGCTGCAAACCGGCAGTAGCTTGAGCCAGGTACTGGCCGCACAGCGGGTCTGGGACAAACGTAAGCCGCAGGTTGGCGCGGCCCTGAAACGCATCCGTGGACGGCAATGGTGGCAATTGTTACAAACCTGTAGTCGCATTGATCGCATCGTTAAGGGGCGCGCTGCGGGCAGCGCCTGGGATGAGCTGTTACAATTGACGTTGCGCTTGTCGGGCGTGCAAATACTGAAGGCAAGCGCTTGATAATTTTAGAGAATTAATATGAGTGATACAGCAGAATCCCTGAATTTCGATGTGCCCGCCTATTTGCATGAACTCGGCGTACAGGCGCGGAGGGCGGCACGCGCCATGGGGCGTGCCGAGAGCGGCGCAAAAAACGCCGCGCTGAATGCTATCGCCGACGCTATTCTCGCCGACCAGGACAGGCTAAAAGCCGAAAACCAGAAAGATCTGGAAGCTGGTCAGCGGAAGGGCCTGGACAGCGCCTTGCTTGACCGTCTGGAACTTACCGGTGCGCGAATTGAGGCAATGGCTGAAGGCCTGAGGCAGATTTCTGCGCTATCCGATCCTGTGGGAGCTATCAGTGACCTGAACTACCGGCCTTCGGGGATTCAGGTTGGACGCATGCGAGTACCGCTGGGCGTCATTGGCATCATTTACGAGTCGCGGCCGAATGTGACTGCGGACGCTGCGGCACTGTGCCTGAAAGCGGGTAATGCCTGTATTCTGCGTGGCGGCTCGGAGGCTTTGCACTCAAACCAGGCTATTGCCCGCTGTATTGAACAGGGTCTTGAGCAGGCCGGCCTGCCGGCTACCGCTGTGCAAGTGGTGGCGACGACCGACCGCGCCGCAGTCGGTGAACTGCTTCGACTGGACAAATTCGTTGACGTTATCGTGCCGCGTGGTGGCAAGGGACTTATCGAGCGTGTCACAGCCGAGTCGAAAATCCCCGTCATCAAGCACCTGCATGGTGTCTGTCACACTTATATCGATGACCAGGCTGATATCGACAAGGCGGTCAAAGTCGCTTTTAACGCCAAGACTCAACGCTACGGTACCTGTAACACCATGGAGACGCTCCTGGTAGCGGCAGGCATCGCTGAGCGCGTGTTGCCAATACTCGGCAGCCAGTACCAGGCCGAAGGTGTGGAAATGCGCGGTTGTGAACGTACTTGCGCGATTCTGAACGGTATCAAGTCGGCAAAAGAGGCGGACTGGGACGAAGAATATCTCGCCCCGATTCTGTCTATAAGGGTAGTCGATGACATGGATGCCGCCATGGATCACATTGACAAGCATGGTTCGCAGCATACGGATGTGATTATTACCGAGAATGTGACGCGGGCTAGGCGTTTTCTGCGCGAAGTTGATTCCAGTTCGGTCATGGTGAATGCATCATCTCGATTTGCTGATGGATTTGAATATGGTCTGGGGGCCGAAATCGGTATCAGTACCGACAAATTGCACGCTCGCGGGCCGGTCGGGCTTGAAGGCCTTACTACCCTGAAATATATCGTGCTGGGTGATGGTCATATCCGGACTTGATTTTGATGCCACGCCAGCAAGTGGCCGTGCAGCTTGCATGGGTATGCCATTTTCCGGCAGTCAGTTGCCCCGTCTGAGTCAGCCCCGGGAGGGGGTGTGATCTGCATCCTCGGTGGTACCTTCGACCCTGTGCACTTTGGCCATCTGCGCCCGGCGCTGGATGTGCAGCAAACGCTTGGTGTCGAAAAGGTGTGGCTGGTACCTTGTGGTTTGCCGGCACACCGTGCCAGGCCAGGCCTGTCGGCTTCACAGCGTCTGCAGCTTCTCGAACTGGCAATTGACGCAGAAGACGGCCTGGCAATTGATGGCCGCGAGTTGCAGCGTGACGGTCCGTCTTACATGGTCGACACGTTGGAGTCATTGCGCGCCGAAGCCGGTGAGCAGCCGGTCTGTCTGGCGCTGGGAGTGGATGCGCTGGCAGGACTGGATAGCTGGCATCGTTGGCGGGATTTATTGTCATTGTGCCACCTGGTTGTGATGCAACGACCCGGAGTACAGTGGCCGAAGGCCGGTGAGCTCGCCGATTACCTGGAACGCGCGCGCGTCAAGACCGTCGAAGCTCTGTATGCACAGCCGGCGGGTTGTGTGTTGACTGTCCCCGTTACACAAATGGCAGTTTCTTCAACGCAGATCCGTAAACTCCTGGTCGCTGGCCGGAGCGCGCGTTACCTGGCACCGACAGCTGTTCTGACACGAATTTTGAAAGAGAACTGGTATGCAGACTGAACAATTGAAAACTACAGCCATACAGGCACTGGAAGACCTTAAGGGTGCAGATATCGCTGAATATGATGTGCGTGAAATGACATCGATAACAGATGTCATGCTGATCGCCAGCGGCACCTCGGACCGGCATGTGAAATCGCTGGCAGATGCGGTGGTTATGGCCTGTAAAAAAGCCGGTGTCACACCGCTTGGCGTTGAAGGTGAGCGCGAGGGCGAGTGGGTGCTGGTCGATCTTGGGGATGTGGTAGTGCATGTCATGCAGCCACGGATACGTGAATTCTATGCGCTTGAGAAGCTCTGGACAGTCGCTGAAGAGCATCGAGAAAAGAGTGAGAATGGCTGAATGCAGGTAAGCCCTGTTGCGCGAGGAAAATAACTGGCGTGCAGATCAACCTGCTCGCTGTAGGTACCCGCATGCCGGTCTGGATTGACGAGGGGTATCGTGAATATGCGCGCCGTATGCCGCGCGAATGCAGTCTGGTGCTTAATCAAATACCTCTGGCGCAACGCAGCAAATCGCAAGCGATTGAGCGTGCGGTCAATGAAGAAGGCAAGCGTATGCTGGCGGCCTTGTCTGACCGGCAACAGGTGATCGCGCTCGATGTTAAAGGGCGTAGCTGGTCAACCGAACAGCTTGCGCAGCAGCTGGACAACTGGAAGCAGGATGGCCGTGATATCAGTCTGCTGGTAGGCGGGCCGGATGGCCTCGCCGCAGAGTGTCTGCAGCGTGCCGAACAGGTCTGGTCGCTATCATCACTGACCCTGCCACACCCGCTGGTGCGAGTACTCCTGGCCGAACAACTGTATCGGGCCTGGTCGCTGAACAGCGGTCACCCGTACCACCGCGCCGGGTGAACAGGTCGCACTTGATACTTGCATCGGCTTCCCCGCGCCGCTGTGAATTGCTGGCGCAAATCGGTATCGAGTTTGAACAGCAGGTGGCCGATATCGATGAAACACCTGTGCAGGGAGAATCGGCCGAGGCTTATGTGCGGCGTATGGCGCTGGAGAAGGCGCGTGCTGTGCGACGAGCTGACAATGATGAATTACCGGTGCTGGGCGCTGATACAGTAGTGGTTGTCGACGGTATGCCCCTGGGCAAGCCGCAGGATTTTACGCATGCCCGAGAGATGCTAAAGCAACTTTCCGGGCGGATGCACGAAGTGTTAAGCGCGGTCGCATTAGTGGAGACAGCGGAAGTCGTTGCTGTGAACCGCAGCAAAGTCTGGTTTCGTGAACTGAGCGAAACTGAGCTTGAAGCCTACTGGGAAACCGGCGAACCCCGCGACAAAGCGGGCAGCTACGCCATCCAGGGGCTTGCGGCTATATTTATTGAACGGCTGGATGGCAGCTATTCCGGTGTAATGGGATTGCCTTTGTATGAAACCGCCCGGCTGTTACAGGATTTTGGATTTCAGGTATTGGATCAACACTCATGACAGTTGAATTGCTGGTGAACGTCACACCGCAGGAAACGCGTGTTGCGGTTGTGGAAAACGGGATGCTGCAGGAAGTTTTTATAGAGCGTGCCCGGCGCCGCGGTCTGGTGGGTAATATATACAAGGGCGTGGTCAGCAGGGTTCTGCCCGGCATGCAGGCTGCATTTATTGATATTGGTCTGGATCGGGCGGCTTTTCTGCATGCGTCGGATATCGCGCTTATGGATTCCGATGATAAAGCCGAGGCGAGTGGCAATGGCGATAATATTACCCGCCTGTTGCATGAAGGCCAGAAATTACTGGTTCAGGTCATCAAGGATCCACTGGGCAGCAAAGGGGCTCGGCTAACGACCCATATCACGATTCCGTCACGTTACCTGGTATTCATGCCGGAGACCGAAAACGTCGGAGTATCGCAGCGCATTGAAGATGAAGCCGAGCGTCAGCGCTTGCGCGAGATCGTGCTCACCGAGCGTGATGAGGAAAACACCGGGGGCTTTATTTTACGCACCGCAGCCGAAGGGGTCGACGAGGAATCTATTGCGTCCGACCTGCATTTCCTGCAACGTTTGTGGGCCTCGGTGCGCGAGCAGATGTCCAAGGCAAAAGCGGGTGATGTAGTGCACGAGGATCTTCCGCTGGTGTTGCGTGTACTGCGCGACATTTCTGATTCCGAGGTAGAGAAACTACGAATCGATTCGCGTGAGACATTTCAGCGTGTTGACCGATTTGTTCGGCAGTTTACGCCCGAGTTGCTGAACAAACTTGAATACTACCCCGGTGAACGGCCTGTCTTTGACCTGCATGGTGTCGATGACGAGATCCAGAAGGCGCTGGAAAGTAAGGTGCAGCTAAAATCCGGCGGGCATCTGGTGATCGATCAGACCGAGGCAATGACCACAATAGATGTTAATACCGGAGCCTATGTCGGTCATCGTAATCTGGAAGAAACCATCTTCAAAACCAACCTGGAAGCTGCTCAGGCGATTGTCCGGCAACTACGTCTGCGTAACCTGGGCGGTATTATAATTGTTGATTTTATCGATATGCAGACGGAAGAACACAAGCGGCAGGTGCTGCGGGCCCTGGAGAAGCACGTCGAACGCGATAATGCCAACTGCCATATCAGCGAGATATCCAGTCTGGGGCTGGTGCAGATGACGCGCAAGCGTACGCGTGAAAGTCTTGAGCATATTCTTTGTGAACCCTGCCCGACCTGTGGTGGACGTGCCTCGGTAAAAACTGCCGAAACTGTCTGCTATGAAATATTCCGGGAGATCCTGCGTGAATCACGCCAGTTCGACGTGCAGCAGTTGCTGGTGCTGGCATCCCAGGAAGTTGTGGATTTGCTGCTCGATGAGGAATCTACAAGTCTCGCCGAGCTTGAGGCTTTCATTGGCAAACCAATCAAGTTTCAGGTTGAAGCTCTCTATAGCCAGGAACAGTTCGACGTGGTCCTGCTGTAGGCTGTACCCGGGTAGCAGACGTTGATTAACAAGATCATGCGGGTCGGTTTCTGGGGCGCTGCCGCCGTGGTGGTGCTACTGGCTGTTGCTCTCAGTGCCGCGCGTCTGTTACTGCCAGTGATGTCGGAGTACCGCGCGCAAGTTGAAAAGCTCGCGACCAACTATCTTGGGCAGCCGGTCACTATCGGTTCGCTGGATGCTGCCTGGCAGGGTCTGTCTCCCGTACTTGCACTGAAAGACGTTGTCATACATACGCCGTATCTATCTGGTGGTCGACTGGCTGTCAACGAAGTACAGGTGGCGCTGGATATCACCGCTTCACTGCTAACACACAGTTGGCTAACAGCAGGTGTGCGGGTCATCGGTACCGAACTGGAAGTGCATACCGACCTGCGTTATGGCGAACAACTGATCGATCTGCCGACTATTGTCGGCTGGCTGACCCGGCAGCGCAGCATTAGTCTGGAAAATATACAGCTTCACTGGCGCGACGAGGGTTTGTTTGAGGCGCCACTGAGGCTGAATAACCTGTCTGCGCAGTTACAGAACAGCGGTGCTAAGCATCAGTTAATGATACGCAGCGAGCTACCTGCATCGCTGGGCGAGACAGTTACATTCGCTGCAGACCTCTTCGGCGCTGGTACGGCAATCGATACATGGGGTGGCCAGCTTTACCTCCGGACCGAAGGCCTGGAGTTGTCGGCTTTTCGGGCTGCGATGACAGATACTGGCGTAGCCGCGGATGGTGCGATCGATCTTGAACTCTGGACCGGACTCAACACCGGTAATCTGGAATGGGGCAATGGCAGGCTGGAATGGCAACAGCCGTTAATACGCAATACCAGCGCTGATGCCCAGCAGGTCAGTGCTGACAGCCTGAGGTCGGCCTTCCGCTGGCGTAAATTGCAGGATACCTGGCGTGCCGACATTCAGGATTTCGAGCTGATGCGAGACGGTTCGTCCGTGTGGCCGGCGAGTCGCATGGCGCTGGATTTCAGTGGTAGCGATCCGTTGCATATACAGGGTGAGGCCAGTTTGCTGGTACTGGACGAATTGAATTCCATCCTGCCACTGATCCCGTGGGTTGACGATGACTCACTGGCGATGCTGGACCGCCTTCAGCCGCAAGGCCTTATGCGTGATGCCGCTTTTGAATTCATATACCGGCCTGGAGAAATTCCGGGATTCGCCATGCGTTCAAAGATCGAGGACCTTGCGCTGGCGGCCAATGGAGGGCTTCCAGGTGTGCAAGGCCTGTCCGGTATACTGGAAGGTAACCTTCAGGCCGGTGAACTGACACTGGATTCACAACAGGCCCGCCTCATATTTCCCAAGCTGTTTTCCCATCCGTTGGCACTCGATAATCTAAAGGGCAAGCTTCACTGGCAGCGCTATCAGGACATGTTCCGCATTGATACGCAGCGGTTAAACGCTGCATCAGGGCCGCTGGTCGTAAACAGTCGGTGGCAAATGGACTGGTCCTATGAGCAGGCGGCTCCCTGGCTTGACCTCCAGCTTGCGATAGATGACCTGCCGCTGGTTGCTGTGCCAGAGTACCTGCCCGACGGCGTGATGTCGCCACGTGCCGTTGACTGGCTGGAACGTTCGTTCCTCGGCGGTAGCGCAAATAACATCCGTGTCTTGCTGCAAGGTCGCCTTGACGAGATGCCGTTTGATCAGGATCAGGGCGTATTTGAGGCACGTTTCGATTTTGAGGATGTCACTCTTGATTATCACCCGACCTGGGGAAAACTCGATGAGCTTGATGGCTATGCCGTATTCAACGGCAGGTCAATGAGAGTTACAGGTCGTAATGCACGTATTCTGGAGTCGCCTTTGAAGGGAGTGGTCGCTTCGATAGAAGACTTGCAGAAACCGGTTCTAACCATAGACGGTACCGCGGGTGGAACCCTGGCGGCCATGCTGGACTATGTTCAGAGTAGTCCGCTACAGAATAATTTCGGTTCTCTGGTCGACCGGCTGGATTCCAGTGGCGATGCGCATCTGCAGTTAAACTTGCGGGTCCCGTTGCAAAGTCGTCTGGGTAGCATCAGTCTGAACGGCGACGTGGTGTTTGCTGACAATACACTTGTGCTGAAAGACAGCGGTATTGGTCTGGATGATATTGATGGCGTGATGAATTTTACGATCGACACTATCAGTATCAAGAAAGCCAGTGCCAGGTTGCTGGGTCGGCCAGTGAAGCTTGCGGTGTACAAGCAGGGTGTCGAGGGGCACTCGCAAACTGTTGTCGATATTCAGGGGCGGTTTGGCCCGACTGACTATCTGCCCCGGGAAAACAGTATTTTTTCTAATTACCTGGAAGGGCGTGCACCCTGGCAGATGCTGTTGGAAATTCAGAACCAGGTAACAAAGAATGTACCGAGGGTGGCGCTCAAGCTCGCGTCTGATCTGAACGGTACCAGGGTGAGTTTGCCGGCCCCATTCAGCAAATCCGCTTCTGAGTCGCGCAAGCTGGCCATTCGATGGCTGCCGGATGGTAATTCGCAGCACCCCTTACAGATAACGTATGCTGATGTGTTGCATGCTCAGCTACTGCTTGACGATGATCAGCTGCATTTGCGCAGGGCTGGTGTAACGTTCGGTGGCGAACAAGCCCGGTTGCCTTTGGTTGATGGTATTCATTTGTCCGGGCAGGTCGCATTATTTGACCTGGGACAGTGGCTACCGATCCTGACACAGGCTGGAAAAGGCGAAGGTGGTGCGCAGCCTGCTATCGATATGGAAGCAGGCCTGTTTCGCTATGCCGGCTTTGAGGTGGCAGATGTGCGAGTGCACAGCAAACTGGCGGATCCCTGGCATTTCCAGATTGATGGCGTGAACAGCCAGGGCTGGTTGCGCTGGCTACCCGCCGAGCGTGCGCTGCCATCGCGCTTGTTAATGAAGTTTCAGCACCTGTATATGCATGATGCTCCTGAAAAATCGGCGTCTGGTAGTGAGTCGGGAAAAAACCTGTCGCCGACTGCCTTGCCAGAGCTCAATATTGAAGTGGGCAAGTTGCACCTGGATGACCGGGAGCTGGGTGCAATAAAGCTGCGTTCGCGTCGCGTGCGCGAGGGTACCAGCTTTGAGGAACTAAGCCTTCGCTCCCCCGCAATTGTAGTGGAGGGGAGTGGTGCCTGGCTGGAACAAAACAACGCCCAGGTTAGCCATTTTAACGCCTCGATCACAGGTGGCGAATTGGGTGAGCTGACAAAACTGTTAAAAACGGGCAATGAGGTTAAAGGCGGGAAGCTGAGTGGCGACATGATGGTCAGCTGGCCTGGTGGGCCAATGGATTTCGAACTGATACAGGTGGAAGCGGACATTTCCCTGAGTGCAAAAGACGGGCGACTCCTCAGTGTCGATGAAGGTGCAGGCAAACTGTTAAGTCTGTTCAGTCTGAATTCCCTGCAGCGACGCCTGTCGCTGGATTTTCGTGATGTTGTCAAGGAAGGCTTCACTTTCGATACGATGAAAGGGACTTTTGTGCTCATGGATGGCGATGCATTTACCAATGACTTCACCATTGAAGGAACATCTGTAGGTATCGATATTGCCGGACGTACCGGTTTGATTGCCCACGATTATGATCAGCTGGTCACAGTAACGCCTGAGGTGACTTCAACGCTACCAATTGCGGGAGCGATAGCCGGGGGGCCTGTTGTTGGTGCAGCGGTTTTCCTGGCAGACAAGCTGGTGGGAGACAAGTTTAATCAACTGACAAAGGTGCAGTATCAGGTGACGGGGAGCTGGGACGAGCCAGTGTACAAGCGCCTGTCGAAAAAAACAGCCAACAAACAGCCGCGAGAGCCTGCCACGGAAGATATCGATACGGACTGATCCGGGTGTTATAGCAGTGTGGTATGCTTCGCGAATGAAACGATTTATTGCCGTCAGTTTTCTGATTTTTTCAGGTGTGCTGAGTGCCGATTCACGTCCATGGCAATTGAGCGCGGACACCTGGGCGCGACCACGTGACGGCCAGGTGGTAACACAGATGATGCCGTTGCCAGACGTAGTGGCCAGCTGGTCGGAAGACCCCGGTCAACGTTTGATTATCCGCTACCCGGGAGGCGAGGACGGCCAGCTATGGGCTTACGAACTGCGCTCCTGGCTGGTCTCCCTGGGTGTGCCGCTGGAGAGCCAGGAACTGGTAGCGGGCAGTGAACAAGCTGGTCAAATTGAAATTGAACTATCGAGGTAACAGGACGTGACGACTGTCTCTTGCATACAAATGGCTTCCGGACCCAACATTGGACCGAACTTGCTGGAAGCTGAGCGGCTCATCGGGATGGCAGTGGACAAAGGTGCCAGCCTGATCGTATTGCCGGAGAACTTTGCCATTATGGGCAAGGAAGAGGCAGACAAGGTGGCGGTGCGTGAAACCGATGGTGAAGGCCCTGTCCAGGATTTCTTGTCGCAGCAGGCAAGCAAGCACGGGGTCTGGCTGGTGGGGGGAACCGTCCCCATGGTGGCCGGGGATGATAACAAGATCCGTGCGGCCAGCCTCTTGTATAATGATCAGGGGCAGCAGGTTGCGCGCTACGACAAGATTCATCTGTTCGACGTATCGGTGGTCGAGAATGGTGATCGTTATACGGAATCAGATACCATTGAAGCCGGCGATCAGGCCGTTGTCGTTGATACGCCCTTTGGAAAGCTGGGGCTTTCCGTTTGCTACGATCTGCGTTTTCCAGAACTGTTTCGCACCATGCTCGATCAGGGTATGGAGTTGCTGGCGCTACCATCAGCTTTCACGGCAATTACCGGGCGCGCTCACTGGGAACCACTGGTGCGAGCGCGCGCCATAGAAAACCTGTGTTACGTCCTGGCTGCAGGCCAGGGCGGTTATCACGTTAATGGGCGGGAAACCTACGGTCACAGTATGATTGTTGATCCATGGGGTCAGGTCATGAACGAGCTGGCCAATGGTTCCGGCCTGGTGTGTGCCGATATCGATATGGATCGGCTGCGTAATATCAGGCGTACTTTTCCGTGTCTTGAGCATCGCAATATAGTCTGCCGGGTCTAGTAAGTCCGACAATGTTTGCCTGGGGATCGTCCACGCAGAGGCGGCGTTGGCGTCTTTTCAGCGTTTAGCTGTAATCACGGATATAACGAAACAGTGCGCGGCTTGATTTTGGGGGCTTTCCGGCAGCGAGTTCTTTTTTTGCCTGGCGCACCAGTTGCCGCAGGTGCTGGCGGTCAGCTGTCGGGTGGGATTCCAGGAACTCTTCAATTGCCGCATCTGCTTCCGCGATCATGCGATCGCGCCAGTCTTCCAGAGCATGATGTTGGCGTGCCTGGTGACGAGTTTCCAGGCGCAACTGCTCAAAATATTGCTGGATAGGTTCCGGGTTTACATCGCGCATCAGCTTGCCGATGTACTGGAGCTGGCGTTTGCGCGCGCCGCGGGAGTGCACGCGTTTGGCCTCCTTCAGTGCGGCAACAAGGTCGTCGGGTAGCCGCAATGCCTGCCAGGCGCTTTCCGGCACTTCAAGCAATTCCGTTCCCAGCTGCTGTAACGCGTGCGCGTCCCGTTTCAGCTGACTTTTGCTGGGCGGCAGTTCTTCGATATCGAATTCGTCGTCTTGCATGTGAGTTCAGATTCTACGGGCCAGGGGGTATTATGAAACATTCAAAGGCGATAGCGCCACATTCGGTAAACTCGTAGTATGAAGCCTTACAGAATGCAGTGTTACGTTGCCAGGCTGGATGATGCAGAGCGCATCAATGCGGCGCTGATAACGGACTTTCAGGCACTGCGGAATGACCCGGATCTAAAGCGCAGCCACTACTTCGGTGGGCGCTATGAGAATATTTATATCCCGCGATCACGCATGCCCGCGCTGGCGCCCGTGCTGAATGCGGCACAGCTGGCAGCAGCAGCCTATCTTCGCCGGTCTGGAGAGGAGTTATCAGTGGGTTTCTGGTTCAACGAGATGGGGCCGGGGCACAGTACATTACCCCACAGTCATGATGAAGACGATGAACTGGCGTCCTGTGTATATTACGTTCGTGTTCCGGAGAACTCTGGTGAGCTTATACTTCGGCAAGGGGTGCTCGCCACACACGTCACACCTGTAGAAGGAGAGTTTGTGTTCTTCTCCCCAAAAATCGTCCACGAGGTGACTGAAAATAAGAGTCAGCAAATGCGCCTGTCGGTAGGTATGAATTTTGGAGTACATAAGTAAACGATGTCTGCTTCCGTGTTGTATTCAGTCATTCAGTCACCGGCCCATCCCAGGTTGTCCGGGTTATATGGTCGGCTCGGTATCGATGAGTTGAAGTTTAATTCCGTGCGCAAGGCAATCAGCCAGCTGAAGAAACAGCCACCTGACTGGGTTGTTGCCGATTTTTCCTACGGCTATGCCAATAATTACGCCGGAGTTAATGTCAGCAACCTGGACGTGCTGCTCTCGAGCCTGCGCCGCTATGCCCCAGAGGCACGGGTTATCGTTCTGGCCGAAAAATCGGAATACCAGTATGTAGACAAATTGAAAGCCCTGTTTACAGTGGATGTCGCATTGCGGTATCCGGTATCCGAGGCGCAAATTGAGGCGATACTAGCCGGTTCAGATGCAGCTACTGACTAGAATCAAGGGGTAGGGTGGCTGGCTATTGAGTGTGGAAGAGGATTTCCATAGTGTCTGGTCTGAGCGTTCGGTAATCTGTGCATAAACATCAGGGCTCGGTAGCGCACCGAGTTCGTTGGACGGCATCAAAAGCTGCTCTTGTTCATTGATCTCGGCATCTATTCGTCGCACAGGGTAAAGCGGTAACCGCGATTGCGCAGGGTTTCGATAGGTTTCAGTGACCCGTCCGGATCCAGTTTCCTGCGCAGGCGACCAATGATGACCTCGATTACGTTGCTGTCACGGTCGTCATCGTGTGGATAGAGATAATCGGCCAGGTGTGCTTTGGAAACTGCTTCACTGGAATGCCGCATCAGGTATTCGAGCAGGCGGTACTCGAATGCGGTGACATCCAGGGAAGCACCGTTAAGAGATACCTGCTGTGTATCTGTATTGAGAGCAATGCAACCGCATTCCAGTTCGGTTTTCGGGGCGCCTACTGCCCGGCGCAGCAGGGCCTTCAGGCGAGCCAGTAGCTCTTCCATTTGAAACGGCTTGACGAGGTAATCATCAGCACCGGCTTCCAGTCCCTCGACTTTTTCCTGCCAGCGACTGCGCGCGGTCAGAATCAACACGGGCAGGTTATATCCCTGGTCTCGCAAACGTTGAATAATCTCAATGCCGGAAAGGCCAGGCAGACCGATATCTATGATTGCCGCGTCCAGCGGGTACTCCGTAGCCAGGTACAGGCCCTCGTTACCGTCTGCGCTGGCGTCGACCACGTAGCCTTCAGCCTCGAGCCGCCGGCGGATATCCGTCTGCAGGCTGGTTTCGTCTTCCACAATCAGGATACGCATGACTAGCGCCTGGAAATCAATTGTCCGTTGGCGGCATCGATCACGATGTTGCGAATATTGCCAACTTCGCTCAAGGTTTTAGCGCGAAAGGCCGGAGAGTTTCTCTGCTGCACCATTTCTACCTCCGTCACGCGTCCCGGATATTCTTTAAGGGCAAGATTAGCGGCTTCCTGCCGGTGCATCTTTTTACGCTCTTCGGCCTGCAGTGAGAGGATTGGCGGTAACAGGTGATTTATCATGTATGTTATCGACAGTTATCGGCAAACCGAGCTTACACCACGGGACATGCGCAAGGCCATACCGGCCAGCAGCACAGCGCTGTTGGCCGGTTCGGATGACGCTAGTCGCGAAAAATGACAGCCAGGTTGTCGGAGTACAGACCGAGCATGAAGTCGACGTCATGGCGATAATGGTCGTGGTGACCGCGGTAGTTATGGCCATAGTGGTGGCCGTGACCATAGCGTCGATGGGATGGATGGCCATGACCGTGGTAACCACTGCGTTTGTGGTGACGGCTTCGATCCTTGTAGCCATGTTTGTTACCGTTCCGGTAGCTGTGCCAATTGCCATAATCACCGCGATGACCATGATCACTGTGCCCCCCGCGCTGCTTGGCTTTGCCGCGATCCTGCTGGTAATGGCCTTGCTGGCCACGATTACTGTCCCCGGCGTTCGCGATCAGTGGTGAACACATCAGCCCAAGAGACAGCAATGCAATCAGGGTTAAATTGTTGTATTTCGAATGCAGTTTCATGATTCATTCTCCATCTGGTTAAGAACAATCGGGGCTGTCCCGATGGCCATACAATAGAGCCAGGCAGATGAACGAAAGCTGAACAGGCATTTTCCACCCCCGCATTCCGATAACCGGCGAGCTGACTGATCAGGGCTGACCGGACTGCCTTAATCCATTGATTATTGTGATGTAGCACACATTTCCTGCATCCAATGCGGGTTCACCGATATTTTTCCTTGCAAAAAAGTAACTATTTTAGGATTATGCTCCTAACTTCAATATTGGGAATATATTCCCAATATTGAAGTTTCTGTCCGTGTATCCGGCTCCTCAGACATTGTTAAGAGTCGGTAGTCAGCAGGCGAATAAAGAAACCGCCATAAAGGGAGTACTGAAATGAAGTTTAAATACCTGTTTACCTGTATGAGCCTTGCACTAGCGGCGGGTGGATTAACGGCCTGTGGCGGTGGCGGCGGTGGCACTACCGGCACCGGCACCAGCACCAGCACCAGCATCAGTAGCGTCGGCACCATCACGGGGTTCGGCAGCATCTATGTCAATGGCATAGAGTTCGAGACAGATGGTTCCAGTTACCGTGTCGATGATGAGGACATGTTTGACGATTCATCACTCGCTGTCGGCATGAAAGTAAAGGTTGAAGGCAGTGTCAATGACGATGGCCGTACAGGAACCGCCAGCCGAGTTTTGTACGATGATGACGTCGAGGGGCCGATCGATGCCGGCAGTCTGACTGTCATAGACGCCAGCACCAGGACATTCACAATACTTGGCCTTTTGATCCGCGCTGATGCCACGCGTACCGTGTACGATGATGGCGCCAGTTTTGACGCTCTGGCCGAGGGTCAAAAACTGGAAATCAGTGGCTATTTCGACGGTAGCCAGATTGTTGCGTCACGCATCGAAAAGCAAAGTGACGCAGACGATGAGTTCGAACTGAAAGGTAGCCTAGCAAATTACGACGGCAGCACAGTTACACTGACGTTGCAAAACGGTGTATCAGCCGGACCCTATACTGTGAGCGGAACGGCTGAACTTGATATTCCTGCTGATCCAGTCGGAACATTTGTCGAAATCAAACTCGTTGACCAGAGTGGTAGCCTGCTCGTCATCAGGATAGAGACAGATGACGATGACTTGCTTGATGATGAGGATGAGGACGTCAGTATCCGCGGCATTCTGGAAGAAGATGGTAGCGGTGGCTTCCTCGTCAACGGGGTCTCGTTTGTCGTTGGCAACAGTACTGAATACGAGCCCGAGAGCCTGGAGAACAACCTGGTCGCTGGTATGGAGATCAAGGTTGAAGGCAATATGCAGGGCAACGTATTGATTGCCGACGAGGTTGAGACCGAGGACAGCGATATTGAAATCGAGGCACGCGTCCTGAACGTCGCATCCAGTGACGCGAAAAATGGCACCGTAACAGTGGATCTCGGAAACGGGCAGAGTCTCTCGGTGCGGACAGACAACAGCACACAGTTTGAAGATGACAGTGCGTCCGATCTTAATGATGATGGCAGTTTCAATCTGGATGAACTTGCAATAGGTAGCGATTTCGTAGAGATCGAGGCTTATCAAACTGATGCAGGTCAGTTGATCGCTACCGGCATCGAACGCAAGGATGCGGGACAGAATACGCGCCTCGAGGCGCCTGTCGATAGTTTCGACGCCAATGTCTCCGTTACGCTTTTGGGAATAACTTATTCGGTTGACGGCACCACGGGCTATGAGCTCAATGACGTTCCAGGCAATGCCACCAGCTTCTTTGCCACGCTGAATCCTGATGATTTTGTAAAAGTAAAAGACATTGAGCCTGATGGTATAGCTGAAGAGCTTGATCTGGAAGATTAACCCCTTAGTACAAAACACAAGGGGGGCGGTGCTGTTCAGTGCCGTTCCCCCTCCTTTCTTGGCGCTCTCCGCCATTAACTCCTGCGTGCAGCAGAGGGGCTCATGATGGGTCTGGTTTACTCATCCCTTTAATGTGCTGCGGGTACCTGCCTGCATCCGTAGAATTGATATCGCTAATTCCGGCTGTCGGAAGTCCTGGTCGTGTTTTTGCCGTATTGCTCCCGCCAAAGTTGTGTTCAAGCTGGCTGAATGTCAGGATAGGCGTATGGCTTATGAATCCGGTTGTTTGGTTTCTGATATTTTGTGGCCATCCGATGGCGGCCTGATTCGGCGAATATTAAAACGCTTTCTTACTTGTTCCAGGCTATATAATCAGCATATGTCAAAATCACAAAACACCCTTTCAGATGTTGCGCGCAAGATGATGAGCGGCGTTGTGCAGATCCATGTAGAAGGTAACATAGAAGAGGATATTCAGTCGGTAATGAACCCCGCAATCAGGATGCCCGGTTCCTGGTCAGGCTCTGGATTTTTCATTAAGTATAAAAATCTGGAAGGCTATATTGTTACCAATGCACATGTTGTAAGAAATGCGGTTAAGGTCGAAGTCAGCTCAATGCTCACCAGTGAAGAGAGATTTGAGGCGGACGTAGTCGGGCTGGTAAAAAAGCTTGAGCCGGATGTGGCGCTGATCAGGCTGTCTGAAAAAGAGCTGGCTCGCTTTAAGAAACTCGCGATCAGGGGGATTGAGTATCTGGAGCTCAGTGCAGGATCAAGTCCATCGCGTGGAGAAGAAATAAAGGCGATCGGTTACCCGATGGGGATGGTGGAGCCGAATATATCAGGTGGTGAAATTACCAACTTCGTTTCAGGATCAGAATATACAACTGAAAGATTTGTAACCGATGCAGCTATTAATCCCGGTAACTCAGGCGGGCCAAGCATCAGCAAGGACGGCAAGGTGATTGGTTTGAATACGGCGGTAATGGTTGATGCGGATAATATTGGGTTTATTACGCCTGCAAGCTTCGTGAAAATTATTATTGATAACCTGTTGCAACAAAATGAACCTCACTTCGCAGGTATTGGCGGCAAGTTGCAAAAGAATGCCGACAACTTTAACACCTTGTTAAAGCAGTCGGCGGCTAAAGGCGTGATAGTCGCCAAGGTCAAGGCGGGCGGGTTTCTTGAGGCGGCAGGTATTCAGCAGCGCGATGTGATTATTTCGATTAACGCTGTCGAGTTTGATCGCCATGGTATC